>Ga0315284_10007066_pt1 | contig 16010 bp, 33 predicted proteins | sample YL17G09_16_MG_FD_203696 | JGI IMG/M metagenome (GOLD analysis project Ga0315284, IMG submission 203696) | Sediment microbial communities from Yellowstone Lake, YNP, Wyoming, USA - YL17G09_16 | ecosystem: Environmental > Aquatic > Freshwater > Lake > Sediment | place: USA: Wyoming | collected... | reverse complement strand
CCCATAATCCTATCTCACTTCCATGTGCCCGCTGAAGTGTCATGCCACGCCCGAATGTCCTGTTCCCGGCCGTCCCGATATGAAACTTGGAATTGAGTTCCTTATATTCTATCTCGGCCTTGTTCTCGTAGTCCCTGACCGGCCTCACCTCCGGCGTAAGTTTCCGGTCAAACAGGTTGACCATCCTGAATATCTCCACCGTGCTTGCCTTGTCATGGGCAAGGGTGACGAGGCTCTGGTTCTCCCTTGTCGCCGTCAGGTAGAAACTCTCCGCCTGCTCCTCGGTCGTTATCCCACCCTGCCTGTATTTTAGGACAAGGTAGTGGGGCTTTGCGTTCCTGTCCCTCTCCCGCCTCCTGGCCAGTTCCATTCCCTTCATCCGCCGGTATGCCACCTGTGTCCGGTTGAAGAAGAACGGGACTATCCGCCCCACCTTGTCCCTGATACAGAGGAACCGCTGGATGTAACGCGCGTCACTACCCCAGATGTCCCTGATACTATTCGGTATTGTCTGAACCTGTTCCATTGGTTATTTTTCGGTCATCGGCAATTACATCCCTATGTTCCATCGCCCTTTTTTTCCCTAATTCCCTAATTATACCCTCTATCCCGCTCAGCGCATCGGGCCGGCTGTCGGGACCGCCATGGATAAATTCCTCAAGCCGTATCAACTTGTCAAGGTCTCCCAGACTTGCCCTTATGCTTTCGCTCTTTATCTGACTGACAATATATCCTATCGCACCGGCCACCACCTTCTGGTTCCTTATGAGACGTTCCGCTGTATCGGATGAGCATTTTTTTAGTATCTTTATTCCCACCTTATCCCAATAGTTCTTGCGTCTTGAGACCCAGTTTTCGCTCTTGGCCTTTCGCCCTAACTGGGATTGGCTTATCCCAAACTCGCCCGCCAACTGGTTAATGGATGGCTCGTCTTCCCTGTTGATATAGGCCGACCTAATAGTCAACCACATGGCCTGCGTGTTCTTCTGCTGTTCCTTTCGTGCCGGCTTGTTTTGGTATGATGATACTTCGGACTTGTTAACCCCATCCCCTGTCTTCTGGCTTTCGGTTCTTCCGCTGGCCATTATTGATTATTCCTTAACTGTTTCCATATTGTTAATTAAATTATCAATATCAATATTACCACAATTGCGACTCGCTTCTTTCGGATTTCCTTTAATGAATATCAAAACATTTTGATGTGTCTTTCCTAATTTGCGACTTGAGATAAATTGTTTGCTAATTCTAATAGGCAATGACCCTAATGATGTTGCTAAAATGGCTTCATTATATAGAAAAGCCCCAGCATCAATAAAGGCCTTAATTGTATCACTAACAAAATTTCTATATATACCTTTCTTATCCCTTATATCTCCAACTACAAAACAAGCAAACCGATTATCTTTTAATAAACTAACTGTCTTATTTATGATTATCTTATATGTTTCTAAAAACTTTTCGTATGTTGGCATAGCACTAATATCTTTTTCATCTGATGAATAACGTTCAAGGTCGTAATAAGGCGGGCAACTAAATATTAAATCAAATCTCGGAATGACTAATCTATCTATTTTACTACTATCGCCTACAATCCATCTTGGCTTAATTTTTACCTCTATATGCTTGAGTTGTTCAATATTGGCTTTTATCTGTTTACGGCTTAAATCTATTCCTGTATATCTATAACCTAAATATCCAGCCACTATTCCTCTAACACTACCACCAGCGAATGGGTCTAAGATATAACCATTAGGCGGACAAAACCATTTATATATTATTTCACATAAGACGGGGTCAAATATGCTTGTTCCGGGAGCCATATTCTCTGTCCCTGTGCCACTTGCCCAGTCTGGTTTTTTAGGTGCCTTATTAAGATTACTTGATTTATCTGCGCACTTTCTAAAATTCTTATTCTCACCTCTCATAATATCTTGCCCAAAACATCGTGCCTTCTGTTTCATGCTATATGCCCCCCCCCGTTGCAGAATATCTTTTTGATTAGATGGTATTGCTCCTAAAGTTTTCATTTTAATAACCCCCTCTTTTTATACTACATGATTCGCTATATTTAATCAAATCCCCCCCCTGCCAAGTTCTGATTTAATACCTAATGCTAACCATTGTCTTTTTCTTTCTTGCCAATAACCTTGTTTTGTATCCAAAATACTAAAGGGTGGCACTATAAATCTATCAACTAATTTGTATCGTTCTTCTGATTCATTATCCAACTGGAATATCTGGTCAAGTTCGGTGCTGTCCCAACCAATATCTTTAAGAAGATTTTCGTCAAAGTTCGCAAGTAAGTCATAATTCCACTCCCCTTGGTTGCGGTTTAATCTCAGGTTCAATTCCTTCTCCCTCTCTATGTCAGGTATGCTAATATAGACCACTGGCACCGTCTTTATACCCATGTCCCTGGCGACCTTCAGCCGGAAGTGTCCCCCTATCACTACATTCCTTCTGTTTGGTGCGGAGTTCACGATAAGCGGGTCAACCATCCCGAACCGCCTAATACTCTCGGCCAGGTCCTTCGTCTCCTTCTCATTCGCCTGCCGAGGATTGTATTCGGAAGGCTTGAGTTCCGAGATGCCGACATGCCTGATTTCTATATTCGACTTGGCCTGCTGTCCATTTGTTTTCCTGCCGGTTGCCATATCCTCCCCCTTTCACCGCCAATGCGGTGTTTACTGTTCACTATCGTCCACCGGTCCGGGTTCAACCGCGTCACCAGTCTCTGCCAGTGGGGCGTCCCTGTTCGTATCCGAAGGAATATCACTATTGCCCAACTGCCCCTTTCCCTTCCCCTTGGATGGCGTCAGGAACTGCACGTTCTGGGCCACCAGTTCTATCCGCGACCTCTTTCCGCCCCCGTCCTTCGCCTCCCACTGGTTCATCCTCAGCCGCCCCTCCACCAGGGCAAGACTCCCCTTCCCCAGGTATTCGGCACAGGATTCCGCCAGGCGGGCCCAACATGTCACCCTGATAAACAGCACATCTTCTTTCTTCTCGCCCGTCTTCCTATCTGTCCGCTTCTCGTTGACTGCCAGGTCAAACGATGAGACCGCTACACCTTCATTCGTATAGCGGAGTTCTGGGTCTTTGGTGAGATTTCCTAACAAAACTGTCCGATTAAACGATGCCATTTTCCTTCCTCCTTTTTATGGTCTTATGTTAAATTCTTTTCCGCAAGTTTTACAGTTTTTAATCATGCTATATCCACGCCTTTATTATATCCTTATCCTCCGGCTTGCTCTTTATGTCAAGGGAATTCGACTCGCCTATGACGCCGATCCTGTCCTCATCCATCCGCATCATCACGAACCCCGCGCCCGTCACCTTGCCCACCTGCTCAAAACTCTTGTGATTGAGACTGGTGTAGTTCGGGAATAGGACCGGCAGGCCGTTGACGATGACGTATTTCCAGAGAATGTCTTTCATATTATCTTCTTAAAACTAATTAGTTTTTTCATCTAAAATCTGTCTCATCTTCCAACTTTCTAATAATATCTCCTAAGATAAATGCGATTACTGATTTATCATATCTATCATCTCCTCTTGCCATTTGTTCATCATACAAATATCTTTGGGGGCAACGGTATCCTCTCGTTAAGCGGCCTCCACAGGTGAAGGCAGTTATTGTGGTCGTTCACATAGTCCTGCTTGGCCGGATGCAACTGCATCACCGTTTCCCACTCCTCAAAGAACAAGTCCTTTACCGTTGACATCACCTTCCACGACGGGATATGATGGCCGTTGGACACCGACACGTGCTCCCATCCACCTCCGTTACTGGCGATAATCCCGTATCCCCTCCCGTCAATTTTAGTAATGAATGCCCCGTTGTAATTGTCCCCGCGCTGTCCGCGGAGTTCCACCCGTTTTATGAATGAAAGTTTGTCAAAATAACTGAGGTCTTTCATTCAGCAATCTCCTTGCTAACCTTTTCGTCAGGTAAAATTCCCCTTAGATTATTTTTAACAAAGATAGGCCTGTTTAAAACTGCCAAGTCACTAAGTAGTGACACGGCCCAACCTTTTGTCCATTCTGTAAGATACTTGTTTTTTCTCGGACCAGTCAATGCACCCATAATCATCCAGTCGGGCCGGTCGGTCTTGTTGAAAAAATCCAACAATTCAAAATATCCCAGTATCGGCTCAAAGCATAGGAATCGCCTGCCATTGTCGGGGACTTTTGAGACAAGTTCAAGCCATCTTGCCATATCCTTCTGTTCGGTAACCGATACGCCTATCCATAGGTTGTCAGGAATTTTCTCCTTCGGGATTCGTTGCGGTTGCTTGGTCAAGGCAAAGTAAGTGTGCCACTGAATTGCATTCCGATATAAAGATGTCTTTCTCATTACATCAAAAACCGTCTGTCGCCATTCAGGTTTTATTCCCTTGCCCCATAAGTCAGACACAGAACAGACGAATATCCTGCTTGGTTTCTCCAATGATTGTGGCTCGTGTATCCTGTCAGGATGAAACTCAGGTTTGAATGACTTTTTGAACCGGCGATAAATCCCACGGGCATAGCAATAGGGACATTTATTTTCACAACCAGATATGGGATTCCAAGATTTTTCTGCCCACTCAATCGTTTTGCTGATGTTGTTCATAGTTCCTCTTTCATATAGTCACTGATTATTTTAATGGTCTCACTATACCCATAGCATACCTTGGCAAGAAATCCCAGGGTATTCAGCCGATCAATCCAACCTTTCTGTTCCGGCGAAACCCTTCCTTTTTTGATACCAAAATCTCTATTCTCTTCTGTCTTCAATTCTATGAACAGGGAATGGTATTTCTTGGTTGGATGAAAAATCATAAGGTCCGGCACACCGGCCTTACAACCCATCATCTTAAGTTTCATCGCCGTCCCGATTGACGTCCGAGCACCGCCAGCACTTGCCGTAAAAAGAAGATTCGGGTAATGGTCATTGAGATACTGGACTATTTTGCATTGAAGGATATATTCTGAACCAGGCTTTCCGGCCAGTCTTTGCCTACTTCGCCTGTATCTAAAGAATCTCATTTTAATTTAATCTCTCTTAATTTAATACCAATCTTTATTGATTCACCTGGTTCTAATTTTACTGGTTTCAAATAAACAAGAAGTAGTTCCTCTTTACATCTCTTACATCTCTGAATATTCTTCCCGGTTTTATACCATTTATGCCCAAAAATCAGACACCACAAATCAGTAGTTATTATTCTCCAGTTCTTGGGGTCCCAAAACAGTGGCCTGTCGTCCGCTTTCTTGGTCATAGTATCTCCTTTCATCTTTTGCTAATCCACACATCAGTCCACCTGGCGCCCATCGCCATCAGTTCACCCCTTGTCTTGTCGTGCCACCTCATGTCAATTAGCATCTTCCCCTGCCGGCCGTAACGCCTCATCTTGGAGCCGGTATCGTCCGCGACCCTCGTCCCGAACTCTCGGCAATATACCTTGGCACCATAGGGTATCAGTTTCGGGTCGACCGCGCACCCGCGGTTATTCTTGGCTGACTTGCCGGTCGACGTCCTGCCCTTTCCCACCCTCATCTCTTCCGGCGTCCACCATGTATAATGGGTAACCTTTGCCCTGGCCTTCACCCACTGGCCACCATCGGGATTGAATGTCGCAGGACTTACCCCACCCCTTCTGGACAGGCCGAAGTCTATCGTTAAGTCCCTCTTGAGCCGTCCCGCCTCAATTAGTGTCGGATACTTCCCGTCAATCCTTTCCGAGAACCTCACCAATGCGGAATTATAGCCGCTGGCTGATACCGCACCGAACCTGAACCCCCTTGTCCATAGGTCGGAGAATATGCCAGCAACCCTCTCCCCCCGCCTCCCGCTCCACAGGTAGCCTCTGACATAGCAGCCCCTCGGATCGGGGGCCGGCTGGACCGGATTGGCAACCACTATTGGATTGACTGCCGACCGGACTATTGCCTCCGGCCTTTCCCTGTTCCTCAGTCCCGATATGTCAATTATCACAAAGCAGGCAATGAAACCTATACCCACCAGCAACATTGACATCAGGATTGATTCAACCATCCTACCGATGCTCTTTTTCATGTCTTTTCCTCCTCAAAAAGTTTGGTGAGTTTCTGTTTTAATATGCGATTGAAAAGACAAAGAAACTCTTCTACCTGTTTTTGTGTAATATTAGAAATCTCAACAAGATTATTTATGATATAGACCTCAGATATTTCTAACTTGCACTTCATCACCTCGTCCTTTACTAAAGTGAGTATATCTTTGATTGCCATTTCGGTAACAGCACAAATCTTGCAAGGAAAACTTTCTGGTTTGCAAGGTGATACCTGATTACCCTGCTTATTCTGTTCTTTAATATTGGACTGAATCGGCTTCCAATTATCATTTGAGCAATGCCCTTTAATAACATATCCTCCGGCTGGACTTTTCTCTATCCACATATGTCCACCACAAACATAGTAAACTTGGTATTCCCCTCCACCTGAAACCTTAGCACCACATACCGGACATTGATTAGGTGCTATCAGTTTCGGGTCTCCATTCTCAGGCATTGCGGAGTCGGTAGTGTTAGTAGGCATATTTATTCCTCCTTTTAGGATAATTACATTCCACCACAATCTCATTACGGTCTGATGTAGCGAAACCATATCCCACATAATATTTACAGGCATTACATCTATCTAACCCCACAAGATTGAATATGATAGGAAATACCCGTTGAGGACATTTTATCATATAAGCCAATGACGAAGGAAGAGTCCCCTTAATTATCCGTTTCATTTTCATCCTTCCTTTTCTCTTCAGAACAGTTCTTGCATATTTCACCCTGCACTGATTCATCACCCTTGAACCAGTTGCCACAATTAGAGCATTTCTTATCCTTTATAGCATTAAGGTATTTTGGCATTTTAGGACTCCTTTAAGCATACCATTTTTCTGTCTCATTAAAAATCTTAGTTACTTCTTCGTCATTGATATATTCAAGCAATAACTCATCCATATCAGAATGTCTACATTCCCTATCAGTATCGTCCTTGCTTTTTTCATATAACAATTTTCTTAATTCTTCAACAGTCATCTCATCCCTCCTTTATAATTCTATTCAGATACTTCCAATGTCTTGTTGGTAATGAACCTAATCTATGTTTATCTTCTTTTAGAGACTCATAGTATTCAATAATAACATCACGCAAATCATCAACCGCTTTTCTTTTAGTTAGCCCAGTTCCATACATTCCTGTATAACGGTTCGTTGCCACATAAATATTGTTACAAATTTCTAATGTTACTGGTAATCGGTTCCTTAACTGATAGTTAGAACTAAGTATTTTTCTAATGTAGTTTCTCTCAGGCATCTCATCCCTCCTTTATAATTCCGCTCGGCTGGTCTTTATTTATTTCTTCCCTAAGAAAATCTCCCATTAAATCCAATGGACATAATTCTTTATACTCTACCCCGTATATCAATGCAAGTTGTCGCAATAGAATCATATAACTATTCTTAAATCTTATTAGCAGTTCTCTGGGTATAGTAACCATTGCCTCAGTGAGAGATTTTTCTACTGCTATAGAATCTAAAAATTCTTTATCTTCCTGCTTCATCTTTTACCTCCTTCATCTTTCCCACTCCTTCATCTCCTCCGCAATCTGTTTATTCCATAATTTCTGATGCTCAGGACATAGTCCGCTTGTTATACCATTCGGATAGTCTACCTCTATCACCTCAATAAGGATATTGCATTGTGTCCCATCGGTTAGTCTGTAGCAACATCGCTTTTCCATTGGATACTTCTTCCTAAATATCCCATCATAATTCTGCCGATAATTATCGTTAGATGGTTTTGATTGAATAATCATAATGATAATACCCCTTGGCTTAACCGTTTCCTCGCTATCTCGCAATACTTCTCGCTGATTTCTATACCTATAAATCGTCTACCGAGTTCCTTGCAGGCAACGGCGGTTGTGCCAGAACCGAGAAAGGGGTCAAGGATTAAATCATTTTCTTTGCTAATACTTAACAATTCCTTAATAAGTTCTATCGGTTTTTCTGCTGGATGTTTTCTTTCTTCTATGGGAACAGCGGAAAATCGGATAATATCCCCTTTGCCAGTTGGAATTTTGTGCTTTTCCGGTCTTACGCCAAACAAAATTAATTCGTGTTGATGTCGCCAATAATATCCATTAAAAGAAACTTTTTTATCCCATATTAAAGGACGAGTTGTTTTAGTAATAAAATAACCATAGTAATAAAAAAGCGGATAACTTTGTCCATCACAAAAAATATAAAACATTCCGTCTGGTTTAAGTATTCTATCTATTTCATTAAACACTAATGAAAAGAATGATTCCACTAATACCAAGTCGGAAAAACTCCGACTAAACGTTTTCCTTGTTTCGTAATGTTTTGCTGGTAAAAAATAAGGCGGGTCAGTCAATACAAGGTCAATAGACTTATCTGGTATATTCTTCATTATCTCAAGGCAATCGCCACAGATAATCTGGTTGATATAATCCTTATCCCAAACTAATTCGTTAAATGGTTTTGTGCTGATGGTCATTTTATTTCCTCACCATATTTATTAACTTCGTATAGAACCTTACCTTTTCTAAATCCAATCTTATACGGATAAGATGGTTTATCCTTCCACTCATATAAATCCTTGCGGTCAATCTCCACTGCAATATACTTATCTTCTAATTCATTTCTGAATTCATCACAGAAATAAGGGCGGGAGCAGGCGTGAAATTTACCTTCGCCACATTCACTCTCTTTGGGATTCCAATTAGGATGCTCTACTATAGAACCAATTTCCCAGACAGTCTTATTCTTCGTATTTTCTTGGGTCTTGAAATCCTTAGAAACTTTCTTGTAAAATATAACTTTCTTAGACTTTTTAATTCCATTCCTTTCAAACCAATTATCAATGGGTTTATATCGTTGTATAATAGCGGTTTTTGATTTCTTTGTTATCTTTATCTTAATATTAAATGGAACAACCGCTATAGAGTATCCCCAAAGAGTAAGAAATCCTTGGAAAAATAAATCAGCAATTCTTATAAAACTATTTCCCCACAATACAGCACTGGCGTTTTCCCGCAATACAGCACTGGCGTTTTCCCGCAATTCCGCACTGGCGTTTCCCCGCAATTCCGCACGGGCGTTTTCCCACAATTCCGCACGGGCGTTTTCCCGAAATTCCGCACGGGCGTTTCCCCGCAATACAGCACTGGCGTTTTCCCACAATTCCGCACTGGCGTTTTCCCACAATACAGCACTGGCGTTTCCCCACAATTCCGCACTGGCGTTTTCCCGCAATACAGCACTGGCGTTTCCCCGCAATACAGCACGGGCGTTTCCCCACAATTCCGCACTGGCGTTTTCCCGCAATACAGCACTGGCGTTTCCCCGCAATACAGCACTGGCGTTTCCCCACAATTCCGCACTGGCGTTTTCCCGCAATACAGCACGGGCGTTTTCCCGCAATACAGCACTGGCGTTTTCCCGCAATTCCGCACTGGCGTTTTCCCGCAATACAAAATACTTATTATTCCAAGATGATTTGATATCGCATTTTATTTTTAATATTCCAAAAACCTCAATGATAGAATTAAGGATTACGCTATTCTTAATAGTTACTTCCTCATCTGCTTTAATTTCCTTTATCTTATCAAATTCGTCTTGGGTTTTAATCACTATCAGTTTCATTTTCTACCTCCTTTTCCCCACCTGAATTATTAAATCTATAAAGAATATCGGGATTACGAAGAATGGCATTATAACCGCATAGAGCAAGATGAAGACGATTAGTTTTAGGGGCTTCATTTCATTTCTTCCTTAACATCCTTGAAGGGAATTATTAGGATTGTTTCTATCCGTTCGCTGTTACCATCATAGCATATCATAGGGATTTCTGTATATTTATGCAGGGCTTCCGGCCTGCAAAAGAATAATACACAAATACCACCGCTGAGAGAATCAAGTTGATTACCATTGGGTAGTTGGCATCGTCCATTGTTTAACTTTCCTAACTTGTCGCATTTCCCTTTGTTGAAAACACAATCATTGGGATTCTGATAACCGCTTATATTCTTCATTTCATTTCTCCTTCGGCATCTTCGACACGTCCGGCACATACCCCCTGCCGCCGCACTTGTGGCACCTCTGCTCCGTCCCTTGCAAAGTATACTTACCCTTCCCGGAGCACTCCGAGCACTGCACCCTGTTGTCCTGATACTGCTCTCTGTTGGCGAACGTCTGCCGGGCAATCACTATGTCGTTGAACCTGTCCTTATGCCTTGCCAGGAAGTCTGTCAGTCCCCACCGGTATGTCCAGAAATACTGTTTAAGAAGGCCCCCGGTCAGTATCTCGGAGTAGTTGCTCATCATTGTCCTGAGTTCCCCGGCCGTGTATCCCTCACCCAGTCGCCCGCTTATGGCCCGCCTTATCCTATCCGTAAGCATCCTATGGGTCAGGACATTCGGTAGGGAGTTCCAGTAGGCAAAGAGGGAGAGGCATATATCTATTTCTTTATCTTTATCTTTATCTTTATCTTTATAGGGACTCACTTCTTGAGACAACCCCTTTGATTTATAAGGACTTATGTCATTAGTTGTGCCGGAGTTGTTCCCGACTTGTTCCCGACTTGTTCCCATGATGTTCTTGAATTGAGCCTGTAGTATTCCGAACTTGCGCACGATGATTGCCCTATTTGTGTCAAGTTTTATAATACCCCTTTCAACAAGGGCCTTCTTCGCCTTGCGGTATAGTGATGGTTTCAGTTTAATCTGGCGCCATAACACATCATCCGGTATGGGAATGCCCGTCTCTGGATAGACTATCTTACCGACATACTTTTCTTCGGTTCTGACGCGGATAAGCAATTCCAAGAACAAGGCGTGTTCGGTAAAACTGCATTCCTGCAGATTAATGCTTGATAGTATCTTCTCGGTCCATACCTTCATCCATGGTATTGACATATTTGTTATACTCCTTCCTATTTGTCATTTCCCGTCATTCCCTTTCCCGCCACGAAACTAGTCCGGCATCCCTTGAAGGATACCTTGAGTGGAAGCCCCGTAAACTCCGCTATCTTGATAAGCACCTCGGGGGCCACCTTTCTCCCCTGCTTGAATGTAGTGAAAATCGTGTTGCGTATCCCTGTGTGGCGTGCGATATAAGAGTAATTGCGTTCGTTCTTCTTAAGCCATAACTCGACCAATGCCTGGTTGGTCGATGTCCCCGCTAATCCTTTCATTCCCTTTCTCATTGCTAACCCACCTCCTCTCTGTCATTATTAAAAACTTTTACCAAAATGTCAAGAAAAATTAAATAATTATTGTAAAATATCTTTCACCCACTCCGGCTCCGAGTTCGTCACCGCCACGGGCCGGCTCTCCACTTTCAGCCAGACCGAGTATCTCCTGTGGCACTCGGCACACAGGATGGTCACCGGCTTCTCAACCGTGTCCATCATCACCTCGGATGCGGTCTCGTGCCCGTCCGGGCAGGTGGTTACTATCCTAAGACTTTCTTCTGTCATAATTCCGCTTATTTTATTGGTATTTCTATTTCAAAAACTTCAAAAGAATGTTGACCATGCCAATCTTCCTTTTGTTTTTTTTCTGCATCTTCGCAAATCTTTTTGGCTTCTTCCTCTGTGAAAAATAATCCCAATGGTTTACTCTCTTGGTCGCACTCTAAACATCCTATATCAAATGCTAAATACATCTTCATTTTATGCTCCTTTTCCTACATAGAGTCGGCATCAAGGTTTTCAAGATGTCGGCTTCTCGAAGGATGTTGTAATTTTCTAATTGCCTTATATTTAATCTGGCAAACCCTTCTATAGGTAATTTTCAATATCTCAGCAAGTTCTGTAAGGGAGAATGTTCGGCCTCCATCAGTTCCATAATGTAATCTAAGGATTATCTCATCTCTTGGCTTGAGAGTAAAAAACACTTTATCAAGTTTAGCATTTACTACCATTTGTATTTCGGCTTTAGTCATTTTACTACCTCCGGCTCGCAGTCTGCATCTATGATATTCGATTTCAGAACCCGCAGGTTGCCGAGGACAATAGGTAAATTGCACCCAATGAAGCGGGACCACCGGCGGAAATTTCCGCAGGCCGGGTCAATGCACGACCGATACGACTTCCCGTCCTCTCCCTTAAAAAAGAAGTAATAGAACAGGGAGGAATTATACTTTGACGGCCTCTGCTCTATCCTTAAAAGTGTTGCCTTCATACCGGCACCCCCTGTCCTTCGCCCTTGTGGCCCCTATTCTTATTATTGTTGAAGTCATTGTTTAATGCCCTGATAAACTCATTAAACACGGCGGTTTCCTTTCCAACCGGGGCACTCAGGGCAATCATTTCGGAAAGGAATATGCCCAGTCCCACGATGACAACCTGGACGTCGGCGATGTCCATTTCCTTAAGCCATTTCCTAAATTGTTTGTAAAATGCCACACTCCTCTCGGTAATGTCTCTGTTATCGCTTTCTATCATGTCTCCACCCTCCTATTAAAATTAAGAACGACCCACATGTAGTAGAACATCATCTTGCGGTTATGGGTCTCCATCCCAACCGTCTCCTCCCACTGGCGGTCAATCCAGCCATGTGCCGATGTCAACGAATCCATCCTCGACTCCATTCTTTCCTGGCACCGGGGATAGATATTGTCGTAGAATCTTGCACCACATTTGCCACACTTTGGAATAGAGCAGAAGCGGTCTTCTATTCTCGCTAAGTATGCGTATTTTTCACTGTATCCGACCGGCAGACCGCCCATGAATGCCAGATATCTGTAATTCCTCATTTTAGTGCGTCACCTTCCTTAGTTCCCCAATTTTTCGGAGGGATACGAAGAGGTTCTCAAGGAATTCCCTGACCGCCTGGGCCTTCAGGTATATGCACTCAAGTTCAATCAGTTTCGCCTTCCTGCCGGTGATGATGTTGGCAAGCCCCTCGGTTACCCGCGCCGGGTTCATGGGTGATATTGCCACATCATTGCAGTATATCTTCTGCTTGTCCTTTGCCTGCTTGGTGCTGATTACTACAAGGGATGCCTCGTAGATTAGTTTCGGCAACAGAAAGAGCCTCCGTTCTATCTCGGTGACGGAAATTTCGGGGCCGTCATCCCTAATCTCATTGATAAATTTCTCTATGGCCATGATAGACTGGCTTTTCTCCATTTATTCCACCCTCCTTCCGGCCGTTATCTCTTCCTTGCAAAACCTTATTCCAGGAATATTCATCTCGCCCTTGGTGGCCCGGGCGATTCCATCCAGTTTCTTCATGTCTGGAATGAGATATTGTCTGGGGACTTTCTTCTCGTCCACCACCTCGGCATGCCATATCTCGCGGAAGGATGCACCCTTGACCTTCGGGACAATCGACTCCACAATCGGAATCGGCACCTGGGGGATGGTCTCCATTATTGCCTCGGCCCTCTCGGTATTGCCCTTCTTGATTTCCCTCTGCGCCTTCGCCTTCGCTTCCTCGTCAAGTTTTCTTTGTTTGGCAAGCGCCTCGGCCTGTATCTTGGCCTCCAATCTTTGGCGTTCCGCTTCCTGTTCATTCCGGTAGATTCTACATTTAGGGTCAATTATCCGTTCAGCCATATCCAGAGGGTCAGTTATTTCCCTTTTAAGGTTACAGACTGCCTTGTGGGCGTCATACGCCTTCCTAATGATGGGGTCAAATTTTTCGTTAACCTTCTTCCTTAACTCCTTAATAACCAGCAGTTTTTGCATTCCCATCTCATAAATATCCGGCGATGTTACCGCCAGTTCCCTGGCATACTGCACTACCGGTGAAATCTCAGCCCTCATCCCGTCCATATCGGACGGCTGAACTATTATCATGTCTCCATTCATTTTAAGCCTCCTATTTTATAATTGTGTATATTAACGCAGGCGTGGAATATGTTTATGTCCCGCCTGTCCTTGAACTCAAGAAGGCGGTAGCCGTCCGGTCTCAACTGGACGACAAACCGCCTCTTGATTTTGATTCCCAGGCACTCCGTAACCGCCTCGGCATACGCAGAGGTCTGGATACCGGCCTCAATGTCCGCCGCGCCGGTCTTGATGTCCACGAGCATCCCGCCGTTGAACACCCTGTCCAGTCTACCCGCATACCTCCAGGTGTTGGAATACACCACCGTCTCGGCAAGCAATACCTTCTTCGCCCACTGTATCTCGGCCCTGAACCTGCGCCAGGCGTCAAGATATGGCGCCACCATCGGATCATAAGTCCCGAGTGTGCCATTGTCGTCGTATTCACAGGTCAGGTGGACCGCAGTCCCGAACCTCAATCCAGCCTCCCTGTTATCGGCCGGTATCCTATCAAACTTGTCGTAGAAGCCGGCTGACTTGATTACCGCGGTTACCCGCGGATAGGTTAGTTCCGTCTTCCCGTGCCTGAACCGGTGCGACTCGTTGGTGCTTACTATCAACTTAGGTATATTCCTCATGTCCTATCCTTTCTTTGTTACCGCAAAATCATTGAGCCATTCAAGGACGTCATTCATTTTGTCGGCCGGGATGTCGGCCAGTTTCACCTTGAAGTTGTCCTCTATTGCCTTGACGGCAACATCCCTGTTCTTGCAACAGTTCTCAAGAACTGTTACCTGCTGAGGTGTTATCTTCTTGCCATTGCCGTTCTTCACTGGCTCGGTGGTAGTCTTGGCCCCGCCATCCTTCGGTTGCTGTGGCTTATTGTCGGCTGGCTTGCCCCCCTCATCCTTCTTCTGAGGCATTTCAACCGACGCCTTGGCATTCTTGTCCTTTTCCTCGGCCAGCAGGTGCTCGCGCAGGTTCTCCTCAATGTCCTCAAGGTCCTGCATAAAACAATCCGATGCGGCCGTGCAGGTCAGGATGGCATCAACAAAAGCCCGCTTCTTGGCCATTTTGAGGATGGTGTTCGCCAGGTCGGCCGGCTGGGTGCGAATTTGCTTTACCTCATAGGTATTGTATCCTCCCGCCCGCTTGTCGAAGTATTTCTTCTGCTTGAGTCTTCTCTGGGACTCAAGGGTGGTCTCCCATTCCTTGTCGCTTACCGCCTCGCGCCACTTATACTTCTCCTCGTTGCTACTGCACTCCCCCACGCCGGACCCGATAAATGTCCCGCTCTTCTCGGTGGTAACCTCCATCTTGACCCGATACCTTATCTCGTCCGGGTTGCCCAGGTCCTCTATGACGGGGTTGACCGCCAGCCGGAATGTCAGCCTCAGTTTCTCCGCGCCCGCCTTATAGAGCGATGGCTGGTTGCATCCCGCTATCTTGCCATAGTGAATCCCCTCTATCATCACTGCCTCCTGGATGTGCTTGATGAGGGCGACCTGCTCCACAACATCCGTCGGGGTCAGATACTGGTCGTGCGGCTTAGCCATCACCACTGGAAACACCTCCGCTGGTTTCCTTTCCTTTCTTGCCTTGTTCCCTTGTTCATTTGCCATTTCTACTTATCACCCCCTTTGAATATTCTAATAGAGAATATCTTTCTAAACCATCTAAACAAATTGAACTTTTCCTGCGGTGATTCCTGTAATTTTTCCTGTGGTGATTCAACAAACTCAAGCCAGTCAGCACAAAGAATATCTCCTTTATGGGGATTAATTTCTACTTCAATAAGTATATTCAATCTACCGTCATCTATCATACGATTGATAACCCCTTCAAATGCTTCTCCTGTATATTTAGGAGTAGTTTTCACCCTCATCCCTATTTCTGGATTAATCAACATTTATTATCACCCCCTTTGCTTTTAGTATAAAAATACTTTATAAAAAAGTCAAGAAAAATCTTTAATTCCGTAAAAATAATTCTATGCCATTGCCTTGATTTTCTTAATCCCGTGCTGGCACTTCCGGCATGGCCTGCCCATATAGTCCTTCGGCTCTATGGCCCAGAACAGTTCTCCGCACTCCGGGCACATCAGAATAACCCCCACTTTTTTCAGTATCCTGCCCACTACCTCCAGTTCCGCCTTCCTCAATTTGCATCACCTCCTATCGCTTGT
>Ga0315284_10007065_pt1 | contig 16010 bp, 17 predicted proteins | sample YL17G09_16_MG_FD_203696 | JGI IMG/M metagenome (GOLD analysis project Ga0315284, IMG submission 203696) | Sediment microbial communities from Yellowstone Lake, YNP, Wyoming, USA - YL17G09_16 | ecosystem: Environmental > Aquatic > Freshwater > Lake > Sediment | place: USA: Wyoming | collected... | reverse complement strand
CTCCGATCAGCCTGTCCAGCCGCGCAAAGTCGGTACCGTGGGGGTCGTAAAAGACCGCGATTTGGACGGGCTGCGGCAGGTTTTCTAATGCAGGATAGTCCACGCCGCCCTGGGCCAGGTAGCGGACGATGGTTTCTTCGAGGCGGGTGGGGATCTCTTCGCCGGCCAGCACCTGGTCGCCGATGACCACGATGGGGACGTACTCCTGGCGGTCTTGAGGCACGTTCATCTGGAGCAGCAGGCCGCGTAGGCGGCGGTGATTTTCCGAGTTGTTCCAGATTTCGACGTAGCGGCACTCTACCTGAGCGCCGTACTTTTCGAAGATGGTGGGGAGGTACTCGCCCTTGATCTGGCGGCAGACCGGGCACTCTTCGCTGTAAAAAAAGAGGAATTGGACCACCGGCTCTCCTTGTGCGTGGGCCTGCTGTGCGTCAGCCAGCGCCAGGAGCAGCCCGCTCAGGCCCGCCACGAGCATTAGTGCGTATACAACCCGCTTCTTTTTCATAGCCATCCTGTTCACTCCTGGTAACGCAGCACGACGACCTGGCTTTCGATTTGGTCAGCGATCGTCAGGATCGAGCCATCGTGCGACAGGTATAGCGCGGCGAGCAGTGAGATCGGCATCGTGCCTGCTCGCTCCCACGTCTGGCCGCCATCCGTCGTGCGCAGTGTGACCACCTGGCTGCTCAGGCCGCCGATGAGGTGTACCACGACCAGTCCGCGCCTGGCGTCGCTGAAGCGCACGGCGGCCGAGGCCGTTTCGCGTTCGGGCGTCCGCCTGCTTGCCAGGTCCAGCCCCAGTGGGTGGGAAACCCAGTGTTGGCCGCCGTCCTGGGTGACGTGCAAGACGCCGCTGGTGTCCAACAGATAGCCGTCGGTGGGCGTGCGCAGCGAGATGGCCGCGATTTTTTCTGCCCCCTCGGGCAGGGGGACCTCTTCCCAGGTCTGGCCGCCATCGGTGGTGGCGCCGAGTTGGTAGAGGGTAGCAATCCACCCGCTTTGGGCGTCCAGAAAACTCAATTGCTGACAGTTGCCGTAATCCGTCACGGCCTGCCACGTGCGCGCCCCGTCGGTGCTGACGCCCACGGGTCCCGCTCCGCACTGCCAGGCGACCTGCCGGATGTAAGGGATGTACTCATCCCCCTCGTCCGCCCGGATGTACTCATCCGCCCGGATGTACTCATCCGCCCGGATGTACTCATCCGCGACATCCACGATGTCGAGGCCGAACAGTCAGGCTCCGCTGCTTTCAGCCATCGTCCAGGTCTGGCCACCGTCGGTGGTGTAATGAGCCCGGCCCGGATCGGACGGACCGCCGGTGACGCCAAAGCCGCCGTCGAGAAACGCGGCGACTCGCATGGGCTGTGCGATCTCTCGTTGCAGGACGATCTCCCAGGGGCGGGTGTCCTGCGTGGTGCCTGGGGTCGCCGCGGCCTCCAGGCGCGCCGGGAGCAGTGCGCATCCGGCGGTTGAGAGCGATACCAGCAGAACGAGTAGGATATAAAGTGAGTGTTTCATCTTCATGTCGGATGCCTTTGTGAGAAACCAGGTTTCGCCGCTTCGCTTAGAGAAACCTGGTTTCTACTCTAGTCCCCTGCATAGCGAAGCACGGTGATCTGGCCCATGTTGAAGAAGGAATGGATCGTCAGAAATCTGCCGTCGTGCGTCAGATAGGCCGTGCCAAACTCTGCTGGCACGCTCTCCTCCGTCCACGTCCGCCCGCCATCCGCCGTGCGCAGCGCCACAACCTTGCTGCCCCCACCCACGAGGCTCATCACGATGATCCCGTGATCGGCGTCGAAGAAGCGCATGGCGGCTGGCGCGATGCCGCCGGACGGCAAAGGCCCCATCTCCCCGTACCGCTCCTTCAGGCCTAGGTTTTGAGAGGACCAACTCTGACCGCCATCCAGGGTGGTGTAGAGGTCGCCAGCGGAATCCAATACGTACCCTTCCTTCGGCGCGCGGAGTGAAATCGCCAGGATACGTCCAGGTAGTACCCCTGCGGGCAGATTCACCTTTTCCCAGGTCGTTCCCCCGTCCGTAGTGGCCTCAAGTCTGGCCGGGGAGAGATACCATGCCGCCTCGCTGTCCACGGAACTCACCTGGCAGAAGGGTTGCCCTCGACCACCGGGTTTGCCCGGCCAGGTCTGACCGCCATCCAAGCTGATGCGCACGTCCGAGGCGTTACATTCCCAGACTGACTGGGCATCTACGATGTCCAGGGCAAACAGACACCCCGCACTGTCCTCAGCCATCGTCCAGGTCTGGCCTCCATCGGTCGTATGCTGGGCTCTGCCGGCATAATCGGGCCCCCCTGTGAGGCCAAACGTTTCGTCGAGAAATGCCGCCATCCTCACCGGTTGTTTGACCCTCGTCTGCAGCACGACTTCCCAGGGGCTGGCGCTCTCCGCTGGGGCTGCCGTGACCGTGGGGGCCGCAGCGGTGGCTGGTGTAGACGCAGCGGGCGGTGGGGTCGCCGCCGGCGCGTTGCAGCCGGTCAATGGGACCAGCAAGGCCAATAGACCAACGATTGCGACTAGATAGCGTTTCATGGTGTACTTATTTCCTCCTTGTGAAATGATGGGTTTTCTTCTTCCACGCACTGGACCGATAACAGGGACAGGCCCAGGTCTCGGATGCGGGACAAGATACCATGCAGGGCCGCCTGATCGGTGACAGGACCAGCCAGCGTCGTGACGGTTTTGTGGCTGCCGCTTTTCCCGACCGTGATAGCCATTCCGTCGAACCACGTGGACCAGGTTTCGTCGAGCCGTCCTTGTACCTCGATCTGATAAATCACAGGTTTATTGTCGGCGATGGGCATCAAGATACCTTCTCCATTCCGTAACCAGGGTCACCACAATTTCCCGCACAAAGGCTAGCGGAGAAGAGTAAAACAAGACAGGTAACAATGATTGGTCCATTTTCATCCCTCCTATGCTTTGGTCCTCTTTTGGGAATATGACGTCCGATCTCCTGGAATGCGATCAGTATACCAGGTGACTGGTGGTATTGTCATTACCCAATGGTGGAATTGGGGGTGGAATCTTGGGAGGGAATTATTCCAGCAGGCCCAGTTCGCGCCCGCGCGTCGTCGCCTGGGTGCGGTTTTTGACTGCCAGTTTGCCGAAGATGTTGGAGAGATGTTTTTTGACGGTGTCCACCGTGATGAACAGCCGCTGGGCAATCTGTGGGTTGGTGGCGCCGGTGGCCACGAGTTGCAGCACCTCGATCTCGCGAGGGCTGAGCGGCTCAACCAGATTGCGGATTGCGGATTGCGGACTGCGGATTGCAGGTTGCTCTGCCTCCAATCCGAAATCGGCCAGCAATCTGTTTACGTAATTCACCGCTATTCCCTCAGCCGCCGCCCGGCGGAGCAGCGCAGCCATCGGCTCCCCTTCGTCCACGAAGATGCGCACGTAGCCTGCGGGTTCTGCCAGGGTGAGCGCTTGTTGCAGCGAAACGACGGCCTGGTTCATATTGCCTTGTGCTTGCAGGGCCAGGGCGTGTAGAATGAAGAGCGTAATCGCCCACTCGTTCCAATCCTTGGCCCTGGCGACGTGAATCTGCCAGCCCAGGCAGTCCAGGAGCGGCTGCAAGTCGGGGCGCCCTTGTAAGCGGCGCTGAACGATGAGCAGGCGATAGAGGGCGATCTGCTCCAGGTAGTCCAGATCATGGTGCACTTGACTTTTCAGTGTGATCTGGCGCTCGCGAACCCACCCGGCAGCGCGGGTCAGCGCCTCGGGTTCGTTTTCTGCTTGCGCCAACCAGAGTTGGAGGCGGTATGCGGCGATGTAGGCGGATGAGTACATCCGGGCGGATGAGGGGGATGAGTACATCCCTTGCATCCGGGGCGAGAAGGCCGGGTGCAACCGGTCTGCCTGTGCGAGCCACTCGAATGCTTCGGTGATGGCCGATTGCGCTCGCCTGAGGCGGGCCAGCGCGATGGTTCCCTGCACGACAGTGAGATCCGGGAGCAGTCTGGTCAGAGCGACACCTTGGGTCAAGAGATGGTCAGCCTCTTCCATCTCGTTCCATTCCAGCATCACGTCGCCCAGGGCGACGAGGACTCCCCCGGCGTAGGGGATCGGGCGGCCGGTTTCTTCGCTGCGGCGGCCGACGATCTGCAAGCTGTCCCGGCAAATCGCCGCCGCCTCACGCAGGCGGCCGCGTCTGCGGAGGAGCAAGGCCTGCCCCTGTGTGGCGGCACAGGCATTGAACAAATCGCCGCTCAATTCTCCCAGTCGCCTGGCCTCGGCAAAAGCGTGGTCGGCGGCGCTTTCGTCGTCTAGCAGCATGTACGCGTACCCCATGTTGGCGAACAAAGCGCTGCGAAATTTGGGTTCACCTTTGGGGAGATGCTCTAACGCCTGCTGGGAGAGGTGGACGACGGTTCGCGGGTCGTCTCCCCGGAAGCGCGCCATGTATGCGCGGAATTTGGCGATGAAGCCGGTCACTTCGCTGTGGGTAGGTCTGCCCGGCTCATGCGTGCCGCCGGCGGCCTTCCTTTGGGTTTCCAACGTAGTTTCCGCTTCTTGTAGCCAGCGCTCGGCCTGTTCCAGGGACTCGGCCGAATACCGTGCCAGGAGCACCATAGTGCAGGCGTAGACGGCTTGCAGCAGGGGGCGGGAATGGACCCATTCGTCGGGGAGCGCCTTTAGCCACTGGTGTACCAGGGCGATCTCGCTGTCGTAGAACGTTTCTAACACGTTTCGTTCGATGAGGGCTGCGGCGTATTCGAGATCGCAGGCCGCCAGCGCGTAGGATACTGCCTCCGCGACCAGTTCTTGTTGCTGGCACCACGCGCTGGCCCGCTGGTAGAGGGCGTTAACCTGTTGTTTCCCTTCGACCTGGCCCAAACGTTGGCGGAGCAGGTCGGCGAATAGTTGGTGATAGCGATACCAGCAACGCCGGTTGTCGAGCGGGGTGGTGAAGAGGTTGGCGCGCTCGAGGTATTCCAGAATGGACTGGGAATCAGTGATATGGGATCGGCGATCAGTGATCAGGGACGTTTCCTGGTCCCTAGTTCCTAGTCCCTGGTCCCTGCTCCCTGGTCCCTGCTCCCTGCTTCCCCTGACCTCGTCGCACAGTGGCCCGCACAACCGCTCCAGGATAGACGTCTGCAGCAAAAACGCTTGGATGTGCGGCGGTTGGCGCTCAAAGACCTCCTGGACGAGATAGTCTACGACGTAGCGGTCGTCCCCGGCAAATGCCATCACAAAGTTGTGTTGATCCAGGGCCGTTTGCTGCTGCATAGACAGGGCCGACTGCATTGCAAGCGCTGCCATCTGCAAGCCGACGGCCCAGCCCTCGGTGCGTTTTTCCAGGGTGTTCACGTCTTCGTGTGAGAGGTTCAGCCCGGCCAGCCGGTTGAGCAGTTGCGCTGTCTCCTCGACCGTGAACCGCAGATCGGCGACGCGTATCTCGACCAGTTCCGCCCGCCCACGGCGGCGGGGAAGCGCCAGCGGAGGGTCTTCGCGCGTGATGATCACGAGGTGGAGTTGCGGCGGCAGGTTGTCGAGTAAGAGGTTGACGCCGTCGTGGATCGCCGGGTTTTCGATGACGTGATAGTCGTCCAGGACGAGGGTGTAGGGGCTGACGTCTGTTCGCGCGCAGTCGTTGATCAGGGTGGCGACGAGTTCCTCTGGTGAGGGGGGCTGTGACGTTTCCAGGGCGGCCTGTACGGCCTGGCCGATCCTCGCGTCTATGGTCTGCAGTGCGGCGATCACGTAGCGCCAGAAGCGGAGGGGGTCATTGTCCCCTTTGTCCAGCGACAGCCACGCGCAGGAGACAAGGAGACCGGGAGAGGGGGAGACAGGGAGACCAGGAGAGGAGGAGACAGGGAGACCAGGAGAGGGGGAGACAGGGAGACCAGGAGAGGAGGAGGCCAGGAGACTTGAGGCCACTTCTCCTTGTCCCCTTGTCCCCTTGTCTCCTTGTCCCCTTGTCTCCTTGTCGCCTTGTCGCCGGGAAACCCACTCGCTCACCAGCGTGGTCTTGCCGAAGCCGGCCGGCGCAGAGATTAGCGTCAGTTTTCGGCCAAGCCCTGCGCTCAGCCGCTCGATCAAGCGCGGGCGCGGCACCAACGCCGTGCGGGGCATGGGAATAAAGGTTTTGGTTGTCAGAAGAGGCGTGACCATCCTGTCATTCCGAGCGAAGCGAGGAACCTCATCCCCGCTCTTCACGTTACGGATTCCTGAGCGTCTCGTCGTGGCGGCCGACGCTGCGCAGGACCAGCGTGTCGCCACGGCGCTCATAGGTGATGCGGTGATTTTGGTCAACGCGGGCGTAGAACATGTCGCCATGGCCAGACAACCGCCTGGCCTGCAACCCCGGATGGCGCCAGTTCTCGTCGAGAAGCAGAATCGTCCGATCCACCTTGGCGCGGATAGATGCAGGAAGCCCGAGGTATGCCCTGTCGAAGCGAGCGGTGCGGCGAATGGGCATCAGTCCTGTTTGCCCTCTGCTTTTCCTTCCGCGACGAACCGATGCAGTTCTGCAATCGCCTCCGCTGCACTCATCGGTTTGCTCAGTCGCCCCAATCGGATGTCCTCGTCTGCCTCGCGCTCGGCCGCCTGCCACTCGGGGGTATAGAAGAACGCCTCGTCGGCATCCACCAGCCGGCCTGGGCGTAGCACGATCGTGCGATCCTCGCGCACCTCGGCGGTCAGAAAGTCCCCTTCGTACACGCCGGCCGCTTCGCGGATGGCAGCCGGGAGCGTGATCTGATGCTTCTTGCGAACCTTGATCGTTTCCATTCCTGGTCCCTCGTCGGAAATTCCAATTTTCCAACTCCATGATACCATGTCTGATCTGAACTGTAAAGGAGGCTCCGACATCAGCATAGCCTGTTCCGCTTCACAGACGACAATTCCTATCGAGGAGAGGGCACGTCTGTGTCTCTTGGGCTTTTGACAATGCATATCGGACACGATATAATATTAGTGTGGACGATGAGATTCTGAACAAGCGCTACCAGATCCAGGTCTGTCTTGATCATGCCCGTGAGTCCCTGGAGTCGGCTGCGTCGAGCATTGAGCATGGTTTCTACAGCACGGCCATCAATCGTGCTTACTACGCCATCTTCTACGTCGCGAGTGGACTGTTGCTGACCAAAGACATCAGTCGTAGCAAGCACAGTGGAGTGATTGCTGCATTTCGCCAGTATTTCGTTGGGCCAGGGTTGATCGAGCCTGAATACAGCGATCTTTATGGCGACGTGATGGATGCCAGGGTGGATGGCGATTACGATATGTCGTTCGAATCTGATGAGATGACGGCTACGGAAAAACTGGAGGGCGCCCGTCGGTTCGTCGAGCGTGTGGTGCGCTACCTCATCGAAAGCGAGTGGTTCTGAAATGGATAGGCACCCTGCTTTGACTGATACCGAGCGACGAGCATTAGAGACATTGGTGCGGCGATTATACGCCTCATATAGCGGCCAGATCCAGTCGGTGGTGTTATTTGGCTCCAAGGCGCGTGGCGACGCCGGCCCCGACTCGGATATAGACGTATTGGTCGTATTGAGCGATGACGATCCCTACCTGTGCTCCAGCGTCCGCCGGCTTGCGGCGCGGGTGTCCCTGGAATACGACCTGCTGTTTTCGGTGCGGGCCGTAAGCCGCTCCCACTGGGAGCGCCTGGCCCGCTATCGTTTCCCCCTCTACCACGCCATCCAGTCCGACGGCATAGACCTCACTCCCAGGCCGGCTTGACCTGAGACGGGCCGCCGGGGTAGCGCCACTCACCCCGACGGCTCATACCTTCCCTATTCATTCACTCGCTGGCTAGGGAGAGTGGTTGCGCACCACGAGCGGCAGGTATACAAGAGGGCGTCGTGGGATATACGCATACCTGAGGTCCTCATAGGTAGCGTCATAGTAACTGATGTGAGGACACCCACCTTGATTCAGCGCCAGCGAGCTACCCTGACCCACGTCTCCTTCGCTATCCACCGTCTGAGTGATCCAAACCATGCCATCAAAGCGCGCCAACTTCAGGTCATCGTTGATGGCGTCGTAGTAGCTGATGTAGGGTAAACCGTCCTGATCCAGTTCTAGCGAGGTAGATCCTCTGCCCCAAGGCTGCCCTCCCGTTTTGTCCACTGTCTCGCTCAGCCAGGTAGTATCGCTCAGCCAGGCAAACTTTAGGCTGTGGTTCGTATTGTCGAAGTAGCTGATACGAGGAATGCCGCTGCTGTTCAGCGCCAGTGAGGTGTACCAGCCCACATCTCCTGCACTATCCACTGTCTCTGTGATCCAGGTTGTCCCGCTCAGCCAGGCGTGTTTCAAGTCACCGTTGGCGCTATCATAATAGCTGATGTGGGGCGTGTAGGGATAGGTTCGCTCCAGCGCCAATGAGCTCCACGATCCTACACGTGAGAGGGGAGGTTCTACAGACTCTAGTCTCCATGTACCGCTCATCCAATCTGTACCGCTTAGGGAGGCGAAATGTAGGGAAATATCGGTTCCCCATGGAAGACGGAAACTAATGTGAGGTGTGTAAGGATAGACTGGCTCCAATGCCAACGAAGTGCTTTCTTGTCCAGATCGTAGACCCGCCACTGATGAAATCGCCCAAGTCGCGCCGGTCTGGCAGGCATATTTGAGACTCCAGCCCCAATAGTCGTGATAGGCAATACAGGGTGTGTGAGGATAGGTTGGCACCAGCGCCAGCGAGGTGGGCCAACCCCCCGAGTCCACCGTCTGACTGAGCCAAGTGGTGCCAGTCAGCCATGCATATTTCATGCTGTCACTGGTTATGTCATGGTAGCTTATGTGAGGAGGATACGGGTAGATTGACTCCAGTGCCAGCGAAGTGCTACCACCCATATTCCCGGTACTGTCTACAGTCTCGGTGACCCAGATACCCTTGCAGATGCAGAAGTCAACGTTCAGATTGGTGTCCGTGATAAGTTGCGTGGTGGTGAACGCCCTGGCGTTCAGCCCTGTCGTCGAGGGAGGCATGAATTCCAGCGTGTAGGTGCCCTCTTCCAACGTCACATGGTAAGCGCCGCTGCTATCGGTGACGCCCTTCACATCCCCCGAGCCGGTGTTCCGGTTCCAGGCATAGACCTCCACGTCCGAGAGCGGTCCCGTCGCCTGGCAGGTGACGGTTCCAGAGACGGTGAAGGTGGCAGTTTGAGGTTGGAGATCAGGCACAGCGCCCGCCCCGCCAGGCGTTGCTTCTGCCGTACTCCGGCCCAGCACGAAGAACACGAGCAGCAAACTCGTCACCGCCAGGCCTGGCCCGGCAATCAAGGCCCACAACATTCGTCTGTTCATTGGAATTCCTCCTTCGCTGGCTATGAAACGCAAACGACCGCCGCTGGCGCACCTGTCCTCACAGGGCCACGTCCAGCAGCGGTCGCCATGGGCTACGATAGATTTCGGCTTGTGCTACGATGGGAGCCTTGCTCCTGGACTGCTCGCGGAGCACGGCATATTACATGACCTTCGTCATGCAAATTCTTTCCTTGTGCCTCCAGTATATGCGTGACGTGGGAATTGTCAAATTTAACGGGAAGTCGCAATCAGCACAAAGCCGCCTCATCTGAGGCAGCTCTGTGTGCTGCATCGTACAGAACTGTCCTGCAGCACTTGCGCTGACCGCGAAAACTCTCAAGGACGCAGATTCTCGCAGACAGAAATCAGAAAAATCTGCGTTCATCTGCGTTCGTCTGCGTTCATCTGCGTTCGTCTGCGTTCATCTGCGTCCCAGAAATTCGTTGCAGCAGGAAGGCGTGCTGTGTCTGCCAGGGGCGGACTATTTGACCTCGACGACTGCGCTGACGGCTTCCAGTCTGGCCTTGGCGTCCTCGGCCGCTTCCTTGCTGACTGCCTCCAGCACGGTGCTGGGTGCCCCGTCCACCATTTCCTTGGATTCCTTCAGCCCCAGCGCCGTGAGTTGCCGGACGACCTTGATGACTTCGATCTTCTTGGGGCCGATTTCCTTGAGCGTGACGGTGAACTCGGTCTGCTCCTCCTCCGGCTCGGCCGCTGCTGCTGCCGCCGGCATGGCGGCCATCGCCATTGGCGCTGCCGCAGTCACGCCCAACTTCTCCTCCAGCATCTTGACCAGTTCCGACGCTTCCAGCAATGAGAGCTTGCTGATCTCTTCCGTAAGTTTTTCCAGGTCTGCCATTATTCCTTTTTCCTCCTCGAACTACTGAAATTCGTGTTTGGTTGCTTAAAGTGATGATCCCTGTCAGGGACGCCCCCGAGACGGGGGCTGCGAGCGTTTCCCTTCAGGGACGCCCCCGAGACGGGGGCTGCGAGCGTTTCCCCTCAGCGTTTCCCCTCAGTGGGGGCTGTGAGCATTATGCTGGGGCCGCCTCAGCAGCCTGCTCCAGCGGGGCGGGCACACCGCCCGCCTCTTGCAGTTTGTCCACGTACGCCTGCAACACGTTGAGGACCTGCCGGATGCCGCTGGCCACCACGCCGGCCACGCGACTGGCCGGAGCGTGGATCGTACCGAGGACCTGGGCCAACAACACTTCCCGCGACGGGAGATCCGCGATGATGCGTACCTGCTCCGCCGCAACCACCGACTTGCCCGCCAGCCCGCCCTTGATCCGCAGCCCCTCCAGGTCTTTGGCCGCATCCGTCAGCGCCTTGGCCACCGGTGGGACCTCGCCATAGCAGAAACCGACTGCCGTCGGCCCGCTCAGCCAGTCCTCCGGGAGCGACATCCCGGCTTCCTGCAAGGCCAGCGCCAGCAAGCGGTTCTGGACCACCTGGAATCTGCCACTGACGGGATGCAGCGCCCGCCGGACGGTATTCAGGTTGCTCATGGTGAGCCCACGGTAGTCGGCCAGGATGATGCCCTGACTCTGCTTGAGTTGCTCCACGTACTGGGCCACGAGTTCAGTCTTCCGTTGCCTCGAAATTGCCAATCCCTTTCACCTCCTCCCTATAAGTAAAAGTCCCTGCGCCGTGCCGACGCAGGGACCCGCATTACCTCATGTGCGTCTCTGTGACGCAGGGACGCGCATCAGGATGGTTGTCTCTTACCTCGGCAGGCTACGATTGAGCGCCACGTGCTGGCGCCGCCACGCGGCGCCTGTAGCGCACCTGCTGTCTTCGGCTATCGGTTGTCCGCACGACTCTAGTCTAGAGCGCAACCTCCATCGTCTGAGCCTGGAGCGGATCTATCTTGATCCCTGGCCCCATGGTGGACGTAACCGTGATCTTGCGGATGTACATCCCCTTGGCCCCGCGAGGCCTGGCCTTGACGACCGCTTCCATGATCGCCGCAAAGTTGCCGAGCAGTCTCTCCGCCGAGAAACTGGCCTTGCCGATCGGGATGTGCAGGTTGGCGGTCTTGTCCACGCGGAACTCTACGCGGCCCGCCTTGGCCTCCTGGACCAGGCGGGGCATGTCCTCCATCGGCGCCACCGTTCCGGTCTTGGGGTTGGGCATCAATCCCCGTGGCCCCAGCACGCGCCCCAGGCGGCCCACCTTGCCCATCATCTCCGGCACGGCGATGGCCACGTCAAAGTCCGTCCAGCCGTCCTGAATCTTCTTGATCCATTCGTCGTCAGAGGCCACGTAATCCGCTCCGGCCTCCTGGGCGATTTTCTCCCCCTCGCCAGAGACAAAGACCAACACCCGCACTTGCTTGCCCAGGCCATGAGGCAAGAGGACCACGCCACGTACCTGCTGATCGGCGTGACGTGGGTCTACGCTCAATCGGAAATGTACGTCTACCGTGGCGTCAAATTTGGTGTAACTGGTCTCCTTCACCAGCGTCATCGCTTCCTGCGGCGAATACTGCTGCAGGTGCTCTACTTTCTGCGTTGCTTCCAGATACTGCTTGCCCCGTTTCGGCATCGTTCCTCCTTCGTGGTTCTAACGGGCTATGCCCTCCCACCTTTCATCATCTGCTCCTGCCGGACCACAGTCCGGCGGTGGCCCACCGTATGCCGGTGGCTTAGTCTGCAATCGTGATCCCCATACTCCGCGCCGTGCCCTCGATTTGCCGCACCGCACCCTCCAAATCCAGGGCGTTCAGGTCCTTCATCTTCAGTTTGGCGATCTCTTCCAACTGGGTTCGGGTGATGCTCCCCACCTTCACCCGGTTCGGTTCGGCCGAGCCATGCTCCACCCCGGCCGCCTTGCGCAGCAGATCGGGCGCGGGCGGTGTCTTGAGGTCGAACTTGAACGATCCATCCTGAAAGATGGTGATCTCAGCCGGGACGACGTTCCCCATCTGGTTGGCCGTGCGGGCGTTGTACTCTTTGCAGAACTGCATCAGGTTGATGCCATGCTGCGCCAGCGCGGGCCCGACCGGAGGGGCAGGGTTGGCTTTCCCGGCCTCGATCTGTAACTTTACGATTGCTTTAACCTTCTTCATCGTCCTCCATCCCACACACAGGTTGTCAGGCCTTTTCCACCTGCAAGAAGTCGAGTTCCACCGGCGTCTCGCGGCCGAAGAAAGAGATCAGCACCCGCACTTTGGCCCGTTCCATGTCAATCGCGTCTACCATGCCGATGAACTCGTTGAATGGGCCGTCCACGATGCGCACTTTCTGGCCTTGCTTGAACGTGACCTTGATCTTGGGAGCCTCGGCCTCCATGCGCTTCATGATGGCCTGGACTTCTTCGTAACGCAAGGGGGTCGGCGTGTTCCCCATCCCCACGAACCCGGTCACTCCCGGCGTGTTGCGCACGACGTACCAGGAGTCGTCGTTCATGAGCATCTGCACCAGGATGTATCCGGGAAAGACGCGCCGTTCGATGACCCGCCGCTTACCCTCGCGCACCTCGATTTCGTCCTCGGTCGGGACCACCACCTGGAAGATCTGAGATTGCATCTGCATTGTCTCGATGCGTTGCTCCAGGTTGTGTTTGACCTTGTTCTCATACCCCGAGTAGCAGTGGACGACGTACCAGGCGCGGCTGTCTTGCGGTTCCGCCGCCGGTTCCGCCGCCCTGGCCTCCGCCTCCTCGTCGCCCTCCTCCTCTTCAGCCTCGATCCCTGCCACACCGGATAGCACCTCGGTCTCCTCAAGGTCGCGTGCTTCCGGGGCGACCTCGGCTACCGGTCGCGCTTCCTCCTCCCCCACCAGGTCAGGGGGGAACAGGTGCATGACGCCAGCTGGCTCATCGGCGGACCCTGAGCGGGCAGGCATCAGCGGGCCGGCGTCCGGATGTACGCCATCCGCCGGATGCTGTCGGATGTACCCATCCGCGCCATCCGCATCGTCCGCTACCGGCTCTGCCTCGGGTCTGATTTCGTCCACCAACATTGCCGTTGTCCTACCTCAATCTACCGTGCGGACTGCCGCCCCATGATCACGGCAGCCACCACGCCGGCCACTACCACCACGGCTGCGACTCCAATGGCGATGGCGCTTCTGCTGATGATCCCTCCCAATTCGCGGTCAAACAAATAGTCCAGCAGACCTAGGAAAAGGGCCATGGAGATGGTCACCACCAGCACGACCTTCGTCAGGCTCCAGGCCTCCTGGCGCGTGGGCCAGTGCACCTTACGCAGTTCCCCGCGCGTATCGCGCAGGTAGCGTACCACTACGTTTTCCTTCTTCGGCTTGTCTTTCTTTTTCGCCACTGATCGCGTCTCCTGTAGCAATCGCTCTACACTTCAAGACACCGCCTTCACGCACGGCGGTGTCTTAAGTCCACCTCAGGCAGGCCAGGCAGGAATTGAACCCGCAACCTACGGTTTTGGAGACCGTTGCTCTGCCAATTGAGCTACTGGCCTGTGAGTACCTTACTTCGTCTCGCGATGCAACGTGTGCTTATGACAACGCGGGCAGAATTTCTGCAACTCCAGACGGCCCGAATCGTTGCGCCGGTTCTTCTCGCTCGTATAGTTGTGCTCTTTGCATTCCGTGCAAGCCAGTGTGATCACGGTGCGAATTGCTTTTTTAGCCATCTTGCCTTATCATCCATATCAGAGTATCGTATAGAGCCCACGATGGGGATCGAACCCATGGCCACACCCTTACCAAGGGTGTGCTCTACCGGCTGAGCTACGTGGGCCGATACCCGAACGCAAGCTGCCGCTTGCCCTTCGGCGTAAAGGGTATTTTACCTCATTTTGTCAATGTGTCAAATCTGACCTTGATCTTCCCAAAGTGTCAGTGTCATGTGGGGTGCCGGCGGTGTACCAAAGGGCTTTCGGGAAGATTCGCAGGGAACTTGTACCTGGTGTGCGGCGTCCTATAGGCATAGACCAACTCACTTTCCAGGAGGAACGCTATGGAGACTCACCCCTCGACTGCTAAACCGTTCATTCGCACCAGCGCAGGCAAGCGGTGGCTTGCCACTGCGCTCCACGTGCTCATCATTCTGGCCGTGGTTGCCGGCTTCGTCTCGCTCCAATGGGTCACTACCCTGCCGGAGCGCATGGACGAGCAGCAAACGGTCGTGGTGGGCCAGACCCGCTTTGCGCCCGATAGTGACGCCTCGGTGCGCGTGGTCGTGCAGGACTTGCGCGCTGGCCGCCCCATCGCGGGCGCGCAGGTGAAGGTGAGCCTGAAACCGGCCGGCGGCCAGGCCATCCCCCTCTTCGAGGGGCAGACCGACCAGACCGGCAGCCTGCCGGTGCTCTTCCACGTGCCGGCCGACGTGCCGGCCGAGGCGCAACTCGTCGTGGAGACGCAGTCGGCGGTGGGACGCGACCGGGTAGAACAGCCCGTGACTATCCAGCGCGACTACCGGCTGCTCCTCACCAGTGACAAGCCCCTCTACCAGCCCGGCCAGACGATCCACATGCGCGCGCTGGCCCTCAGCACCTTCGACCTGACCCCCGCCCGTGGCGCGACGGTGAACTTTCTGGTGGAAGACTCCAAGGGCAACAAGGTCTTCCGCCAGAGTGTCACCGCCTCCGACTTTGGCGTGGCCGCTGCCGATTTCACGCTGGCCGACCTGGTCAACCAGGGGGACTATAAACTCAGCGTCGCCATCGGCGATACCCGTTCCGAGAAGACGGTACAAGTGCGCCCCTACGTGCTGCCCAAGTTTGCCGTGAGCATTTCGACCGACCGCACTTTCTACACCCCCGGCCAGCAGGTGGCAGGGGCGGTGCAGGCCGACTATTTCTTCGGCAAGCCCGTGGCCGAGGGGCAGGTGCACCTGGTCGGCAGCCTGTGGGACGTGGAACGCACGCTCGTGGTGGACCTGCAAGGCCAGACCGACGAGAACGGTACCTACGAGTTCGGCTTCGACCTGCCCACCTACTTTGCCGGGACGGGGCTGGAGACCGGACAGGCCCAGTTCGCTCTGGAGGTGACCGTCGTAGATCAGACCGAGCACGCCGAGCAGACGAGTGCGGTGCTGCCGGTCGCGTTTCCGCCGCTGGTCATCGAAGCGGTCGCCGAGAGCGGCACGCTCAAGCCCGGAGTCGAGAACATCGTCTACATCCTCACCTCCTACCCCGATGGCCGCCCTGCGCCGGCCCGTCTGCAGGTCAGCGTGGACGGCGGGCCGCAGACCGAACTGGTCACCGGCGAGTTCGGCCTGGCCGAGTTCACCTTCACGCCACAAGCCGGTAGCGCCCACACGCTCTCCATCCTGGCCCGCGACGAAACCGGCCTCACCGCAGACCGGCAGGTGTCGTTTGAGACTGAGATGGGAGCCGATAGCGTCCTCCTGCGCGCCGACCGCGCCGCCTACGTCGTCGGCGAGACGATGAACTTGGTCGCTTTCACGCAGGTAGATTATGGTGACGTCTACCTGGACCTCGTCAAGGGTGGGCAGACGCTCTCCACCCGCTCGGCGCGCGTGCAGGATGGCAAAGCCGAGTTTGCCGTGGACGTGAGTCCCGACCTGTACGGCACGCTGGAACTGCACGCCTACAAGGTGTTGTTGGAGGGCACCATCGTGCGCGATACCCGCGTCGTGGTGGTGGACGCACCCAACGACCTGGCCATCTCCATGACCGCCGACCAGGACACCTACCTGCCGGGCGAGAATGCGACCATCAACTTCCAGACGAGCGAGGCAGGCGGCCAGGGAGCAGGGGTGCAGACGGCGCTGGGCGTGGCG
>Ga0315284_10007064_pt1 | contig 16011 bp, 18 predicted proteins | sample YL17G09_16_MG_FD_203696 | JGI IMG/M metagenome (GOLD analysis project Ga0315284, IMG submission 203696) | Sediment microbial communities from Yellowstone Lake, YNP, Wyoming, USA - YL17G09_16 | ecosystem: Environmental > Aquatic > Freshwater > Lake > Sediment | place: USA: Wyoming | collected... | reverse complement strand
TCACATACATATCCTTTCCATTCGGCTCCAATGTCATATGACGAACCTGAAGGGACAAGCTGGGGCGACAAGACCATCATGAAAAAGACCGTGGAAAGTGCTAAGGTCATAAATGAAGACTATCTGGGAAAGAAGCTCAAGGGGAAGAAATATCGTGAGGTCTTCATAGCTATGGGCAAGGAGTACGCAGCAGCTTTGCCAGACCTATCGCAGTATGGAGTAAATATAGTATTTCCGGCAGGCGGAGGACCGGACCTAAAGCTCAAGCACTCAAAGAATGGTTTAATCCAAGATGAATTCTTGCGATGTAGTATGTTGACTTGTCCTTTTACAAAAAGGTGCTATCTGAAAAGTCTCACTGCACAGTTGCTGCTATTATATATATGCAGTGTTCAGGAAAGTCTCTCAAAATGTGAGTCTCAAAAACTCGTATGAGTTTTTAACTCCCTAGATCCTCCAGTGGTTTTGTATTGATTGGCACGAAAGCCCGCGGCGATTTCGACAAACTCTTTCAATGTTCCCTTAGCGAATTCCCAAGTTGGAACGCCATATCGCAAACCATTGCACATCGTATCCACATAAATGAAGAGGCAGTTTTCGCCATAGCGATATGCTGCCTCATTAGCATATCCAAACTTGGGTCTGTCAAGAATTTTAAAGGGCCATATTTTGCACGCTTTCGGCTTCATGTGCTGCAATCCGCACGCAGACACACTCGGTAAGTCATATAGAAAAGCACATGAACCGTCTCCTGCTCTCTTTATGAAAAGCTTGTCTAAACCAGAAACGGTCTGTTCAACGCCGTAGTTTTTTACTATTTTAAGCCATTCGTGAAAGTTTAGGATGACGCTGTACAGTCTGCAGCAGTTACCACACGATGTGCATCTCCAATCTGCTACGTGTCGCCAAGGGACAAAAGGCATCTTTGAGGTCACTTTAGAAATTTATGGACCAATGTTGCTTAATTAATCTACTTGGTGAAAGGTGCAAGTTTGTTCACGATGTCTTTGGGAATCTGCGTCGCCTTCCCAGTTTTCTTGTCTGCTGCCACAAGCACGATGTATCCAGTGGCCAGCAAAAACGTTGTCTCTTTGTTGAATATTTTGAAGCTGTACCTGAGTGATTTTTCCTTCATCTCATCAATAGTCAATTCCACTTCGATGAGATCATTGAACCTTGCAGGCTGCTTATATTGGCAAAAGGCTTCGACTCTGGGAAACCATAGTCCTCTCTCAGATGTGTCTGTGAACGTGAAGCCCAGTTGTCTGTAAAACTCCTCTTCGGCTCTTTCAAAGAATCTAAAATAATTGGAGTAATGTACAACTCCTGCTGCATCGGTTTCTGCCCAAACTATTCTGAAAACTGTCTTAAAGGCTGGTGAAGGCATCAGTCTCACTTGACTCATATTTTCTTGTACAAGTACAAGGTGTGCGAAGGATAGCCTAAAGTTTCATTCTCACAATAGTTTTCAACTTTAATAGGTTTCCAACCGACAATTTCATAGTCATGCGAAACTATCCGAACTCCGCGTTTGAGCTCTGAGTCAAGCTTCGGTCTGACCTTCTCATTTGCACTCGTAGTCAAATACAGGAAAATCACGTCCGCTGAGGTTAGATCCACGTTGAACATGTCACCGTTGACTATGGTTATTCTGTCCTGAAGACTCAGTTCATAGATCGTGCTCAACGCTTTCTTCGCCAAGTCTTCTCTGAGCTCAACGCCGACTGCCCTTGCCCCGAACTCTTTTGCAGCCATTATCACTGTTCTTCCATCGCCTGAGCCAAGATCAAAAAACACTTCGCCAGCCCTCAATTCGGCCAATCGGAGCATTCGCTGGATGACTTGCGGTGGAGTTGGAACGTATGGCGCAATGTACATGGTTTGGGGCCTCCGTCCAAATTGGATTCCTGTTTTGGTTTAACCAGTGACATTGTTGTTTAAAAGATTTTTCACGTTCTCATGTCACGTAGGTAGACTTGTTTTGAACTTGCGCGGTGGGCTTTCTCGCTTCGCCACATTTCATGCAGCTTTGAGCGCACAATTCAAGATATTTCGCTTCATCCTTAGAACCGACTGCTTCCGCTGCTTTGCGGCAGACCTCGCTTGGTTCTTGGCAGCCTTCTTCTTTGCACAGCTTTGATATGGAAAGACAGAGTTCTTGCACATCTTTAGGGTCGAGCACGGCTCTGTTCGTGCGAACGAGTAGACAGACCTCTCTTGCTAAAACACATGTTTTGACGTATCTGATTCTCTCTAGAACCTCGTCTCGAAGTTTTTTTTGACTTATCTCCAAGCTTTTGTTCTCCTTGTAGCAAGCGGTGTGGTGCCTAGGCACTGATTAGTAGACGATCTTTTAAGATTTGTTATTGTTCCAAAATAGCTACCAGAATCTCTTACTGATGGCTTTCCGTTCAGCCTCGAGGACAAGCTCATAGAAACTATCGTTAAGTTTGTGCTCCTTTTCCAAAACGTCAACGATGTCGGATGGCTGAATTTTTCTGGCACACAAAGCTACTGCCGCGGCTTTTCCATGTTTTGCTATTAACTGTGCCGTCTGCGATGCCTGTTTCTGCAGTTTCTCTTCAGTCTGAGTCAGTCTCTCATTCTTCTTTTCAATGAGTGGAAACACTTTCTCTTCTTCAGCCTTGAGCAAACCAATAGTGTTAGAGCCACATCTGGGGCATTTGGGTTTGTCCGGCAAATCTTTGATTCTGATCATTTCAGTGTAATTCCAGCAGTTTGTGCAAACAAAGCTGCATGTCTCATTGAGCAATCTTGCTTTTGCTGATTGAATGAGCACAGCTCGCATGCGCTCAGGCGGGATCAAGTCGGTCTTCATGCTGATTCGTTCAATTCCAACCCGAGCGATAGGTGTCGCATTTCCTCCAGTGGAGACTCTCTCGATGGTGATTTCGCCCTCGCGCATCTTTCTCAGCACATAGACCAGTCTTTCTGAATCCAAGTCTTTCGCGAACACTTCTTTCAAGGCTTCTTCATAAATCGGCGTGCCTTCAAAGCTTGTTATAAGCTTCTGGAGACTGACGCTGCTAAAGTCGGCCCACTTCTTCAAAGCTCCGAAGCGATGCGCAACATGAATCATGCGTCTCTTGAAAATACCTGTCTTTACCGCGGTTCTGGCCAGAGTATCCTTGATCGTTTGCTCAGGCATGGCTTTCATTTCATCAAACAACGCAACAACTCTTTCAGAGTTCGCGGCACCTATCGTCTGAACGAAAATGCGATAAGCGTCATGTTGAACTACTATGGCAAAACCTAGTTTTTCAGACAGCAATTGCCCGAGGAGCTGAGCCAACGCTCTGTTCGTAAGCAAACCGAAGTTTGCGTGAATCAAAACAAATTCCTCCCAATCTTCAACGATTACTCGAGTCTCAGTGGGAACAGGAAAACCTGTCATCACATGCTCAACTGTCTCAGCCAGAGCACTCGAGATCGCATCTGCATCAGAAGGATACTTCTTGCTTAAGCTTGTGGCGATATCATCCAGTGTAGCTCCTTTCTTTATCTGTTCTTCCACATAGCGTCTGATCGAGCCCACTTCTTGAGCCACTTCGAAGGGCACAGGAATTTCTTCGCCGATCCAGCTAGGTATGGCTCCTGAAGGGTCGTCAACGGGTTTCACGTGAACCTTGTCTTCGGAGACGTGCATGATCAGCCACGGGCTTCCTCTTATGATGAATTTTGTCCCAGGTTTCCCATATTCTGCCATGAAGGCTTCGTCCAAAACCCCAACCGCAGAGTCACTTGAATCGTCAACTACAAGAAACTGTTTCTCTTCTGGAATCATGGACAGGTTTTCAAAGTAGTACTCGAACAGCGCCTTTGTCTGACGCGGCTTCAGAACCACCTTGTCCTCAAAAGAAACCCAAGCTAACCGCGGAAAACGCTGGTGCATGTACTTCAGGACTTTTTCGATGTCTTCAATTGTCAGGTCTCTGTAAGGGTAGGCGTTCTTGAACAGGTCCAATATCTCCTCGAACAAGAGCTTTCTTTGTTTGAGCAAAAGGCCAGCTATCTGATGAGATAGGACATCGTAAGGCTTGGGCGGAATCTGCACAGGCTCAAGATCTTCAGTTAACGCTTTTTTCGCGACTGCCATAGCTTCTAGAGCGTCGTCTGAGTCTAATGCAAAGATTATGCCCTCAGCTGTTTTTCCTATGCTGTGGCCGCTTCTGCCAACTCGTTGAATAAGCCTCGTGGCCTGTCGCGGGCTCATATACTGGATGACAAGGTCTATTCTTCCGACGTCTATGCCGAGTTCCAGCGAACTTGTGCACACGAGGCCCTTCAACGCACCACTTTTTAACCCCTTTTCTGCGGCTATTCTAGAGGGCTTAGCAAGTGAACCATGATGAATGGAGACAGGATAGTCCAAATCCCAGACCTTGAGTCTGCTTGCTAAAACCTCGGATTCAGCTCGCGTGTTTGTGAACAAGAGCACAGATTTGTGTCTGTTGATGTAGTCTTTGATGATTCTGAGCCGTGCAGCCACTTCGGGATGCGTGTACAGCTGTGCAGCAAGCTGAACATCTGCATCGTCAGGCTTCGGATACACTATCTTCAGATGCATCATTCTGCCAACTGGAACCCGAACGATTTCGACGTCTCTGTTATTTCCAACAAGGAACTGTGCTACTCTTTCAGGGCTACCTATAGTGGCGGACAATCCGATCATCTGAAAGTCTCGGTCCATCATCGCCCTCAGTCTTTCAAGAGCCAAACTTAGTTGAGCTCCGCGCTTGCTGTCGGCCATTTCGTGTACTTCGTCAATGATTACCCAGCGCACTTGCTGCAGATGCTGACGCATGATCCAGCCCGGCAATATTGCTTGAAGCGTCTCTGGAGTGGTTATCAATATGGAAGGAGGGCTTTTTGACTGTCTCATTCTCTCTTTTGTTTCAGTGTCGCCGTGCCTCACTGCCAGTTTGATGTCGAGATTGTTGCACCACCATTCAAGCCTTTCAAGTATGTCACGGTTCAGAGCCCGCAAAGGCGTAATATACAATACTTTGATGCCCGGAGTGCCTTGCTCTCCTTGCAACAGCATACTAAGAACCGGCAAAAAAGCAGCCTCAGTCTTACCTGTGGCAGTAGGCGAAATGAGGAGAACATTCTTTCCCTGAAGAATCAAAGGAATCGTTCTTTCCTGAGGCTCAGTAGGCTTTGGGAACCCTCTCTGCTCTACAAGCCTTCGAACCGGCTTAACTAGAAGATCAAAGACTGTATTCGCGGGTTCTTTCAATTCTATTCAAACCTCAACGTTTTGACAGAGAGTAAGCGCGAAACCAGATGTAAAAGGATTATGGAAACATAACAAACGAAAAAACTTCTGCGTTTAATTGGCCAGAGTGACGTGACGCTATGTGTAGATTGACTTGGCAATGACTGTTGCATGTTTTGATTCTTTAGGTTCAATTTGCATTCCTCATTTTACGATGTTTTGACTGATTCTGTTCATGGATCTAATGGAACTGCCTCATTGATGTATCTTGAAGCAGTCGCTGGTGTGCATATTGGGACTTTTTATGCTTGGATGGACAGCGTACCGTCAAATCTGACGCTCCATGAACACAAAAACTGGCGAAATGTCTGCCATGATCGCTGTTTAGCGGGTTATGGAAGGCTTTTTAGGTGTTTGACATAAAAATCTCGTTTCTACCCTCATGATTCTTTGACACAAATATGTCTAAACCCAATGTTTGGAAAATGAATTTCTATTCGAAAACAATGGAAAGTTTTTTATTTAGAACCATGAGAAACCTTGGATATTGAGGTACATGGAGGAAGAATAATGGCTAAATGTCCAAAATGCGGAACAATGGTTTCATCGCCAAAGAAGAAATGGACCATGGCCGGACGCCCTGACAAGGCTGGAAAGAGAACCCAACTGGAAATCGGACTGTTCGACTGTCCAAAGTGCAAGAAACCATTCCGAGAAGTGCTCAGCAAGAAGAAAATTTAGACATTCAAAACGCCACTTCAAGCTTACACTCCCTCCTTCCCCCCTATTTTTGAGTTTTCTGTAAAGCGTTAAGTATTACGATGAAGAAGCATTCACCACAGACAATGATATAGCTGGTTGAAGGCGAAACAATGTCTTACAACAAGATCAAACAAGCAATGAAACGAGACTCTGTGCAGACAGCGTTGATGATAGGCATAATTGTGCTAGTCGTTTTTGCGTTATGGTTTGGTTCACAGGCAGTCTTGGGGACCGATTATCCTGCACTGGCAGTGGCTTCAGGCAGCATGTGCCAGGTGCAGCACATGAACTGCGACGGCTACTCGCATCCTTTTGATCCCACGTTGCACATAGGGGATTTGATAATAATCAAAGGCATAAATCCTTCAGACATCAACGCAAGTCAGTACCCAAACGGAGACATAATAATATTTCACAGACCAAAGGGTTCTTCAAGTGCCGCAGACGACTTGATAGTCCATAGAGCAATAGAAAAAGTCGTTCACAACGGACTAGTTTACTTCAAGACAAAAGGCGACGGCAATTACGGTGCAGACAACTGGGGCAATGATTACAGAGGAGAAAACTACACCCTGAATGGTATGATTTCTGAAAAAATGGTCGTGGGAAAAGTCATTATGCGAATCCCGTGGCTAGGACACTTGGCCCTATTCATGCGCAACTCCATAGGAGTCTACGTCATAATTGTTGTTGTAATTATCCTCATCATCGTGGAGTTTGCTGTACCTGCTTTTAAAAAGAAGCCAATAAACACAGAAGCGCCATCGGAAAGCTCTAACTGAGGTTCAGCGACCTAAGGTTTTATAAAGGGTATTTAAGCATTCACCGCACTATAAGAGTGGTGTCCTGATGCCCAAGAGCAAAGCTATCATAAAAATTGAGAATGTTGTTGCCTCAGCTACGTTGAACCAAAAAGTTGATCTAAACGCGGTCGTGAAGGGTTATCCAGGCGTGGAATATCGACCTAAACAGTTTCCGGGGCTTGTGTTTAGGCTTAAGAGACCAAAGACAGCTACGTTGATTTTTAACTCAGGCAAAATGGTCTGCACAGGAGCCAAATCGGAAAAGGAATCCCGCAGAGCTGTTATGACAGTTGTTAAAGAACTGAAAAAGAGCGGAATAGTCATAATCAGGAAGCCGGACTTGAAGGTTGTGAACATCGTTGCTTCTGTAAGCCTAGGCGGAATGATAGATCTGGAGAAGGCCGCATACAGTCTAGGAAAGACAATGTACGAGCCGGAACAGTTTCCAGGCCTCATCTACAGAATGGATGAACCGAAAGTCGTAATCCTCGTGTTCGCAAGCGGCAAACTTGTCTGCACAGGAGCCAAGAGAGAACAAGACGTCTACGAAGCCGTCTACAAGCTGCACGGAATACTTGAAGAGCAGAGCCTCATCTTCTACGACTAAACGCTCTACTTCTGTTTCTTTTTGATTTGCTTCAAAATCGTTTTCATCTGTTCTTCATCTACGCTTCCAAGTTCGCAAAGCGTATTCGCTATCTCACTTATGCTAAGCAGTGAGTGAAGCTTTATTCCGTCTCTTTCAAGTTTCTCTTTTCCGCCTTCCTGTCGATCAATTAACACCGCTGCTTCACACACAACGCCGCCTTCAGCCGTTATAGCCTTCGCCGCTTTCCTCAAAGACAAGCCCGTAGTCACAAGATCATCCACAAGCAGAACACGATCGCCAGGCGCCAAAACACCTTCAATCCTCTTCTGTCGTCCATGAAGCTTGACACCTCGGCGTATGTACAGAAACGGCTTCTTGAAGCAGTAAGCAATCAACGCAGCAAAGGGGATGCCTGCCACCGGTATTCCAACCACTCTCTCAAAATTAGCTGTTCCTACTTCTTCCTTGATGAAGTTCATGTAGAAACCACATATTTTTTGGAAAGCGTCAGGAAAGCTGGGAACCACGCGCAGGTCAATGTAGTAGGGACTCATCTTTCCGCTAGTGAGTTTGAAAGTCCCGAACTGTAGTGCACCTATTTTGTTCAAGATTTTGCAGAGTTCGATTCTAGTTTCTTCAGTTGCCAAATCTTTCACGCTCGTTTAGAGATCTGGTAGATTTTTCCGACTTCTGGGATTAGACAGGTGATTCTTGGCAGTTCCTTCTTCAACAGCTCAGCGAATCTTTTCTGATCCGCCGCTGAACCAGTATGATAGGGTACAACTACTTTGGTCTTCGTCAATCTGGCGATGTCAATGCCTGTCTCCGGCGAAGTGCCCGGTGCTATCCCGACTGTGCAGAAGACAACATCAGGTTTTTCTCTTTCGCCTATGGTCGCCATTTCTGGGAAAGGCAGACTGTCCGCAGTGTGGAAAACTTTGACGCCGTCTTCGCTTGTAATCATGAAAGTGACTGGAGTGCTTGCTGGAGGATGATTGCACTTCTCAACTCTCACTGTAACATTGTCCAGTTTAACTTCTGATCCGGGATGAACTTCCTGGAGCTTATCGGATGGAATACTGTTTCTTAGTCTTCTGGCTGATGTGGGATCTGCAATTACCTTGCACTTTGTCAGCTTATGCATGTCTGAAATCAAGGCTTGATCCAAATGGTCATAATGCTCATGGGTGATCAAGATGGCATCAACTTGCTGGAAATTCTTAGGTTTCACATCCACTGGATCTATGACCAATGTCTTGGATGGTGTTTTCACGGTTATTCCAGCGTAACGGTTGAACCAGACAAAGAAAACTTCATTTTTTGAAGGACTCTTCTCAATTGACATAACCTGATTCCTCACAACTGAATAGTATTGCAACAAGCTTTTAAAGAACTTATGCTGACGCTGAGAGTTGCTGACTTACCGCAACTCGAGAACTATCTTGCTCTTTTCTCTCACTCGATAAGGCTTAATAGGTTCTGCCCTCGTTCTCAATATTCAAGTGACGACACATGGTTGACGTTTGGCTTCCCTATGGAAAAACAGAGATATGCGCAAGAGTTCCAACACGCAACTTTCTAGGTTCAATTGAACCGAAGGAAAAGCCAGGCGTACCCGACGCCAATACAGAAGTGGAACGCGCCCTCAATGGACCCCTCGGCTCGAAGAAGCTGAGCGAAATCGCCAAACCTGAACACAAGGTTGCGATAGTTGTTGACGACGCCACTAGACCAGTGCCAAGCGACACCCTAGTCCTTCAATTACTCAAAGAACTGAATACGGCAGGAGTGAAAGACGAGAACATCACCGTTATCTTCGCTTGCGGAACACACAGAGCTGTGAAACAAGAGGAAGCCGTTAACCTTCTCGGTCAAGAAGTACTCAGCCGAGTAAAAACGGTGAGCCACGATTGCAAGGCTCAAGACTTGGTGCATGTAGGTACGACACAGAAGCACGGCACCAAAGTCTACTTGAACCGCATCTTCGCCGAAGCAGATGTAAGGATTTTGACTGGTGATGTTTGCTTGCATTATTATGCTGGTTACAGTGGAGGAAGAAAAAGTGTCTTGCCAGGAGTCTCTGGTGAAGAGACAATCAAGCACAATCATGCAATGCTCTTGGATGCAAATGCCAGAACTGGCCTGTTAGATGGAAATCCTGTTCATGAGGATATGGTTGAAGCAGCGAATTTAGCTAAAGTAGACTTCGTTCTGAATGTTGTGACCAATAGCAAGGGTGAAGTCGTCAAAGCCTTTGCAGGCGACTTGGAACAAGCCTTCAACGAAGGAGTCAAACTCGTGGATGAAATGTACCGAGTCACGGTGGATCGCAGAGCAGACATAGTAATTGTGAGTTCCGGCGGCAACCCGGCGGATCTGAATCTTTTTCAAGCTTACAAAGGCGTTGACAACGCGCTTGAAGTGGTTAAACGTGGCGGCGTGATAGTTCTGGTAGCTGAGTGTCCTGAGGGGCATGGAAACCAAGTATTCTACGACTGGATGATTAAATTTGGAGAATTGAAAGCTGTTGAGCGAGAGATCAAGAAGAACTTCGTCTTAGGCGGGCACAAGGCTTACTATCTTCTGGAAGTCCTGCAGAATCATAGAATTATCTTGATTTCTTCTATGCCTGATTATTATGCTTCGAACATTTTCAAGTTGAAAACCGCCCGGGCCGTGAACGACGCGTTGAACGAAGCCTTCGAAATCGCTGGAAAGAATGCCCGAGTGTGGGTTATGCCCTACGGCAACTTCACCTTGCCAGAAGTGAAGGCCTTAGAAGAACAAAATGCACCGATCGCAATTCAAGGATAGAAAAGCCCTTAAACAGCCTTGAAACTTATGCGTTGACACAAACGGAGCCAAACAAGCTTGCAGGAAACCTGCCGACTGCGCAAATTTGCCTTGAGTGACCTACAGCGCGTCATGGAAATCAACGGACTATGCTTGCCAGAGAACTACTCTGACTTCTTCTTCGTAGACCTGTACAGGAGATTCCCAGAAACCTTCATAATCGCTGAAGAAGAAGGAACGGTAATCGGTTACATAATGTGCCGAATCGAAGTCGGTCTGTCCAGCTTGGGGTTCGGCGGCTTGGTCAAAAAGGGCCATGTAGTCTCAGTGGCAGTTATGCCCGAACACCGCAGAAAAGGCTGCGGAGAAGCACTCGTCTGCAACGCGATGGAAGCCATGAAACTATACGGCTCAAAACAGTGCTACCTTGAAGTAAGAGTAACCAACGAACAAGCGATCAAGCTGTACAAAAAACTCTGGTTTGAAGTCGCACGCACAATACACGGATACTACGCAGACGGCGAAGACGCATTTGTGATGACAAAGAAACTGTAGGCGTCGCATTTCTTTCTGTCTTGGAGCTTATGGGCGTTAAAGTAGTTTTGGTTCTGCTTTTTCGCTGACAAAGTTGACTGCTTGAAGCACCGACTTGGCGAGTCCTAGAAGGCTCAGGATCATTGCGATCACAAGCAACAAGCGTAAGTCGATGAGCAAGGCGAGGTTCTGGAAGCTCAGGTTTATTATTCCACCGTTGAGCGTCAATAGTAGGTAGAACATGGCAAATAGGGCTTTGGCCGCATTGAAGAAGTGTTGATAAATGGTTCCTCCTGTTAGTTCTCCTATGATCATTAACACTATGTACACAGCTACAAAAGTCTCAACCATACTTTGAAGGCGTGGGACTATCTCTGCAAAGGAGCCAATGAATGTCCACAAGATGAAATAGACTGCATAGAAGAGGAGGCCTTTTACAGTTGCTTTCAAGGCCTTGAAGGCTATGCTCCGAATACCTGTCTTGGTTCCTTCCTTCTCGCTAGCCATACTGGATGTCCTCCATTTGGTAGCTGAAATATGGTGTCTGAAAATCAACTTCAAGATGCCCGCTCGGGGTCAAAGACAGCACATTGACAACAAGCTGGACAGCTCCATCATAAGACGAATGTTGTAGCGCCTCAACTGTAGCTTCGCCTGAACCGACAAGAAGGTCGCTGCTGCTGAACATGCGGATCTGAAGCTGGCCAGCAACGTCAAAGAAGGCGTGGTTCTCGAAGCTGATCGGAATCGTAACCGTGACGTGAGTCAGGTTGAGCGGTATGTATTCGGGCATGTCTACTCTGAAGTTGTAGAGTGGAGCACCCCAAGGCATTGAGAAGTTGCCTGATCCCTGAACGGGAATCAGTTCTGCCAGTCGCATTCCGATTGATTCCATTATCGTTAGCTGAGTGTCATTAAGAAGAAAGCTCTTAATACGTTGCATGAGATCAGTGACGTTTAGTGTTACGTTATGAAATATTGTCACTCTCTCATTCTTTCTGATTGCCGGCGTAAAGGTTGACGCATGTGCAATAGTTGTTCCACTTTCATCGGAAATTCTTGTTGTGACATTGAACCAGCCGATGTTGTAGTAGCCTCTGTTGTGGATGTTTATAGGCAGAGAGAAAAGCAACAGTCTGTCAGAAGTCATGCTGGTCTGTGGTTCGCCGAAATCAAACTGCAGATCCTTGACTGAATATGCCGCGGAGACAGAGAAGAGAATAAGAAAGATCCAGAAAACTGTCGTAGCTATCCCTATTATCTTGATTGGAATATTCATCTCAGTCCCTTTTGGCGCGGTTTAAGAAACGTTCTAGGAGGCCGGTGGCTTGCTCTCGCCATTGTTATTCTGCGGTTGTTGAGTCTGCTGTTGTGGTTGAACTATTTCTTCTGGAGGTATGACAACGAACTCCGGTTCAGCTGATTTGGCTTCTTGCGGCTTCACTTCTTTCTGCGGTTCAGCCTTGGCTTTCTGTGGAACAGGCTTTGGCTGAGCAACTACTGGCTTCTGAGGAACGACAACTTCGAGCTTTGGCGCGTTAGCTATCAACGTTACTCCTCTGATGGTGATGAGTGAGCCTATCCAACCCATTATTCCTAGATACATTATTCGAATGCACGTGGCGATCAATGGTCCTAGTGTTCCGCCGAATATTGCTTCGATTCCTGCAAACTGTGCGGGGTCTATGGGGTTCTGGGTTAGGAAGCCATATGCGCTCATGAACGTGAAGATCAGCAGGGCTACGCCTATGATGAGTACGGTGACTCCTGATAGTGCTATTTTGTCTCTGAAATTCTTGAACATGTTCTCTCACGTGTTCAATGTATTGCACCGGATATTATATTAAATCTTCCTATACACTAAACAGAATCTAAATTACCTACCAAAAATCAGACACAAAAATAAGGGTTGAAACTATGGCGTAATGCCAAGTTTCTCATATATTTTCTGCTTGTTTGCTTCAACAATCTTTTGAACGTCAGTGAAAAGGTTGTTTCCATGCGAATCGATAGCTACAGCCAGCGGACCGAACTCTTCAGCCTCGAAAACCCACATGGCTTCAGGCATGCCTAAGTCAAGCCATTCCACGGTTCTGACGTTCTTTATGGCCTTTGCAGCGAGTATTGCAGCGCCGCCGGTGAACGCGCCGTAGACAGCTCCGTATTTGGCCATTGCATCAGTTGTCTTTTTTCCCATGCCGCCCTTGCCGATAACGACTCGGACCTTGAAGTTCTTTATGAACTCGTCCTCAAAGATGTCCATTCTTGTGCTTGTCGTCGGACCTGCAGCAATTGCAATCCATTTGTTTCCCTGCTTGCTCATAACTGGTCCGCAGTGGAACACGGCTAAGCCTTCAAGGTTCAGAGGCAATGTTTTGCCTTCTTTGAAGTATTCCAGCGCTCTTCTGTGGGCCTGATCTCTCGCCGTCACTATTGTTCCTGTAACGTAGAGAACATCGTTGACTTTGAGTTTGCGAATGTCTTGCTCTGATATGGGTGTTTTTAGTTTGAAAACTGCCATTCTTCTTCACCTCACCAATTCAGCTTATGAGTCAAATACTCAACGGTTCCATCAGCGTTGATTCTCGCCGAAGCTTTTCTCGTAGCCCAACAGTTGAAAGCCACAGCTGCAGGGAAAGATGCGGGATGCCTGAACGCATAGTCAATGTGAACGCCCAGCACAGTTGTCTTGCCGCCCAACCCCATTGGGCCGATTCCAGTCATGTTCACAGCTTCAAGTATCTCGTTCTCAAGCTTCGCAATCTCGGGATCAGGATTGTGTTCTGTCAGAGGCTTCAGCAGAGTCTTTTTGGCAAGCTTCATGGAGATGTCTGCGCCGCCACCCATGGCGATGCCCAGAATGTTTGGAGGGCACGGCTGAGCTCCAGCTTTTACCACTGCGTCAACAACGAATTTCTTTAATCCTTTGATTCCCTCGCCTGGCACTATCATTCCGCCGATACAGACGTTTTCAGAGCCTCCGCCTTTTGTCATCACGGTCAGCTCAATGCTGTCTCCTGAGGTGATTTCCCAGTTCAAGAATGGCAAGTATCGCCCAGTGTTGTCTCCGCTGTTCTTTCCTGTGAACGGGTTCACTGCGTTTGGCCGTAGTGGAACTTCGTTTGTGGCTCTTTTCGTCGCGTTTGTAACTGCTTCTTCGATTTTGTCAAGATTTTTTGCTTTGGCTCCCGCTTTGATGTAGTAGATTATTGTGCCTGTGTCTTGGCATACCGGTGCTTGGTATTTCTCGGCTAGTTCGATGTTGTCCAATATCGCTTTGAGTTGTGTTTTTCCTGTCTCTGTCTCCTCGGCGTACGCTTTCTTCAAGGCTTGTTTAACATCCTCTGGCAGATAGATCACGGCTTGCTTCAGAATGTTGAAGGCGACGGTTTCAACAAGTTTTGATGTTTCCAGTTGTTATTCCCCTCTTTTGTCAGCTTTTAGAAAGATTCGTGTACTTATATCTTGTCTTAAAGCACATGCGAAAATCAAGAAGACATTTGAAAGGGCAAGAAGATTCTCACTTTAACTCATCTCTCTCCATGGTTTAAGCGTCATGTTGCTTCGAGTGTTTTAAATACGGCTTGTCTCAACTATTTGAAACATTACTTGAAGGAGGAACAATTCAGTGGCTGAAGAGGAACAGGCAGAAGAAAGCCCTGTGCAGAAGAAATACGAGTTTCTAGAGGATCTGCCAGGAGTAGGCCCAGCAACAGCTCAAAAACTGAAGGAAATGGGCTATCACACCGTTGAGTCTCTGGCCATGGCAACCGCAAGAGAGCTTGAGCCAGCAGGCATAAGTGACAAGAAAGCCTTTGCCATAATAGAAACTGCACGTCAATCCATCGGAGTTTCCTTCATCCGAGCAGATGAGCTACTCAAGATGCGCAAGGATGTCTTGCGTTTGACAAGCGGAAGTGAGGTTGTGGATCGGCTTCTTGACGGCGGATTAGAGACGCAGACTATAACAGAGTTTTACGGCGAGTATGGCACCGGCAAGAGCCAGATCTGCCATCAGTTGTGCGTCAACGTTCAGCTTCCCCCTGAACGCGGCGGCTTAAACGGTGCCGTGCTTTATGTTGACACAGAAAATACTTTCAGAACCGAAAGGATAGTTTCAATGTCTAAACACTTAGGATTAGATCCTGAACAGGTTGCTAAAAACATCATCTACGCTGAGGCTTACACGTCAGACCATCAGATGTTTTTGCTTGACAAAGCTGATGAAGTGATCAAGCAGAATAACGTGAAGCTCATTATCGTTGACTCGTTGACTGCACATTTCAGAAGCGAATACATTGGACGAGAAATGCTTGCCCCAAGACAGCAGAGACTCAACAAGCATATGCACAAGCTCATTCGCTTGGCCAGAGCCTTCAACGCCGTAGCAGTTGTAACCAACCAGGTTATGGCTAAGCCTGACGTGTTCTTCGGAGACGCTGTTCAACCTATCGGCGGTCACATTGTGGGACACACGAGCCACACGCGCGTTTATCTGAGGAGAGCAGCACACGGACCCATACGCATAGCTCGCTTGGTTTCAAGTCCATATCTTCCGGAAGGAGAAGAAATCTTTAAAATAACAGAGAACGGAATAGAGGATGCTTCCGAAGAGGAAAAGAAGCCTCGTGGTCGTTAAGGATGCCTATTCCTTCAGCGCTAGTTACAAGGTATTTTCAGCTTTTAGCTAGTAGACAGTTTACCGAAGCGGAGCGCGAGCTGGATAGAATAAAAGGGAAGATGCAGAAAACAGAGTGGAACAGAGGCTACTTCAGAGCCCTGTACGGCATGTTCCTCTCACGAAGAGCAAACGGCGACTCATACGCTTTTTTCCCAAAACTAGACCTAGGCGACAAGCCGACATTGCACACGTATAGGCGCGAGTTTCTGGAGCATGTGGGCAACAAGCTTCACGGAGACTTTGACCGCGGCTACTTCTCAGCTTGGGCTGACTGTATGCGAGTGTTCAGCAGACTAAACGTAGCAGACATTCCCACTGCAAACGGAAACTCCGCGTCAAAAGAAGGCATTCAAACAGTCAAAGCAGACAAGAGTCAAGCAACGATGGAGAACTATTTCCAAGAAGAGGAAGACTAGGGCGGAGAACCAGCCAAAACTGTATAAAACAACACCCAGAAGACTATCCAAGAAAGCAGATAAACACCTATTCCTGTGGTCACAAGTTTCTGTGGCTTTTGAACTTGAGTCACGAATTTGGCTTTGATGATGTAGTAGGAGATCATGTACGTGATTAACGCAACAGAAGTGCTGTTGAAGAGCGTGGTTATCCT
>Ga0315284_10007063_pt1 | contig 16012 bp, 11 predicted proteins | sample YL17G09_16_MG_FD_203696 | JGI IMG/M metagenome (GOLD analysis project Ga0315284, IMG submission 203696) | Sediment microbial communities from Yellowstone Lake, YNP, Wyoming, USA - YL17G09_16 | ecosystem: Environmental > Aquatic > Freshwater > Lake > Sediment | place: USA: Wyoming | collected... | reverse complement strand
GGACGCCACGACGACGGTTTATGGGACGTTCTGGGTCACCGTGATCGCGCCGCCACTGAACAAACCCCCGACCATCGATACGCTCCCGGATGCCACGCCGACAGAGGATGTCGCTTTGGACTACGACCTTAATAGCAAGGTCCATGACGATGGACTGCCGACCATAACGATAATGATAAAGCTCATCAAGCCCTCCCCTTACGTCTCATTTAACGGGCCCTTCCTGAGGTTGCTATATCCGAACGGGGTCCTCTCGGACACGGTCAACTTCACGGTCTCCGACGGAGAGTTCAATGTGAGCGGCCAGCTGAAGGTCAAGGTCACCCCGGTGAACGACCCGCCGGTCCTGACCGACTACAAGATTATTCCGTCCAAGAAGGTTGGAAAGGGAGGGTCCGACACCTATCTGTTCCTTTTCTCGGTCGTCTACACGGATGTTGACAGCCCGTCACCGGTCGTCGAACTTATGATAGACGGGGTTCCGCACACGATGGAAAAGACCGCTGGGACCTATAATAAGGGCATGACTTTTAATTTCTCCATTTGGGACAAGGACCTGAAGAAAGGGACCCACACCTACAGGTTCAGAGCGAACGACAGCTCCGGGGCGGCGAACGCCGCCGTCCAGACCCCGGAGGCCAGCTTCGAGGTCACGACGCCAAAGACCGTCAATAAGGGGTTCCTTTCGGGCCTGTTGCCGTTCCTTCTCATTATTATCGTCGTGATCGTGGTAATAGCGGTCGTTGTAGCCCTGATGCTGAGGCGGAAGAAGGGCCAAGGCCAACCTGTCCAACCCCAGGGCCAGCCCCAGCAGGTCAACCTGATGACTGCAGCCCCGCCCCCGGCGCTACTGACCCCTCAGGTGGAATATCCGGACCAGACGACGATGGCCCCGCCGGCGGAGGCCGCGCCACTATCGCCGGAACCGGGGCCCCAGAATCTACCTCCACCGCCAGGTGTCTAAACCCCCCCGATTTTCTTTTATTGTTCAAGTCCCATTATACAATTTTATAATTATTCCTATCTTATGACCGAACGGTTTAAAACCCTTACCCCTATATCTTAATTCCAGGTCTTATCTAAGATAGAAAATCGAATGATGGAGGTCTTACCGTGGCATTCCGGGACAACATTGGGAACAAGGTAATTTGCATCATGATCGCGATGACATTCCTGCTCATCGGACCGCTTAGTATCGTCTCGGCAAATGTTCCGAGCGCCAGAGATGACGGCAGGCCAGCGCCCATGGCATCCGCTGATGACTGGCCCAATTTCAGGTACGGCGCCAACAGGAACGGTGTGACCACGAGCCACGGGCCCACGAAGGCCAACCTTTATTGGTCGAACACGAGCAGCGGGGCGGTCTACTCCTCTCCTGCCGTGGGGGACGGAAAGCTATTCTTCGGCTCGGACGATGGCAATGTCTACGCCTTCGACGCCCTAACGGGCAAGAGGCTGTGGAGCAACAGCACCAGCAATGGCAACTACGGCGCATCCTCCAGCCCGGCGGTCTCCAACGGCTTTGTCTTCATCTATTCCAACAACGACGATAACCTCTACTGTTTCAACGTCTCCACCGGGGCCCGCAAATGGATGGCGGACCTTGGTAGCGGTAATTACGGTGGCTCATCCCCGCTCGTCATCAACAGCAAGGTCTACGTGGGAAGCTCCGATGGCTACCTTTATGTAAGGGACGAGAACACGGGCGCCGCGGACTGGAACTACGCCATAGGGGTTTCTGGCCCTAACGGGTACGGCGTGGAGAGCGGGCCGGCCGTGGTCGGTGATAGGGTGTTCTTCGGCGGCGGCGACAGTAAGTTCTATGCCGTGAATACCACCTCGCATGCCCTGGTCTGGTCCTACTCGCTCGCGTCCTACGGGTATCCCTCCGCCTCGGTCATAGGCAATGTTGTATACACAGCAGATGGCTCCTATGCGAGCTCGAGCTGCGCCAACTGCAAGGTCTACGCCTTTGATAAAGACGGTTTCGCAGACGGTAACGATGGCTGGGCCGGCGAGGCCCTGACGGGCGGCACCAACGGCGACATCATTTGGAACTTCTCGATGACCTCGGGGACAACGAGTTCCCCTACTTACTACAAGGGATACATCTTCATCGGGTCCATGGACAACAAGGTCTACGCCCTCAACTCCACCACCGGGACCCTCAAGTGGTCCTACACGACCGGGGCTGACGTCATGAGCTCGGCGTCCATCTCCGACGATATCGTGTACATAGGCTCGTCGGACAGCAAGCTCTACGCCTTCGACTATGACGGCTTCGCGGATGGGAACGATGGCTGGACCGGCGAGGCTCTGACGGGGGCCACGAACGGAGACATCATCTTCAACTACACCCTGAGCGGTCAGGCCTGGGCCTCTCCGTCCATCTCCAACGGCATCATCTACATCACGGACCTCAGCAACAAGATCTGGGCCATAGGCACGCCCTATGTCAACCCGACCACGCCCCAGGTCCTTTCAACCTCCCCGGGGAACCTGGCAACGAACGTGAGCCTTTCGACGGTAATCAACGCGCACCTGAGCCAGGTCCTGGACTGGACGACCGTGACCACCGCTAACTTCACGCTCAAGGATAACGGCGGGAACCCTGTCGCAGGAACGGTCTCCTCCGATGTTGGAAAGGTCAACATCACTTTTAACCCAGGCGCCTCGCTGAAGCCCCACGAGAAGTATTCGGCCTCGATAATGAACATAAAAAACTCATTGAGCAAGATGATAGACAAACCCTACAACTGGACCTTCACGACCATCAATGCGCTACCGGTGCTTTCCGTCCCTGCCTTCTCACCGGCGACGGGCGATCTCACAACGACATTCCAGTTCAAGGTGCTCTACGCCGACCCGGACAACGACGCACCGAGCGGAGGTGTGAGGATATATCTCGATGCGGCCATCACGCCCAAGACCTGCATCGTCAACACAAGCGCATCGCCGGCAACTTATCATGACGGCAACTATGTGAACGGCGAGGAGTACATCTACAACACGACCTTCACCACGGCCGGGGTCCACACATACCAGTTCAAAGTGTCCGATGGGTTCATCGAAACCTCGACGGCGAAAATCAACGGGCCCCAGGTGATCGTCCCGAACCAGCCGCCGGTGATAGGCACCATCCCGGACCAGCATGTGACAGAGGATGTGGCCTACATCTTCCCCATGGGCGCGTTCGTCACCGATCCGGACAATACCACGGCCCAGCTCAAGTTGAGCGCGACGTCGCAGTACATCACAGGGATTACGGGTCTGAACGTAAGCCTGCTGTTCCCGCAGTCGGCCCCCGCCCAAGTGGACATCGAGTTCACGGTCACTGATGGCGTCAACCCGGTCCTGAAGACCGTGAGGTTCATTGTGACCTATGTCGACGACGTACCAATCCTGTCCCAACTGCCGGATGTGAACGTGAACGCCAGCCAGGCATTCAAGGTCAATGTGGCCCCGTACATATCAGATGTTGACACCCCGCTCTCGGGCATCACGGTCACCACCAACTCGAGCTACGTCACGGTGAGCGGCCTCAACCTGACCCTCAACTATCCGAGGACCGTGGGTAAGGAGCTCGTCAATGTATCCGTCAAAGACGCGACGACCACAGTCCATGGGACCTTCTGGGTCACGGTCTACGCCCCTCCGATCAACCTCCCTCCGACCATAGACACCCTGCCTGACGCCACCCCGAAGGAGGACGAGGTCTATACCTACGATCTGACGACCTACGTCGATGACGACGGCCTTCCGTCGGGCACGCTGACCATAAGCATCAAGCAGACCGCGTCGTACGTGACCCTGAACGGGATGAAGCTCACCATGCTGTATCCCGACGGCATAACATCGTACAATGTGAACATCACGGCCTCCGACGGGGCGCTCAACACGACGGCGCAACTGCATGTCAGGGTGACGCCTGTGAACGACGCGCCCGATCTAAAGGACGGCGGGGTATTGTCAATTTTCAAAGGGAAGGACAAGAAGGTCCCGACATCCTACGTCTTCAATGTGACCGTCGGGGATGTGGACGGCCCGGACCCCATAGTATGGGTCTACATCGACAACGCCTCCAACCAGATGACCAAGGGCGGTAAGACGACCATGACCATCGGCGGCAAGACCGTCACGGCCTACTACTACACGCTGGAGGTCGAGAACACCGCGATGACCAAGGGCATCCACAACTACAGGTTCAAGGTCGACGACAGGTCTGCGACCCAGAACTCGGTCGCCGAGACCGCGACCGCGAACTTCGAGGTCACCAAGGTTAAGAAGACCCAGTTGAACCCCATGGCCGCGATCCTTCCATACCTGTTGATCGTGGTAATCATCATCGTGGTGCTCGTTGTCGTAGCGGTCATGCTCATGAGGCGGAAGAAGAAACCGCAGGCCATGCCACCGCAGGGCCAGCCCCAGCAGGCTGACCTGTTGTCCGGCGGCGTCCAGCAGGCCCCGTTCCCGGAGGGCCCCGCTACGCCACCGCCAGCACCCGAGCAGCCGGTGCCTCAGCCGCCGGTACAGCCGCCGCAGCAGCCACCGATCACATGAGCGGTCGTTCCAAGTTCTTTTAATTTTTTAATTTTCATTCTAGTAAACTTAATATCTAGTAAGTTCAATGTCCAAGAAGCAAGTTCGAGCCTTAGAGAGGTCGGAATGACATGAGAAGGGCAACCGTAGCGGTCCTGCTCGTTCTGCTACTCAATGCCCTCGTCGGTCCCTCGCTGTTATCGGCCGGAGCGTATGCCCAGGGCCGGACATTCAGGGGCGCCATGGACCTTACGGCCAGCTTCGACCTCGTGGTACCAAAGGGGAACGCACTGCTTTGGTCGTTCCAGACCGGGGACCAGGTGCAGTCCTCGCCCGTGCCGTACGCAGGCAGGGTCTACTTCGGCTCGAACAATGGTAAGATCTATGCGGTGGACTCCCTCCGCGGCACCGAGGTCTGGTCCCTTGAGCTGGGAGGCCAGGTCATGGCCTCGCCCACTATCACCGACGATGGAATGCTGTACATAGGCTGCACGAACCACACCTTCTTCGCCATAGACGCTACGACCGGGGTGGAGAAGTGGCGCTGGACCGTCCCAGACCCGTACTCGCAAATCGTGTCTTCGGCCGCCGTTGATGATCAGAGGGCCTACTTCGGGGCCTCGGACAGGCACCTTCATGCCATCAACCTGACCACACACAAGGAGGACTGGAACTTCACGGTCAAGGGGGACGTCTGGGGCAGCCCGGCCCTCTACGGCCCCAGGGTCTACATCGGCTCTCTCGATGGGACCATGTACTCGGTCTGGAAGGATAACGGGACCCTTGCATGGAACTTCACGACGAAAAGCTACGAGGGCATCTACTCGTCTCCAGCCGTTTCCGACGGCAAGGTCGTCTTCGTCACCGCCAGGGGGGACGAATGCGTCTATGCCTTGGACGCGGCGACCGGCAAGCTCGTCTGGTGCTTCAGGGCCCCTGGTCCGGGTTACGGGTCACCGGCGATTAACAATGGGACGGTCTACGTCCCCACATGGAACCTGATTACGCCCGGGGGGCTCCTCTGGGCCCTACCTCTGTCGGACCCGACGCCAGGTGACGGCGTCCTGGAGAACTCCTCGATCAAGTGGTCCGCCTACACTGGCGATGTCCAGGGCGGCTCCTCCCCGATCTATTCCCGCGGCAAGATCTTGATAGGCACCGACGACAACATGGGAGGCACCGGCAAGCTCCTCTGCTTCGATGCATCGAACGGGAAGGCCCTCTGGAACCTCTCGACCGGCGGGGACGTCTACTCGACCCCAGGCATTCAGGACGGTGTGGCCTTCGTGGGCTCCCTTGACGGTCGCCTTTACGCCGTGGGCGGTGACCCGAACGCCACCATGGTCGTGAGGATCATCCCCGAGGCCTCGTCGATACAAGGAGGGAGGGTCCTGGGCATCTCGTTCCTTGTGACATATAGGGGCCTGCCCCTCGAGGGGGCCTTCATCAAAATCAACGTCACGGCCGGTGAGCTGTCGCAGAACGGCGCTAGCACCTTCCCCGACGGAACCCAGAGGGTCAAGTACCAGGCCCTGAAGGTCAGCTCGGACATGCAAGTCACCTTCACCGCCGATGCGACCTTCTTTGGGATAGACCCCGCCCACGGGTCCGCGAGCCTCAACATCACGCCGGCCTCGATCTACACAATAAGGTCTTCGAGCGCCCTTTCGCTCTCGAAGTACTTGCTATATCTGGTTCCCATGGCCGTCCTGATCGCCGTCAACGTGGCCCTCGTCGTGCTCGGCCGGAGGGCCATTAAGGGGGTGGCCAAGGATGGCAAGTGACCGCTTGGCGACCTCTGTGGGCGTCTCCCTGCTTGTCGTGGCCGTGGTCATCATGGTGCTGACGGCCCAGGCCCCGCCGGCCTCGGTGCAGGGGCAGGCCGGCGATATCGACATCAACAGCCTGGGCCTCCTCTGGGAGAACAAGGATGGTCACAACGCAACGCTCTGGTCGGTCCGGTGGTCCCCGGACGGAACCATGATCGCAGCCACGTTCTTCGACGACACGTTCACGGTGTTCGATGCCGCCGACGGTAAGATAATAGTAAAGCGCGGGGCCCACCCGCTCGGCCCCGCCAGCCGCTGCTGGGGCAGCAAGGACTGCCCAGTCCCGGACCACAAGCCCCTTAGGACGAGCTCGTGGTCCCCGGACGGCAAGTTCCTGGCGGTGGGCGGGGACTCGACCGACATAGTCATCTATTACTCGGCCAACTGGACGGAATACAAGACCATCCATGGCCACCGAGGCAGCGTCCTGGCGCTGGCCTGGTCCCAGGACGGGGAGCTCCTGGCGTCAGGCTCGGGCACGGACAAGGTGGACCCGCACAACATGCCCGAGAACGAGATACGCATATGGAACACGACCTCCTGGACCACGGACACGATCCTGAAGGGCCACACGGACGGCATCATGAACCTCCGGTGGTCCCCCAACGGCTCTAAACTCGCCTCGGCCTCGGACGACAAGACTATAAGGATCTGGAACAGGGACACCTGGAAGGTCGAGAAGGTGCTGGCTGGCCACACCCTCGGTGCCCTCGACGTGGCCTGGTCCCCCGACGGGAAGACCCTGGTCTCGGGCAGCCGGGACTACAAGACCATGGCGTGGGACTACGACACCGCCAAGCCCATAGGCAGGTACACCGAGGCTAACTGCGTCCGGTCCGTGGACTTCCATCCGTCGGGCAAGTTCTACGCCGACTCGGGCATCGACGAGGTCCAGCTGAAGGTCAGGGACACCAAGACGGGGTCCATCCTGAGGTCCTTCACCGATGGCATCTCGACAAAGAGCGATATCATGTCGTCGCGGTGGTCGCCGGACGGTAAGTTCCTGGCCGCTGGGGCAGGGAAGGAGCACGCCCTGAGGGTCTACTCGTTCGGGCATGCCGGAGGCGGGAACGGGGGCAAGGAGCTCCAGAGGGACCTGCCGGGCATCGCGGCCTTCACCGTCGTGACGGCCATTGCCATAGTCATCCTATATTATCCGCTGGTCAGAAAGCTAAAGGAGGGAGGCCGATGAGGACGCTCCGAGCCTCCTTCGTCATCGCGCTCGTCGGGGCCTTGGTCCTCGCACCGTTCCTGGGCCTCGGCGCCGGCGCCGCCGCGGCCACCATCGATTCCAACTACCTGGGCACCGCGCCGGGCAGGTTCAACAGCATCAAGTGCGGCGACATCGACGAGGACGGCAACATGGAGACGGTCTTCGGGAACAACGAGGGCGTCCTGAGCATCATAGAGTATTCCGCAGGGGCCTACGTCAGCGAGTACCACAAGGACCAGGACGCCTACAGGCTCTGGGGCGTGGCGCTGGCCGATGTGGACGATGACGGCCGGACGGAGATAATAGCCGGGGGCCAGGCAGGGGAGGGCGGGGAGGGGTTCATCGAGATCCTCGACGGGAAGACCCGGCAGGTCGAGTGGAAGGCAGTGGCCGAGGTCCCAGCACTGGAGCCGAGCAAAACCGTCAGTTTCATAAGGGACCTGCATGGGTTCGCCATCGGGGACCCGGATATGGACGGGGAGACCGAGCTCGTTGTGAGCGGCGGCTATAAAACGGACACCCCCTGGGGCATGGTCTACATCTTCAACGGGAAGACCCACAAGCTCGAGGCCATGATAGGCCCGCAGGATTCGAGGATCCGCGGCATCGCGGTCGCGGACATAGACGAGGACGGGAAGCAGGAGATCATCTTCGGGACGGGCGTGGCCCTGGGCGAGAAGCCCGGCGAGGGATACATCAGAATTTACGGTTACAACAACGCGACCGGGAAGTACGTCGAGGAATGGCAGAGCCCGGACATGAACGGCGATGTGGAAGGCCTGGTGGCCATCGATGTGGACGGTGACGGGCACCTCGAGATCGTGGCCAGCGCCGGCTACAGGTACCGCGAGGGCTATGTCTACGTCATTCGGCACATCCCCGAGGGGACAGGCGGCGTCGGCAGGCCTCCGGCCTACAAGCAGGTCTGGCAGAGCGACGACATCGGGCCCAAGCCCTATGGCTTCGATGTCGCGGACATCGACGATGATGGCGTGGTCGAGATATTATCGGGCAACCAGCCCGGCTATTTATGGGTGTTCGATGGGGTCACCCACCAGGTCGAATGGAAGTCCGAGCTGTTGGGAACGGACGTCTTCGGCATCACCCATTGCGACATTGACAAGGACTCGCTCATGGAGATAGTGGTCGGTCAGGGCGGATACATAGGCAAGGCCGACTGGACCAGCGGCTACTCGACCCCACACATCTACATCTTCGACGGGAAGACGCACACCCAGAAGGCGGTCCTAGGGGAGCCGGACTACCTCGAGACGGCCCTGCAGGTCGCGACGATCGTCCTCGTGCTCATCACGCTGATCATGCTGAACTGGTACCTGAGGAAGCGCAGGGCCGCGAAGGCCAAGGCCAGGGGCGAGCCCGAGGGCTACGTCGAAAAGGTCTCGCGCAGGAGGGGCGTGCGATGATACTCGAGCTCATAGTGGCCGCCACTGTTGGCCTGAGCTTCGCCAACACATGGATGTGCGTGCTGCTGAGCTTCGGGGCCGCCACCGAGGGCGTCGAGGCCTCGAAGTACTTCATAGCCGGGAGGTTCCTGGGCGTCCTGACACTGGGTCTGCTCATAGCCTCGCTCAGGCTCGCCATGCAGGACTACATGCAGTACGTATTCCTTGCCTTCGGGCTGCTCAGCATAGTCTTCGGGGTCCTCGTCCTCGGAAGGCAGTACCTTGAGCGCAAGGCCAGGATGGTGAAGAGGCCTGACCCGAGGACCTGCAAGGAGTGCGGCAAGTGTGCTGTCAAAGACAACAAGGAACAGGAGGACATGTTCAAGTCCAAGTGCAACTGCGATGTCTTCGGGCCCGTTGGGGCCAGCTGTGACCACGAGGCCCACGAGCTCGAGGCCAAGGACAACACGCAGACAAGGTTCGGTGCAAAGTACGGCCTCGCGCTGGGTCTCTTCCGGGGCGCGACCCCGTGCGCCAAGATGATGCTCCTGGCGCCGCTGCTCATCGTGTCAGACCTGCCCCTGACCGTCGGCATCCTACTGGTCTACGCAGCGGCCTCGACCATCTATCCGGTCATCGGCCTGATGTCGGCCAAGATCATCTCCAAGGTCAAGTTCGGCAGCATCTGGATCAGGGCCACCGGGGCCGTCATAGTGCTCATTGTCGGCGTCTACTCGCTCTACAAATTCATCACATGGGACCCGAACGGGCCGTGCTTCCAGTGAGGGAATGAAGGATGACTGGCAAGAACGGTAAAACGGCCAAGGAAAACAAGGCCAGCAAGGGCCTCGCAGGGCCAGGCGGCCCGACGGCCACTGGCTGGGCGGTCCTCATGGCCCTGTTCGCCATCATCGCCATGTTCGGCCTCGGACTGCTGTCCTCGGGGATGAGAGGCGTTCGTATGGGCATCTTCGACACATTGTTGGAGTCGGGCCTAGGGGCCTTCATGCTCGTCCTGGCCATCGCCGGCGTGGCCCTCTACGGGAGGAGGTCGCGCGAGGACCCGTCGCGCAAGATCACGGTCTCCAACTGGCGCGTTGTCAGCATGCTCCTGTGGCTCGGCATCGTGAACATGATGGCCTTCGGTGTCCCGCACTTCTCAACGACCGCCATCGGGAGGTACTGGTTCTGGCCCAACCTGTCGTCCAGGTTCCTGGTCTACGACCCGACGACATGTATACAGTACGAGATGAACCTCGAGATACTCAACGGGGCCCAGAGCTACTACGTGACCATCTGGGTCCCGCTGCTGATATTCTACGTAATGATTTTCCTCCTCGGAAGGTTCTGGTGCGGTTGGCTGTGCCCCATCTACCTCCTCCAGGACGGCCTTGGCAGGATCAGGAGCGCGCTGAAGGTGAGCTACCTGGACCTGCCGCCCAAGGCCGTCATGGTCCTTGACCGGCTCAAGTACGTCCTGCTGTTCCTGATAACCTTCGGCGGGGTGGCCTCGGTCACGAACCTGCTGCCCAAGTTCTTCAGGGCCCAGACCCCGCTGTCATGCGAGATCTGCCCCGCGAGGCCCATCTGCATAACATCGCAGCAGATCGCCGGTGTCGAGAGCTGGAACACGAAGTTCCCATGGTGGTCGGCCACCATGGGCATCTGCGTCATACTGCTATCGTTCAAGATACGGAATTTCTGGTGCAGGGTATGTCCCCTCGGGGCCATGATGGCCATAGCGAGCCCCAGGGCCCTGCTGAGGCTCGAAAAGGACGGCTCCAAGTGCACCCGGTGCAGAATATGCGCGAGGGTGTGCCCCATGGACATCGAGGATATCTACGAGGCCAAGGGGTCCCAGAACGTGACCTGCCCGACCTGCGTCCACTGCTACAAGTGCGTCGAGAAATGCCCCGAGGCCGGCTGCCTGTCGGTGAAGTTCCTCGGGAAGACCCTGATGACCTCGAAGGCGACCTCCGTGGGCCCGTGCACGGTCAAGCCCAAGGGCAAGCCCGCACAACCCGAGGCCTGCCTGACGAAGTAATGGAAAATGACAATAACCATGAACCTCATAGATATCTGATATAGGACGGTGCAAGGATGCCTTTCGGCAAGAAGGAGGACCCGGCCAGAGACAAGGTCCAGGGAGCCCCCCGGCACGCGGGGATAGCGGACCTCAAGGCCAAAACGCCGAGGTACATCACGCCCGGCATCGGCGACAATGTCGAGTTCCAGCGCGAGAGGACCGTCGAGGCCTCTAAAAAGCAGATCCATCAGGAGCTCGAGCGGATGCGCAAGATGCCAGGCAGGCCCAAGGCTATGGAGTACTTCGAGAAAGTGGCAGAGTTCTTCACGGCCAGGGCCGAGGAGGTCAAGCTCTGGAAGCAGCAGGGCGGCAAGGTCGTCGGGACGCTGTGCGTGTTCATCCCGCACGAGATAATCGACGCCGCCGGGGCCCTGCCCCTGCGCGTGGGCTCCGGTTTCCACGAGGCCGTCCACCCGGCCAACGAGCTTCTGGCCGATGCCGGCCTGTGCCCCATGGTCAAGGCCACCTTGGGTTGCAAGATGGTAGAGGCATCGCCGTATTTCTCCATGAGCGACATGATCGTGAGCCCCACGCCCTGTGACGCGAAGATGAAGCTCGCCGAGATATTGCAAGACTACATGCCGGTGCTCATCATCAACATGCCAAGGGTGAAGTCCGGCAGCGCGGTCCGGAGGCTCTGGACCGACGAGATACACATCCTGATGGACAGGCTCGAGGAGCTCACGGGCAACAGGATCACGGCCCAGAGCATGAGGAAGTCCATCGACAAGTACCACAAGGCCCACCTCGCCTGGAGGAGGTTCATGGAGCTGCGCAAGCGCGGTAACATCATCTGGGGCCGCGATGCGCTGCTCGTGGGGCAGATGTCGGACATAGACAACATCGAGCGCTGGGCACAGAACGTCCAGAAACTGTGCGACGAGCTCGAGGCACGCGCGGGCAAGCCGGAGGAGTTCGTGGACAAGGACCGGCCCCGCATACTGCTAGGCGGCAGCCCCATCGTGTGGCCCAACTGGAAGATACCGACGCTCATCGAGGAGACCGGCGGCATCATAGCCGCGGACGAGCTGTGCTCGGGCATGAGGATATTCCGAGACCCGGTCATCTCGGACGAGAGCTCGCTCGACAGCCTCGTGGAGGCCGTATCGGACAAGTACTTCTACCCGTGCACATGCCCGTCATTCAGTCCGAACCTCGAGCGCGAGGACAACATACTGAACATGATCAAGGAATACGAAATCGAGGGCGTCATCTACCATGTCCTGAGGGGCTGCCACCTTAATGCGCTGGACAGCACAAAGGTTGACGTGCTGCTCAAGGCCAAGAAGATGGCGGTACTGAAAATAGAGACCGAGTACGACGAAGGCGACGTGGAGCAGATAAGGACGAGGATCGAGGCCTTCTTCGAGATGATATTCGTGAAGCGCGAGTTCGAGGGCAAGGAGGGCAAGGCCGCCGAGGCCACGGGCGAAAAGGTCTGGGGCACGGCTACGCCGGTGGAGTCCAAGGGATCCATGGAGGACCAGAGCTACAAGGCCGAGGACCGCGTCGAGACCGGCGTGACCGGCCCCGGCGAGGTCAAGAAGGAGGGATAGGCGCTGCTGGCGGCCGGGGTGGATGTCGGAACGCTGTACACGAAGGTCGTCCTCATGCGGGACGACATCGTGGTGGCCATGCTCATGGAGAGGACCACCATGAGGTCCGCCGAGCAGACCCAGCAGATGCTGGACGTGGCCCTTGAAAACGCCGGCGAGGAGCCCGGGACCCCGGTGGAGGTCTTCTCGACGGGCGCGGGCAGGAAGAACGTGCCCTTCGCGGCGGAGCAGAAGACGGACTACATCACCATGTGCACCGGGGCCAGGTTCCTGTTCCCGACGGCCCGGATGGTCATAGACATAGGCGGCCAGGGCATACGCATCGTAGAGCTCGACGACATGGGCGTCATGCAGAACTTCAGGACCAACGACAAGTGCTCGACGGGGACCGGCTGCTTCCTTGAGACCATGTCCCTGGCCCTGAACATTGAGTACGAGGTCATGGGCGAGCTCGGGCTCGCGGCAAAGAACCCTTGCAGGATACAATCCATATGCACGATCTTCGGGGAGTCCGAGGTCGTGTCGCTGGTGGCCAAGGGGAGGCCCAAAGAGGAGATACTGGCCGGGCTCTACGGCATGGTCTCGACGAAGGTCTCCTCCATGATACGGTCCATGGGCCTCAAGCGGGATGTGGTGGCCGTCGGCGGGGTGGCCCGGAGCAGGGGCATCATCAAGCACCTGGAGGACGCCATCAAATGTCCGGTGCTGGTGCCCAAGTACCCGCACATGGTCTGCGCGCTGGGTGCGGCCCTGGGGGCCTCAAGCAGGGCCCGAAGGAAGGGCCCGCCGGAGCCGGCCAAGGCTGAGGTCACCGGAACGGGAGGTGCCTGAGATGGTCATCACCGCGGGCATCGACCTAGGTTCGACCTATGCGAAGATCGTCATACTCCGGGACGGCGTGAACTTGGGCTTCGCTGTCCTCCCGACGGGGCACGACCATGACGAGACCTCGAAAAGGGGCCTCGACCTAGCCCTGAAGGCAGCCAAGCTCGAACGCAAGGACATCGAATACATTGTCTCGACAGGCTATGGCAGGAACATCACGACATTGGCCAACGAGAGCATAAGCGAGATTAGCGCCAACGCGTGGGGCACGAGGCACATAGCGCTCAAGTACGGAATCAGGACCATCGTGGACATCGGGGGCCAGGACACCAAGGTCATCGCCCTCGACGACAACCTGAACGTCGCGGACTTCCGCATGAACGACAAGTGCGCCGCGGGCACGGGCCGGTTCCTGGAGGTCCTTGCCAAGACCATGGGGGTCCCGCTCCAGGAGATGGGGGCCCTATCCCTCAGGTCCACGAAGAAGGTCGACATCACAGTTACTTGTCTCGTCTTCGCCAAGGCCGAGGTCAGCAACCTCATGACACAAGGCCACACTAAAGAGGACATCATAGCGGGCATTCACAGGGCCATTGCCAAGAGGCTGGCCACCATGGCCCGTAAGGTCGGGGTCCGCAGGGAGGTATTCTTCGACGGAGGGCCCGCGAGGAACATAGGAATGAGGAAGGCCCTGGAGGACGAGCTCGGGACACCTCTGATAATCGCCGAGATGCCGCAGATAGTAACGGCGACCGGCGCGGCTTACATCGCAGAGAGCAAAGTGAAGAAGGGCGCTGCTAGAACCTAGGGAATTTGAAAATAGAAAAATTACAGGGCCCCTAGACGGGCACGACCGTCTTGACTTCCTTGAGATACTTCTTCAATGTCATCTCAACGCCCCCCTGGAGCGTCTGCTGGGCCATGGGGCATCCGCCGCAGGCCCCCGTGAGCCTGACCTTGACGGTGCCGGTCTTCGGCTCCCAGCCAACGACCTCCACGTTTCCCCCGTCCATCTGCAGGCCCGGCCTGACATGCTCGTCGAGAACCTTCTCAATGTCCTTCTTCGTGACCGCCATTTGAACACCGAGGGGAAAATCCCATGCCGCCGATATAAATCTATGCCTTCTTGGCCTTCTTGCCAAGCTTCTCCGAGTAGCGCCAGCTCATGTCGAAAGTCTTCCTCTGGCACTTGACGCAACTTGAGTAGTTCATTGCCGTGATCTCGAGGACCTTGTCCTTGTCCCAGATGATGCTGAACTGGACGTCAGGCAGCACGATGTTTCCCACCAGGGCCTCGACGCCCTTGTAGACCACGAATATCCTTGACTGGGTCCTGGCCACCTCGCACAGGCCCGTTAGCTCGGGCCACGGCTCGGCCCCCTCGGGCAGTATGACCGCCAGGTCCTTGCCCTCGAGGAGCGGCATGAGCTCCTTCAGAAGCGGGACCGGGATGCCAGAGATCCTGACCTTCCGGGTCCTCTTGAGCTTGTCCCGGATTTCTTCCATGGCCTCTTCGATGCTCTTGTAATAGGTCATTATCTGCGCCTCGTACTTACCGTCGACTATCGGCATTTCCTTCCCTCCTTACCTCTTCTTGGACCTCGCCTTCTTCGCGCCGCATCCCCAACCGCCCTCGGCGGGGATCCCGTTCGCCGATTCCCAGCCGAGCCTCCAGAAGTCCCTGAAGCAGGCCACGCAGTCGTCGTAGACCATCTCATCGACTTCCCATTTCTTGCTATATGGGTTCTTCAGGAGAGTGAAGGACCGCGCCTCGTCCACCAGGACGTTGGTCGCCGGGACCTCGACATCGTCGTATATGTGCACGATGGGCATGGAGGCCATCTTGGCCTCGACGTTCTCCATCCTAGGCAGGGACTCGCCCGGGGCCACGACCACGAAGACCTTGGCGTCCTTGCGGAAGGCCGGGGCCAGCTCGTCGAATATGGCCCTGGTGACGTTCGACATGAAGAGCGTCCTGGCCTTCTTGACGACGCCCTTCAGGTTCTCGAGCCCAACGTTCCTCCGAGATATCACGTACTTCTCAGGCATGCTCTTCCACTCCTCATCTAGTTTCCGTTCCATATGCCCCAGGAAGGACTCGTACTCCCGCCGCTTGTCGGCTATGACCCTCGTCGGGTCCACGGGCCTGAAAAGCAGGGGCCACCCGGACAATATCCTGACCCAGCCCTTCGAGGACAGGCCCTCCAGGACCGAATATATCTTGGTCCTTGGAATGCCAGAATCCCTCGAGAGCTGCCTGGCCGTATCGATGTTCCTCGTGATGAGCGCAAGGTAGGCCTGGGCCTCGTACCGTGTCAGGCCCAACCTCTGGAGCTCCTCGAGCAGGGCGTCCCTGTCGGCGCTATCGTCCATGGCCGCACCAACCGTTTCGATATTGAAATATCTTTTCACGGGGCGGCCGTTGTCCGCTGACGGGTCCTTTCTTTCAGGCATCGGGAAAAAGATAGGGAGGAGGAAAGGTTCAATGTGGTGTAACCAGGGCCGGTTAATCGATGTTGAATAAAAGAATTGTATGGGACACGGCCGTGAGGCTATCGAGA
>Ga0315284_10007062_pt1 | contig 16013 bp, 13 predicted proteins | sample YL17G09_16_MG_FD_203696 | JGI IMG/M metagenome (GOLD analysis project Ga0315284, IMG submission 203696) | Sediment microbial communities from Yellowstone Lake, YNP, Wyoming, USA - YL17G09_16 | ecosystem: Environmental > Aquatic > Freshwater > Lake > Sediment | place: USA: Wyoming | collected... | reverse complement strand
GCTGCGCGATCAGGAGGCAGTTCGCCGTCGAGAAGAGCGGAGAGCTCGGCGGGGTCGATGGGATTCATGGCTTCTCCTGTGTATAGACCGAGGCTAGCGCTTGTCTGGCGGCATGAAGGCGAGACATCACGGTGCCGATGGGGATGTCCAACGCGTCGGCAAGGTCACGGTAGGAGCATTGGGCGAAGTAGCGGAGCTGCAGGATCTGTCGGTGTTGGGTGGAGAGGCTGTCGAGGGCATCACAGAGCTCCTGCCAAGGCACGTGGCCGGGAGTCTGGCGGTCCGCGTCGTCGACGGGACGAGCGGGGGGGTTGCTCTGTCGATGACGGAGGAAATCGCGGCAGCAGTTGCGGACGATGGCGAACCACCAGCCCGCGAAGGAACGGGCAGGGTCGTAGCTGGCCAGGGCGCGGTAGGCACGCAGGGCGGCGTCTTGGACGGCGTCTTCTGCGTCGGCATGGTTGTGGAGGATGGCGCGGGCCAGGCCGGCGGCGCGGGCGAGCAGCGGGGATACGAGCTGCTCGAAGGAGGCGGCTGCAATGCCTGGAGGCTTCGACATGGGCATGCCTGTGATGGAATCAGGTTACGAGAGCTGCTGAAGCAGTCGGACCATCTGTAGGAGTTTGTCGTGGAAGATGGCCAGAAGGACGATGACGCTGAGGATGAAGAGGGCGGCAAGTGCGATGGCCAGGAGGCTGGTCCGGCGGCATCCGGGGTCTGTGGCGTTGGATCGCAGCGAGAGGAACGCGAGGGCGATGGCCAGGATCGCTTTCTCCACGCCGAGGAGACTGAGGAAGGAGACGAGAGCGACAGCGAGCGCGGCGGAGGCGAAGCCCGAGCGGCGTCCCTGCTCGAAGGCGGCGAGCGAGGGCGACTCAGATTGAGGCCGCGGATGACCGGAAAGGTTGAGTTGCGACATGGCGTACTCCTTGAGGCGTTGTTACGGGTCTCTAGAGAGGTATACGGGCGTCAGCAGCGCTTTATTCAGAGGGGCGGGAGCTTGGCGGCCTGGTCCATCCGAGGTTCGTTTACATCGCACACGCCTATGACATCGGCGTCCGGATGGAAAGCGAACATGGGCATCATTCGGCGCGCCCGGCCGCCGCATCCGATGTACGCCAGACGCACACGCTCGCTCGGCACGGAACGCGCGGACGAGGCGATGAAAGGGCCGGTGGCCATCGCGATCGCGGCGGTCCTGATGAACTGGCGGCGGTTGGGCTGACTGGTCATGGCCATGCCTCCCGTAAGCTGAGCGACCCGGCGGCGGATCGAGTTTAACCATTCGGTCGCGGAATGGTATTGGGTAGTAGCGGGACATCTCGTTGGAGAAGGGACTGCATCATGAAGATCAGAAGCTCCCTGACGAGCGCGGCGGCGGTGTTGCTCGGAGTGGCGGTTCTGGCCGAGGCGGCACCGGCCCAACTCTGGTGGGAACGCGGGGCGGACCGGTGGTACTACAAGGATGATTGGAAGGCGATGGCCATCACGGGGGCAAGACAACGCGTCACCAGAACGATTGAAGTGCGCGGCGGGGCGGCGGGGGGGTGGATCGTCATCTGGGGCGACCGCGGGTATCGGTTGCTGGTGAATGGCAAAGAAATCGCGGCCTCCGTCGATGGGGGCCTGATCGACGATTATGACCTGTCGGAGGCCGTGACCGGCGCCGAGGCCGTCGTGGTACGCATCGACGGCACCGACGTGTGCGCCGAGGGCGAGATCGTGGGCCAGGACGGCAAGCGATATGCCTTTGCCACGGGGGAAGACTGGCAGAGCGAAGGCGGCGGAAGAGTGAGGGCCAAGAAGATGGAGGTGCAGCAGAGCACCGGAGCGTTCAATCGGGCGCACAACGGCCGGCTGATGACCTACAACGACGAGGAGCGGGGCAAGACGGCCATCGCCAAGGTGCTGGCGAGGATACAGAAGCTGAATGAGCAGGGGTTGTACCTGATGCGGCGGTATCGGCCGGCGGCGGAGATCGTGTCCTTTGATGACCATACGCCGTGGCGGCGGGCGGAGAAGGCCGCCAAGCCGCTCGCGGAGAATGCCAAGGGGATTCTGACCGGGCGAGCGATTCCGGCGCAGAAGGCGGGCCGGTTTGCAGAGGCGGTTGCAGCAGCGGAAGAGGCAGGGGCGCTGCTGAGTGCCGCGGAGGCGGCCGTCGAGGCGACGACAGATCTGTACCGGGCCGAGCGTGAGGTGATGTACCTCCAGAGCGCATGCGCGATGATCATTCCCACGCAGGAAAAGAAGGTGCCTGAGCAGTCCGCCTGGTCGCTGGCGCTGCGGGAAATGCGCGGGCTGGCGGATGCAGCGAGGCAGACCCTGTTGCTGGGGGACTACGCATCCGCCAGGAAGGCCGTTGACCGGGCGGGCGCACTCGCCCAGGAGTTTCGTCAACAACTGCGGGCCGAAGCGCCCACGGTGGTCCTGTCATCGCTCGACGAGTATCCCGACGACCCATTCGGATGGCTGAACGCGCGCGAGCTGATGGGCCATGATCCGGTGAACTGGCCGTTCGTCGTTGGGCCCTCCGAGAATGCCTACCTGGACTTGGCCGGGATGTGGCATTTCCGCGCGGACCCGGACAACCAGGGCGAGAAGCTGGGCTGGCCGGCGGGCGGCGGCGAGGAGTGGCGGCAGTTGTTCGTGCCCAGAGCGTGGGAGCGGCAGGGCGTCGTGGAGGACAATCGCAAGGCGCCCAATGCCCCCGTCGTGACCAACGAGCGGTTCAGGAGTACGACGGGGGAGGATAAGCCTTACAACGGGTGGGCATGGTATCGTAAGAGCGTGCTGGTGCCGGAGGCGTGGCGGGGCAAGCGGATCGTAATGAGCTGCGGCGTCGTGGCGAATTGGGGGCGGGTGTTTTGGAACGGAAAAGGGCTGGAACCGATCACCAGGCCCGGCGAAGAGCGCGGCGTGGTGCGGTCGAGCGTGGTGAAGATTCCGCAGGAGCTGATTCAGTTCGGCAGCTCGAATTCCATCGCGATCCAGGTGTACAACCATGACAATTTCGGTGGGATTGTGCAGGGGGAGGTGGCGCTATATGCCGAGGATGAGAAGCCGAAGGTGGTGGAGACGGCCATGCCAATGGGGTACGCCAGAGAGGTCGAATATAAAGGGCACCGGTTCGCGTTCCTGATGAGCGCCATGTCACCGGGGGTGGTGGTGAGCAGCGAGCGCAAGACGCTGGAGCTATGGGGATGGCAGGTCCGGGGACATGCGCTGCCGGAAACCGTGCAATTCGTCGGGCCGGATGGGCTGCGCGAGATTCAATTGCAGGGGCCGCGTGATCTGCCCGCCGGCGGCCAGACCATTCGCCCTGACCAGAGCGCCAAGCACCCAAGCGACGCCTTGCTGGGACAGAACTGGCTTCTTCTGAAGGGGAAGACCACCCATGCACTGATCGTTCCCGAAACAATTCCCGACGCGGTAACCTGGAAGCAGAATCCCCAAGGCGCTGTGGGTTTGAGCATCGATTTCCGCTCTGGGCCGTGCAGCGCCATCGTGCTTTGTCTCCCGATCGATGCGACGATGACGCCGCAGACGTGTCGTTTTTGGGAGCGGTCGCTGCGGCGCTATCCGATCTCCGCCAGCGAATGCGTTACGGCGGCCCCAGGCGGCGGGATGCAGGTGCACCGGGTGAAGTACGACTACCTGGGAATACAGGGCCCGCCATACGACGACGTGCCGCCGAGCGTCGCCCCCCTGCCGATGCTGGCCAGCTTCGGCTTGCAGTACAGATACCCGGAACTAGCCACACAGGGACTGAAGGAAACGGAGTATCGCTCGCAGTACGCCAGCTACCGGGTGAAGGAAAACAGCGATACGGTGGAGTATCGGGCACCTGCGGTGGATCGGGGCAAGGCCATGAAAGGCGTCGGCGAGTTGTTCGCCCGAAAACGCGCCGCCGACAACATCCATGGCGTGCTGGGGGAGGCCGCGATGTTCAAGCGGTTCGCGGAATGGGGATTCGACCATTGCCGCTATGCGCTGGCGTTCGACGCCGACTGGGATCTGCCCATGGTGCGAAACAAAACACAGATTACCGACGACGAGGCCATCTGGAAGCGCCTGGATGAGTTGGTCGCCAACTGCAATGCCGCCGGCGTGCAGATGATGCTCTGCTGGTTCCCCGAGATCGGCTCGCGCCGGTGGAAAGACAACCCCGAGTGGCAGAAAATGACGCTCGAATGGTGGCGGCGAGTCGCCAAACGCTACGCCGATCTGCCGGAGTGGGCGATCTCGTATGACCCGTTCAACGAGCCGGCCTACATGAACACCGATCACTGGAAACAGGTGATGAAAGAGCTGACGGCCAGCATCCGGTCGGTGGACAAGAAGCACATGATCGTGTGGGAGTCGGCCGACGGTTGGGCCCAGCCGCAATGGTGCCTGTGGATGGAGCCCGTCGAGGATCCCAACGTCCTCTACAGTTTCCATCACTACGGCAAGCACTGGGGATACGCCTACGACGAGTACTACCCCAGCTACCGGAACACGCAAGAGCGCACGCACGTGGACGTCTGGCTGGAGGCGATCCTCTTTGGCATCAAACACCATGTCCCGATCCACTGCGGCGAGTTCGGCATCTCGATGATCCAGCCCGACGGCGACGGCGAAGCATGGCTGAATGACTACCTCGCCTTCTTCGAGCGGTTTGGCATCGGCTGGAACTGGTGGAATTACTCGGGGGGCGATATCTATAGAACCGGCCTGGCGGCGGGGGAGAGGACCAGCCCCTATGTGCCGATCCTGCGGAAGTGGACGGCGCGCTCCGGATGGGGCAAGGCCAGACGTGGCAACTGAAAGGGTCGCAAACCAAGCGAGGAACCATGTTGAGAATGCTGCTTCTTGCCGTATTGGGCGCCGGAGCGGCGGCAGGGGAGCCAGATCGCAGGGACTTCGGCAAGCCATGGGAAAGGCATATCGTTGATGATGCATCGAAGGGGGCCGACGGCGTCAAGCTCGCCGACACCCATGGGGATGGCCTGCTCGATATTGCCACCGGCTGGGAAGAGGGCGCGGAGATACGCGTGTGTTTGAACCCCGGCCCGGCCCAAGCCAGGCTGAAATGGCCCGCCGTCAGGGTCGGCAAGGTCCGCGATCCCGAAGATGCGGTGTTCGTCGATCTCGACGGCGACGGCTCGCTCGACGTGGTGAGCTGCTGTGAGGGCAAGACGAGAACCGTCTATCTCCATTTCGGGCCGAAGGACAAGGGCAAGTGCCTCGATGAACAGGCCTGGACCACGGTGGCGCTCCCGGCGAGTGTCGGCCTGACCAGGTGGATGTTCTGCGTGCCGGCTCAGGTCGACGGCAAATACGGCCTTGACCTGATCTGCGGAAGCAAGGAGACCGGCGGGCAGATCGGGTGGTTCGAATCGCCGCAGGATCCGCGAAAAGCAGACGACTGGCGATGGCACTCGCTTCGCGCCGCGGGGTGGGTGATGTCATTGGTATGGGTGGATATGAACGGCGACGGCCAGCCCGACATCCTCTTCAGCGACCGCTACGGGCCAAGGCGGGGCGTGTACTGGCTTGAGAATCCGGGCCGAGGCGCCGACCTGGCCAGGCCATGGAAGGAACACGCGGTCGGCGCCACGGACCGCGAGGCGATGTTCCTGACTCAGGCCGACCTGGATGGCGACGGCCTGCGAGATGTCATCGTACCGGCCAAGCCGAAGGACCTGCTGTGGCTCCGGCGGCTGGACAAGTCCGGCGACCGCTGGGAAACGCGCACGATCAGGATTCCCGAAGAGTCGGCCCGTACGAAGGGGGTGAACGCGGCGGACCTGGATGGCGACGGGTGCATCGAACTGGTCTTCTCCTGCGAAGGAGCGGGCGGCGGATCAGGCAGGTCGGGCATCATGTGGCTCAAGTACCGCAACGCACCCACGGACCAGGCCTGGGAGGCGCACGACATCGCCGGCACAAAGGGGATCAAGTATGACCTTGTGGAGTTGATCGATATGGACGGCGACGGGGACCTGGATGTGCTGACAACCGAGGAGCGGGAGATCAACGCCGTGGTGTGGTACGAAAACCCGGCCAAGTGACCCAGAGGCCGCCGGCAAACAGCCGACCCCCGGGAATCACGCCTCAACGAGCCGCGCCCGGAGCGGCGGCGTACAATAGACCAGGAAGCTTTCGACATGCCCGCCGCGCCATATCCTCGGTGGCCGGCGGCAGGCTAGTGGTCCGTCACTCTTGAATTGATGGCCTGGGTGCCACTGGCAGCTTGCTGCCAGTGCCCTCGCTGAGGAGCACTGGCGGACAAGCCGCCAGTGGCACCCACCAGATCATCCATGACGGACCGCTAAGGTGTGCCGTGCGTCAACGCAGAGCATTCACGCTCGTGGAACTTCTGGTGGTCGTTGCGATCATCGCGACGCTCATTGCCGTCCTGTTGCCGGCGCTGCGCAAGGCCAAGGAAGCGGCCAACCGTGTCGCCTGCGCCGCCAATCTCCGTCAGCTCGGTCTGGCCATCTACATGTACGCCAACGAGTACAAAGGCTCGCTGCCGATGACGGAGTACGGGTTTGGCGGGCGCGGGAGCTGGATCTGCTGGCCACCCCAGGCGGACATCGCCCAAAGCTCGCTGACGACCTACTTTCGCGAATCGCTGGCTAAGGTCATGCTCTGCCCTTCGGATGATCTCGCCAGCCATAGCCCCATGCCTTACGGGCCCTATCCTTACAGCTACAGCCTGAACTACTGGGTCTTCGCCCCCAAGCACGTGCGGCGGATTTCCCAGATCGTCTTCCCCTCGCGCAAGATCTTCGCCATTGACGAAAGCGCCCAAACGATCGACGACGGCTGCTTCAACATCTTCGAGGCCGCGTTCAGCGGGAAGAACTTCCTCAGCAACCGCCATAGCGAGATCTCCGGCAACGCGCTCTTCGCCGACGGCCACTGCGATTTCATCGACCGCAGCCTCTGCGGCCGCTCGTATCCGCTGCACTCGGAGTACTTCGATCCGTTCGCGCCATGAGGGCGAACCAGGAAAAAGCCCACGGGCCGCGGCCCATGGGCGTTCGGGGAGTCTGGTGTCATCGCCAACACGCCCCGGCGATCACGCCTTTGCTTTCTCCGACAACGCGTTCTTCACCCGCGTGGCAAAGTCATCCACTTCCTCGGTCTTCTCGAACCCGACGACCATCGTGCTGACGCTGCCGAGGCCCAGAACGTACTGGATCGATCCGTCGCGCTTCTCGGGGTCGTTGCGGTACTTGCCCTCGCCGACCAGCTTCATGCCCACGATGCCCTTGCCGGCGTCGTGCATCTGCTTGAGGATGGGTGCGACCACCTCAATCTTGGCGTCCATGTTGTCGCCGTACGCGTTGATCCGCACGTGAATGGAATCGACCCAGGGGCTCTCGGCGGCGGCTTTGAGCGCCTCGAGCGAGTGCACCGACACGCCGTGAGCCTTGATGATGCCCTTGGACTTCAGATCAGCCATGAGGTCCATCTGCTTCTTCTGCTGGTTGCACCAGTCGGCGTCGGTCATGCAGTGGATCAGCACCAGGTCGACGTAGTCGGTGTTGAGCTCCTTGCGGAAACGGTCGACGACGATGTTGGCGTCGGGCCGCTCCGTTTCGGGCAGGCCGCCCCGGCGCACCCAGATCTTCGTGAAGATGGCGTACTTTTCGCGCGGGATGGCTTTGAGGGCGCTGGCCAGGTAGGGATGCGTGCCGTACATGTCGGCGCAGTCGAATACGCGAACGCCCTTCTCGTACTCATACTGAAGCAGGGCCTCGAACTTGGCCTTGCCCAGCCGCGTCTGGTTGGTCTGGCGGTTGCCCCCCCGCATGCCCGTGCCGGCGCCCACGAGACTCACTTTGATGCCCGTCTTGCCCAGCGGGACGAGCTGGAACGGATCGCCGGTCAGGGCCGGCGCATTCGCCGCAAAAACCGAGCGACCGAGCAGCGACGTGGCGGCGCCCGCGATGGTGGTGGCGAGGAACTGGCGACGATTCATCTGCATGGTGGAAACCTCCATTGACCAGTGACTCTAACAGATAGCAACAGCGGCGCGAAGGGGACAACCCACCCGCTGCGGCGCCAACCTGCCCTTGTGCCGTGCATTGCTGTCGCTTTGCTGCTAATATATACGCCTCGGATGCAAAGGCGTTGCGATGGACGAGTTCATCAGCGAAGCCATCGAGGTCGAACAGGCGCCCACGTCGCCGAGACCCGTGCGTTTCACCTGGCGAGGCCAGGTCCACGACGTGGCGGAAATCCTCGGCCATCGCGTCGACATCGGCTTCGGCGACCTCCCCCCACGCAGCCGCCGCTGGTATACCCGCCGGCATCGGCGCTACTATCTCGTCAAAGACGCGCGGGGCGACGTGTTCGAGATGTACCTCGACTACTCCAACAGATCGCGGAAGACCTGGTGGCTGGTGAAGCGAATCGTGCCGGAGGCGGCTGACAAGTGACAGCCACCGGACGCGCCCATGCGGCACGCGACCAGGCAAGACGCCCACCGACCCTCGCCTGTGGGCGTTCATGTGTAAGCCGCTCGGAACTGCAAGGAACCACTATGCGACTGGATGCGCGTTGAGATACGTCGCGGCCGCGCCGATGACGTTGATGTCATCGGGGAACGCGGATGGCTCGATCTTGCACCGGTTGCGAGTGAACGCGAACGACGAGTATTGATCGAGGCCGCCGTCGATGCCGGGGCGGAGGTGGTTAAAGGCGCGTGATGCGCCGCCGCCCAGCACCACCTTCTCCGGGTTGAACACTTCGATGAGCTGCGCGATGCCCCGGCCGAGGTACTCGCCGGTTTTCCGGAGGATGTCCTTCGCGACCTGATCGCCTTCGCCGGCGGCCTGGGCGATGTCCTTGGTCGTGAGCGTGTCGGGCTTGAGCGTGGTCCCGGGATTCGACTTCAGCATGATCTGCGCGGTGCGGGTGATGCCAGCGGCTCCGACATAAGCTTCGACACAGCCCTTGCGCCCGCAGCCGCAGGGGTAATCGCTGCTGTAATCTGCCTTGACGTGGCCGAGCTCCGTGGCTGCGTTGTCCGCGCCGACGAGGAGGTGGCCATCGCAGATGACGCCGCCGCCGATGCCCGTGCCGAGCGTCAGCAGAATGAGGTTCTTCACGCCCTTGGAAGCGGGGCTGAAGATCCATTCGCCCAGAACCGCGGCGTTGGCGTCGTTCTGAAGCTCGACGGGGATGCCCAGAAGCTTGGCCAGCTCGTCGCGCAGCGGGAATTCCGTCAGGTTCGGCAGATTCGGCGAGGTGCGTGTGATCCCCTTCCACGGATCGATCAGGCCGGGGCAGCCGACACCGGCCCCGGCGACCTTGGGATTGCCGGCGTCCTGGATCAGGGCTTTGACACCGTCGGCGATCTTGTTGACAAAGACAGCGGCGGGATCGCTGGGTTGCGTCGGGACCGAGGACTGCTTGACGACCTGGAACTTGTCGCCGGACTCAATAAGCCCCAGCTTGACGCTCATGCCGCCGATGTCGATGCCGATGACAGATTGCATACAAAACTCCTAACCCAATGAAGATCGCAACCGGGGCGGTAATGTAACGGAGAATCCGGACGAATGGAATGGCCGGGTCTTGCCCGTGGCGTGCCGGGCACGAGAAAGTGTGTGTTTGCGCAAGCATCAAGCCGCCGCGTGCAACAATATTCCGGGCAGGGCGTCGTATCTATAGGCGCTGGCGGTATATTCGGGGGGCAGGGAGAATGTGTAACTCTGAGGTGCGAGCATGGGCAGGAAATGGCTGGTGCTGAGTGTTGGACTGATGATCCTTCTGGCGGCTGCCGCCGGGAGTGCCAAGGAGGGTGTGAAGAAGCCCACGAAAATGGAGGCCGAAGACATCTTCGGCGCCGGCCGCCTCTGGACCGTCCACCTGCGGATCACAGAGGATGGCCTGCGGATGATGGACCCCACGCGACCCGTGCCGCGGCGCGGGGGCGTCGTCGGCAGGTCCAGCGGGCAGCCCGCTACCGCCCCCGCCGCGCGACCCGGCGAACCCGCCACCAAGCCCGCAGCCGTCGAAGGCCAACGCCTCGCTCCCAGCCCGTTCGGCTTCGAATACGCTTACGTGAAATGCACCGTCGAGCTCGAAAACGAAGTCTATCGCGACGTGGGCATCCGCTATAAGGGCAACGCGTCCTACCAGATCGCCTCGCGCGGGCTCAAACGCCCACTCAAACTCGACTTCAACCGCTTTGTCGACGGGCAGAAACTCCATGGCCTGACAGCGCTGAACCTCAACAACAACGCCTATGACCCCTCCATGCTGCGCGAGGCGATGTCCTACGCCGTCTACCGTGATGCCGGAGTGCCCGCGCCTCGCACCGCCTTCGCCATGGTCTACCTCACCGTCGGTGGCAAGTACGACCGCGAGTACCTCGGGGTCTATGCCATCGTTGAAGAAATCGACACATCCTTCCTCAAGAGCCGCTTCGGAAGCGCCAAAGGCCTCCTCCTCAAGCCCGAGCGCATCTCCCGGTTGCCGTATCTTGGCGAGAAGTGGTCGGATTACGAGGACAAGCTCCGGCCCAAGACCGACGTCACCGAAGCAGCCGCTCGCCGCATCGTCGAGTTCGTCAAGCTGATCAACCAGGCCGACGACGAGACCTTCCGCAGGGACATCGCCTCCTATATGAACGTCGATGGATTCCTGCGATACATCGCCGCCTCCACCATGCTCCTGAACCTCGACAGCTTCCTGGTCACCGGGCACAACTACTACATGTACCTCAATCCGGAGGACAACAAGATCCACTGGATGCCGTGGGACCTTCACCTGTCGTTCGGCTCGTTCGGGGAAGTCGAATCGGCGGAGGGCAAGGCCGACCTGAGCATCATGCGGATGTACCAGGGGGAAAACAAACTCGTCGACCGGCTGCTGGCGATGGACGACGTGAACAAGGCCTACAAGGCCCACGTCAAGCAGTTTGTTGAGACCTTCTGCTCGGTTGACAAGATGCACGCCCAGATCGACGTGATGCAGGCGGCGGTGTCCAAGGCCGACGCGCTGGCCAAGGCCGCCGGCAAGAAAGAGATCCCCGCCACCATGCCCGTGAACGCGGGCAGAATCGTGCGCCAAAAGCCCGATCTCAAGCCCTTCGTCTCCCAGAGGGTCGAGTCGGTGCTGGCGCAGTTGGACGGCAAGACCGAGGGCTTCGTGCCGGGTGGCGATGCCGGAAGCCGCTGGCGATTCGCTGAGGCCTTTACCGGCCGTGGCGGGCGCGCCGGTGCGGCGGGGCTCGGCGTGGCTTTCATGCGAGCATCCGACACCGGCCAGGACAGGAAACTCTCCCAGGCGGAACTGGACCAGGCGACCCGCAGGTTCTTCGCCGACAGCGACAAGGACGGCAAAGGATCGCTCGATGAAAAGACGCTCCTCGCCGCTCTCCAACGCTCCATGCCCAAATCCGTCGAGGCTGGGGCAGGAATCACACGCCCGGACGCGCCCCAAAGGCCCAAAAACATGATCAACATCCAGAACCTCGGCCTGGAACAGGCGGTGGCCAAGCTCATCATCAAGGAGGCCGACGCCAACAAGGACGGCCGGGTCACTCTCGATGAACTGCTGGCAGCGGCGCGCAAGACCTTCAAGCAGGCCGACCGAGGCAGCAACGGCCTGCTCGACGAGCGGCAGGTCGCCGAAACGATGATCCGGCTGCTGCCCGCGCCCACGACCCCGCCGCCAGCCAGAGGCTGGTGAGCGCAAGAACCGCAATCAGGGGGGCGTCGCCTCGACCCCCGCGTTCCCGCGCAGACCGATCTGGTCCGCGACCTCGCGCATGGCTTCGATCACCTCGGCGATCAGCGCATCGAGCTCGACACCCAGCATCTGCGCCCCTCGCTCGATGACCGAGCGATCCACCCCCGCCGCGAAGCTCTTCTCCTTCCACTTCTTCTTCACCGACTTGGCCGTCAGGTCCATGATCGACTTCGACGGCCTCACCAGCGCCGCCGCCGCCACCAGCCCCGTCAACTCGTCAGTCGCAAAGAGCACTTTCTCCATCTCATGCTGCGGCTCGACATCGGAACAGATCCCCCACGCATGGCACATCGCCCCGCAGATGTATTCCTCCGGCCAGCCCCGTTCCGCGAGGATCTCCCGCGTCTTCGTGCAGTGCTGCTCCGGGCACCGCTCGTAATCCAGGTCGTGGATCAGGCCGATAATCCCCCATTTCTCTTCGTCGTGCCCGCGCTTGCGGGCGGCGTGCCGCATCGTCGCTTCGACGGCCAATGCATGCCTGATTGCCTTCTCCATCTTGTTGTATTCCCTCAGCAGGGCAAGAGCCTCTTCGCGGGTGGGTGCTCGTGATTCCATGGCTCACATGATACCCTTTTGCCGGAGACACAACATGCACAGACTCCTGACGCCAGCGATGCTCCTCGCGACCACGCTCTGCGGCACTGTCGCCCGGCCCGCCGAGATCCTCTGGCCCGTCGTGGAAGTCGAGGAAGAGGTCTACCGCTACGACAATGCCAACAACGGCGCCGGGCCGTTCTGGTGCTTCGGCAGCACATGCATCGCACGCGCTGGCGATGATGTGCTGGTGAGCGGCCTGGAGGTGATCAAAGGCGCCAAGCCGCTGAACAATACGCGATGGCTGCTGTACAAGCGGGGCGCCGCCGGCTGGGAACTGCAGCAGAAGGACGAGAAGGGCCGCACGCGCGAACCCTGCCCCATCGGCGTCTTCCCCGACGGCAGCGTCTTCCTGTCGGTCAATCCGACGCTGGCGCCCGTTGATCAGTACGCCGGTCCCGCCCAGCCGCAGATCCTTCGCTTCTCATCGCGCTCCCCGCGAGATCCGTTCGAAACCATCATCCCGCAATGGGACGGCTCGCCGACCTTCACCGAGCATTCCTACCGAAGCTTCGCCATCGACGCCGCCAATCGAGAGATGATCCTCTTCCAGAACATCGGCTACACGCACGCCGAGTGGACCTTCCGCGACCGCGACGGCAAATGGATAAGGCGGGGCAAGCTCGTCTGGCCATGGGGCGCCGAATACACCAAGCCCCAGCCCATCCGCGTCTGCTACCCCTCCGTTCAACTCAAGAACCGCGCGGTGTACTTTTGCGGCGTCAGCGACATCGTCGAGCCTAACGACGCCTGGCGGGCGTACAAGGTGAAGCTCACGGGCCAGCAGTGGGATTACGACTTCCGCAGGCTCTTCTTCACATGGACGACGGACATCACCACCGGCCAGTTCCAGCCGTGGGTCGAGATTGCCAGCCGCGAGAAAACGGCCGGGTGGGTCCTCCCGTGCGACCTTCGGGCCGACGACGCCGGCCGCGTTCACCTCCTCTGGACCGAGCGGGCGATCGACGTGCGGCTACGCAAGCAGTTCTTCCCCGACGAGAAACAGAGCGAGTCGCTGCACTACGCCATCGTCGAGAACGGAAAGGTCGTCCACCGCCAAGCGATCGTCCTTGCGCGCGAAGAAGAGTCGGGCGAAACCCCCGGCCGGGCGCAGTTCCACCAAACGCCCGATGGCCGCCTCTTCGTCTTCTTCTACGTCAGCGGTAAGAGCGCCGGGAACCGCCTCGTAGAGCTTCGCCCCGATCGTACGATCAGCCCGGCAGTGGCCGTCCCGCTCAAGACGCCGATGGCCACGTTCTTTGCCGCCGGCGTCCGCGGAGGTTCCCCGCCTTCGAACGTGATCGACGTGCTGGGCGAATCGGGCCGCGCCGTGCGCTACGCGCGCCTCAGGCTGGCAAAGTAGCCGCCGATGCCGCTGCTTCCTTACGCGGAAAAGCCATCAGCAGCACGAACGTCGCGACCACCGACACCGCCGCGCACGCCCACCAGAATTGCGTGTAGTCCTGCACCGGCTTCAGGTCCTTGCCCAGCTTGGTGAACCGGTCGAAGAAGCCGTTGTAGAAGCTGGCCACGACTCCGCCCATCGTCAGTACGAGGTTGAAGACGGTCTGCGCCGAATGGCGGATATCCGCCGCCGCCACGCGCTCCACGTACAGGAACGCGCCGGCGTAGAAGCAGCCGAAGCACAGGCCGTGCAACCCCTGCGCGGCCACGACCAGCCAATGAGGCTCGCCCACGGCAAAGATCGTGTAGCGCAGGGCATACGAAGCCGCCCCGAGCGCCAGGACTCCCCGGTAGCCCAGCCGCTTCAGAAAGATCGCCAGCAGCGCCAGGAACACGACCTCCGCCGCCTGCCCCAGGCCGATCGTCCAACCCAGGTACTTCTCGGGAATGCCGATCTCCTGCGTCAGGTACGGGCTGATACGCATGAAGTAGCAGGCGTGAACCATCGCGATCGGCACCGCCACGATCGAAACCACCAGGAATCCGGGGTGCAGGAAGAGCTTAAACGCCCTTGCGAACGCCAGAGGGTCCGCAACGTCGCGCTTGGGCGGCGTCTTCGGCAGAAGCAGCAGGCAGAAGACCGCATACGCGACCGCCAGCACGCCGGCCACACGCAGCGAGTCCGCGATCCGCCGCACATTCTCCATGCGGCTGTCCGTGTTGAGCCAGATGTTGCAGAACAGCCCCGAGGCGGCCACCCACCCGATCGTGCCCCACAGACGCACAAGGCCGAACCGGCGCTCCTTCTCTGTCAGGTGGTGGAACGAGATGCTGTTGGTTAGCGACGCGGTCGGCGCGAACACAATCGACGACGCCATGAACAGCACGAAAAACATGGCAAAGCCCGTTGTGCCCGCCAGCAGGATCTGCACGATCCCGACGAACACCAGCAGAATCGCCATCGCTCGGTCTGCGTTGAGATAGCGATCGGCCACCTGCCCCGCGATGAACGGCGCCAGGATGGCCCCGATCGCTGCCGCCAGTCCGTACAGCATCCCCACCTGTGTTCCCGTGAATCCCAACCCCCCCTCGCCGGCTGCCGTCGACAGGTACTTGGGCAGGATCGGCGCCGACAGCCCCGGCACAGCCCATTGCAGAAACATCATCACCGACAGCAGAATGAAGATGCGATTGGCCGAGTACTCGCGCCCAGCGCCTGCGGAATCTTGGTTGGTCATGCCATCGGCTCCGTTGCCGCACAGAGACTTGCCCGAACACCATCTTCGACGGACGATCAGCGATTGGCAATGCCCGCGAGGCTCACTCGTCTCATTGATGCCCGTATTTCCGCCACGACGCGATGGCCCCCGGCGCCGGCCGGACTTCGGTGGGCAGCTTCCGCATCAGGTTCCCGCTCTTGTCCAGGATGACCAGGCCCCAGTTGCTGCCCTCTCGGACGTTGGCCAGCAGCGTCCCCTGCTCCGTCCAATCGCAGAAGAACGCCGCGAGATAGGGCGTCTTCAGCAGGCTCGGCGGGCTGGATGCAGGGCTGTTGGTGTCCTTGATGGCGATCGTGCCGTTCTGATTCCCGCTCGTCTTCGTCCAGGCCACCCACTCCCCGAAGGGGTCCACCCGTGGCGACTGATCCACCAGAGCTCCCGTGTGCGGAGCGACGGCGATCGTCTTGCCCAGGCTTAGATCCCGGCGGAGGAACGCGATGAGTCGCTTGTTGCCGCGGTTCACAATCGCGATGTACGGCCCGGAGGCGTTGGCCGGCGCCACCGCCAGGTACAGAATCTCCGTGCCGTCGCGGTGATTGACGATGCGCCGGACGGCTCCAGTGTCCGCGTCACGAATATGGTACTCCGACCGCCCAACGCCCTCGACGAACTGATTCCCGCTCGACCAGCCGACGAAATACCGTTCACGATCACCCGTCGCCTGGTACTTCTTCACATACCCGCTCATCGGGTCGAGGATAGCCGTGTACGATCCTCCCCTGCCCCCGCCTTGCTCCAGCAGACGAAACCCGATCCTCTGGCCCGACGGCGACCATGCCGGCGGAGAGTGGCAAACACAACAATTCTCAATCCGCGGCCCCGCAACGTCCAGACTCCCCTTGCCGTTAGCATCGGTCACGTACAGCCGATAGTCTTCCCCCACATACGCAATGGGACTGGCCAGCACCACCGCCTTCCGCCGGAACTTCCCGAGCACGGGAAGCAGGATGGCGATCAGCACCCCGATGATCGCGA
>Ga0315284_10007061_pt1 | contig 16013 bp, 15 predicted proteins | sample YL17G09_16_MG_FD_203696 | JGI IMG/M metagenome (GOLD analysis project Ga0315284, IMG submission 203696) | Sediment microbial communities from Yellowstone Lake, YNP, Wyoming, USA - YL17G09_16 | ecosystem: Environmental > Aquatic > Freshwater > Lake > Sediment | place: USA: Wyoming | collected... | reverse complement strand
ACGCCAATGTGCTTTGCCTCGGCGAGTGGGTTATAGGTCAAGGGCTCATGCGCGAGATTGTTACTACCTACTTGAGCGCCGACTTTGTGGGTGGCAGACATGCCCGGCGGGTGGAAAAGATACACGCCATGGAGCGCTAACGCATCCATTATCCTCCTGGAAGGCTTATGGCGAGGAGGCAGACATCGTGGGAAATATATTGGACAATATAAAGAGCCCCGCTGATCTAAAGGGCCTCTCTTACCCTGAGCTTAGCCAACTCGCCGATGAGATCAGAAGCGAATTGGTAAACGTAGTGAGCAACAATGGAGGACATTTAGCCTCCAGCCTGGGAGCTGTCGAACTCTCTATCGCCCTGCATAGGGTATTCAACACTCCTATTGACAAAATCATATGGGATGTGGGACACCAGAGCTACGCGCACAAATTGCTTACAGGCCGAAGAGAAAGTTTCGATACGCTCCGCCAGTACCACGGCCTGTCAGGATTCCCCGATCGCTTAGAGAACCCACACGATGCTTTCAACACAGGACATGCCTCCACCTCAATCTCTGCAGCTTTGGGCATTGCCGTCGCCCGAGACGTAGCGGGTAAGGATTTTCACGTGGTCGCTGTCATAGGCGATGGCTCTTTGACCGGAGGCATGGCATTCGAGGGGCTGAACCATGGTGGCCACCTTGGCACCAGAATCATCGTTATCCTCAACGACAACGCTATGGCGATCTCGCCCAGTGTGGGCGCACTCTCCCAGTCGCTAAATAAGATCACGCTCGACCCGAGATACTATCGAGCCAAAGAAGAGGCCGGACGGGTGATCAAGATACTGCCCGGGGGTACAACTGTTTGGTCATGGATGAAACGGTTCAAGGCGGGCATCAAAGGCGTGGTTCTGCCGACTATGCTCTGGGACTCCCTTGGATTTAAATATATCGGTCCCATCGATGGACATAACATAGCCGAACTCGAAGCAGCCCTGACAAAAGCACGTGATTACACCCCGGGGCCTGTTTTCCTCCACGCTATTACCACAAAAGGAAAAGGTTATGAGCCTGCCGAGGAAGATAGCATCAAGTTCCACGGATTATCAGGCAGGAACAATGTGAGCACTAATATCCCTTCGTACAGCGAGGTCTTCGGCAAGACCATGCTGCGCCTCTTCCGGGAAAACGAGAAGTTGATAGCGATTAGCGCAGCCATGACCGAAGGGACAGGCTTGAGCCTGGTAGCTCAAAAGTTCCCCAAACGAGTCTTCGATGTCGGTATCTGCGAGCAGCATGCGGTAACCTTCGCCGCTGGCCTTGCCACGCAAGGTTTCGTCCCTATTGTAGCTATCTACTCCACCTTCCTGCAACGCGCATTCGACCAGATTATCCATGATGTATGCATCCAAAATCTGCCTGTTGTTTTCGCCATCGACCGCGCGGGCATCGTCGGCGAGGACGGCAAAACTCACCAGGGCACCCTCGATCTTTCATACCTGAGTTGCATCCCCAATCTGGTGGTAGCTGCGCCCAGCGATGAAAACGAACTCGGGCACATGCTTTATACCGCAGTAAGGTACGGAGGCCCTATAGCCATCCGTTACCCCCGAGGCAATGGCTGGGGAGTATCTCTGGAGGAGAAGCTCAAGGAATTGCCCATAGGTAAAGGGAACATTATCAAGACTGGAAGCGATTTGGCTATCATTGCTATCGGTTCCGCCGTAGTTCCCTCCCTGGAAGCAGCCTGGATCCTCAATAAAAAGGGCATCGACTGTGCCATAGTCAACGCCCGTTTCGCCAAGCCTTTGGATTCCGACCTCATCCTGGAAACTGTGAGCAAGACAAAGAGACTGGTCACCGTGGAGGAGAATGCTCTTGCTGGAGGCTTCGGTAGCGCGGTGCTGAGCCTTCTCTCTAGTATTGCTGGCGTTCGTGCCCTACGCATAGGGATTCCCGACGAGTTCGTGGAGCATGGTCCACAAGAACTCCTCCGTGCCAATTACAGCCTCAATGCCGAGGGTATAGCGCAGCGTATCCTGTCCTTCTTTCCTGAGCTTGCCCGACATCCTTACCATACTAAGGCTAAGGAGTGAGGAAAACGTCGCTGAGACTTCCCTGAAGGGGTATATCTGGTACAAGGCGCTCCAATTTTTTATCGAGAGGCAAAAATGGCTGACCTGGAGGCTATCTGGCAATTATACAGGGCAGAGCTGGAGGCAGAGCTAAGATTTGCCGTGGGTGAAGCTTCCTTACCCATGTACGACATGATGCGCTACCATCTGGGGTGGATCGACGAGCGAGGTAATCCTCAATCGGCAACGATAGGCAAAAGGCTTCGTCCCGTCCTCTGCCTTCTCGCCTGCCAAGCAGTGGGAGGGGAGTGGCAGCAGGCGCTCCCTGCAGCAGCAGCCGTGGAGCTGGTTCATAATTTCTCTTTGATCCATGACGACATCCAGGATGCAAGCTCGGAGCGACGAGGACGGGCTACCGTGTGGCACATTTGGGGCCAGCCTCAAGCGATAAATGTTGGCGATGGCATGCACGCCTTGGCGCTATCGTCATTGTTGAGACTCGAGGATGCCGGCATACCACACCAAAAGGTGGTGCGCGCCGCCCGTATCCTCGGTGAAGCTAGCCTCAAACTTTGCGAGGGACAATATCTCGACATCAGCTATGAAAACCGCCTCAACATCGGTATCAATGACTATTTGGAGATGATCGGCTGCAAAACCGCTGCCCTGTTCCGTTGCTCACTGGAAATCGGGGCACTTTTGGGCACAGACGACGAATCTCTGCTGGCGCGTCTGAAACTATTTGGCCATGATCTGGGAATGACTTTTCAGGTGCATGACGACGTCTTAAGCATCTGGGGTGACGAAAAGGTCACCGGCAAACCTAATACCTCCGACATCCAGATGAAGAAGAAAACATTGCCCATCGTCTATGCACTTGAGAAAACAAGGGGCGAGGACAGGGAACTGTTATGGTCAATCTATCAAAAAAAGGCGATTGGCCATGTTGATGTAGAAAATGTGCTGCGAGTGCTCAACAGACTGGATGCGCAGGGCTATGTTCAAGGCGTGAGCGACAGACATTACCGCCAAGCGATATCCGAATTGAATGCTGTTAATATACCATCATCAGCCAAGGAAGAGCTCATGGCAATTGCTGCTTTCCTCTTGAAGCGCCAATACTAGTAGGCCGTTTACTAATGGGGAGTGCAGAGGGGTGAATCCCCTCTGCCAGGGGTCTGGGGGTATCCCCCAGTCTTAAAATTCCCCCAAGATTGGGGGATAGGGGGTTGATGAGAACGTTCGTAAACGCTCTCAATACTAGTAGAGGTCTGGAACACCTCCAGCTATAAATCCGGCAGCTGAAAAACATCTCTAAAACTTCCCCTAAACCGTAGAACTTTTAATTAAGCCATTGTATAATCAGTACGTCGCACAGGATTGGAAGCCGGAAGGAGGCGGAAAATGTTAAAACTGGCGATCACAGGAAAAGGTGGAGTAGGCAAAACCACCCTGGCTAGTCTCCTGGCTCGCCTTTACGCTGCCGAGGGTAGCACCGTGCTAGCCATAGACGCCAACCCCGATGCCAACCTGGGGACAGCTCTGGGTATCCCTTCAGAGGATCTGCGTCGCATCACCCCAATTGCAGAAATGAAGGAGCTAATAGAGGAACGCACCGGAGGCAAGCCCGGCACGACAGGCGGTTTTTTCAAGCTCAATCCCAAGGTCGATGACATCCCCGACCGCTTCTCCGTTAAAAAGGATGGCGTCAAGCTGCTTATCATGGGGACAGTGAAAAAGGGCGGCAGCGGCTGCATGTGTCCGGAGAGCACTCTGCTCAAGAACCTGCTGAACCACCTCATGCTGCGCAGGTCAGAGGTGGTGATACTGGATATGGATGCCGGTGTTGAGCACCTGGGCCGAGGCACAGCGGCTTCTGTGAACGCCTTCGTAGTAGTAGTGGAGCCCGGGCAGAGGAGCATCGAAACAGCGAAGGCTGTAAAGAGACTAGCCCAGGATATAGGTATAAAGAAATGCTATGTCGTAGGCAACAAGATCGCCAGCGATGCTGACCGCCAGTTCATAACCGAAAACCTCCCCGATTTCGAGCTACTCGGCTACATCAGCCTTAATCCCAAAATCGCCGAGGCAGACCGCAAGGGCATAAGCCCCTATGATAACGACACTAAAGTGGTATCTGAGGTAAAAGCAATAAAGGAACGGCTGGAAGCTATCTCGGGGTGATACTATGAACAAGCAAACAGTTCGCGACATCGAGCTCAAAGGGAAAAGGGTACTGATCAGGGTCGATTTCAATGTACCCCTCGACCCACAGACCAAAGCCATCAGCGACGATAGCCGCATCCGAGCGGCACTCCCCACCATAAAGTACCTAATCGATAAAAAGAGCAAGGTAATACTCTGCTCACATCTGGGGCGTCCTAACGGCAAGGTCGTTGAGGATATGCGCCTGGCTCCCGTGGCAAAACGCCTCTCGGAACTGTTGAAGTCGCCAGTGCCTTGCACGAAGGACTGCATAGGGCCCGGGGTGGAAGAAGCAATCTCCAGAATGAAGGAGGGTGATGTCCTCATGCTGGAGAACCTCCGCTTCCACGCCGAGGAGGAGAAAAACGACCCTGGTTTTGCTAAAGCGCTTGCCAGGTTGGCTGATATTTATGTCAACGATGCCTTCGGCACCGCCCACCGCGCCCATGCCTCTACAGCCAGCGTCACCCAATACCTTCCCGCAGTAGCTGGTTTTCTCATGGAGAAAGAGATAGATTACCTGGGCAAAGCCCTGGCCGGGGCCGCTCATCCCTTCGCCGCCATCATCGGCGGGGCCAAGGTTAGCGACAAGATGGCACTATTGGAGAATATCCTGGGCAAAGTAGACTACCTGCTTATCGGCGGCGGCATGTGCTGCACCTTCCTCAAGGCTCAAAACTACGATGTGGGCAAGTCTCAGGTTGAGGAAGATAAGCTCAACGTCGCCCGCGACCTTATGAGCAAAGCCGCTAAGGCTAGCGTCGAGCTGGTACTGCCCGAGGATGTCGTCGTTGCTGAGAAGTTTGCCGGCGGCGTCCCTGCCAAGACCGTGCCCGTTGGAAGCATACCCTCCGACTGGTATGTTATGGACATTGGGCCCAAGACTGTCAGAAGCTTCAGCGACAGGCTTAAGAAATGCAAGACGGCCTTCTGGAACGGCACCATGGGCGTCTTCGAATACAAAGAGTTCCGTCAAGGGACCGAGGGGATAGCGAAACAACTGGCAAACCTCAAAGCCACCACTATCACCGGAGGCGGCTCTACTGCCGAGGCAGTTATGGAGCTTGGCCTCGATAGTAAAATGAGCCATGTCTCCACCGGCGGAGGCGCAGCCCTCGAGTTTCTGGAAGGCAAGACCCTGCCCGGCGTGGCAGCGCTGCTGGACAAAAAAGGCTAACGGGGGTAACGATGCTGAGCCTGGAACAATTAAAGGAAATCACGAGGCAATCTGACTCAAAGATAGTGCTCCTGGTAATCGATGGCTTGGGTGGGCTGCCCAGACCGGAGACCGGCAAGACTGAGCTTGAGACTGCCCATACCCCCAACCTCGCCGAATTGGCAAATAAGGGGAATTGTGGCTTAACCGACCCCGTATCGCCGGGTATCACACCAGGCAGCGCCCCTGGTCATCTCGCGCTTTTCGGCTATGACCCCATTAAGTTCGCAGTGGGGCGAGGTATACTGGAGGCCATGGGCATCGATTTCGACCTCAAGAAAGGAGATGTAGCAGCTCGAGGCAATTTCTGCACCATAGACAGCAAAGGGCTTGTTACAGACCGCAGGGCAGGTCGTATCGCAACAGAACAAAACGCTGAGCTATGCAAGAAGCTGAGCAAAATTACTCTCGAGGGCGCCCAGCTTTACGTCGTACCAGTGAAGGAGCACCGTTTCCTGTTAGTATTTCGTGGCGAGGGATTGTCAGGCGATGCCAGCGATTCCGACCCCCAGCAGATAGGAGTAACGCCATTAAACGTAGTCGCGCTTTCTCCCAAAGGGAAGAAAACTGCCAAGCTCGCCAATGCTTTTGCAGCTAAGGCGAAAACAGCCCTGGCCGATTCCCATCCCGCCAACATGGTGCTGCTGCGCGGCTTCTCCCAGCACCCCAACCTGCCAACTATGAGCGATATTTTCAAATTGAACCCGGCTGCCATAGCTGCCTACCCCATGTACCGTGGGCTGGCCAAGTTGGTGGGCATGAAGATTCTCAACACAGGCGCCACTATAGAGGAGGAGTTCGACACGCTGGTTAGGCATTACGCTGAGCACGACTTCTTCTTTATCCATGTCAAGAAGACCGACTCCACCGGTGAGGACGGCGACTTCGATGCCAAGGTTCGCGCGCTGGAGGAAATCGACAGGCTTCTGCCTAAGATAACCAGCCTCAATCCTGATGTCATGATAGTCACCGGCGACCACTCCACACCGGCGATGCTCAAAGGGCATAGCTGGCATCCTCTGCCACTTGTTTTATACTCTAAATGGTGCCGTGCCGACCGAGTGCGAGAGTTCGGGGAAACGGCCTGCGCCTCCGGCGGCCTGGGTAGATTTCCCGCAGTAGAGGTTATGCCTCTGGCAATGGCCAATGCCCTCAAGCTGACTAAATTCGGCGCTTAGGAGGATATCCCGATGCGGACACCCATAATTGCTGGCAACTGGAAGATGAACACCACCGTCTCCGAGGCAATGGAGCTGGTCAAAGCGATGAAGGAAAAGCTGCACCAGATAGCAGGGGTGGAAAAGGTGCTCTGCCCTCCTTTCATCTCCCTGACCGCAGTCAAGGAGCTCATCAAGGGCACCTCTATCAAACTGGGGGCACAGAATATGTATTTCGAGCGCAGCGGCGCTTACACTGGCGAGGTATCCCCGGCAATGCTCACCGGGCTTTGCGAGTTCGTTATCCTGGGGCACTCCGAGCGAAGGGGATATTTCGGGGAAACCGACCAACTGGTCAACAAGAAGGTTAAAGCTGCACTCGCAGTAGGGCTCACTCCCATCGTATGTGTCGGCGAAAGCCTGGAGCAGAACAACGCCAGCGAGACTGTAGGAGTTATCACACGACAGGTCAGGGCAGCTTTCGAGGGTATAGCCTCACCCAAGGGAACGGTTATAGCCTACGAACCTATTTGGGCTATTGGCACCGGCAAGTCAGCCAGTGGTGAACAGGCCAACGCCGTTATTAAAGTTATTCGCAGCACCGTTGCCCAGATTTACGGCGACTCCGTAGCCCAGGCGATGCGCATCCAGTATGGCGGCAGTGCCAACAACGCCAACATCGCCGAATTCATCAGACAGCCCGAGATAGACGGGGCGCTGGTCGGAGGCGCCAGCCTCAAGGCAGCGGAATTCTTGGGCATCGTGGAGCAGACAGCCAAGATAAAGAAAACGGGATGAGCCTACTGGTCGCTATACTAGGGCCAACCGCAACGGGCAAAAGCAGCCTGGCGCTCGAGCTCTGCCAGGCCCTCAACGGCGAGATAATCAGCGCCGACAGCCGCCAGGTCTACCGCTACATGGACATCGGCACTGCCAAGCCCACCAAAGAGGAGCAGGCTCTAGTTCCCCACCACCTCATCGATGTAGTTAACCCTGACGAGGATTTCAGCCTCGCTCTATATCAAAGCAAAGCGCTTGAAGCGATAGAGGATATTCGGCGGAGAGGGAAAACAGCGTTTCTGGTAGGCGGCAGCGGACTCTATGTATGGGCTCTTCTGGAGGGCTGGCGCATACCTCCGTTCCCGCCCGACCCTGCCTTGAGACGGGAACTCGAAGCTAGAGCCCAGTCCGAAGGGGGCGAAGCGCTATATGAGAAGCTAAAGGAAATCGACCCCGCTGCCGCTGAGCGCATCGACCCCAGGAACGTTCGCAGGGTGATTCGGGCGCTTGAGGTCTGCCAGCAGGGCACCCTATTTTCACAGCTTCAGGTTAAAAAGCCTTTCGTAGATTCAGTTATTATAGGCTTAACAACAGGCAGGGACGATCTCTATAAGCGAATAGACGCCCGCGTGGACAGCATGATGAAGAAAGGCCTGGTGGCGGAGGTTGAAAGCCTGGTAGCAAGAGGCTATGGATTCGACCTGCCCTCGATGTCAGGGCTGGGCTACAAGCAAATCGGCATGTACCTGCAAGGGAAGACGGATCTTCCGGCTGCCATACAGCAGATCAAGTTCGACACTCACAGCTTCGCCCGACATCAATACAACTGGTTCCGTCTCAAAGACAAGCGCATCAACTGGTTCGAGGCAGAAGTGGGTACAAACCAGGCTATACATCGTTTTGTACAGAGATTTGTGGTAAATTAGAAATGGGCAAAAGGGCGTTAAACTTATAATTCCCCCCCCTGGCGGGAGGGATCAAAGGGAGGGGGAAACCTAGTCTCACTCTCACATGACCTTCTCCTCTCAATGGAGAGGAATTTATAAGCTGTAGGGGCGGAGCAATGCTTCGCCCAGCTAGGATTTATCAACGGAGGTTCTTCATGGGAAAGATTTCCGACGCAGTCAAGGCGATGATTGCCGAGATCCGCCCCGGGATAATAGCCACAGCGAGCAAGGACGGCAAGCCGAACGCCTCGGCTAAAGGCTCGTTCCGGGTGCTCGACGATAACCATGTGATCTTCGCCGATATCAACTCACCGCGCACTATAGCCAATTTGAGGGAGAACCCCTATGTCTCTATACTGGTGGTGCACCCGCGCACCCTTAAGGGCTGCCGCATCTGGGGCAAAGGCGAGATACTTAACTCTGGCCCGCTATTCGACCAACTGAACAAGGAGTTTGTAGAAAAAGGTCTTAAGGTCAACCACGTGGTTAAGATAACAGTAGATAAAGTGCAGGAGAGCCCCTAGCGGATTAGATGTCACCCTGAGCATCAGCGAAGGGTCTCAGATTCTTCGCTGATGCTCAGGGTGACAAATGGAGTATCTAGATGAATTTTATTAAGCTGCAAGCCACAGGCAATGACTTCGTATTGATAGACGGACATAGGATGAAACAACGCGACTGGTCGTCGTTGGCTAAGAAGATATGCCACCGCCATTTCGGTGTGGGCGCCGATGGGCTTCTGCTGATTTTGCCTTCGAAGGTAGCCGACTTTTACATGAGGATGTTCAACCCTGACCGCTCCGAGGCTGAGGCCTGTGGCAACGGGCTCAGGTGCGCCGCAAGGTACGCTATGGAAAGCGGATTGGCAAGTGGTACTGAGATAGGAATAGAAACCCCAACGGGGATAAAGAGATTGCGAACCACGGGCAAGAAAAGCATCCAGGTAGCTATGGGCAAGCCCATACTCGCCCCCACTGCCATACCGGTAATTGTGGAGAGAAAAGGCGCCCGTGCTACAGCACCTGTTATAGATTATCCTCTAGCTATAGGCAAGATGAAGCTGAAGGTTACCTGCGTCTCCGTGGGAAACCCCCACGCCGTGTGCTTCCTGGATCAGCCAGTCGCTGATTTTCCCTTAGCCGAGGTTGGCCCTAAAGTGGAGCACCATCCTATGTTCCCCAACAGGGTGAACTTCGAGATAGTGAACGTTATCAGCCGAAGTAAGCTCAGGGCGCGGGTATGGGAGCGTGGAGCAGGGGAGACGCTTTCCTGCGGCACTGGCGCCTGCGCCATAGCAGTGGCAGCCAAGCTTAAAAAGCTTACCGACAACCCCGTTGATATAATATTGCCAGGCGGCACTCTGACTGTAGACTGGGATGGAAAGGGAGAGATGCTGCTCAGCGGGCCTGCCGAAGTAGTATTCGAAGGTAAGTGGAAAGACTAGCCAAGCTGAAAGGAGACCAAAGATGAGTTTCGTAATAGCGGTCTATGTCCCGGAAGGCATCGTCATGGCTTCGGACAGCCGACAGTCGGTGAACATCGAAGGCAAGAACCCCGAAGGCAAGGAGTTCAAAGTCGAGACCGTTAACTCCGATGCTATCATAAAAACATTTCTCCTGGAAAAACCACAGGTAGGCATCTCCAATTTCGGTCTGGACCTGCTCGGTAACACCCCAATAGCAAGTCACATCAAAAGGTTTATTGAGGAAGAGTTAACGGTCAAGAATGATACAACAACCATTCCGAAAGAGTTGAACGAATGTCTAGGGAAATCATTTCCTGATAAATTCATTGAGGAACAATTGACGACTAGAGATGATGTGACAACCATTCCCAAGAAGATGGTTGAGTACTTTCGGAGGTCATTCCCGACTGCTGATGCCGGTTTCCACATCGCTGGCTACAGAAAAGAGGGGAAGATAAGCATCCCCTATGTTTATTCCTGCCATGTGGCTCGAAATGTCGTTGAGAGGAGAAACATTAAGCCCGACGGCGCTCTTGCCTACGGAGCTACCTGGTCAGGTCAAGGCGATATCCTCAGCTCTATACTGATTCCAGTGACGGTTAAAGACCAGAAGGGCAACGACAAAGTCATCCGCTCGCCTGCGCCTATTATCTGGGACGCCATGTCGCTCCAGGACGCCATAGACTTCTCCATCTACGCTATTCGAACTACCATTGACACCATGCGTTTCCAGGCACGTCCCAAAAACGTCGGCGGGCCGATTGATGTCCTGGTTCTAACCCCTGAAGAAGCTAAATGGATTCAGAGGAAAAGTTACCATGGGGAAAGCTAAGAATGATTTAAATTGAGACATAAAGATGATATCAATGTGGCAAAAGATTCATGACCTTTTTAATTCTAGAGTCACCGATACAAATCTCAAGGATGAGTTCAATCTTTTCCATAGATCGGTGGCACAAAAACTCTGGTCAACCAGACATTACCTGGATGAACTGAAGAGTTTGAACACGGACAAATTCAACGAGAAATACCTTGTTCTCCCGCTTCAAAACACTACACAATCTACCAACAAGCCAACAATAACCCAGCCCTCCTTCTTAGACATTGAGGGATACTGCCTAGATTTCAACCGCATATTAGATGGCTTCTTCATGAACTCTATGAGCGCTCTCGATACACTCGCTCACCAAATATCGACCATATATTACTTTCCAGCAGAAGAATTTGATGGAGATAGAATATATATCTCAGGAATCAGAAAGGCTTTCCCCAAATACCATCCAAATTCAGAAGTGGGGGTTCTTCTTGATAGTCGACTGAAACAACACTGGTTTACGGAATTTGCGCCATTTCGGCACTGCACGACACATGAAAGCTTGATACCTTACGATGTGAGTGCCCAGTACGACATGATTAGTCAGCGATGGCTTCCTCCTGATATTAAATTACCTGAAAATCCAAAGGTCAGACCACCTCAGCAAATTAGAAACCGAGAGCCAGTAGCATTTTGTCAAACCATATTTGATAATATAGAATCATTGCTAAATGAGATCTATGAGGCAATACTCATAGATATTCGGAATAACAAAGATAATTTGCCAATAGGTAAACCTTAGTATTCGTTTTCAGGCCAAAAAGCTTAAAGAACTTTTAATGTCTGCCAAAGAAATTTTAAAATCTATGAAACAGTACGGCTTACTCCATAATCCCCCCTTTCCTAAAGGGGGCAAGGGGGATTAGGCAACCCGTTGGTACAAAAACATGCCTTTTTACAACACAAAACTGAAAACACTCTCTAGACAACTCAGAAAGAATATGACTGTGGCAGAAAGACTGCTCTGGTCAAAAATAAGAGCAAAACAGCTTAAAGGTTACCAATTTTATAGACAGAGAACCATAGGCAACTATATCGTTGATTTCTACTGCCCGAAGGCAAAGCTGGTTATCGAACTCGACGGCGGTCAGCACTACAGCAACAAAGGACTCGAGAAAGATAAAATTAGGGACGATTACATAAGAGAGCAGAAATTAAATCTCTTGAGGTTATCCGATAGAGACGTGTTTGAGAACTTAAATGGAGTCGTTGAAAGGATATATGAGATTCTCTAATCACCCTGTATCCCCCTTTAGAAAAGGGGGAGTTGTTTAACTAAGGTGTACAATAGGGGTTCTGAGGTCAGGTCACCAATCAAAAGGAGTACAGCATAATGCAACTAGCCAAACGCATCGAGAAATTGCCACCCTATCTCTTCGTTGAGATCAGCAGGAAAATAGCCCAGAAAAAGGCGCAGGGGATAGATGTGGTCAGCTTCGGCATCGGCGACCCCGACATCCCCACCCCACCGCATGTCATCAAGCGCCTGTGCCAGGCAGCCAAGGACCCGGCGAACCATCGCTACCCCGAGACCGAGGGGCTACCCCAATTGCGACAGGCCATAGTCGAGTGGTATCAGCGCCGCTTCGGGCTATCCTTCGACCCCAATAAAGAGGTACTGCCCCTCATCGGCTCCAAGGAGGGCATCGGGCATATTGCCCTGTGCTTTATAGACCCCGGAGACGTTGCGCTAGTTCCTGACCCGGGCTACCCGGTCTATTCCATAGGAACTATGTTCGCTGGCGGCGAGGGTTACCTCATGCCGCTTACCGAGGACAACGATTTCCTGCCTGACCTCAACAGCATACCTGCTAGGGTAGCGCAGAAGGCCAGGCTGATGTGGATAAACTACCCTAACAACCCCACAGGGGCAGTAGCCGACCTCGATTTCTTCGAAAGGGTGGTCGCCTTCGCCAAGAAATACGACATCGCCGTCTGCCACGACGGCCCCTATTCCGAGGTCGCCTTCGATGGCTACCGCCCGGTTAGCTTCCTTCAGGCACGCGGAGCAAGGGATGTGGGGGTAGAATTCCATTCACTTTCCAAGAGCTATAATATGACCGGATGGCGAATCGGTATGGTGGTGGGCAACGAAAAAATAGTCAATGCGCTGATGCGGGTGAAGTCGAATCTCGATTCGGGGATTCCCCAGGCCATCCAATACGCTGGCATCGAGGCGCTTCTGGGGAAGCAGGATTGCATCGCGCAGCATAACGCTATCTATCAGCGCAGGCGCGACCTGGTGGTGAAGACGCTCAACAAGATAGGGCTCAAGGTGAAGCCGCCCAAAGCCAGCCTCTATGTTTGGGCCAAAGTGCCCGAAGGCTATACCTCGCTCGATTTCTGCGCCAAGCTGCTGGACGAAGCCTCAGTGGTAGTCACCCCTGGTAGCGGATACGGCAAATACGGAGAGGGCTACATACGCCTTTCTCTAACCACGCCAGACGATCGAGTCAAGGAAGGGCTGGCCAGGCTGGAAAAATGGGCTAGCAAACGCACTCTGTAGGAGCAGACCTATGTGTCTGCCCTGAAAAAGGGTAGCGTAAGGAGGAAATAAATCAAGAGGCTGTCAGTCTCCGCTCTACCACCTGTAGAGAAGGCTTTCCTGGTCGGGGTCCAGGTAAGAGGCGAGAGAAATACCTGGTCCCTGGAGGGCTCTGTTAAGGAACTGGGGCAATTGGCGCGCACCGCCGGAGCCGAAGTAGTAGGCTCATTTACCCAGCGCCTGGCAACCCCCAACCATACTTACTATATGGGCAAGGGCAAACTCGAGGAGCTGATTTCGCTCAAAGAGAAGGCCGAATATAATCTGGTCATCTTCGATGATGAGCTCTCCCCGGCGCAGCAACGGAACCTGGAAGAGCTGCTTGAGGTAAAGGTAATAGACCGCTCTGCCCTGATTCTGGATATCTTCGCCCAGCGGGCGAAGACCCACGAAGGTAGACTTCAGGTCGAGCTCGCCCAACAGGAGTATCTCCTGCCCCGCCTAGCGGGGCGCTGGCCTCACCTGGAGCGTCTCGGCGGCGGCATCGGCACCAGAGGCCCCGGCGAGACCCAGCTTGAAAGCGACCGCCGCATCATCCAGCGCAAGATACAGCGTCTCAAAGAGGAATTGGAGGCGGTGAGAAAGCACCGGGCGCAATATCGCCGCCGCCGTAGTGAGCAGGGCATCCCAGTCATAGCCCTGGTAGGCTACACCAACGCCGGCAAAAGCACTCTACTCAATGCACTGAGCGATGCTAATGTATTTGTCGAGGATAAGCTATTCGCCACCCTCGACCCCACTACACGCCGCCTCACCCTGCCCAACAAGAAGCAGGTGCTCATGACCGACACCGTCGGTTTTATCCAAAAGCTGCCTCCCACTGTAGTCGCTGCCTTCAGGGCCACCCTCGAGGAGCTATCTGAAGCCAACCTGCTGCTCCATATAGTAGACATCGCCAGCGAGACCGCAGCCCAGCAATGCCATACCGTTGAGGACATCCTGAAAGAATTGGGCTTAGCTGACAAGCCAACCTTACTAGCCCTCAATAAGATTGATTTGCTCGGTGGGGAAATAGAACCAGGTGACGATGAAGTAGTTCGCAGGTATATCGACCAGCTTTGTGCCAGAGTCCAGGCAGCGGCATTCATCTCCGCCTCCAAAGGCTGGGGGCTTAATAGAATGCTCGAACTTATTGCGAAGATGCTGGCTGAGATACGGCTTGAATAATAAAAATAAGTTAGTTGAACCCGGAATGCAGTGGCAAGACCTGTCATTGCTTCGGCCTTCAAAAGGAAGCCCTCGCAATGACAGGTAGTAGTTTATACCTTGCCTCTATGCGAGCCCTCGTGTAGAATAACGCGGGAGGTATGATGAAGATCCGTAAGGCAGTGGTAACTGCTGCAGGCTGGGGCACCAGGTTCTTGCCTGCAACCAAGGCGCAGCCCAAAGAAATGCTGCCGCTGGTTGATAAGCCCATCATCCAGTATGTGATAGAAGAAGCCGCTGCCTCCGGCATCAAGCACATCATCATCGTCACCGCATTGGGCAAACGAGCCATCGAAGACCACTTCGACCGGTCTGTGGAACTGGAGCTCGCCCTGAAGAAAAAAGGCGATGGCGAGCTTTTGAAAAAGGTGCAGCGTATTTCGGAGCTCGCCGATATTTGCTACATCCGCCAAAAAGAGCAGCTTGGCCTGGGACATGCCATATTAGTGACCAAGGACCTCATCGGCGATGAACCTTTCGCTATCTTTCTTCCTGACGATATTATCGAAGCCAAAGTGCCAGCTATGAAGCAGATGATTGAGGTATACAACCGCTATCAACACAGCGTAATCGCCGTTGAGCCGGTGGCAAAAGAGGACACCAAAGCCTACGGTATTATTAAGCCAAAGCAAGTAGAAGACCGAGTCTATCAGGTGCTAGGCCTTGTGGAGAAGCCGGAGCCCCAAGACGCCCCCTCGGACCTCGGCATAGTGGGCAGATACATCCTGACGCCGGAAATATTCGGCATGCTGGAGAAGACGGCCCCGGGAAAGGGCGGGGAAATTCAACTGACCGATGGCTTGAGGCTGCTGTTAGAGAAACAGCCGATATACGCCTATCAGTTTGAAGGAATACGCTACGATACAGGCAGCCCCCTGGGCTTCCTCAAGGCCTCAGTAGAGTTCGCCCTCAGACGACCTGACATCGGGCACAACTTCAAAGAATACCTGCGCCACCTGAAACTGTCCGACTAAAAACCAAAACAGCCAACTGCCTCCGCTTCAAAAATAGTGCGTCTGTATTCCGTTCGCCCTGAGCTTGTCGAAGGGAGCTTGTCGAAGGACAATACAAATGTAGTTGCCCAATTCATTGGGCTAGCCCGCCTGATAAATCAGGCAACTACGCGAATCACACCAACCGTAGCGTCGCCACTCCCGTGGCTACGAATTCCAACTTGCGAAGGGACAAGGGGGCTTAAGCCCCTTGCCTGCCATTCAATATTCGAGGGGTACAGTCAATTTTCATGAGCAAACGTTATATTGACTTTTGTGAGGAGGTTCCCTACGATTATTAGTAGTACTAGTACTATTGTCTGCATGAATTGAGTACAATAGTTTATCCACAGTTACATTAACGAGGATAACGTGCCGGTATGCTTATAAAAGATGTGAGACGCAAACAACTGAACTTAGTAAGCTTAGGCAAGATTCTGGCAATCGGCTGGGTTGTCTTATCTCTAGCTGAAGCCAGCGTTACCTACATATGCTTAAAGGATGCTGCCAACATCGAAGGTAACCCTTTCGCCAGACTGTTGCTATCGCACAATGAGGCACTGTTTTACGGGG
>Ga0315284_10007056_pt1 | contig 16019 bp, 13 predicted proteins | sample YL17G09_16_MG_FD_203696 | JGI IMG/M metagenome (GOLD analysis project Ga0315284, IMG submission 203696) | Sediment microbial communities from Yellowstone Lake, YNP, Wyoming, USA - YL17G09_16 | ecosystem: Environmental > Aquatic > Freshwater > Lake > Sediment | place: USA: Wyoming | collected... | reverse complement strand
CTCCCGCGGATTACCAGGCCGTCCGGCAGCTCCTCTATATCCGCGCCCATCTTGGCAAGCTCCTCGCGCATCACCGCGATCCGGTCCGTTTCCTTTAGCCGAGCCTGAGGCACGTTTACCAGCCGAGTCTCGCCTTCCGCAAAGCACGCCGTGACGGCCATCGCGGGCAGCGCGTCGGGAGTATCGCCCAGATCGAACTCTGCGCCCCGCAGCGGCCCGCCGGTCACCCGAAGGCCGTTTGGGACCTTCTCTACCTCTGCGCCCATCCGGGCGAGCATACCCGCGACCGCCTTGTCGCCCTGGGTGTCGTTCATATCAAGCCCGAGAAGCGTGAGATCCGACCCCGTGATCGCCGCCGCGCACGCAAAAAACGTCGCGGAGCTGAAGTCCGCCGGGATCGACTTGTCGAACGCTTTGTAGCTCTGTCCGCCGGGAATGCGAAACAGTCGGAAGCTGCCGACCCGATCCCTCCAGGTATCATACCTGGAGGGATCGGGTCGGGAGTCGTCGTTTTCGAGATCGATCCCCTGCTCAGCCAGCCATCTCAGCGTCATTTCGATATAGGGCTTCTCGATCAGGTCCGCGACCTCGATAATCGTGTCGCCGCTCGCAAGCGGGCAGTTGATCAGCAGGCTGGTCAGATACTGCGAGGTCTTGCTGCAATCGAGCTTTATCTTGCCCCCGCGCAACGGGCCGCGCACGACGATCGGCGCCATGCCGTTTGCGCGCGTAGATTCGACCTTCGCTCCGAGGGCGTTCAGCGCGTCGATCAGCGGCTGGGCGGGTCTGCGGCGGATCTGGTCATCGCCGGTCAGCACCGTGCAGCCGTTCGCCAACGCCGCCGAAGCAAGCGCGATATACAGCGTCGTGCCGGAGTTGCCGACATCGATCACGTTGTCCGGCACTCTCGGCCGACCCCCTACCCCGCGGATGGCCCAATCCTCCTGCTTCAGGATTTCCGCGCCCAGCAGCCGATACGCCTCAAGGGCAGAAAGCGTGTCCGAAGCCACCAGTGGCTCGCGTACGCGCGAAGCCCCATCCGCCAGCGATGCAATCGCCACCGCGCGGATGGTGTGGGATTTCGATCCGGGGATTCTTACCGATCCCGACAGCTTGGACTTGCCAACGACGAGCTTCACGTTTTCCAGCCGTTACACATTTTCTTAAGAATACTTGACGCGCGGCTGGATTGTCAAACAGGCCCTCATCTTCCCAACCTGGCGGCGTAGTTGAATGCCAGGAAGTAGTTGATGAGTTTTTGGGGGTCCGTGCGGAACTCGTTGTCGCAGTACAGGAAGTCGGCGAGGTTCTCGTAGAGGCGGCACAGCTCGCGCAGTCGGCCGCGGGTGTGGTTGCGGGGATCGTCGATCGTGAGCCAGAGCAGTTCGAGCGCGCGATCGGAGGCGGCGGAGGCATAGTCCTCCCGGCCCTTGTCCCGCCACTTGATCGCTCGGATCACGTCGCTGCCGATATTGGCCATCTGCTCATGGAACGTGAGCTTGAGCCAACCGCCCGCAGCGAGTTGTTTGTGCACGAAGTTCATGCTACCACCAGACCCCCGACGATTCCAATGATCTGGTCGCGCAGTCGCTCGTCCTCGACATGCCGCGAACGATTCCCCATCACTGGCCGAATGTTGATGACCGAATCAAACTCGACGAAGTCTTCGGTGGCGAAGAGATCGGGGTACAGGTTGATTCCCCATAGGTCGGCCTGTGTCGAGCCGACGCTGATAAGCTCGCCTTCTTGATCGGCGTGGAGATCGGCGTCCACGGCCATGATCTGTCGCTTGATGTCAACCACGGCCTTCACCAACCCGCCGAACATCTTCTCGGCCATTTCGCTAAGCTCGCCGACCGTAAGCGGATCATCCTTGCCAACAATCCTCATCAGCACCTGACCTCTGCTCGTCGCCTTGTCGCTAAAGACTTCGCCCTGTGGCTACGGTAATCCTGCCCGGAAGGTAAGGGAACAGGGAATAGGGAACAGGGAACAGAAGGGACAGATTGGGAGAGGAGTACCGATGACAGACAACTGCTTGCTCGAATACGGGCAGAAGATAGTGTTTCTCGGTGACAGCATCACGCAGACGGCGGATGGGTACGTCGGCATGGTCGAAAGCATCATCGCCGCGCTGATCCCCGATATGAAGCTCGCCTACATCAACGCCGGGATCGGCGGGAGCAAGGTCACGGATATGCTCGCGCGCATCGGCGAGCACGTGATCGCGCACGACCCGGACTGGGTAACGGTCAGTGTCGGGATCAACGACGTGTGGCACGGTCATACGGGCGTGCCTATCGACGAGTTCCGAGGCAGATACGACGAACTCATCGAGCGGCTCTCGAAGCAGACCGTCGCCAAACTCGTCCTCTTCACGACGACGGTAATCGGCGAGGATCTCGATAGCGAGCCCAACCGCAGGCTGATAGAGTATAACGAACACATCCGCGCGGTCGCGGCGAAGGGCGGGCACATGCTCGTTGACCTCAACGAGGTCTTCCATGCGGCGATCAGGCGCTGGCGCTGCATAGGAACCGATCTGCACTTCACCACCGACGGCGTCCACATAACCCCTATCGGCAACTATCTGATGGCCCACACGCTGGCGAAGGCGTGGGGAGTGTTCTAAGGTCGGCGCAACTGCTCTGCCGCGCGAACGAGTTCCGAGAGCGCGGCGTTTGTTGGGCACTCGACTCCTGCGTCTTCGCCCAGGCGGACTATCGCGCCGTTCAGGGCCTCGATCTCGGTCTGGCGGCCTGATTGGAGGTCCTGCGCCATCGAAGCAAAATGCGCCGCGGTGTCGGGAATCAGCCTGCCGAACAGAAGCTCGATGTAATCCTCCGGCCCGTCCCAGAGCATCTCGACTCCCTTTGCGCGCGCGACCGCGAACATCTCCTCAACGATCCGGCGCATCAGGTTTCGCGTCAATTCTGACTCAAGGAGTTGGCCGTACGGCACGTTGAGCAGCGCCGAGAGCGGGTTCAGCGAGCAGTTGTAGAGCATTTTGGACCAGAGGAACCTGGTTATCTTGGTCGTGGCCTGCGTGGGTATGCCCGCGTCGGAGAAGGCCATGGCCAGCCGGGCTATGCTGGAAAACGGCGGTCTGTCGCTCTTGTCGGCGCCGATCATGACGGGTTCGGCATAGACCGTAACCTCCGCGTGCGCCCGGTCGATCAGTCGCGCGCCGAAGATGACCCTGCCCGCCAGCGCGCGATGCTCGCCGACGGCGTCGCATATCGCCTCGTAGTTCCCAAGCCCGTTTTGAAGCGAGATCACGAGCGCGTTCTCTCCGACTTTCGGAGCGATCTGCGCCGCCGCCTCAGCGGTGTGGAACGACTTGACCGTGACCAAGATCAGATCATAGCGGCCTGCGGGCACGTCATCGGGCAACGCGTACAGCTCGAAACCATCGCAGTGGTGTTCGCCGAAAAGGCCGGTGACGGTCAGCCCCAGCTCCCGCACGTCGTCGAGCCTCGAACTCGGCTCCAGCAAGCCGACCTCGTGCCCCTTATCCCTCAACAAGCACCCGAACACGCTCCCCAGCGCGCCCGCACCGACGACTAGAACTCTCAACGCTACCTCCGAGTGCAATATGGTAGTATATCGGCGGCGAGTAAGCAGTGTCAAACCGGTATGCCAGGCTGACGTTTGTAGCATGCCTGCCAGCGGGTATCACTGTCCGGGATGCGATACTACGTACAAGGCGGTGACGCTATGTTTCGCAACTTCGTGGTAGTCGCAGTACTTCTCCCTCTCTTTGCCTGTGCAGCTTCAAACGTTAACGCGCAGAGCTACGTGATCCACGAACTCGGCCCCTCAGACAGCACTTATGCAACAGCCAGAGGAATCAGCGACACGGGTCTCATTGCAGGATGCTACTATGAGCCCTCCCATTTGACCCAGCCTGTGATCTGGCGACTGGACGGCACGCCAACACTCTTGTCTTCCGGTCCCACATACGGTGCAGTTGCCCGCGATGTCAACAACAGCGGACAGGCTGTCGGCACGTATGACGGCAATCCGGTTATCTGGCAGACCGATGGGCAACTTGTGCACTTGCCGGAACCCGACACGGTCTGGGGCTCCGTTCCCTGCGCAATCAGCGATACAGGCTGGATTGCCGGAACGGCGAAGGTAGGAACGACGGGGAGAAGCGCCGCCGTAGTGTGGTCGCCTGAGCTGTCCCCTACCGTGTATGGGACGGGGCCGCACGAAAGCTATAGCATCTCTGACATCGATGACTCCGGCGTGGGAGTTGGGTCTTCTACATACGGATATGCAGGCCCTGCGGCAACGGTATATCACGTCGGAGTAAGCCTGATCTGCGGAGGATTCGGGGGGCCGATCGCTCTGGCATATGGCATCAGCGACAGCGGTTACATCTGCGGCCTGATCAGTTCGCTTCCCGTGGTGTGGGACCCTTACCGCAACATCATCAGCCTCGAAGGCTACGGAACACCTTACGCGGTGAACGACCAGGGGCTTGCGGTCGGCCAGTACTCAGGTGGAGCTGTCGTATGGAATATCAACGGCGGCAGAGCTGCACTGCCAATGCTCACAGATGGCAGCACCTCCATCGCCTATAACATAAACAATGCCGGCTGGATCGTTGGGGAGTGCAAGGATACCGGCGGCCGCACGCACGCCGTCCTCTGGGAGCCTGTGCCGGAGCCACCAGCCGCCGTCTGTGTCCTGTCCTTGCTCGCAACGGCGGCCGCGTTTGTCCGGCGCAAGGCGCATCCTACAACCCCATCATGAACTCCAACACTCTATCCGAACTCCCCGGCAGGCCCTCGTGGCCGTGGTCGGGGTAGATGACGAGGTCCTTTTTGGACTTGATCCTGTTGAACGCGGCGAACTGCGTCGATGGCGGGCAGACGGTGTCCATCAGGCCGGTGAACATCAGCACCTCGGCCTTGATCCGCGGCGTGAGGAACTGGTTGTCGATATAGCCGAGCTTGTTGAAGATGGTGTCCTCGCGCTCGTGCGTGGGATCGTACATCCTGAAGTAGCTCCTGATCTCCTCGTATGCAGCCGCAGCCAGGTCCATCTCCCAGACGCGCATGTAGTCACAAAGGAATGGAAACACCGACGCGGCCCGCTTGATCCGTGGCTCCAGCGCCGCGCAGGCGAGCGTGAGGCCGCCGCCCTGCGAGCCGCCCGTTGCCCCGACGCGCTGGGCGTCCACCTCAGGCATTCCCATCACGATTCCCGCAAGCTGCGCGCAGTCGAGGTAGATTGAGCGGAACAGCAGCTTCTCGGGCGGATCGTCCAGGCCGCGGATGATCTGGCCCTTGTGCGTGTTGCCGGTGGTGACGCCTGTGTCCTGCGAACGCCCGCCCTGGCCGCGGCAATCGATCGCCGCAATCGAAAACCCCGCGGCCACCCAGCCGAGATGCCCGAACCAGTCGCCGCTGCTGCCGGAGTAGCCGTGGAAGACCACCACCGCCGGATGGGGGCCTTTATCGTCGGCGGGGAGCAGATACTTCGCGTGCACGCGCGCGCCGCCGACTCCCGTGAAGAAGAGGTCAAAGAACTCAATGGACTTAGCCCTGCTCTCGCGCGGCACCAGTTCGACTTGCGGATCGACGGCTTTCATCTCGGCGATCGATGCGTCCCAGAACGCATCGAAATCGTCGGGCCGGGGATTGCGGCCCGCATAGGTCTTGAGTTGGTCAAGCGGCATATCGACTATCGGCATTGATGTTCTCCTCAAACAGATAGCTGCTGAGGGTATTGTAGCACAAGGCGCCGCGCCCGGAAACGCGAATGACACCAATGAACGCGAATTGCGCTAATGGGCGGGATTGCATCCTTGCCAATCTCTCCTCCCCTGTGCTACATTGTCCGGTGAGAATACTCAGTGGGAGGAAGCAATGAGTTTCAACGGACTTGGGATGCACCTGGGGAACCTGTCCCTTTTGTCGTCGGCTAAGACGCGGTCGATCAGCCCTGAAAACTTCACCGGCGAGAAGGGCAAGGCGGGGATGGCGATCGAGGGCACCGGCGCGGGCGCCGCGAGGGAGCTTGGGCAGGGTTGGAAGATATCGCCGTCGATACGGATCGAGCCGGGAGAGTGCAGGGAACTGGCCAATATCGATGGCCCCGGCGCGATCCAGCAGATCTGGATGACCGCAACCGGCCACTGGCGGTTCAGCATACTTCGCATCTACTGGGACGACCAGGAGCAGCCGTCGGTGGAGTGTCCGGTCGGCGATTTCTTCGCGTGCGGGTGGCAGAGATACGCGCAGGTATCGTCGCTGCCGGTATGCGTCAACCCCGGCAGCGCGTTCAACTGCTACTGGGAGATGCCGTTTAGAAGGCGATGCCGGATCACCATGACCAACATCGCTGCCGAAGCTATGACCCTCTACTACCAGATCAACTATACCCTCACCGAGGTCCCTGCCGACGCGGGCTACTTCCACGCGCAGTTCCGGCGCTCCAATCCCCTGCCCTACAAGGAGGTCTACACTATCCTCGACGGCGTCAAGGGCCAGGGGCACTACGTGGGCACATATATGGCCTGGGGAGTAAACAACACCGGCTGGTGGGGCGAGGGCGAGATCAAGTTCTACATGGATGGCGATAAGGAGTTTCCGACCATCTGCGGGACCGGCACCGAGGACTACTTCTGCGGCTCCTACGACTTCGATCTCGGCAAGGAAAACGGCGGCTACCGCGAGTTCACCACCCCCTATGCCGGGCTGCCGCTGGTGATCCGGCCGGACGGGCTGTATTCGTCCCAGACGCGGTTCAGTATGTATCGCTGGCACATAATGGACCCCATCCGGTTCGAGAAGGACCTGAAGGTCAGGATCCAGGCACTGGGATGGAGATCAGGCGGGCGGTATCTGCCGAACCAGGACGACATCGCCTCGGTCGCGTTCTGGTATCAAGCACTGCCGACCGCGCCGTTCCCGAGACTGCCGGATAAGGATTATCTGGAAGTGATATAGCGGTCAGAGGGCAGGAGATCATCTATGAACGTCTTTGCAGTCGTGTTGGCGATAGTAGTGTGCCTCGTTCCGGCGATGGCGGCAAGCGCGGAACAGGGCGGAACGGAGAGTAAGATGGTGGTTGTGAAACCGGTCGATACGCAAGAAGCGTTGGTCAACCCGGACATGGGCTGGGTCGCGTACTTCTACTCCAACGTGCCCACAAACTACGGCTCGCAGTTGGAGCCGTCCGATACGGTCGATGACTTTCCGGGGCTATCGACCGTCTTCCTGCGCATACCGTGGTCGATGGTCGAGCCGCAGGAAGGCAAGTTCAACTGGGCGATTCTCGACACCCCCGCGCAGCGCTGGATAGCCAAGGGCAAGCGGATCGCGCTGGACATTACTTGCTCCGAGAACTGGACCGCGTTCGGAACTCCAGAGTGGGTGAAGAAAGCGGGCGCTAAGGGAACATACTACGAGTTCGGCAAAGGGCCGTCCGCGAAGGGGTGGACGTGGGACCCCGACTTCGGTGATCCCATTTTCCTTGGCAAGCTCGACGCGTTCCTAGCCGCTATGGCGGCGCGCTATGACGGGAACCCTAACGTCGCGTTTGTCTCCATGGGCAGCTATGGCCTCTGGGGCGAGGGGCACACGTTCATGACCAGCCAGGTCCCGGATGACAAGGCAGATAAGATCGTGCGGAAGCACATTGACATGCTCGTGAAGCACTTTCCTAGAACGCTGCTCAACGTCGGTGATGACATTGTGGGACACGACAAGCCCGGCCGGCATTTCCCGCTGACGGACTATGCTCTTTCGAAGGGCGTCAGCCTGCGCGACGACAGCATAATGGTCCAACCACCGCCGCGGCAGTGGTATCACTCGGAAATGGCCCAGGAGTTCTGGCCGAAGCTGCCGGTTGTGCTCGAACACCAGCACTTCGGCGGAGCCAAGGATAACGGCGCGTGGGGCGACGGATCGCGGCTGCTCAAGGCTGTCGAGGACTACCACGCCAGCTATATGTCCATCCACTGTTGGCCCCGCATCGAGCTTGCCGAGAATCGCGCGCTGATCGACCGGATCAACCTGCGCATGGGCTATCGACTGCAGCTTAGGCAGATAAGCTGGCCGGAGAAGATCGTTATTGGGCAGCCATTCAAGGTCGCGTCCAAGTGGGCGAACGCCGGCGTTGCGCCGTGCTACCCCGGCGGGTTCATGGCGCTGACGATCAAGGATGATAAGGGCGGCATCGTGTCGGTGCTGTCGGACGAAAGCCTCGATATGCGCAGCCTCGAAGTCGGCGCGCCGGGCAAAGCGCCGGTTCGCGAGCACGAGAGTGAGCTCACGGTCGGGCTGATCGCGCCGGCCACTAAGCCGGGCACGTATGACATATTCGTCTCCGTCGGCAGGCGCGACGGCACGCCAGTTATTGCCCTGCCGCTTGCCGATGACGACGGACAACACAGATACAAGCTGGGGAAAATGGAGGTAATGCAATGAGTTTCAACGGACTTGGAATGAACATGGGGACTCTGTCCCTGCTTTCGAATGCGAAGAGCCGGTCGATCAGCCCTGAGAACTTCGACGGCGAGAAGGGCAAGGGCGGGATGGCGACCGAGGGTATAGGCGCCAACGCCGCTCGCGAGCTTGGGCAGGGTTGGAAGATCTCGCCGGCGATCTCGATCGCGCCGGGAGAATGCAGGGAACTCGCGAACATAGACGGGCCCGGCGCGATCCAGCAGATATGGATGACGCCGTCGGGGCACTGGCGGTTCAACATCCTGCGCATCTACTGGGACGATCAGGAGCAGCCGTCGGTGGAGTGCCCGGTCGGGGATTTCTTCGCGTGCGGATGGCAGCAGTTCGCGCAGGTCTCGTCGCTGGCGGTATGCGTGAACCCCGGCAGCGGCCTCAACTGCTACTGGGAGATGCCTTTTCGCAAGCGATGCAGGATCACCATGACCAACATCGCGGAAGAGGCGATGGTGCTGTTCTACCAGATCAACTACACCCTGACCGACGTGCCCGCCGAAGCCGCCTACTTCCACGCGCAGTTCCGGCGCTCCAATCCCCTGCCCTATAAGCAGGACTACACGATCCTGGATGGCGTCAAGGGCCAGGGGCAGTTCGTCGGGGTCTACATGGCGTGGGGACTCAACAGCAACGGCTGGTGGGGCGAGGGTGAGATCAAGTTCTTTATGGACGGCGACACCAGGTTTCCCACCATCTGCGGTACCGGCACGGAGGACTACTTCTGCGGCTCCTACGGGTTCGACGTGGGCGGCAAGTATACCGAGTTCACCACGCCGTATGTCGGCATGCCGCACGTGATCCGACCCGACGGCACATACCAGTCGCAGGAGCGGATCGGTCTCTACCGCTGGCACATAATGGACCCGATCCGGTTCGCAAAGGACCTCAGGATCACCATGCAGGCGCTGGGCTGGCGGTCCGGCGGGCGTTACCTGCCGCTTCGCGACGACATCGCGTCGTGCGCGTTTTGGTATCAGACGCTGCCGACCGCGCCGTTCCCGCAATTGCCGGATAAGGACGAGCTGGAGATCATCTAGTCGTCGGTCAACGGTCATCGGTCGTCGGTCCGCATTTGGAAGGAACAAACTCACGCTCAGGGATCGTGGGATTCCCTCGTGAATCGGCGGCTTATTGAGTTTGTTTTCCAGTTTATTATATTCCGCGTTGGTCATGGTCTGGCCCCTATGCGAACGGGTGTTTGGCATGGGAGTATACCACGTTCACTGGGGGTTGTCAACAGGTTTTTTTCGAGGGAGGTGGAAAGCTGAGAGTGGAAAGTGGAAAGCCGGGAAGGGAGCGGAGAGCAGAGGGCAGAGAGCCGGGAAGGGAGGCTGGGAGTTGAGCACAAACGGGCCGGAACTGGCTCGGGATTTGCCCGAATTTGCCCGAATGAGCCGTAACGGGCCGGAAGGGGCTAAACCGGCCAAAACGGGCGCAAAGCTGGCCGAAATGTGGTAAAGCTTGTGTAACGGAACTGGGTCGGATTTGGGGCAGAGAGCAGAGGGCAGAGAGCAGAGAGCGGCGGGGGAAGGGAAGTTACGAGTTACGAATGAAGGGAGCGGAGAGCCGCGAAGGCTTGGGTCGGGGGATGGTCACTCCTCGACGTAGGCGTAGACGGGAATCTTGATTTCGGGCTGGTCGGGGTCGTTGGTGTGGACGGTGACCACGCCCTTGATGTTCCCCAGCGGCGCGTTGGGCTTGAGAGTGGCGGTCAGAACGTACTCCTTGCCCTCGGTTTTGGGCTTAAGCTCGACCGTCACGCAGTCGAGCGGGTTGTCGATCTTGGTGATCTTGAGCGGGCCCTTGCCGACCGTGGAGATGGTGACGTTCGACACCGATTGTTTGCCTTTCTTGACGAGGCCGAGGAAGATGTCAGCAGGAGTGACAACGGAATCGCCCTTCACAAGACCCTTGAATGGGATGCGAGTCTTCGCTTGCTTCCAATGGTTGCTTTCAACGGTAAGATAACCCTCCACAGGCCCCGCTGGAGCATGTGGATCAAGGGTCAGCCTAAGGACGAACTCCCGGTCTTCCGCATCCGGCTCACGGAGTATCTTGCAGCTCACCCAGCGGTTATCCGATGAAACTGAGGTTATCTTGAGAGGCTGGGCGGAGTAGTTGGGAGAGGAAAAGGAAGAGTCAGGGATATGTACGTGCAGTGTCGCCCCCTCACCTCGGGCTGCGTTTCCGAAAGCCAGCGCGGCGGGCGCATATAGGAGGTCGTCCCGCCGCACACCGCCCACAATCTCCAACTGTACCCTTGGGGTGATCGGGTCATCCGAGGAAATGTATACCCAGATCGACTGCGGACCTGAGCGGCTCGACGTGTCGGTCAGAATCGTCAGATTCATCGATCCCCCGATCGGAATCGAAAACGTGGACGGGTGTGCAACCGCGCAACCGCAAGAGGCGGACACGCTGCTGACGACGCACTCTTCATTGCCAGCGTTCCGTAGCGTGACCTTCGACTCGGCAATTGTTCCGGGGTCTACGAATCCGAAGTCATGGCGGTATTCGCTAAGTCGAAGGTCTGGCCCGACGGGGCGGGGCGACGGTAATGACTCGGGCGACTTCGCCACTAACAGCGCAAACCCGGAATAGTGCCCCGCGAAGGACTCAGTCGATACCGTTATCGCCGGAGGGGAGCCGTCAATCACATTCAGTTGCCCCGATGCGCCGGGCTCGACCAAGACGAAATGGCCGCCCCAGAGGTGGGCAATCGCCGGGATCGACAGGCTTGCCAGCTGTGTCGCGGACATCTTCACCGCTGCCGTCTTAAGTCCCTTCCTCTGGGCAGCACTGCTGAGATCGTACAGAGTGGTACCCTTATCTGTTGACGCCTGGCACAGCTGCGCCAATTCATTGAGTGACGCGGACGCACCAAACTGCCGACATATCATCAACAGGCACTTAGGGCCGCATAGGTATTCGTCGGCACTCGCATCCGCACAGGCGTGGGCCGACGCAATAGAGAGGAGCACGGCTACAGCAAATGCCAAGGACCGCACGTGCCATTTGCCCGCTCTTCTCGGGCCCGGTAGCGACTTCGCGGCTGCCATGCTACTCTGCCCTAGAGCGTACTATGCCGTCTCGGCAAACCAGTTGCACATCGGTGCCACTTGGAATTGGTACAAGGAGGTCTGCCTTGGGACCGGCCGGTTCGGAGCCAACAGAACTGGCCTCCGCGACCCGCAACTGCACCGCGCCGTCAGCCAGCCTTGATTCATACTCCAAGCGAGCGGGAAACCAGACTCCATCGCCCAAGTCGCGGTAGTCGCCGAAGCGGGCCTCCATTGACTTGACCTTTCCGGCGAAAGCGGCCGGACTGGGGGTAAAATCTATGCGGCGAGGACAAAAACCGATGCCAGGATCCAGCCAAATCACATACGCGTCGAAAGAGCGTGTGGGGCCCGGAACTGTCACTCTCCAGCATTCATGGCCGTCGATTTGTTCTTTGTGATCGCTAACGGTCCCCTGCGGCAACCATTCGCGTAGGGTGCGGGTACCGGGGGCACCGGCGAACAGTGGATATCTCGCCGTCTCGAGAAGCGACTGGTCGCAAAACGGGCCTGACAAGGATGTCGCAATCAGAACCGCTCTCTTTTCCTTGTCCGTGCTATCGATGACCTGGGTCCTGCACTCTCCTGTCTCCGCGTCGTACGAAGCCACTACGCCACCGACGACGTCTTTGAGCAGCACCGCCTGTGCGGTCCGCCTGTACTCCCAAGCCCTCGCTGCGTCAGGAGAGTCACGCACCACGTACGCAGCACGGACCGACGCCGTCTCTTGGTACCGGAGCGCGGCGCAAAGAAATTCCGCGGTTGGGGGTGCAGGCTCTTGCGCCGATGCGTATTGACCCGACCCACACGCGAGAAGGACGCCGGCGAGCAGCGCGAATCTGCCACTGGATGTATGCATTGTACTATTCCTCCTTACTTACAGTAATAGCAGTGAATTAGAACGGTTTCGACTTTGTACAGGTAACCGGTACACTGATGGTTGTCATCGAGCAGCCCCATTATCTCATAGCCACACTCTTGGCCGGTCGGCCACGTAGTACAGGTTGGGACCTTCGCCGCACCATGGCATCCCCACGTGGGGTAGTTATTCGGGCCAGACCCCGCCATGCACGCGGTCCCGGGCGGCGCGTCAAAGTAGTAAGGCCACATGCATCCGCCTTGGTAAATGCAGACAGACACGGTGCATCCGCCAGACACCTGTTTCTGTTCGTCTGGGGTCAGACTGACACTCCCTACGCACGGCGTAACTGACGCGATGACGGCGACGATCAACACTGCGCGCAACACGCGACCCAAATGTGCTTTCATTCTCATTCTCTGTTCTCTCCTTCTCTTCTGTCCCGCTCCGTCGAGCGGATGATGTCTCAAGGCAGAACTCTCCTTGCGCCTTCTTGACCCATCCCGTTTCCGGATACCGGTCCACAACGCTTTCCATGGCGCGCCCCGCCGCCGCCCCATGTCACTGTCCACAGCCTCCGTTCACCGGGATGCCCGCGCCTACTTGGCACCTTGTGGCGCGCCATAGGTGTCCCACAAATACAGCATTCCGCGTGCCTGGCTGGCAGCGTCTGTGCCCGGATACTTCTCCGTCACTCTAAGCATGTATACCCTGGCCGAGCGGGCAAGCCCGCTCTTTTCGTAGCACAGGGCGAGTTGATACGTAGCCTTCGCCAGGTAGTCCGGCGACGCGCCGTCAGCCTTCATCACCTCCTTATACGCCTCCGCGGCCTCGCGATATTTCTTGCCGTGGAAGAATGCGTCCCCCATTTGCAGAGCCAATCCGGTGTTCTGCTCCAACATAGGCTTCACCTGAGCAGGCGTGCCTGCCGCACGAAGCGAAATATCATCTATGGCCAGGGCTTTGCACTTGTTGACGACGTTGACCCCGAGATTAAGGCTGCCCTGTCCGTCCTTGGTAGTGAAAGTAGTCGATACCTTCCGCCAGGCAAAGCTGCCGCTCGGGAAATCGAGTTGATAGCTGGCCCAATCGGTGAGATGGTCGCCCGGCGCCACGTCCTCTCCCCTCACCCAAAGGCTCAATTCGTACTTGGTTCCGGGAAGCACATGCACTACCTGGTATAACCGCGCGTACACCTCCGGGGCTAAACCGCTGGCGTTGGTGAAAACGAGACAGCGGGAACCCGAATGAGGGTTAGACGTTTCGGACCGGAAACCAGCCTCCGCGCGGCAATACCAAGCACAGCCGGGGGCGTCGTTTCCGTCAGCGACTTCCTCGAAGCCCGGATTGGCCAACGCGGGATTCAGCAAGGCTGAGATAGACGCATCCAAAGCGGCGATCATATCATCCACTACGCTCGCGGCGTCATCTACACGCCCGAGATTGTCGCACGCAGCGACCTTGAGCGATCTCAGGACGTCGAGATGGTGAGCGTCGAACTTGCCCGCGTGTTTCGCCAGCAACTCATCGCACAACTGCAAGGCTTTCTCGTGTTTGCCCAGCGCGGTCAGCGCGCGTATCTCTCCGAGCCACAGCACGATCTTCAGGCCAGGATCGGCGGTGCTGTACTTCTCCAGCGCCTTCTCGCAGGAAGCGATAGCATCCGAATGCCGCCTGTCCAGGAGCAGGGCGTCGGCCTTCATATACTCCTTGAAGACGGCCAGCCTGAGCAGTTCGTTCTTGCGCTCGTCCGTGAGCGCCGCCGGCTGTTCCGGTTCTCTGACCGGAGCCGTCCTGAGCAGAGTCGAAGGGCCGGTCCAACCGGGAATCACCCCGGCGTTGGTAACGGCGACATAGTCCCAGACCGTCACATTGGGGTATAGCATCATTGCCCGCTGACCAAAGCGCACCGTGTTTCCTGAAGCGGACTGTTCGGTGTGTACAAGCGTGTGACGCGTGCCGTCTGAGGCGGGTTGATCCGCTGCCTGATGCACATTGTCTATCCATAGATCCCAGGCCACGCTATCGCCGACCTGCTTCGCGGAAAAGGACCAGACACTCCACCTGTCGTCGTAGTCAACACTTGCCTTGAAGCGCTTCAGGCACTTGTTCTGCGAGTTGTAGAACCGGACTTCATCGGGCACGGCCCAGCCGACCCAGACATAGGTGGATTTTCCAGGGAGGTCCTGAGTGGAGCGGTTCGCCGCGGACAGGCACAGCGTGCCGCCGGAGTGGGCATGTATCGGCCATACTCTTGCAGCAACGGTAATGCCCTTGTCTATGTCGAAAGCTTCGCCGAAATCGGAGGAGTTGGCGAATCCGCGAGAAGGCACGTTGCCGGCCATCCAACCATTGGTTTGTCTAAAGGTGACAGCCCCGGGATATGGATCGTCCCAGCACCAGCTTGCGTCTCCCTGGCAACTGATCTGGAATTCGGACGCGCCATCCGTGAATTTCGAGGTCTCCCATTGCTCCGCGCGCGCGTGGTTGTCGGCCTGCCACAGCCATTGGTTTGCCTGCGCGTGTGAGAGTTCACCCGCCGGGTCGGCGAGCAGAAGGGATTGTCCGGCGCACAGCAACGCCGCAACGACTATCAACGCGGTCATGAGGTACGTCGCACGAGCTTCCACGCTACCCCTCTTACTGAAGGCTCACAGCGTTTCCAGACGCGTACTACCTGTACTACACGCGCTCGACAATGGAGTATATACCCGATCAGCCCGCTTGTCAAGTAGTATCGGTCATATTTTTGCAAATATTTAGGGCTGAGCGCGTAAATATGGGGGGGGGGATGGACGGCTTGCCGTGCCGGAGTTGAACAAATGTTCACAGGCCTGCTTGGATCGGCGTGTTCGTCCGGCACATGGATGTGCCGGACGAACAAGTGGGTAATGTGCCGGACGAACTGGGTCGCCTACTTGAGCCCCCAGGACTTCAGGTTCTTAAGCGAGATCGCGAGGCTTTCGAACGGGTCGCGCTCGCAGGTGTCCTGCTCTACGATATACCACTCGACCCCCGCCTTCTTGCACGCCTCGATGATGCGCGGCCAGTTGAGGTTGCCCTCGCCGACCTCGGCCATGATCGGGGCGCCTTTGCGAACGGTCATGTCCTTGAGGTGAACAAGCGGAATCCGGCCCGCGAGCTTCTCGATCCACGCCGCCGAGTCGCCGCCGCCGTGCTGAACCCAATACGTGTCGATCTCGGCCTTGAAATAGCGTGGATCGCTGTCTTCGTAGAGGATCGCAAGGCCGGTGCGGCCTCCGAACTTTTCGAGCTCGAAGCTGTGGTTGTGGTAGCCGAAGTGCAGTCCGCCCTCGGCGAGCTTCTTGCCGACCGCCGTCGCTTCCTTGGCAAACCTGGCGTAGCCCTCGGGGTTGCGATAATCGCCCGGCAGGCCGCCTATCGCCGGATACTTGCATTGGATGGCGTAGTGATCCTGTATAACCTGGGTGGGATTGTCCCGCATCTGCTCATAGCCGATGTGAGTCGCGCAGCAGACAAGGCCGTTGTCCTGGAGCATCTTGTGGAGGTCGGAGTAGGGTAATGCGCACGCGCCGGACATCTGCACGGCGTCGTAGCCGATCTTCTTGACCTTCTTGAGTGACTCGGCGAGGTCCGCCGGTG
>Ga0315284_10007055_pt1 | contig 16019 bp, 17 predicted proteins | sample YL17G09_16_MG_FD_203696 | JGI IMG/M metagenome (GOLD analysis project Ga0315284, IMG submission 203696) | Sediment microbial communities from Yellowstone Lake, YNP, Wyoming, USA - YL17G09_16 | ecosystem: Environmental > Aquatic > Freshwater > Lake > Sediment | place: USA: Wyoming | collected... | reverse complement strand
CATATCCATATTAGTGCAAACTATATTCTGTTTACAGATGTTGCCGTTTATGTATCTGGCGCACAATTTTATATGAATACGACAATTGCAGCAGGAATACAATTGGTATCAGCGAGTCTAATGATCAAAGAAGGCTAAAGCTACTTCTCGACAAGAAGCAATACTAGTTGCATAAAGCTTTGCTAAATTATTATGTTAGATAAATAAAGTTAATACCACACGTTCGATTCCTAACATGCTGCTAGGAATGCAGTTAATGGTTGAGCCTGTTGCCCTTACGCTCTTTAGATCTCTTCGCAGAGCTAATGTAGAACCTATCCTGGTTGACCTTCTGGCGTATTTTGAAAGAGATGAAGCTAGACATGTGGCCCTGGGCGTGATTTACCTTCCAGAGGTCATCAGGAAGATGACGTGGGTGGATATTGCCAGTATGCTAGCATGGCAAGCCAACCTTCTTCGTCTGGAGATCGACGGACTTCAAGCTATGTCAGAGGATCTCAGAATTGTTGGTATCGATCCAAGACTTCTTCTCAGGCAAGCTGAGAGGAGGCAGGTGGAAGCTATCGACGAGATGGTTGAGGTCATGGGATGGGGCGAGTTCATTCCAGAGACAGCTAAGATGGTTGTGGATGTCTATGTCAAGGTGACGTGGAGAGATTGATTAGTACCAATCTCCATTTGTCATGATATATTGTTGATTTTTCGATAAGCTATTTATTAATAATTTTCTCAAAAATTATATAAATAACAAATATGTAGTATAAATAACAAGTAAGAGGTGGATGTCCCACCTAAGAGGTATCGGAAATGGAAAACAACATCGGAAATAATCGAGGTTGGCGAACGCAGGAATGCGATCTTCCCGGTATAGTTCGAATTGATCGAACAAGAGAACGTCAAAAGCATAAAACAAAACCTGGAAAGATTAATAAACATCCCGGTACGAGAAATCAGAACTGATTTTCGCCTAGGCACCAGAAGGATAATTGGTGTTGCTCTTTGATGAAATTGTTATATTATAGGTACGTGGCCAAGTTGCGTTAAGGCACCGCACTGATACTGCGGAAATCATGGGTTCAAGTCCCATCGTACCTACCAATTTATGGAGTCGTGTCCCGAGCAGGTCGAAGGGATCGGACTTTTAATCCGGCGAATGAAAATTCCATCGTGAGTTCGAATCTCACCGGCTCCACCAAATCTTTGAAATCTCTATATGAATATTTATATGCAAACCTGCGACTTAAAACTCGTAGCGCTGGTGGCAAAGAAGAGAGGTGCTCATTAACATCCGCTTTGACACGACCAGCCTGTTTTGGGACCGTAGCACAATTGGATTTAATGCAGCATGTTTCTACCTTGCCTAATGGGGGTTCGAGTCCCTCCGGTCCCACCAAAATTTTAATTTATGCATCATGAGCTCGATTGGAATGCGAGCAATCGTCTACGAAGCGAAAGGCTGTAGGTTCAAATCCTATATGATGCACCATGACGGCGGAAACATTGGGCGCGATTCCCAATCTGTCACTAATCCGGCAGTCGTTCACTAGCAGGACACCGCTTTATTTTACGCGTGGGTAGCTCAGTGTAGAGCATTCTGGTTCGCCAGAAGGGTCATTGGTTCAACTCCAGTCCCGCGCACCAATTTATACGTAGAGCGCGTCAAGAGCGCAAGCTGCAGCTTCGGGGAACCTCCGATTACGTATGAGTAAAGATAATTTAAAGAAAAAATGCGCAGTTGTTAACACTGTGAACGACGGTTAGATTCCGTCACTTTACATCACTTTTATGTTCGGTTCGTCTATCGGCCAGGACGGCTCCCTTTCAAGGAGCAGAGACGAGTTCAACTCTCGTACCGAACACCATTTCACGCAGGGGTCGACTAACATTTAAGCTCACTAGCCCAAACGCTAGACAATGGTGGTGAAAATCCATCTCCCTGCACCAATTCGTATTGATAGCCAAGCCCTGTCGTTGTTAGCAGCTCGGTAGCTTGATAGGAGACGTCAAGTCCGCGGGACAGCTTCAATATTAATCATCGATCTTTGTCGGCGCCGATTTAGAAAGATGTCTGGCCACGTTGTGAATGTGCTTCACGATCAATCCAGAAAAACATCCGGGGAACGTGGATATAAAGTCCCGGAGCCAATTTATGTGAGAGTAGCTCAGAGAAAGAGCGTTCTGGTTCGCCAGAGAGCGCGTTGGTTCAATTCCAACCTCTCACACCAATTTAATGCCCGTATAGCACAGGGGTAGTGCAGCGCACTTGTAACGCGCAGGTCACTGGTTCAAATCCGGTTGCGGGCACCATAATAATGAGAATTGAACAATAAGTGTTTTATGTGTCATTATCAAATAAATTAGTTTCAACATCATAGACGTCCATGTTCCAAGGCCCTGGCGACTTGGTCTCCAAAACCGAGTGTGAAGAGTTCGATTCTCTTGACGTCTGCTTTTTGCGCCCGAGCATGATATTTTCTTTAGATCCGTCTACCTAGAAAATAAGCGATGCATAGACTCATAATCTTGATCGGGCACCAGTTTAAACAGTTATATGGTGAGCATAGTTCAAATGGCGAGAACACTAGCCTGTGAAGCTTGAGATGCGGGATCATTCCCCGTTGCCCACCCCACTTTCAGATAGCTCAAATGTGCATGTGAAATTAAACTCTTAGCAGTTTGCGGAGGAATAAAGTAACTATTATAAGAGCGCCAGCCCGTGAAGCTGGAGGGTGAATAAGTCACGTTATTCTCTGGAAACATTTTATGGCCCGGAAGCCGAATGGCGAGGCGCTAGCCTGTCGAGCTGGATGTAGCGGGATCGATACCCGTTCGGGCCGCTTTTTGATGATATGACCGTGCAATTCGGTTCGAAAAGGATTGTGAGTTCACAATCAAGCCCGCAAGGATGAGCGGGTGTAGTTTAAGAGTAAAACATCATCATAATTTATGCACCCGTGTCCCGAGTTGATCGAAGGGATCCGGCTCTTAACCGGGCGAATGAAAGTTCCATCGTAGGTTTAAATCCTACCGGGTGCACCATTTTGCTAGTATTCGGTAATTAAGTGGAGAGATGCTGGTTCGATTCCAGCCGGGATCTCGATGCCTTCAGTGGCGCGCCGGTTCCAAGCCATTGGTTCGACTCCAATCTGCTAGCAATTAATTTACTTCGGGACATAGCGTAACCTGGTATCGCGCCTGCTTTGGGAGCAGGAGACTTGTCGGTTCAAATCCGACTGTCCCGACCATTTTGTCAGTGAAAGGTTACGTTATGCTGGTTCGAATCCAGACTAAATATGGTATTGAAATGCCGACGGGCGCGTTGAAGTTCAACTCTTCACTTTGACAATTAATTTGAGGTAAATTATGACATCACTTGAAAAGAACAGAAAAGAATTAGAAAAACTTCTTGGCCCAATCACAGTTGATCAATTGATTGCTATTGAAAACTTGACACCCGAAGAGTGGAATGCAATCATAGGACCCGTTGTTAAAGAAGTAATTCAACCAAAAGCAACAATGTTGCACACGTGTAATTGTTTGTGTCATAATAAATACTAAATTTTCATTGCTCCTTAGCATAATCGTAGTGCAATAGCCTCTGAAGCTATTTTGTCTGGGTTCAAATCCTAGAGGAGCATCCATTTAATGACAGTGTGGTTCAAAGGCTGAACGGCGGACTGTTAATCCGCGGAGAAATCCTATGTAGGTTCGAATCCTATCACTGTCGCCATTTTCGTCGTAGCTCAAAGTGTATGTGAAACAAATAATTGCCTTATTTAGAGTAACTATTATACGAGCACTATCCTGCCCGGGTTGATGGTGTCTTTGTACACCGTATGCATAAGTCACGACTATGCCGACGAATCTTTTTGCCCGCAAAGTTCAGGTGCTAGAATACCACTTTGGTAAAGTGCGAGGTTGTCGGTTGGACGCCGACTGCGGGCTCCACATAAAGTGTTTATAATTTGTACATTTGTGATAAGATTTATTAGATCAAATATGCTTCTATAGTTTTAATTGGCAAAACTCCTGTCTTGTACACAGGTATTATCGGATCGTCCCCGGTTAGAAGCTCCATTTTCCCGTAGCATAACATGTGAAACAGCGTATTGTATAAATACGTCAAGTAACTACGCATAATGCACCTTGCTTTTAACTCGGTTGATCTAGGAGTAATGCACCTAGCGGGAAATAATTTAATGCGCGTATAGCTCAGCGGTAGAGCACCTGGCTTCCAACCAGGAGGCGAATAGTTTACACCGGTTCGATCCCGGTTACGCGCTCCATTTAAAAATTTATGCGATTGTAGCTCAATTGGCAGAGCTCCGGAGTGCCACTCCGAAGGTTGCGGGATCGTTGCCCGTCGATCGCTCCATTCAAGAGGTAATATATGACAAAAGAAAAGTTTAATGAATTGCTTGAAAAGATTATGAATGTCGATGAAAGTGATGTAGCACATCAAATTTCGAAATATCATAATAATGAATGGTATCGTTCTTTTTATGGTACTAATCATCCACAATTTGCAAATATTATGTGCACACTAGATGTTTGTGAAGAACTATTCAGTCTTCGTGCAGTTGTTGAAATGAAAAATCCAATGCCTGATGATATTAGGATGCTTTATAATATCTTGGAAGTGAAAGTTCTTTCTTTGTTACTTAGTATTGAGATTAAAGAAGAAGTTTATCGATATAGAATGTGTGCTGATTCACTCAGCAATCAAACTACATATGATAACATCCGTTGGATGTTAAAAGACAACATGAGTATTACGTCATTACGTCATTTTAAGTTTAATATATTTGTAAAGAACGTATTATTTAAAATCTCTCATCGTCTTTGTCGGTCATGGTTAATACAAAATCTTTTTCCGACCAGATGCGAAGACAATTACTTCTTTAATTTGTTGTAAAAATTTGCTTCTATAGTTTAATTGGCAAAATTCCTGTTTCGTACTCAGGCGTTATCGGCTCGGCTCCGGTTAGAAGCTCCATTTCATAAATTAAGGAGGTGACCATGCGAACATTCCGTTAAGGAGGTTCAATATGGCAAAGACAAATCATCAGAGAGATTACGTAGACGATAAAAGATGTCGTAGAGGTAAACGTCGAAGATGTGCATGGAAGAAAGAAATTCGTGGTCAGTACGGTTATTCTTATATGAATGAACATTGGAAGAAAGATCTTAAAGAAGAACTTGGCAAAACATCTCGTCAACATGATCGCATGCGTATTGATGCTGTTCTTCGTGGTGAAGACCAAGATGAAATCTTGTGGTGGATTTACGTTCAAGAAGTTTCAAACGTGTGGAGTTGGGATTAATGAATCATAAACGCAAACGTCCAAAGCATCAACGTGCTGGCTGTCTAATGTGCAAGCCGCATAAAGATGAAAGAGGAAAGAATTCTATTCATACGCAAAAATTGCAGGTACAGAAATTAGATTCTATTGATTCGCTTGTAGAAGATGTTTATGATGAAAATTTATGTGTTTATTGTCACGGTGAAACTTGTATTTATCCTGATTGCGATTGCGGCAATACAAGCTTCGTGCAAGAGGATGGCACAAGAATTCATTTTGATTGCATGACAATAGTTGATTAATGTTGGCCCGTGGTGTAATGGTAACACAGCAGACTTTGAATCTGCGTTTCTGAGTTCAAGTCTCGGCGGGCTATCTTTTTGCATATAAATTTTTATATAGTTATGTTATAGTTCAATATGAGAAATTTAATGCCTTCGTTAAATAACATGTATTAACACACTTTTATACAGTTGGTGCAATGACGTTGTTGTAAGAAACAATTAGTGGGCGCGACGTGAAATCAAGGTTCGAAACTTGTAAGTAACAACTTTTCTCATAAATTTTATATTTAGACAATTACATGTTATAATCTTGATGCGGCTTGGCGCAGCGGTAGCGCGATTGGCTCATACCCAAAAGGTCGGTAGTTCAACTCTACCAGCCGCAATTTTTAAATGGAATCATCATGGAACCTTATGTGTATAGAGCAAAAATCATAGACGTGTATGATGGAGATACATGTACTGCTATTGTTGATCTTGGTTTCTACGTGCATATTCAAATGAAATTACGCCTCTATGGCTTAGACACGCCAGAAGTTCGCGGCGTAGAAAAAGTAAAAGGTGTTCAAGTTCGTGATATTGTAAGATCAAGAATCTTAAACAAGGATGTTATCATAAAAACATTCAAAGATTCTCAAGAAAAATACGGAAGATATTTAGCAATAATCATATACGATTTGGGAACGACTAATACAAATCTTAATGAACAGCTCCTTACAGAAGGAAATGCTGTGCCTATGTTATATTAAGGAATAAAATGTTACACACGTAGTTAAATCATAGATCACGAGATCCTCCTAAAATGTTTAAATTCATTTATTGTGCAATTTAAACAAATTAATTAAAGGAGTTGATCACATGGAAAATAGAATAATTGATGAAGCTGAGTTGTCAAGATGGGCAAAAATTAGATCGCTTAAGGCGCTAATTAAATTCTCACTTGACATTTCTATTTGTTCTAATGAAGCTAGAACTTTGTATCTTAAAGAGAAGCTGCCAACACTTGGTTCTGCGCATAGTTGGGTATATTGGTCGGGAAATGATAGAAGGCACCTCTTATTGGCATACGGTTTCTTAAGAGGAAAATCGTACAAAATAATCGAAAATAAAACAAGAGACGATAATCATCCAAATATAAAAATGATTATAGCAATTGTGAATGCATATTCAGATTCATCAATTGACGAAGCTGCTGTTTTAAATTGGTTATATGTGCCCGGACCTGAATAAATACACGTATGCGCACACAAAAAGCAACAATAGTCATTACATCCCAGCTTATTATCGAAGGTTGGGATGATCCCAAGTTACTAAATGAAGATATTGCAGAACTTGCATCTGCTTATGCTGCAGATGCATTGCAATTTCTTATTGCGGGTGCTGCAGAATATGGCATAGCAACAATGACTGCGCCGGCGGGTGGTGTTCCCGGTCCTATAGCAGAAACTGTTATTGACAGTTTGTTTGCAGCTAAATCTATACAGAAAGCAGTCGACGCCGCCGTCGCTGCTGCAAAAGGCGCAGATGAATTTTCAGATTTGATGAATGCAGCACTTGGTATGCACACTTATATTGCTGCTGCAGAATTTAAAAAGTTTTATGAAAGCGTCAAGAAAGTTTTAACGAAATTAACAGCAATGGCAGGTGCAGAGTCATCTGCAGACGAACTTGCAAAATCATTAAAAGAAAAAACAGCAAGTATGGTAAAAAGCGTTATGGATGCTGTTGTTAAAGGCATAAAGGTACTCATACCTGACGCTGCTACGGGCGCAGCAGTTGGAGCTGCTATAAGAGCAGTCGTTGAAGCGATCTCAGAGCAACCGTATACTGCAGTAGTTGCCGCACTAAAACAAGCAGGAGATTGGGCAAAATATTTAATTGATCCTAGCAAATCAGCCGAACTAATAGGGCAAATGTTTGCTGCTGTTGCTAAGTTTGCTAGCGCAGCAGGTAAGAAATTAAAAGATGTTGCAACGTGGAAGCTAGTTTTAGCAGGTGGCGCTGGGGGAATGGCAGTTAAAAAATTTGGCCCTGCAGGTCTTGAATCTTTATCAACAATGATAAATGACGCTAAGCCGGTGATTATGGCGCTAGTAAAAACAATAACGGGAGTTATAATACCTCAACTATTCACGCTCCTCGCCATAATTCAGATTCTTGAGAATGGTGAATATAAAGTTGCAAAAAAAGAAGTAGAATCTAATGCTACTCAAGCTAATGAAGGCTTGAGGCTTAGAAAGAAAATAAGAAACATTATCAAAGAACAGGAAAGAAGAAATGGAATCAAAAGACTCAAGAGCTTAGATACAACTTGGTGATAAACTTTACGTTATTACGCGAGAAGATTTGTCTATAGGCTATCAGATTGCACAATCATGTCACGGTGTTCAGCAGTTTGCAATGGAACATCCCGATATCAATAAAGAATGGTTCAACGCATCAAATTATATTGTCGTGCTATGTGTAAAAAATGAATTTGAATTAATTGAACTTACTGCAAAAGCAGAAGAACGCGGCATTATGCAGTCAATTTTTGAAGAACCAGATCTAGACAATCAAGTTACTTGTATTGTACTGGAACCTTCAGAGGACAGCCGCAAACTATGTTCAAAGTTACCGTTAGCACCCGGAAAGTGCAAATAACTAATTAAATTAGTTATAATATATTAATTGCTTCCTTAACTTAATTGGCAAAGTAGCGAACTCTAAATTCGTGTTTACGGGTTCAAGTCCCGTAGGATGCACTTTTTATAAGGTAAATAAATTATGAGAAAAATTCTTTTTTGGTGCGTCGCATACACAGGAATTAGTTATTTCTTTCTAAAGAAAGCACTCTGTAAAGAGAAAAATATACTAGGCAAATAAAATTTTTAGACATGTAATAAGATGTTAAAGTAATAATTTTATTTTGGAGTATAATTGACAAATAAAAAATCTTTAATGGAAAGTCACAATGTGCAAGAGTCATTAATCGGTATCAATCTAAGGGCTGAAATGGATGATGGATCTTGGTGGGAAGTACCTGCAAAATTTATAGCTTTAAAAGCTGCAGATTCACAAACATCACCCAATACATCTATAGAAGAATACAGCAATACCGTTAATGAATTTTTAAACAATGAAGAAAAGATTCTGGATTGGGCCGAAGAGAATATGACGTGGGATGACGTATTACCTCTCGCGCGTCTTGTTCGCCCTCCCAGAACGTCAAAATATTCTAGAAATTGGAAAAATGGCATGAAAATGCTAATTAAACACAATTAATATGTGTAAATCTACAAAATGGAGAATAAACTTATTATTAGAATGAGAAGATGAAATTCTTACTAATCTAATTTGATAATTAGATATAATAGTAGAATTCCGGAGTTGAATCTATGAGTGATAAGAAACTAACAAGTTCACTTTTCACCGAGAGTATTCAACTCCGGAATTCTACTTTTGCAATTTCAGATCCAATCATTGAAGAATTAAAATTACTCATAAATAGTGAAAAAATTAGTAAGAATTTTCACATAAACGGCTGTTATTCCGGGTCATCGTTCGAAATAACGACAAAAAATGGAAAATTAAATTCTTCAAAAGAAATTTTTCCTGGCGAAATTGGAATATTTCCAATGCTTGAAGAAACAGGTGGTATCGACATTGATATATCTGTTATTCATGGCACATCTTTCGATATTGATGGTGAATATACGTTTGATTTGTCAAATAGCGACGGCGGCGGAATTACAATTATAGTGAAAATTCCGAAAAATCAATTTACTAATGAAATGTTGGGCATAGTTTCTAAAAAACTATATGGACATGTCGCACATGAATTACAACATGCATGTCAACGCTTAATTCACAGAAAGAAATTAAAAGTTGCAGCAAGTACATCAGTTGAAAAGCATATACATGACTTAGATGAAATTGATGCAAGAATAGAAGAAATTCTTGTAATGCTTAATTCATATGATGATTTGTCACTTGAGGCTTTTTTATCTGCATTAGATTCATACGCTGACGAGTATCTTACAAGAAATAGCGTGAGCGATAAAACACTGTATAATTCACTAAAAGACAAAATGAATCATTCACACTTGCTTGCATTTAGAAAAAAGTACTGTAGGGGTAAAAATGGCGAAAATAATCTCTGATCCTGCTGAATGTCGAAAAGAAATAGAAGAAATCTATGGTAAGGATGCAAGAATCTTTACAACTTCTGGCGGATTTGATCCCGTTCATATTGGTCACATACGTTGTATAAAAGAGACTGCAGAGTTGTTAGAGGATCATACAAAAGACGTTTTTGTTGTTATTGTTAATGGTGACGGCTTCTTGCAAAGAAAGAAAGGAAAGCCTTTCATGAAGCACATAGAAAGAATGGAAGTTATTTCTGCAATGGCGGGTGTTGATTACGTTGTAGGTTGGGATGATGGATCACAAACAGTATCTGGCTGTATTGAAATACTTAAACCAGAAATCTTCACTAAGGGTGGCGATAGATCAGAAAAAAGTAAAGTGCCAGAATCTTATATTTGTGATAAGATTGGATGCGAAATACTCTACGGTATAGGTGGCGTAGAAAAAGTTCAATCAAGCAGCGATCTTATTTCTAACAATAAAGCAATAGACAAAATAGAATAAGCATAGTTAGTATTAATGCATAACAACAAAAATTCTAGGGTAACTGCGTCAGGTATTGTGATTGTACGATACTTTGATGATGAATTATTTGTATTAAGTATGTCAACTAGGCGCGGTTTAGATATTCCAAAGGGAAAACTAGAAGAAGGCGAAACACCTTTTTCTTGTGCTATGCGTGAAACATTTGAAGAAAGTGGAATCTTCAATATTGATTTTCCTTTCGGGCGTGAACATATTCAGGTAAGCACAATGATAATTTTTATTGGCGAAACTTCTCAGGATCCAAAAATATCACCAAATCCCGTTACTGGTGTTTTTGAACATGAAGATGCAAATTGGATAACTTTTGATGAAATGGAAGAAGGCTGCATGACATTCTTGTTGCCTGCAATAAAATGGGCGAGAAGAAAATTAGAAGAACAGGAGAATTAAATGAAAAGATATAAAGTTATTCATTCATCTAAGTTTTTGTCATTTATTTCTTTTTTTGGGCCAATCGAAGCAGCGCTTGTTACATTTGCGCCGTTTGTATTTTCAAGATCAAAAGTTGTAACTCCGTCTTCCGAAAATCATGAAGCAATTCATGTCTATCAACAACAGGAAATAAGCTTATTAACTTCTTTGTTACTTGCACCACTTGCTTTTTTTGTATCATGGCAACTCACAATTACTCTATTGATTTTAGCTTGGTTGCCTTTAACAAATCCGTTTTATACGCTGTACGTGATTTTTTATTTATTTGGCGTAATCAAGTATAGAGATACAAACTTTGCGTATGATATGATACCATTTGAACAGGAATCTTACGCAAATGAAGAAAATCTCAATTATCTCAAAGCTAGATTTGCTTTTTCTTGGGTAAAATATCTACATAGAGGGTAATAATGTCAATTTTTAGAGTACACGAAACTTCTGCTGATAGATCTGCGCAAGATAGAAAGCGCCACAAGGAAAAGATAAGTCGTGCAATAAAAGACGGCATTCATAATATCATCTCAGAAGAGTCTATAATTGGCAAGTCTGGAAAAACAAAAATTCGAATTCCTGTTAAAGGAATAAAAGAGTATAAGTTCGTTTATGGTGATAATGAGCAAAACAAACGAACAGGCACAGCACCCGGTGCAGATATGACGAAGGGACAAGTTATTGGAAAAGGTGCACCCGATAAACAGAAAGGTCAAAGCGATAAAGCTGGCAACGATGAAGGCGCCGAGCTTTATGATGTTGAAATAACATTAGATGATTTAGCTGAATATCTTTTTGATGATCTTAAGCTGCCAGATCTTGAAAAGAAGAGAATGAAAACTATTCTTAGCACGAAGCTTAAAAGAAAGGGACACAGAAGCCAAGGAATTCGTCCACGCCTTGATAAAAAAGAAACGCTTAAAAAGAAAATTAGAAGAACAATGCTTATTAAGAGAGAAGCAGAAGAATCAGGTGAAGAATTTGAAGGAACTTCACTAAATGAGCGCGATCTTCGTTATAGACATGTTGAAAATAGACCCAAAGAAAGCTCTAGCGCTGTTGTATTCTTTCTTATGGACGTTTCTGGTTCTATGTCAACTGATAAAAAATTCTTATCAAGAAGCTTTTTCTTTTTGCTCTATCAATTTCTTCGTTACAAATATGAAAACATAGAAATTGTTTTTATCTCTCATACGACAACTGCAAAAGAAGTTGATGAAAAAGAATTCTTTACACATGCAGAATCAGGCGGAACTTTCATTTCACCCGCACTAACAAAAGTTAGAGAAATAATTGATGACAGATATCATCCATCAAATTGGAATATTTACGCATTTCATTGTAGCGATGGTGACAATTGGGAATCTGATGTTCCACTTTCAGTAAAAGAATCAATCGCATTAAAGGAATTGTGCCAAATGTATTGTTACTGTGAAGTAATTCCACTAGATGAGCAGGTCCGTTGGGGAAGCAAGAAAGACACGGTAACAATGGAAAACTATAAGCCAATTCTTGATAAAAAATTCAAGGCTGTCAGAATAGAATCTAAAGAAGATGTTTGGCCCTCGTTTAAAAAAATCTTTGGTGGGAAATTAAATAATGTCTGATTGGACCATTGACGAGCTGTATGAATGGGATGAGAAAATCTGTACGATTGCTCATAAGTTTAATTTAAATTGGCATCCTGTTGTTTATGAAATTTGCGACTACTATGAAATGATAGGTCACATGTCGTACCATGGCATGCCTAGTCATTATCAGCACTGGTCATTTGGTAAATCTTTTGAAATGACACGCCAGTCGTATAATGCAGGTGCGTCAGGTTTGCCATATGAATTAATCATTAATTCAAATCCAAGCATCGCATATCTTATGCGTGAAAATCCAATGTTTTTGCAAATTCTTATAATGGCACATTGCCTTGGACATAGTGATTTCTTTAAAAACAATGCGCACTTTGCGCACACGAATCCAGATGGAATTATTTCACAACTCAAAAGTGCAAAAAAGAGAATTCAATCTTACGTCGAAGATCCAAGTATCGGAGTAGAAAAAGTAGAAAAAATTCTAGATGCAGCACATGCAATAAGTTTTCATACAGAGATGTTTGGGCGTGAAAGAGTACCACACGCAAAAATAAAGAAGAAGTACGTTGAAAAGGTTAAAAATGACACCGACATGAAGTGGTTGAATATGGATCTTGGCAAGATTCCATTAGAGCAAGACACAGACTTGTTGGGATGCATGATTGAGCATGGTAAACATCTTACAGATTGGGAAAGAGACATCATTACGATTGTTAGAGAAGAGTCGATGTATTTTGCCCCACAAATGAGAACAAAAATTCTAAATGAAGGTTGGGCAAGCTTTTGGCACTATAAAATTCTGAATGAACTCGATTTGCCACAAAAGTATCATATTCCATTTTTGAAATCTCATAATCAGGTTGTCTGTCCACATACTCACGACATTAATCCCTATTTTATGGGTTTTTATCTCTTTAACAGAACAGAAAAGGAAAAGGGCCTTGAGGAATGTTTTGCGATTAGAGATGTTCATCACGATGAATCAGCAATTAGAGAATTGTTAGATGAGCAAGCATGTAGTGACCTTGGGCTTTATAATTTTTCACTTAAGAAAAGCAAATCGGCAGGTAACAATTACACAATTGATGACGTACATGACTCAGAAGGCTGGAAAGAGATTAAAAACAATCTTGTTAAAACAGTTGGAATCGGCAGAATTCCAAAAATTTATGTTGACAATATAACAAAGGGCGGCGACATAGTGCTAAAGCACGATCATGACGGTAGAGATCTTGATCTTGAATACGCTAAAAATGTCGTAAATCAAATTTCAAATCTTTGGGAAGGATCTGTTAGTCTCTTTACTGTCATAGAAGATGAGCCATTTGAGATTTAAAATAATTTATTTAAACGTTTCATATACGCGCAAGGTAGAATTCACAATTAGGAGAAATTGATGACCGTAGAAAATAAAGACTTCCTTAAGTTGATCAAAGCTCAAAGAAACAAGTCGAAAGACGAAAAGTGGACTGGAAGTTTCCTTGATTATATGGAAAAAATTCAAGAAAAACCTTCTATTGTAAAGCTTGCACATAAGCGTGTATACGATACAATTTTAAATGAAAAAACAGAAACGCTTGACGATTCAAGTGAAAGATTTCGTAAGCTTTTTGAAGGAGACAAGATTACAACGTACAACTATTTCAAAGAAGATTTTTTTGGAATGGAGCGCGTAATTGCAAAAGTTATGAATTTTCTTCGTGCAGCATCAATGAAGGGCGAAGAGAGTAGACAAATACTCTTACTGCTTGGGCCAGTCGGTGCAGGAAAATCAGCATTAACAGATCATATCAAAAGGTCCCTTGAGAAAGCTGATGCTTACTTCTATCTTGATGGTTGCCCGATTCGTGAAGAACCATTGCACCTGCTGCCCAGAAGTCTTCGATCAGAATTTGAAAAGATGTTAGGCGTTCATATTGAAGGCGATCTCTGCCCAGTTTGCAGATATCGATTAATGGAAGAATTTTCTGGCGAATATGAAAAATTCCCAGTTAAGACGGGTACATTCTCTGCAAGAGGCCGCAAGGGTGTTGGTGTTGTTCCGCCAACAGATCCAAATACACAAGATGTTTCTATTCTAATAGGATCAGAAGATATTTCTAAGCTTGACAAGTATGCAGAAGATGATCCAAGAATTCTTTCACTTAATGGTGCATTCAACGTAGGCAATCGTGGAATTGTTGAGTTCGTTGAAATCTTTAAGAATGATGTAGAGTTTTTGCACCCTGCAATTACCGTTACACAGGAAAAGCATGCGCCTGCTCCTGGAAAGCATCCAATGATTTATCACGATCTTTTCATTATTTCACATTGTAATGAAGCAGAATGGAATAAATTCAAATCAGATCACTTGAACGAAGCCATTATGGATCGTGTTGTAAAAATCGACGTACCTTATGTGCTTGAACTCGATCAAGAGATGAAGATTTACGAAAAGAGACTCGCACAATCAGATTTCGATGCACACGTTGCACCGCACACAATTAAAGTTGCAAGCATGTTTTCAATTCTTTCAAGACTCAAGCCGTCAAATAAGTGTGATCCACTTACGAAACTCAAAATCTATAACGGTGATGAAGTTATAGAAAAGGGTCATGTTAGAAAGATTGATATCAAAGATCTTCGTGAAGAGGCAACAAATGAAGGAATGCATGGCGTTTCAACAAGATTCATCATGAAGGCAATTGATGATGCACTTACGGCATCTGATAAGAACGTCATTACGCCTATTTCGATCATGGACGCGCTTATTAGAAAGATCAAAGAACAAATAACAGATGAGCAAGAAAAAGCAAATCTGCTTCAGATTGTTCAAAAGACTATACGTGAAGAGTATCTCAAGATACTAGAAAAGGAAATTTCACGTGCATTTGTAACGGCATTTGAAGAAAATGCAGAGTCAATATTTAATGGTTACCTCGATAATGCCGAAGCATTTACAAATCGCGTAAGCATGAAGAACAAGATTACCAAAGAAGAACGCGACCCAGATGAAAAGTTCATGCAGTCAATTGAAACTCAAATCGGTATTTCAGGAAACTCACGCGAGAGCTTTAGACAAGATGTGACATCATATATGTTTAGAAAAGTTCGTACTGGTGCAAACATTGATTACAAGTGCTATGCACCGCTTAAGGAAGCAATTGAATCATACATGATGACTTCTGTCAAAGATATGGCAAGAATTGTTACCAAGTCTAGAACGCGCGACACAGACCAGAAAGCAAAGTACAATGAAATGGTTGGCACATTAATCAATGATTATGGCTATAACGACGCAAGTGCAGAGGAAATTTTGAACTTTGCGAGCAATAATCTCTGGCGTGACGGCTAAGATTATTACCTGCTTATTTTAGAATATAATAGATGCAGCGCATATTATTATCTATGCGCTGCATCTATATTGCAAAATGTTCTATTAATAACAAGTGCTATGTCGGTCAAAAAGCAAAAGATAAAATAATCTTGCTTTTGTGTGTTTTCATAATTTCACCTTTTTGTAGTATTCTTTCATATGATTAAATTTCTTGGGAAGATTCCAAAAAAAATCATTGTTGCTTGCTCCGGTGGTCCAGATTCAATGGCTGTTTTGGACTTCCTAAGAAGCGGAAAACATGATGTTGAAATTGCTTTTTTCAATCATGGTACAGAAACATCATATAGATCGCTTGTGATTGTAGAAAATTATGCAAAAAAACATAATATCAAATGTCATTTTGGAATTTTGTCAGGTGTTTGTGAGAAAAAAG
>Ga0315284_10007054_pt1 | contig 16020 bp, 15 predicted proteins | sample YL17G09_16_MG_FD_203696 | JGI IMG/M metagenome (GOLD analysis project Ga0315284, IMG submission 203696) | Sediment microbial communities from Yellowstone Lake, YNP, Wyoming, USA - YL17G09_16 | ecosystem: Environmental > Aquatic > Freshwater > Lake > Sediment | place: USA: Wyoming | collected... | reverse complement strand
CCTATCAGAAGCTGGAGGTCTATGACTATCCGGGCAGGTATGTTGAGGAGAACCGGGGGAAAGGCCTGACCAAGGTCCGCCTGGAGGAGTCCATCACCTTTAAAGAGAAGGCAGAGGGCAAGAGCACCTCTCCCCGTTTGACCCCTGGCTTCAAATTCAAATTGATTGACCATGAGCGCAAAAGCTTCAATCAGGAATACCTTCTCACGGAGATTCGTCACGAAGGCCAACAACCTCAGGCGCTCGAAGAACTGGCCGATCCCAAAGAAAAGTTCAGCTATACGAATCAATTCATCTCCATCCCCTCCTCCGTCGTCTTCAGACCGGAAAGAAAGACCCCCAAGCCCATCGTGAAAGGAATCCAGACCGCGGTGGTCGTAGGACCGAAGGATGAGGAGATCTACACAGACAAATACGGGCGCATCAAAGTTCAGTTTCACTGGGACCGGGAGGGGAAGAAGGATGATAAATCTTCCTGCTGGATACGTGTAGCGAGCATCTTTGCCGGCGGACAGTATGGCGCCATCTTTACACCGAGAATCGGCCAGGAGGTCGTTGTCGACTTTCTCGAAGGTGATCCGGATCAGCCCCTTATCACAGGCAGGGTTTACAATGCGGATTATATGCCGCCTTACACCCTCCCCGACGAAAAGACAAAGAGCACGATTAAAACGAACAGCTCCATCGGAGGAGAGGGCTTCAATGAGATCCGGTTCGAAGACAAAAAAGGGGAAGAACAGCTCTTCGTCCATGCGGAGAAAGATCTCGATATCCGTGTGAAAAATGATCGCAGGGAGCTCGTCGGAAATGACCGGCATCTGATCGTCAAGCGGGATTTAAAAGAGAAGATCGAATTCGATAAGCATGTGATGGTTGAAAAGAGTGAGTTTCGGGAGGTCAAGAGTGACTATAACCTGAAAGTCGGTGGCAAGAAGGCTGTTGAGGTGACAGGCTCATCCTCTCTCAAAGTGACAGGAAATGTGGTCGAGAGTTTTAATGCGAATCACAGCGAAAATGTGACAGGGACCTATCATTTAAAGGGAATGAATGTAAAGATTGAAGGAATGACCGGTATTGAGATCAAAGTGGGGGGGAGCAGTATCGTTCTCACTCCGGCGGCTATCTTTATCCAGGGAGCTCCCCTGGTCAACATCAATAGCGGCAGTGGCCCTCCTGTTGCGCCAGTGGCGGGTGCTCTTGTGCCTCCGGCCCCTCCAGTAGAGCCCGCAATGGCGGCCAGCGCCTCCCCGGGTGAGGAGAGGCATAAAGCAGATGAGGAGAAGAAGAGCTGGATTGAGATCGAACTGGTCGATGAGGACAACAATCCCATCCCAGGCGAACGATATAAGGTGACCCTGCCCGATGGAACAACTGTTGCAGAAGGCACGTTGGATGAAAACGGCTTTGCCCGGGTGGACGGCATCGATCCCGGCAACTGCAAGATCACCTTCCCCAGCTTGGATAAAGACGCCTGGGAGAAGGCGTAAATGGGTAGGAATCTATGGGAAAGGTATCAAGGCAAACCACTAATAGCAAGAATTTTACTACCATTGCTAAAAATACGATTCCAATTGGTGTTAATTATCCCTGGGGTGAATATGGATGGGATTTCGGCCTTCACACATGGGGTAGGCGGCCATGGACAAAAACAATAGCAAGTGCGTTAAATGAGTTTAAAGACCTAAAGATAAGGGTAGTCCGCTGGTTTATTCTGGCAGATGGTATGTGTTATGGAACTGGGGCACAGGCCCCCAAGTGGAACAAGCAGAAAAAATATTGGGAATGTACTCCTCCAGGAAAAATATCAATAAAACCTATAGTGGAAGATTTTAAATTATTGTTAGAGGAGTTCCAGAAAGTAGCCCCGATCCAGCTTCTCCCTTCGCTTATCGACTTCCATTGGTTATTCCCGGGAAAACCTGCCATAGATAGTGCCAACAACCCTGTTTCTGGATTCATCAAAGGAGGGCGCTACGATGTCCTCCTAAATTCGGATAAGAGAAAAAAATTTTTGGACACTGTCTTGGACGAACTCCTCGAATGCTCTGTTAAATACAAAGACTCGATATTCGCCTGGGAGATCATCAATGAGCCTGAGTGGATGATGCAGGGGCATCAGAACCCAAATCACTGGACACTTTATCAGTGGCCTTTTGATAATAAACCTAAGGATGATGCTGATCGGAAAAAGACAGAAAAAATCATAGCTGCCTTCCAGCACCCGCAACTCGGCATCGATTACGATCCTGCATCTAAACAGTGGCCCGAGAAAATCCCCGCTTGGCAAATTCCAGATAAGGTGATGGAAGAGTTCGTAAAGGATGCTTCTCAAAGAATCAAAGGGAAAAGTTTTATGGCTACGGTTGGATCTAAAACAGGATCTGATTTGCGTTGGTTAAAATTTTGGAAAAAATGTGGGGTTGATCTTTTTCAGTTCCATGACTATCAGGATAAAAAGGGAAAAGCTACAGTTGCTTTGGCCAAGGGCAATTTAGATAAAAATGGTCTATCACCATGTATTATCGGGGAGTTTCCAACACGGTGGGGGAAGCGCCGTACTTGGTACGGGGCCTCATTGAGCGATGAAAAGGTCACGGAGTCTTTCATCCGAGATGCGAAAACAAATAAGTGGCCCCTCATTCTCCCTTGGGGCCGTTTTTCAAAAGACCCGGAAACAAACTGGGATTCAACGAAAAAAGCAATACAAAAACTGTTGAAAGAGGGCATTATCTATAAAGGACAGAAATGGCCTTTATAATAGGACGATTTGGATTCAATCAATGCCAAATTATAAGGTGAAACAAGGAGATTGTCTTTCCAGTATTGCTCTGAAGCATGGGGTTTTTTGGGAAATGGTTTGGAATCATCCTAAGAATGCGAGCCTTAAGGAAAGGCGGAAAGACCCAAATATCTTGTATCCCGGAGATATTGTATTTATACCCAAAAAAGAGGAGAAACAAGAATCCGGTGCCACAGAAAAAAAGCACCGTTTCCGAAGAAAAGGGATCCCGGCCAAGTTACGCCTCCGACTGCTGGATGATGATGATCAACCCCTTTCTTCCAAACAATATATCTTAGATATCGATGGCAAGCTCCTTTCTGGGTCCACGGATTCGAAGGGTATGCTCGAACACTCCATACCACCGGATGCCAAAAAGGGAAGACTCATCCTTGTTGAGAACCAAGATGAGTATCTGCTAGATTTAGGAGATGTCGACCCCATTGATGAGGTTAGTGGTATTCAGGGACGACTTAACAATCTCGGATTCAACGGTGGTCCTGTGGATGGAGTATTAGGGCCACGAACAAAGGCAGCCATTAAAGAATTCCAGCGGAAGCATAAACTAAAGGAAACTGGGGAAGTCGATGAAGCGACACGAAAAAAACTTATAGAGGTACACGGCTCTTAGGAAATCTAATATCTTTTCAAAAAAGTGAGGATATTTTCATTAATGATTTGAATGAAGGAGATTTCATATGTTTCCTGCAGCAAGAATTTTGGATCCCATCACGCATGACCAACTCGTGCCAAGTGGAGTGATTGGCCCGCCTATGCCAGGCCGGATTCCAACCGTCCTGATCGAATATCTTCCAGCCGCAGTCGTAGGAGATTTTGTGGCCTGTACGGGTGCCCTATCGGCAGGCATCACCCATCCGCCCCAGGTAGGCCCTCCGCCGGCCGCGCCCCCATTTGTTCCAATCGTCACGGGAAGCGCCACTGTCATGATCAACTTTATGCCTGCGGCCCGCTGGATTGTGGATACAGCTGGTTGCGGCGTTTTTTTAGGCGATCCAAAACTGGCCGCCACCCGTACCGTATTGATTGGAGGTTAAGAAGTAGAATGATCCACATCGTTCGACAGGGAGATTCGATCATCAGTTTAAGCAAACGCTATGGTATCCCCGTCGATAAAATTTTAAACCATCCTGAGAATTCTTCCCTCCGGGAAAGGAAACGGAATGCAAGTATCCTTTCCCCGTGGGACAGGATCACCATTCCAGACAAAGAATTGAGAGAAGAGGAAGGTGCTACTGAACAACGCCATCGTTTTCGCTGTAATAATAGGACCAGTTGGCTTAGGGTGAAATTTCTTCGTAAAAGCGAACCAAGGGCAGGAGAGCCTTACTGCCTTATAGTAGATGGTAAGGATTTTCGCGGAAGTTTAGATAACCAGGGAAAGTTAGAAAATAGAGTTCCTTCTGATGCTAAAGAAGCCGTCGTCCTTCTTGGCAGGGAAGGAGAGCAGGAAAGGCACGTCTTGAAAATAGGACACATCAATCCCTCATCAGAGATAAGTGGCGTTCAGCAGCGACTGAAAAACCTTGGATTTTCGTGTGGGAGTGAAGATAACGAAGTGGGGCCCAGAACCCGTTCTGCCTTGAGAAGATTTCAGGAAAAACAAGGGCTTCAAGTAACCGGTGAGATGGATGAGGCAACCCAAAATCGTCTCAGGGAAATCCATGGAAGTTAGAAAGTCAGCCTATGCCAAATCTTAACTGGATTGTTCCCTGTCGAAGGGCTGTTGTAACAGGACAAACAGACTATATATCGGTCTTAGATGAGTGGGAAACCTCTCTCTATCATCATAGAGAGGTGATCTGCCGTTGGTATAATATTGATGGAGGCAGATACATCGAGGAAGGAAGGTATTTTGATGCCTTAGTGCAGTTGATGCAATGGAAGGTCTTTTTCTGCCTGGCTGGCGAGAATGCAGCTTTGCTCGAAGGTGAAGTAACGATTGATTTTGAGGATTTGCCCGATTTCTATGTTCGACTATGGAAAGGGCCTTTAAGGGTGGTGATGGAAGAAGCGACCCGAGAATCCACTCCCGGCAGAACCATTCAGTTACCACCTTTACAACTCAACGAAAATAAAGAGGTCATTAATCGGGATGCCCAATTTTTAGTGGGTGATGTGATCGAATTCCCTCTTCATAAATTTTTCCTCGCTTGTGGACTTTCCCAATACAGCAACCTTACGTTCAATCCGAATGGAAGTTTCTTCCTTGGCACATCCTTGAAAGAAGGAGATAATTCTCCTCCAACTTCGGTTACTATCCATGACAATATGCTGGGTATGCGTTTTCAATTGTTGTTGAATGCTGCATTGGGCTCTTTTTATAGTTTGGATCATGTGTTTACCGGAAGCGCTCAAGCCGAAGAGCCAAATGCTGGAGAGGGTGATTACCATGTATACTCCAGAGGATTGGTTTATGGTGCAACGTTATTAGCTCCCCATGTAGGGTCTGATGGAAACCACTGGCGAATATTTACCAGCCAATGGGGGTACGCCCCAAGAAGTGGATTGACACCCAGTGAAGGAGATCCGATTCCGGCCAATTTGCCGACCCCTCCCACTGCCCGGAATTATCCTGCTAACTTGCCCTTCACCTCGGGTTGGAGTTGCAGTCCGTGCACGCTCTATTTAAGCTACTTTTTACTCAACTGTTATGATTATGGAGACCAGTCCGTTGCCACTGAATGGGAAAATGAAGGAAGTAGATTGAGGGAATGTTATGACATGTTCAACGCGGCTCGGGCTGTGGAAAACTTCGACCTAAATATACCAAATCAAGCAACCAGAAACGTGTCAAATGTTTTTTGTGACATGAATGTGATTGCCTTTGGGATTCCGAGACGAAGTGGAAATGATGGCGGTCACGAAATTGCCATTGTAAAAATATTCACACCTGATCTTTTAATGAGGGGGGAAGGGATACCGATTGCAGGTTTCTTAACCGCCTATCATCCATTAACTGGAAGGAATTACTTCCAAAATTCAGAATTGGATGACGAGGGACAGCTCTATATTTTTGAGACAGCTGGTTCCTTAGCTCCAAAGGAAGGCGGTGGCCAATGGTGTGGGGCTAATCCTTTCCATTGGGAAATCATACCAAATAATAATATGTATGTACATTGGGGAAGAGCGAACCGCGATCCAAGAGGCCAAAATCGGCTTCGGATATCAATGAATAGCATTCCCCTGGCCCAAAATCCGTCTACGCGGCACATAAAAGATATGTATCTATTGCGAAGCCCTAACCCTCTTCCTGAAAATTTCAACACGCCATCGGCTCTCAAGCCCTTAGTCATCTATCATCCGGTTGTCAGCAATAATGTTTGGTCTGCAAGCGCCAGATCCATTTTTGAAAATGTGGACCAGATCTATGCTGAACGAGCGGTTCCATTACCAACGATGAAGGAGGCTGAGGGAAAATTCCCTCGTGCACAGGTGGTTCAACAGTTATCACAGCAACACCATACGTAATGTTGAATGGATAAAATAAATTTGAAAATATTAAGACGGATTGATTGCTGAAGAGGAAGATCGAAGTTGTTAATGGGCCTGGGGGCCAGGTCTTTTGATTTGATATTTCTCAATCCAGAAAATCTTATTCGGCACCTTCATATGGAGCCAGCTGATTTCGAACAGACCAGTTTGCAGAGGAGATGCCTGGAGGCCTGGCGACAGCGCTTGGAGAGGAATAGAGAAAGAAGATAATGCCCGATTATAAAGTCAAACAGGGTGATTGTATTTCAAGCATCGCTACCAGGCATGGGCTTTTCTGGGAGAAGATCTGGAATCACCCGAAGAATGCAAACTTACAACAAACAAGAAAAGACCCAAATGTTCTTTACCCCGGAGATGTCGTCTTTGTCCCGGATAAAGAAAAGAAAGAGGAGTCCGGCGCCACGGAGCAGAAACATCGCTTCCGCGCAAAGGGATCTCTTGTAAAAATCAGGGTTCGTTTTACCATCGATGATCAACCACGTGCCAGCGAGCCTTATAAATTGGAGAGCGAAGCCCTATCACGGGAAGGGACAACAGATGGGGATGGTTACCTTGAGGAGAATATCCCAGCAAATGCGAAAGGTGGAAGACTGATTGTCGGTGAAGGCAACTCCCAAGACATTTACGAATTCAAACTGGGCACTGTAGATCCCATTGAGACGGACGATGGCGTTCGGTGTCGATTGTTCGATTTGGGCTATGATGCGAAAGATGATATTGCTGAAGCAATACGGACGTTCCAAAAGAAAGAAGGGCTGACAGTGAATGGAAATGCAGATGACACCACCCGCACTCGATTGAAGGAGAGGTTTGGGCAATGAGCTTTTTTCTTTCGAGACTTATTCCTGATTCCACTTTTTATGACACGTTGAATCTCCGTACTGTGGAAATCTATTTTCAAAAATCCCCTGGAAACGACAAGGGGGACAAACGCGGAATTAAAGGACTTAAATATCGTGTAGTCTCAGATGGGGTGACAACTCCAGAAAAAGAAACAGGAGAAGACGGGAAGGTGGAGATGCGTATCCAAGGGACCCGAGCGACACTCCAGATCCTATGGGAGGGGGGTGTGGTGGCCGAGTATATTGTTACGATCAGCGACGCTGATCTGGAGGCGGAGAACACTCGGCTCGGTCAGCAGCGCCGGCTGAGGATCCTGGGTTATCATTTGGGACACGAAGGAAACGATCGGATTGGTGTGGATGGCAATGCCCGCATGGAAACCGAGCGCTCAATCCTGGATTTTCAAGTAGATAATAATCTGACAATTAACGGTGATGAAGCGCACGGAAACACCCAAAATACTCTTAAGACAGAAGTGGGGTGGTAGCAAGAATATGGCAATCCGTGTAAAAGCCTTCAAAAAAACTAAAACTTCAACTCTCCATTCCCAGATTGTTGCGCCCATCCGTTTTACACGGGCTTGCACTGGGCCTCCCCAGAAGGACTGTCCTGACCCGGACGACCGGGGGTTTGAAATGGCGGACCGTCCGAGAACGTGGGGAGTCACAGTTACAAGAGGCGCCATGGTGGGAATCACAGTTGGCGACACCGTTAAGGTGAAGTTGCTGAGAGAGGATATTGACAATAGTGCCCCTCTCCATATTACCAGTGATAAACCAAATCTTGTCAAAGTCGTTTCACCAGACCCGGAGATTGCCCTCGGTTCAGACGGGATGTTCCAGTTAAAAGGAGTGAAAGACGTAAGAGATGACACAGCCATCATCCAGGTACATCTGGGCTCCTCTGAAGGTCCGATTATTGGGGAATTAGAACCTCACGCCTTTAATTTAGTAAAAGTTAATGTTTGTGTCCATCGGGTTACACTCAACGGAGCTAATCACGGGATCCCGGCCATGACCGGGCGAACCGATACAGACATTGACGCGATGTTTGAAATAGTCAATACCATCTGGCGTCCATGCGGGATTGAATTCGTCATCAAGGCGAGAAGGACGCCGACATTTAGGCTGACTTCTACAACCACAGCGATCACTGGCCCGCGCCAGGGTTGTGTGGCAATTGACAACTCAGCAAACTGGGCGGTACAGATTGAAGAATTATGGGGTAAAAATCCCAGACGTCATATGGTTAACGTCTATTTTGTCAGTCGCATATGGGATGTGAGCGATCCCACAGGAGCAGGAGGGACCACCGGCGGGGCCGCAACCACTATGACCACTGGGTATAGAAATTACGGTGTTGTCTTGCCAGACGATTCCAATGAGCAACACCTAGCCCATGAGCTAGGCCATGTGTTGAATCTGGACTACCATGGGGGAGGTAATGCCGGGCACGCAGATGACAATAGTTCGACCGAACATTTTCGAAGTGACATATGGACACGCAGGCGACTAATGTACAGCTATCATCCATATGATCTTGACGCTGGTGAACCTGCCCACCGAAAGAACGTGGGTTATGGAGCATTCAATACAGGCTGTCTCATTGCTGCTAAGGGTTTACCCAACGATGATACCGATGGCGAGTTGGCCGAAGCACGGAAACGAGCCAAAGGGCCGACACCATGAGGAGAGGCATGCTTCCTTTTTTTTCTCTGGTTCTTAGTCTTACTTTAATCCTATGGCCTTACTCGTCAGCCAATCCAAAGGAGGTTCGAATGGATGCAAAACAGGTGGAGGAGATGATCCTCAAAAAAAACTGGGATGTCACAGAATATATAGAGAGGCTTGATCCTTCAGTCATCCCCGTCCTCTTGAAATTGGCTAAAAATTCTGAATGGGAGGTACGGCAGCTTTCTCTGCTCTGCTTGGCCTACTTCAAGACTCGTGAATCGGCTGAAGCCCTGGCTAAGGCTCTCTTAGATTCTGACATCAATGTCCGTAGCTATGCAGCAGGCCTCCTTCAAGAAACCCATGATCCCGCGATCCTCCCTCAGTTGCTGGAGGCATTAAAAACCAGTGAAGATGATCATGTGAGAGCGATGACGGTCTTGGTCATCGGGCGAATCGGCGATGAAGGCGCTAAAGAAGAATTGAAGAAACTCCTTTTAATTGAGAAGGATAAAACCATGCGCTCCAATATTAATCAAGCTCTGGCTCGTCTAAAGGATGAAGATTCCCGAAAGGCCATTCTGGCAGAGTTGAAGTCACCCGTACCTAAGACCCGGTTTGAAGCCATTCAGAAGATTGAATATATTAAAGACAAAGAGATGGCTCTGAATCTCGAGCCTTTGCTCGATGATCCCACTCCGGCAGTGACCATCACCGCTACAGCAACTAGGAAGGTGACCATTCGTATGAATGAGGCTGCTGTCAAGGCGATTGCAATAGTTTTCGACCAGCCTTTTTCCTTCCGCATCGACCACCTTCGTCATTGCACAGAACAGGAAATCCAGGAGGCGAAACAATTTCTTCAGAAGATGAAAACGCCAAAAGGAAAATGATAAGGAGGGAAGGTCTGGGGAAGAGGAGAGAAGAAATTACAATTATAGAGCCAAATATGATGATCTCGTAAAAAGTCAGCATCACCCTTCGACAGGCTCAGGGTGAACGGTGTAACCTATTGATATTCCGTTCGTGCTGAGCTTGTCGAAGCATGAACGACATACGGAATATGACTTTTTACGAGTTCATCATGAATAATAAATGGGGTAAAATTTTTTGATTTGACCCTATTTAATTGACAAACAGAAAGGAGGAAACCAACATGCCAAAATCTGAAAGAATTGGATCGGGTGGTGGATCAATGCCTTCCAGATCGATCCTCTCGGGAGGGAAGGGAGCAGCCAGGGGAGGGGCGCAGGGGTCCGGACAGGCTTCTGCAAAGTCACCCTTTGGAGGGAATCTCTATTGTATGAAGGATCCCTTCGGTGCGGACTTTTATACCCGGAGACCCCCTTTCGGAGGAGGTTATTACTGGGAGGTTAATGGCCAAATGATCTATGGTTAACATGCTCCGCCCTCTCACCCCGCCCTCTCCCCGGTGGGGAGAGGGCGGGGTGAGAGGGCTAAACGTGATAGGCAGGTGATCATCATATGATGAAAAAAATCTTTCCCGTCCTTATTGTCGCTCTGTTATTTCTGAACGGTTGTGCCAGTAGACAACCACCCCCTCCTCCCAAAGATAAGGTCAAAACGGAGTTCCTTCTGGTTGGTCACAGATCTCCAACCGGTCAACCTGATCACTCTCAAGAAACTCTGGAGAAAAAGAAAGAGATCTATCATACCCTTAAGAATTTAAGCGGCCAGAGCCACATCGTGATCATCTACGATGCCTCGGGCAGTATGAGAGAGAGGCTTGGAGAGAAAGAGCAAAAAAGGTTTGAGGCGGCTTATGAGGGATTAAAACAGATTGTGTCGCTCTTCCGGCCGAAGGACGATGTCAGGGTCGTCGTGTTCGGCAGTAAAAAGGTCTCCGGGCTTACCTCTGAAGGCGTGATCATCCGGAAGGATTATGTCAGGGCTATGGAAGCCTGCACCGATGTGGAACTGGTTTACAGTTCTCCGAAGGAGGGCTTCGATCAAAAAGACTTCCTCAGGGCCATCCAATTCCTTGGATCGGAAAAAACCTATATTGGAGATACACCCATCGGGTATAGTGTGCTGAAGGCTCACAGCCTTCTCAAGGGGTTACCCAACTCCACTGCCATCCTGGTCACGGATGGAGAGGAGACAGGGCCTTTATTGGCTCAAAATATCTCCAAAGATAAGGCCTGGGAGCAGAGGCTGAGAAGGGATTATTCCAACTTCGATGAGCTGACCATCTCAGCATTTGATTCCATTAAAAAGTTGGTGGATGAGAAGATCCATTTCAGCCCGATCCTCTACGGCCTTCGAGGCTCCGGCGATAAGGAGGGTCAAAAAATCAGAGATTTTTATCATAAGCTCGCCACGGCAAGCGGAAGCGTCTATCTCGAGGCGGTCACTCCTCATGAGCTGCTGAATGCCTTCATGGATGCTGAGATGATGTCCTTCACCTATGGCCTTTACTCAACAGAATCTGACAAAAAGGGCCAACGGATGGCTAAGGGAAAGGTGGGAATTCCCTTGATGATCGAAGAGGGAAAATACCTTCTCAGAACGGATACCGAAAAACCTTTCGAGCAGGAGGTCGAATTAAAGCCCCGGGTAAAGAATGTCTATTCTTTCAATATAAATAAAGATGGCAAGATGAGTCTGGTGGCCATCGGAAATCCTTGATTCAGGAAAGGACAAGTAAATGAAAACAGTGTGGTTGACCTCCATCATTCCATCCGAAGAGAGGGTAAAGAACCTGATCGTCCAATTGAAACCTTATGGTCTTGATGTGAAGGGCCATTTCTGGGAGGACGAAATCAGTAAAATGGCATGGGCAAAGCCGAGAGAGGAATTGATCAAGCCCGAAATTTCGCTCTGGCTTATTCTGGCATCGAATGAAAATCTGAAGTCACCTTCAGTTAGATATGGCCTCTCGCTTCTCTGCCTAACCCTTCAGGCACAGAAAGGCATCTCCTTTCCAGTGGTCATTCTTCTCGCCGAGGGAGAGATGCTTTCTGCTGAAACACTTCCTACTCCTTTAAAGGGTTGCGACCTTTTATCGATGACCGATCCGGGTATGGCGGCCAAACTCGTGGTCAAAGCGAACGCCCCTGTCAAGGAGATTGTTTCGGAGTATCGCCTCGACACCTATGGCAATCCTCATATCGGACAGTGGGTGGAGGTGGGACCTTGCAATGGTTCCTGGCCTGGAGCGATGTTCGGAGTTGCGGGCGCTGAGATCGCCTTCCATGCGGTCGGTCCCAAAGGAAGCCTCCCCACCCAATCAAGCCTTCGTTATCCGTTAAAGGGTATCAAATTGAATTTAGGCGGAAAGGAATACATCGCCTGGGCGGTTCAGAACGAAATTCCTTCTGATATATCCTATTTCGTCAAGCTGGAGGGGTTTCCGGAATCCATCCTCTTCGGCCCCTATGCCACAGAAGAAGAGGCCGATGTTTTCGTGGTTCAATTAAAGTGATGGATGGTTGTCCGGATGACCGTGCTCAAGGAGAAATCCCTAAATACTGTTTGACAGCTTACTGGATGTTTAATATAATTCAATCTGTTTCAACCTTTCCTTTCAAGGGAATGAAGTTATGGCTGATTTGGGGACGACACGCTTTGGGAAGTACCTCCTTTTAGAAAAGCTGGCTGTTGGAGGGATGGCCCAGCTCTACAAAGCAAAGATCACGGGCGTTCAGGGCTTTGAAAAGCTCATCGCCATCAAGACCATCCTTCCTCATCTGGCAAGCGAGAAAGAGCTCATCACTTCTTTCATTGACGAGGCCAAGCTTGCAGCCTTGCTCCACCACCAGAACATCGTTCAGATCTACGACTTCGGACCCATGGAGGACTCCTATTTTATTGCTATGGAGTATCTCTTCGGAAAAGACCTCCGTCACATCTTCAGTAAGTCGCAGGAAAAAGGGATGCCATTCAGTAACGAACTTGCCCTCTATGTCATTTCTCGAATCTGTTCTGGTCTTGACTATGCTCACAACCTGAAAGATTATCAGGGAAAGTCTCTCAACATCATCCATCGAGACATTAGCCCTCAAAACATCTTCGTCACATACGAAGGAGACGTAAAGATCGTCGATTTCGGCATTGCAAAGGCTGCCAGTCAGAGCACCATCACTCAATTCGGCATGATTAAGGGAAAGATTTCCTACATGTCTCCTGAGCAGGCTTCCGGGCAATCGATTGATCATCGCTCCGATCTATTTTCGACGGGAATCCTTTTATATGAAATGGTCACCCATAAACGGATGTTCACAGGGGCGGATACCATGCAGATCCTCGCAAAGGTCAGCAAGGCTGAATTCGAACCTCCGGAAGTCGCCCTCAGTGGTCTGCCCCCCAAGATCTATCAGGTCATCAATAGGAATCTCACAAAAGATCGTGATCAACGTTGTCAGTCCTGTGGCGAAATGTTGGCCGACATCGAGGAGTGTATAATCGCGCTCTCATTGCGACCTTCTGCCCGGGGGCTCTCCCAGTATATGAAGGAACTTTTTAAGGAAGAGATCGCCACCGAAGGCCGGATGATGCAGGAGGTCGCCGTCGCTGACCTGGATCGTCCATGGGCTGATGAGAAGGAAGTGCCGCTTGTTCAAGAAGGGCAAAAAAAGCCGGAGGTTGCGCCAAAAACCGAAGCACCTGAAATCCAGAGGAAACGAACCTTTCTCTATGCCGCCGTTGCAATCGTTCTGGTTGTGATCGGCGTCGTTTTTTCTTTTTGGTTCAAAGGAAAGTCAGCGGGACCGCCAGGCCAGGAAGCAGCGGTCAAATCCGTTCAACCTCCCACTGTAGAACCACCCAAAGAAGCTGTTCCGGGTACGTCGCCTCCGGCGACGGTAAAAGCAACGGAGAAGGGTCCGGATCCCCTTGCCGAAGCAAAGGCGTTGCAAGACCGGGCTACAGGACTAGTAGAGAAAAACCCCCAGGAAGCCAAATCTTTATTGCTCAAAGCGATGAAATTGAATCCCGGAAATCCCCATGTCCACTTCCAGTTAGGCCTCGTCTATATGAAAATGAAAGACTATCCTAATGCGATCGAGAGCTATCAAAAGGTTGCAGACCTGGACCCCAAATTCCCGGATACCTTTTTTAACCTGGGCTATCTTTATGCGGTAAAAAAGGATTACTCAAAAGCCGAGGAAATGTACGAACGTGTGGTGAAATTAGCTCCCTCTTATCTTGACGAAGCTCTTTTCAATCTTGCGATGGTTCAAGAGAAACAGGGAAAAAGGAAACAGGGCATCGAGAGCCTTGAACGGGCACTCTCCGTCAATCCCAACAATGAGATGGCGAAGAAACTCCTTGTTAAATTGAAAGGAAAATCTTAAGGAGAACATCGATGAAGATGCATCGCTATCCAAAAATGTTCTTGTGGGTCATTGTTATCCTTTTTCTAATGTCCATGTATAGTTGTAGATCCGCTCGCCCCAAACCGGCGCCTGCCTCTTCTCAACCTCCTCCCGCAACCTCCGAGCCAGCATCCACTCCCCCAAAAACATCTCCCCCCCAACGGTCATCGCCACCCCCTAGCAAGCCTGGTCCTCCACAGAAAGAGGTAGCCCCCCTGCCCTCAGATAAGACCCTTCCGGAAAAGACTTATTTCACCCATACGGTAAAATGGACCGGTGAGACCTTGTTCATTATTGCCGCCTGGTATACGGGTGATCGTGAAAACTGGAAAGCCTTAGCCGAGGCCATGGTGCAGACCAGTCCGAATCCCAATATCCATCGTATTTTTGTGGGGAATAAGATTCTCATACCAGAAAGTCTGTTGAAGGTCCGGGACCCTATGCCGAAAGACTTTGTCGATAATTTCTATCAGACATCAAAACCAGAGAAGCCGCCGTCCAAACCTGCTCCTGCTCAAAAGGAGGAGGAAGAACCAAAGCTGTTTGGACCGAAAGAACTTCCTAAAAAATAATCCATCGAGGAGGGGCCGTTTTCAACAGGTAAAAACCCTTATTCACTATGACATCTCCGGATACCCTTCCATGCCTCCCATCTGAAAAGAAACTCTCCCCTCCCTCCGGCTCGCTCTTTCTTAAATATTCTTCGATCATCGTCCTTCTGATCTTATTCGTCTTCATCACACTGACCCTTTTTTTTATTAAAAAGCAAACGGACACTCTTTATCAAGAAAAAGTGAATGCAGGGCAAATGCTCCTTGGCCAGTTGGCGAATAGAGCCACCCTCCCTCTTCTTGAGAATGATATGTTAAACCTGAATACCGTCATTAAAGAAATGAAGGAGGTAAAGGGAATCGTCTATGCTGTCGTCATGGACAACAAAAAAGTCATAAGGGCCCATACCGATCCGGCAAAGATCGGGATTTATTTTACCGAATTTGAAGGCACAGAAGATCATGTAAAAGATAAGGAGAGGAGTTCCTCCGATATTATTCCATCCAAAAAAAAGGTTTTACTCCTCTCTAAACCCATCACCTTTATGAATCAGAATGTAGGCTTGGTGGCTCTGGGGTTATCCAGCGATTCCATCAACAATGAAATGAAGAAAGAGAAGACCTCCTTAATCCAGAATATTGCTCTTTTCTGTTTTATGGCACTGATGATGGGAGTGGGTATAGCGTTTCTTTTCAGCAAATGGTCCCATCCATCCATCCCAACAACTCTGTTTGGGTCGGACGGCATCGGGAAACCATCCCCACTTGAAAAACCGGGACCTGCTGTTAAGGATCAGCCCGTGACAAGAACCCAGGCTACCATCCTCTCTGCGGGGATTAAGGATTTCAAAACCTACACTGAATCCCGGGACCCAGAAGAGCTTCTGAAAGACCTGAATGAATATTTTTCCATCGCTACAGACGGAATATTGGAATATGGAGGGTATATTGATAAAATATCAGGAGATGCCGTGATCGGCGTCTTCAGGAACTCACCTTTCCAAAAAAACCACACCATCAGGGCCATCCGATGTGCGATGTCCATAAAAAAAACTTTGGAACAGGCAAGCCAAAAAGGGAATCAGCTTCTCGCCAGGGCGGGGTTTGGAATCAGTTCAGGGGTGGTGTTGTCCGGGCCCATCCTTTCTCATGAAGGCAGGGAAACAGCTTTCATCGGTGAGAGTTTCAAAGAGGCCTCTTCTCTCAATATGATGGCCGGCCCGGGGGAGATCATTATCAGCAAGGACGTTTATCAAACCATCGAGAACCTTGTATCCATCGAACCTCTTCCGCCTCGTGAAACGATGCAAAGGACCGAATCGTGGGAA
>Ga0315284_10007053_pt1 | contig 16021 bp, 16 predicted proteins | sample YL17G09_16_MG_FD_203696 | JGI IMG/M metagenome (GOLD analysis project Ga0315284, IMG submission 203696) | Sediment microbial communities from Yellowstone Lake, YNP, Wyoming, USA - YL17G09_16 | ecosystem: Environmental > Aquatic > Freshwater > Lake > Sediment | place: USA: Wyoming | collected... | reverse complement strand
ACGATCGTATCCGACGAATCCGCCCCAAAACCCGCCCTCAACCCCACGACCCACACCAACACCCACGCCCCCATCCATCGCCACGCTCCAGCTCTCGGATGAATCACACCTGCGATTATACCCCCCGGACCACCGCACCCCTACGACCCCTGCTCTCGTCTATCGCACCTCGCCCCCCATCACCTGGCCCTCCTCCCCGCCCACAAGGAAAATCCGGTTCTTCCCCGCTCGCTTCGCCCCGAACACCAAACGCCGGTCCGCCAACTGGATCAACTGCTCCATGCTGCTCGCGTGATACGGAAACACCGCGATCCCGCCGCTGATCGTCAGCGTCCCCTGCCCCGTCGACCCTAGCCCCGTAAACTCCTTCTTCGCAAGCAGCCGCTTGAACCTCTCCAGGATCCGCTCCGGCGTCTGCGGCGGCCGCATCGCCTGACCCCCCTGACCCTCCTTCGCCTCCTTCGGCTGCCGCCGACCCTCCTTCTCCCAGAACACCACCGCAAACTCGTCGCCCCCAAGACGCGCCACCAGGTCATGCTCCCGGCAGCAACGACGGATCAACGCCGCCGTCTCCCGCAGTATCTCGTCACCCACCGCATGACCATACCGGTCGTTGTATTGCTTGAAATTGTCAATGTCGAAAATCAGCAACGCCACCGGAAACAGCTTCTCCTTCGCCCGCTCCAGGATCCGCGATAGAAAATGCCTGAAATACCGCGCGTTGTACAAACCCGTCAGATCGTCCGTGATCGCCAGCTTCTGCAGACGGTTGTGCCGGTCCTGCAACGCCTGCAACTGCCCGAGCAAACCCGCCAGACGCGACAGAACGTGCCGCGCCGCACCCTCGTCCTCATCCCGCGGCAACAATAAGTGCAGCCGACCGCACTCCCCCTGCTCGTTCCGCACCGCCTGACAGATCCTCACCCGCCCCTCCGGCGCCGCCGGCCCCTCTTCACCCGCAGGCAAGTACTCCAACGGCATGCCCGGCCCCAAACGCTCGTTCATCGCTTTCACCGCCGCCGCCGGTGAGCTCGACGGATGCTCCGCTAACGCGCTCAGGAAAACCTCCGCCAGCGGCAGCCCCGACATCCCCACCCATGGCCTTGCCGTCAACCCTTCCTCGCTCCCCTGCCCCGCCCCTCCCGCTGGCGTAATACGCAACACCGGGCTCCCGAACAACTGCCCCAGCTCCCCGGCGCTCGATGGCGATATCACGTAATCGTCGCACCCGAAATCCAGCATCTTCCGCGACAGCGGCTCCAGCGTCGGATGCCCGTACAATACCAGCCGCGCATCTCCCGCTAGCTCCCGAATCGTCCTGATCGCCGCCTCCGGCCGACGCTCAATCGGCTCCACCGCCGCCAGCACCGCCGTGTAATGATGCGCCGTCAGCTCCGCCACCGCCTCAAAATAGTCCGCCGCAAACGTCACCTCCGCACCAGGCATCTCCTGCGCAAGCGCGCTCCGCATCTGGCGATCCCCGTCGCCGATCAGCAGAATCTGTTCTGAACCCATACGCGACATCACGCTATGCCTCTGCCGCCCGTAGACCGTTCACCACCCGTCCTTCGCCTCATTCATCCTTCGCCGCCGTCGGCTTGTACGGCGGCTCCTGCAACAACGCCCTCAACTCCTCCGCTGTCAAAATCGCCTCCCCGATCGGCGCATCCACCAGCGGCCCCTCACGCACCACTCGCTCCGCCCCCGTGTACCCAACCGTCTTCGATGGCCCCGCACACGCCCGAACCTCTCCACCTTCCGACCCACCCTCCACTCCCGTGGGCCTACCCTCCTTCTGCCCCGACGAAAACCGATGCAGCCCCCCGTCCGACAGCAATCCATCCGCTCCCAGCCGCGACGCCTCCGCCAACGCCGCCCCTCGGCCCTCCACTCCCGCCACCCAAACCTCCACGTGCGGATACCGCCGCTTCACCACCCCGATCATCTGCAGCTCTTCCCGGTAAAGGCTTGCAAGGCTTAAAACCAACGCCCGATAAGCCAGCGGCCTCTGGCACAGCTCCGCCATCCCCGAATACCCGTCCTCCGCCTCCTTCGTCTGATAACCCAGCCGCCCCAATGCCTCCACCACCGGCGCACGACAGGACTCGCCCCCCACAATCAGCGCACGCCCACACGTACGCCCCGGAGATTCGCTTTTCCCCTGCATTTCACTCCCGACTCGGCGGCCCGCCAGGAAGCTCGCCCTCCCGGCCTGCCACAACATTGTATTTTCATAATACCCCGCCTCTCAAGTGATGCAATCACAGATCACATAAACCCCCCTCTGCTCCCCTACCCCTGTGACGCCTGTAACGCCTCTGCCGCATCTTGACAGCCCCACGCACCTCTCCTATCGTGCTTGACCCTTGGTGTCCCCCGTGCAGTGCTGCCGGGGTGCGTCCCAGGCAGAGGCCCCGGCTTCGCCGTGCCGTCGTGCCTCCTGTTCTTATCATAAATGTTGAAAGGAGTTCTACTATGGCGGTTAAGGTGGCCATCAATGGCTTCGGCAGAATCGGCCGACTCGTCTTCCAAGCCCTCTGCGATCAGGGCCTCCTCGGTCATGGCATCGATGTCGTCGCCGCCGTCGATATCTCGACCGACGCCGATTACTTCGCCTACCAGATGAAATATGACTCCGTCCACGGCCGCTTCAAACACAAGGTCGAAACCAAAAAGTCCGACCCCTCCAAGGAAGAAGCCGACACCCTCGTCGTCAACGGCCGCGAAATCAAGTGCCTCCTCGCCTCCAAAGACCCCAGCCAGCTCCCCTGGAAAGCCATGGGCGTTGACTATGTCATCGAGTCCACCGGCCTCTTCACCGACTCCGAAAAGGCCAAGGGCCACCTCACCGCCGGCGCCAAAAAGGTCATCCTCTCCGCCCCAGGCAAAGGCCAGGTCAAAACCATCGTCATGGGCGTCAACGAGAACGAATACGACCCCGCCCAGCACAACATCGTCTCCAACGCCTCCTGCACCACCAATTGCCTCGCCCCCGTCGTCCATGTGCTCCTCAAGGAAGGCTTCGGCATCGAAACCGGCCTCATGACCACCATCCACGCCTACACCGCCACCCAGAAAACCGTCGATGGCCCCAGCAAGAAAGACTGGCGCGGCGGCCGCGCTGCCGCCCAGAATATCATCCCCTCCACCACCGGCGCCGCCAAGGCCGTCGGCGAAGTCCTCCCAGCCACCAAGGGCAAGCTCACCGGCATGGCCTTCCGCGTCCCCGTCCCCGACGTCTCCGTGGTTGACCTCACCTTCCGCACCACCAAGGACACCAGCATCGAAGAAATCGACGCCGCCCTCAAAAAGGCCGCCCAAACCTACCTCAAAGGCTACCTCGGCGTCGCCGACGAAGAAGTGGTCTCCACCGACTTCATTCACGACGACCGCTCCAGCATCTACGACAGCCTTGCCACGCTGCAGAACAACCTCAAGGGCGAAAAACGCTTCTTCAAAGTCGTAAGCTGGTACGACAACGAGTGGGGCTACTCCAACCGCGTCATCGACCTCCTCAAACACATGGCCAAAAAAGACGGCCTGCTGAAGTAATCCGATCTCATCCCAACAATTACCCAGGCCGCGCCGCCAGCCCCGGCGCGCCCTGTTGTTTCCCGTCTCTCGTGTACATCTGATGCTTTGACATCGTAACAACTGATGCCATGACGCTTATATGCGGACCACGATCACATTGGAACAGGACGTAGCCGAACGAGCCAAAGCCGCCGTCGCCAAGCTCGGCCGCCCATTCAAGCAGGTGGTCAACGAGGCGCTTCGTATTGGGCTTGATCACTTGCAGCGCCCGCCCAAGCCCCGCCCTTACCACACCAAGGCCCCCGCTTTGCGTCTGCGACAACGCGTCAATCTCGACAACATCCAGGAGCTGCTGCCCCAGGTGGAAGGCGAGGATGCCTGATGATCCTGCGCCGAAATAGGGATGGGGTCCCCGGAATTGCTCTCATGTCTTAGCTCAATCTCTTCCACACGAAACGCAACCCACCTTCGACACTCCCGCCAAGCTTCGCGCCCAGTAGCTGTATACCACCTTCGATGTCGATAAACGCATGGACTTGGACCTCGGCAACCTGAAAGCCATCCTTGGGCTGAGGGATGGACGACAGTAGTTGAGACATAACCTCCGAAAACCCGACAATGGATTTTCTCATCTTGTCCAGAGCAACTGAACCCACTGGGCTGGGCCGCTGCTCTAGGCGGGAGTCATCGTGAGAAAACGTTCGAGCAGTGGTTGACGACACGAGTTCAGAGTAGATCGTAATCCTGTCTTTTGCCATAGCGAATTCCTTTCATTCGGTTCTCGTATGTGAGAAGCCCCATTTGTGCCTAAACCACTGTCCAAATGAACAGTCTCCTGTGCATGTTCTCTCGCCAATGATCTCACAGAGCGGGCATCGAACGCTCGATGACGTAGCGATTTCTCGTGCTGACCACATTACGAATACTTCATCGAAGAGGTTGCCGTACAACTCCGTATCCTGGTCCCTAGCGACTGCCGGGCCCAGTTCAAACACGCTCTTGGGTGTGTTTGCGAAGATCGCAAATGGCACAGTAATATTGCGCATGAGATAGTCAAAGTAAACGACCGGGCTGTAAAACCAGTAGGGCCTCTTGATACGATGTCGCAGATTTCGGCTTAGTAAGCTGGATAAAACCCAATCGCCACTCACGATTGTGCCCGGGTGCCGTCTTCCGGCGAGCGTGTCCTGAAGAAACCGTTCCGGCTGCGGCGACCGACACTTTCGACGAATGTCAGACACCACGTCAGAGTACCCTCGTAGAAAGGTCCCATCTGAATCGCAACCACGGTACGCCAGGCACACCTCCCAAGCCGCCAAGAACCGCCAACTTGGATGCATGTTCTCAAACCGACCCTTCATTGACCAGCCTTGAAATGCAAGGTCAGCGGCTAGAGGAAAGAGATGGGCGATCCCGTTGTGCAGCCACGGGAGTGCGATGCAGAAGCGACCAACAGTGCTCGACGCCCCAAACATATCTCGGAAAACGTCGCTAGCGACTCTCATCCCGTAGTAAGTAGCCAGATACAAGAAGGCGTTAATGTTAGCTTCGTTTTCGAGGATGTCGAATGGTAGCAGATCACGAGACGGACCTTCTTGCGACGCACCGGTGCTAGGCGAAGCGGATCGTGATCCGAACACCGTGGGGATTTGAGGATACAACGGTTCAGGAAGGCGCAGCATGTCGGTCTTATGCATCCCATAGAACTCGCGAAAATGGTGGTCGATGAAGCGCCCGTACTTGTCCTCACGCGTGAGTACGCTGTCCCCCCAGATGAGGCGATGGATGGACTCGAAGCCGACCCAATGGCTAATCCACTCACCGGCCACCGAACGGGGCAGTTGAAATGCGTATTCAAGAAGGGGCAGCTGGGGGGGCCAGTAACGCCTCGGGCGCATCCGCCTGAGTGAAGAAACAAGTCGGTAAGTCCAGCCTGCTTGCTGACGAATTGAGCCGAGTAGACCGAGGGCCATGAACCTGGTCGTCATCTGGAGGAAGTGGGTGTACTCGTGAACGAGATTCGCAAGTCCGATGAGCACTTTCTTGGGTGGAATACTGATGTGTGCTTTGTTGTCTGGGTTTTGCCGGAAATACTGTCCAATAGTCTGAGGGTCAACCGCGCAGGTGCGGAGCAAGAACGATAGCGGGTTGAAGCTCCCATAAGCCATTGTCTCACCGTAGGCTAGGCGAGAGTACCGCTCGAATTCGCGGAGAGTCCCTTTCGGCAAAGCAATCATAAAGCGCGATGCGCGAGCTGTCTATAAAGCAGTTGCCCCTCAATTCCAATTCCGGGGACACCATCCCTGTTTTGACACGGACCGGGCGCTACGGTATCCTCCGCGCCATGGCACGACTGGCCCGCGTCGTGGTTCGCGACGAGTTGTCCGATCCCGACTATCCCGCGTCTGCTACGCCCCTCCGCTGATCGTCACCCCCGACTTGCTCTGGGAGGACTAACATGAGCGAACCATCCCAAGCCGGCCCCGTCACTCCCGTGGCCGCTGATCCACTGATCGACGAGATCCGCGCGATTCGCCGGAAAATCTCCGATCGTTTCGCCAACGATGTGGACCGCCTCATTGAGCACCTCCGCGAGGTCGAGCGACAGCACCCGGACCGCGTTATCTCCCCAACCAAAGCGACCTCGGGTGACGCAGCGCCGACCCCTCCCGCACACTGATCGTCTACCCTCCAGCAACCCCACGATATCTTTAGCGCTGCGCCCCGCCGAAAAATCCGAAAAATCTCCCCCGCTTTCCCCTCAGAAATCCCCACTTCCCTCCGCCAGCGCTCACTCCCCGGCCCGCCCTCAGCGCAACTGACCCGTACATAGGGAGGGACGGTTTTCCCTCCCCAAGGAGCCCGAACATGCGTGTCATCATCGACCCCTCGCATTCCCGTAGCACGGGCACCCTCCCCGTGCATCCCATCCATGTACATCTGTGCCGGATCTGTGGCTCCCTCTTCTCTCCCCACTTCGTCATGGGCCATTCGTCATTCACTCGCGGCCTCTTCACCCTCCTCTCTCACTTCGTGCCTTCGTGCCTCGGTGCCTCCGTGCCTCTTCCCATTCCAGCGTCAAAACGGGGTCATTTGGGGGTCGTTTCAGGGTCGTTTTGGGGTCATTTGGGGGTCGTTTTGGGGTCGTTTCGGGGTCGTTTCGGGGTCGGTTTAGGGTCGGTTTATTATCACCTAATTGCTTGCCAGCGCGAGCTTACCCCCGCTCGGACAAACCCTTACGCCGCCCCCATCTCGGCCGATATTCTTCGCATCCCCACCCCCACACCCTTACATATCCCGTACATGCCGCTTGAATATCTCCATCAGCTTCAGCGTCACTGGCCCCACCTGCCCCGTCCCGATCACCCGCCTGTCGATCTTCGTCACCGCCACCACCTCCGCCGCCGTCCCCGTCAGGAAACACTCATCCGCCGCGTACAGGTCATGCCGCAGCAGGTGCCTCTCCACGCACGCGATTCCGTGCTTCCCGCACAGCCGGATGATCACGTCCCGCGTGATCCCCTCCAGGATCCCGTCCGACGTCGTCGGCGTCGCCACCACCCCATCCCTCACAATGAAAATGTTGTCCCCCGTGCACTCCGCCACCGTCCCCTCGTGGTTCAGCATCACCGCTTCCGGCACACCCGCGTCGATCGCCTCGATCTTCGCAAGTATGTTGTTCAGGTAGTTCATGCTCTTGATCCGCGGCGACAGAGCATTCGGATGGTTCCGGATCACGCTCGCCGTGATCACCGCCATCCCCTTCTCGTACGTCTCCTGCGGATACAGCGTGATCGTGTCCGCGATGATGATCACGCTCGGCCCAGGGCATTTCGCAGGGTCCAGACCCAGCAACCCAATGCCCCGCGTCACCACCGCCCGGATGTAGCAGTCCGTAAACCCGTTCGCCTTGACCGTCTGCTCCATCGCCTCCCGGAACTGCTCCATGGTCATTGGGATCGTCAGCCGGATGCCGCGCGCCGAATCATACAGCCGCCGAAGGTGCGCCTGGCACTCGAAGATCTTCCCGCTGTAGACCCGAATGCCCTCGAACACGCCGTCCCCGTACAGCAGACCGTGGTCATACACGCTGACCTTGGCGTCTTCTTTGTCGTAGTACTTGCCGTCGATCCACACTTTCAATGCCATGACATGCTCCGGGCCGTAAAAGACCCGCAGGCTAAACACTGGACCGGAAAAGGTCAAACGTGCCCAAAACGCAAAAACTCGGACACCACATACACCCTTTCCGCGCAGTACAATAATCCGGTCGTACAGGCGTTTCACTATCGGTGGAATCGGTTGCCTTGCTACTGCACTGCGCGCAACGCAGAACTGCCGCGGATCGGCGGGGACGCAAAACAAGGCAGGACGGAGGCATAACACATGCTCAGCTTCATGAAATGGGTGCTGCCCGCTGCGGCGGCGATCGGACTGCTCGTTGGTACGTCGGCCCTCACCGTGCGGGCCGCTGAAGAAAAGGCCGAGGCCAAGGCTTCTATTAAAGGCAAAGTCGTCGACAAGGAAGACAAGGTCGTCGAGGACGCGACCGTCAACCTCAGTAAGCCCAGGCAGCAGGGCGCGCCACGCGGCGAACGCCCCGAACCCCTGGCTACCGCCAAAACCGACAAGGACGGCAAATTCGTCCTCGCCTTCGACCCCAAGAAAGTCCCCGATGGCGACTACCGCGTCTCCACCCGCGTCCAGGACAAGGGCATGGCATCCGCCCGCGTCACCATCAAGGACGGCAAGGCCGTTGACAAGGATGGCAAGGAAACCGAGCTGTCGATGAAACTCGCCGATATGCCCCAGCGCGGCGGCGGCGGCGGTGGCGGTGGCGGCAACTAACACCCAGACGAACTGAACCGCAAAATACAAGGGAAAGACCAGCAGGCCATGCCCGCTGAGTCTTTCCCTTTTTTCTTCTCGCTCGGATATTATATTATTGCTGAATCATTTGCTGAATATAGGGATTGGACTGCGTCTCGTCATCGAGCGTCCCGATCTCACCGTGTCCCGGCAGCAGACGCGTCTGCCCCGGCAGATGCATCACCCGTCGGATGGACGCCTCCATCTGCGCATGATCTGAGTCCGGCAGGTCCGTCCGCCCCACCGACCCCCCGATGATCAGGTCCCCCCCAACGAGAATCCGCTCGCCGGCGCAATAATACACAACATGCCCCGCGGCATGTCCCGGCGTGTGCATCACCTCAAACTCCAGCCCGCCCACCCTCAGCTTCTGCCCCTCCTCAAGCACGCCGTCCGCACAACGCCCCGGAATCACCAACGGCAACACGAACGGCGTGTCCTGCGGGTCCCGCAGCTTCGCCTCGTCCAGCCGGTGGATCAGCACCTTCGCGCCGGGGAATCGCTTCGTCACCACCGCATGGTCCGCCACATGGTCGAAGTGCCCATGCGTCAGCCACAGCCCCACCAGGTCCCAGCCGTTCTTCTGCACAAGATCCAGCAGCGGACCCGCCGTGTCGTTCGGCGCGTCGAACATCACGGCCTGCCTCGCTCCCTCATCCGCGATCACAAAACAGTTGGTGGCCGCGATCCCGCCAGTGTTCATCAATATCTTCATGGGAATCCCTCAGTCGCCTTAGCAGCTCACGCCGATCTGACGGCGCATCTCGTCCAGGACGCGCATGTTCCCCAAGGTGTCCTCGGGAGTCACGAAAGGCCGCTGGCCGTCGAGTACCACCGCCGCGAACGCGTCAGCCTCCAGTGCATACAGATCCGCGCCGGCATCGACATGCCGGGTCTCGCGCGGCGGCGGGGCGCCGGCCTGGCTGGCGGCGCTGTCCATCCGCGGCGCCCCGCCTCGCGCCATCGTGAAAACCGCCCGCGCCTGCGGCGGCTTCCACGGCACCGGAATCTCGATGTATCCCTCCGAGCCGCACACATACGCCGTGTTGTCCGCCTGAACCGTCATGCCGCAGCTCATCGTTGCGACGATCCCGCCGGGAAAGAGCAGCGTCGCGGCGGCCAGATCGTCGATCCCGCCGTGAAGGTGTCCGACCGCCTGCACCGCCGACGGCTCTTCGCCCGCGAACAGCCGCGAAAAGTTCACGCAGTAGCAGCCGATATCCATGAGGGCGCCACCCGCGAGCTCGGCGCTGAAACGGATGTTGCCCGCCACCCGGGTCGTGCGGTAACAGAAGCTCGTGCGGATGAGCTTGACCTGGCCGACGGCTCCGTCTCGCACCGCCTGGATGACCGCCAGGGTGAGCGGGTGTGTGCGGTACATGAAGGCCTCAATAAGGACGAGGCCGGCCCTTCGCGCGACGTCGAACATCTCCTGGCTCTGGGTGGCGTTGACGGCGAAGGGTTTCTCGCAGAGGACATGCTTCCCGGCGTGCAGCGCCTTGATGGCCCACTCGTGGTGCATCGAGTTGGGCAGTGACACATAGACCGCATCGACATTTCTGTCGGCGAGCACCTGGTCATAAGTTGGGCAGGCGGCGGGGACGCGGTAGGTTTGGGCGAAGGCATCGGCGGCTGCCTGGGTTCGCGAGCCGACGGCGGAGGGCCTGCTGCGGCGGGAAGTGTTCAGGCCGGTGGCGAACTGCCGGGCGATATTGCCCGTGCCGAGGATTCCCCATCGCAGCGTGTCGGTCATGATCGGGCTCCGTATCATCTTGAGCATAGCAGGCCAAGGCGCTGTTGGAAGGGGGTGCGGGCGCCGGCGGGCGGAAATACTCCATTGCTGCTTAATGTAGTTTTGTGGTGGACTCCGGCGGGAATTGTTGGATACTGATAGGGTTGGAGGACGGATGTTCTAAATGGGGAAGGCATCATGAAAATGCTGGCTGACCAGCTACAACTGGTCAAGATGAGCGTTGGGGATGAGGCCGAACACCTTCAGGAACTGTTAAGTCAGTTCGACCTGCCTTACGACGCCTGCTGCTCGATGCAGGTGGTCGTGGACGATCTGAGGGCGGCGGCAAAGCTGATCAGGTACGTGGCTACCCACCTGCCGAAGGGGAACGGGGGGGTTCGCCGGCGAAGGGGCGGCACCCACAAGAGGTGTTGATCGTTCATGCCGGGGGTTGGCGGTCCGCGGCGGAATCCGCAGCCTGCGCCGCGGCGCGGGGTCTGTTGCGCCGTAGGACCGGCCGAGGGGCACGCACGGAGTCGCGCCGCGCCGGCAGCGGGCATTATCGCCTGCCCGCGGTGAGGATCAGGGCGGCCAGTTTCGCCCGGGCGGAATCGTAAGCGGCGGGGTCGGGATTCCATCGATAGAACGAGGGCGTCAGATCCAGGACGATCTGGTCGGCCTCCTTCGCGAGGCCGAGGCGTTCGAGGATGGCCAGGTATTCGTAGTCCTGAATGGAATCGCGCAGGGCCTTGAGGCGGAGGCTGGGGGCGATGCCGTCGTAGCCGACCGGGCGGGCGGGATAGACGATGCACCCTTCGCCGTTGAAGGCGAGGTTGCCTTCGCCTTTCGGGCGGTAGGTGTTGGGCTCGATCCAGGGATCGGCGACCTGGTCCCAATAGCTCAAGCCGCCCCAGTAGAGCAGGCCGCGCATGCGGTATCGCCAGGCCATCCACGCGGGCGCGCGGTAGTTCAGCAGCGGGTAGTCGGTATGCCACCAGGGAGTCTTCTCCTTGCCCTGGCAGAGGGCGGTGTAGGTCCAGAGGGTTTCGCCGAGGGCCTGGCGCTTAGCGGCGCTGTCGGAATCGAACAGGCAGAACAGCGGGCACCAGATGTCAACGGCGCCGTAGAGGTCGCCCCAGGCGGGGTCCTGTGTTTTGGTCTGTTCGACGACCATCACCTTGACGACGGAGTTGGCCTGGCGAATGGCTTTGCCCCACTTCTGCACGTATCGATAGGCCTTCTCGTCGTTGGGCTCGTCGAGCAGATACGCATAGAAGGTGATGTGGGGGCGGTTCAGCTCGGCGGCAGCGCGGTCGAAGGCGGCCAACCATGCGTGGAGCTTCGCCCGCTCGGCATCAGGGTCCTTGACGGCGTTATTCGGATGGGGAACCTGGATGGCGTTAACCTGATTGATATCGACGAACTGCCGGAGGGCGGCGACTTGGCCGGCGGGTATCCGAAACGATCCGTCGGGCTGTGCGACAGGGGTGAGCGTGCCGGAGGGAGGTGTGGCGTTGATGCGATGCTCCGTCAGCAGTTGGGCGCACTGGGTTTCGACGGCGGGCCAGTCGGCGGGCTCGGGCTCCTTGCCGGCCGTGGCGAGCTTGCGGTGGTAGGATCGCATGCGCCCGGCGGGCGAGCCGAAGGCGGTCTGGAGGGTTGAGATACGCGGCAGAGCGAAGTCCCAGACAGTCAACACGACGGAGACCTCGGCGAGCTTGTTGCCGTCGGAGGTGATGCGGTATTGGCCGGTGTATCGGCCGGGTCTGGCATTGGCGGGGACAGCCAGGTCCACCCAGAAGCCGTGGGTTTCATTGGCTGGCAGATCGAAGGGGACGGCGGCGAATCGGGCTGGGGGCAGGGGCTTCTGCGTGATGGGGTGGCTGAACGGGATGAGCGCGTCGGGATACCAGCCGGGCTTGAAATCGGTGTTGCGGTAGGTGCCGGCGGTGATGTGGAGTTGATGCTGGCGGAAGAGGCGGGCGTCGGCGGCGCGGAGGGCGGCGCCGCCGGGGCCGAAGAGGTCGGCGGGGTCGATGTTGATGGTTCTGGCGGGGGCGTCGGATCGGACAAGTATCTGGAAGCTGCGGCATTCATTGCGGGCGGCCCAGACGATCGCCGTATCAGTGGCGTCGTTGGGGCGGGGGTCTTCGCGAAGAATACGCTGAGTGTTGGGCGTGACCCAGACATGCAGGTCGGCGATGGCGGCCTGGAAGCAGAATGCGAGGGGCATGACGATGGCGACGGGCAAAATGCGGCGGTTCATGGGTGTTCTCCGTGTGAGATGGGACACATCGCCACCAATCAACCACAAACTGAGCAGGGGGGCAAGAGTATGGGGCGGTACGCGTCCTCCCCCTCATGTTCTGTTTTCCTGTGTGCCGTGCTGTTACACAACGGGCGGGATTGACGTAGAATCTACGTCATGAAAGGGAAGCACGATTTCAAGGGCTATGGTTCGCGCGGCCAACGGAAGGGCGGATCACAGCATCATTCAGGCTCTGGGCCCAAGGCGCGTGATCGGCGGCGGGGATTCAATCGGCCGGTGGAGCGCGGGCCCAAGACATGTCCCATGTGCGGCGCGGTCGTGGGCGATCTGCGTGGGCACATCCGGGACAGGCATGACGATGCGCGGTCCCATCCGTTGGATTAGCGGAGCGCGAACAGGGCGGGAGCGCGGGCGGGAAGAGGGAAGAGCACGGGAAGGGCTTCCACCGAATGGCACGCCGCGTGGCCGCGGGCAAGCGTCCCTGGAGGGCGCGGTCCATTAGCCGAGCAACGCCTTGATCGTCGCCACCATGTCCGAGCGATCGACGGTCTTCTGGCTTTGCTTGCCGGCTTTGCGGTATTGCTCGCGGTCGGCGATGGCGGCGCGCTGCTCGGCGCCGGCTCGAAGATCCTTGATGGAAACCTTGTTGGTTTTGATCTCGTCCTCGCCCATGATGACGGCGACGGGGATCTCGCGGGCATTGGCCAGGGATAGCTGCTCTCGCAGGGAAACCGGGCCGGAGCCGAAATAGGCTTCGGTGGGGATGCCGGCTTTTCGGAGTTCGGTTGCGACGCCGAGCAGGGCGGTGCTGGGCACTTTTCCGGCGGAAGCCACGAGAACCTTCGTCGTGGTCAGGGGGGATTGGAGCTTGTTGATGCTTTTCAACGCGGCGACCATGCGGTCGAGGCCGATGGAGGCGCCGGTGGCGGGGATGGCGGTATCGAGGAAACGTGCGACGAGCTGGTCGTATCGGCCGCCGCCCATGATCGAGCCCATTTCAGGCGCCTTGAGGAGGTTGGCTTCGTAGACGGGCCCGGAGTAGTAATCGAGGCCGCGAGCGAGGCTGGGGTCGAAGGCGGCGTCGGACTCGGCGACGCCAAGCTCGTCGAGCGCGTCGGCCAGCTCCGACATCTCGCGCAAGGCGGCGTCGGTCGTCTCGGAGGCGGGTAGCAGGGCGCCGATGGACTTGACGATGGATCGGCGGCCGTCTCCGGTGATCGAGATGAAGTCGAGGATTTTGGTGATGACATCGGCCGGGAGGCCGACGCCGCGGATGGGGTCGCCGGAGTCATCGATTCGGCCTTCGCCGAGTTCCTTACGCACGTTGTCGATGCCGACTTTCTGGAGCTTGTCGACGACCCGGAGGACGTGTTTCTGGGTGGCTCGGCTGCTGATGCCGCAGCCGGAGAGCAGGGCGTCGTCGAGCTTGCGGTTGTTGACTCTGACGAGGAACTGGCGATCGTCGGGTTGATTGCAGAGGCCGATGCTGTGGAGGACCTGGCACATGGCGGCGACGATCTCGGCGTCGACGGCAACGGAGTCCGATCCCGCGGCGTCGATGTCGAACTGCGTGAACTGGCGGTACCTCCCCTCCCCGGGTTTGTCGGCGCGGAAAACGGGCCCGATGTGGTATCGCCTGAACGGCAGCTTCAACTCCTCACGATACTGTGCGATGAGGCGGGCAAATGGAACGGTGAGGTCAAATCGCATGGCGATGGCCTCGCGTTCGGGGCTTTCCATGCGAAAGAGCTGCTTGTTGGTCTCCTCGCTGCCGGAGCCCTGCAAGGTCGTCAGATACTCCAACACCGGGGTATCCAGGGGCACGAACCCGTACTTCTCGTAGACCGCCCTGATCTTCTCCACCAGAGCATTACGAGCAATCATCTGATCCGGGAGGAGGTCCTGGCAGCCCTTGAGGGTTCGCGGGATGACCAGGCCCTTCTCAAGTTCTCCGGTTTCTACGGTCATCGGACATGTCCCTTGCAAGCTGGTGTGAACTGGCGAAGAAAAGAATACCGGGGACGGGGCTCGAACCCGTGACCTTCTGATCCACAGTCAGATGCTCTAGCCAACTGAGCTACCCCGGCCAAAACTCCATGTTACTCATACAGCAAGGACAACGATGCCACCGATATCCTGCTGGCTCCATTGCGTGCCATCAGCGGCAACAGATCGCGCGATCGTTCCTTATCGATGATGATCTCCAGCAAAGCACAGCCATTGTTACCTTCGAGGACGGAATAGGCGGCGTCGCTCGGGATGAGCGCCTGCAGGGCCTTGGTCGCGTCCCGGGGGGATTCTACCCTGACACTGACCCGTTTGTCTGCTGCCAGGCAGCTTTTCAGGAGGATCGAGATTGCATCCAGCTTTGTCCGCTTCCACTCATGATTGATGCAGACGTCTCGGTTGGCAAAGAACCGGGTCGTGGATTCCAGGACGGTGTCGAGGATCCGCAGGCCATTCTCGCGGAGCGACGAGCCGGTTTCCGTGCATTCGACGATGGCATCGGCGAAGACGGGGACCTTGGCTTCGGTTGCGCCCCAGGAGAAATCGACCTCAGCCTGAATGGCTTTCTCAGCCAGCCACGCTTCCGTAATCGCTTTCAGTTCGGTTGATACGCGCAGGGGCTTGGCGGCCGATGCGGCTTTCAGGTCGCGGACGGTTTGCCAAGGCGCCTCGTTGGCGACGGCCAGGACCCAGCGAACCGGGCGAAACGAACGTTTCGAGTAACACAAGTCGGCCAGGACGCGAATAGCGCCTTCACAGTTGCGCTCCTTGATCCAGTCGAGCCCGGAGAGGCCGCAGTCGAGGCTGCCGTCCGCGACGTACATCGGGATTTCCTGCGGCCGGAGCATGACCGGGCTGATCTCGGGGTCGTTGGAGCTGAGCCAGAGGGTGCGTTCCGATCCATAGAAAGAGAAGCCAGCGCGCGCGAACAGAGACAGCGTGGCCTCTTGCAGACTGCCCTTCGGGATGCCTAACTTCAGTATTTCCGGCATGTTGCGTCAGCCCAAACAAGGAAGCTCGTACGACACGTGGCGCGAAGCGTGCGCGCCCTCATCCGCCGACCGTGTGGAGGACATTACCAGCCGTGCGGAGGGATGTCAAACCGGGCCTGGAAGGCGGAAGGGGCAGCGCAGGTACTGGAAGTTGCCGGCCGGGTGCCACAGCGGGAGGGATGAGCATCGGAACAGGGGGGCCCGGGATCGGTATGGCAGGACTGTTCGATACATCCCGCAGCCGTCGCGGCCGTATGCGAATCATAGCGAGGGATTATAAGGGGTGAGGGCTGGCGGCGGTGGTATAATAGGACAGAGAGAAGCAGGTTGGCGGCAGGCATGTCAGTGGGGCCGCCGGAACATGTGAATACGTCCAAGCGAGAAAGGAGTCTGCTTATGAAGATGCACGTGACTCCGTTGGGGGAGGGCATTCGGTCGATCTCCGCAGTCATACGCACGGTTCCGATCCCGCCGAAGGCAAGCACGGACGAGCCGCCGCCGCCAGCCCCGGTCTTACCTTTCATCACACTCAGCCGCCAGCCGTATGCGGGGGCATGGACGCTGGCGCAGCAGCTTGTGGATGCTCTGAACCTGTCCGATCCCGGTGAGCGGCCATGG
>Ga0315284_10007051_pt1 | contig 16023 bp, 11 predicted proteins | sample YL17G09_16_MG_FD_203696 | JGI IMG/M metagenome (GOLD analysis project Ga0315284, IMG submission 203696) | Sediment microbial communities from Yellowstone Lake, YNP, Wyoming, USA - YL17G09_16 | ecosystem: Environmental > Aquatic > Freshwater > Lake > Sediment | place: USA: Wyoming | collected... | reverse complement strand
TCTAAGATGACGTGGAGTTTCGGGCCGTCAACTTCACCTCGACCTCGCTCGTGCGCTGGGATTTCGGCGACGGAGCGGTCGAGAACGACACGAGCCCGCCCGTCATCACTCACACCTACCACAGCCCGGGGGCCTATTCCGTCCGCGCTTTCGACGGGGGGAGCGGGTCGCCGTTCGCCCAAACCACGATCAGAGTTATGCCGGAGCGCCTGATCACATTCAGTCCTCCGGATCCGCGGGCCGGAGAGGAGATCACGTTCCGGGCCGTCAATTTCGTTTCCTCTACCCTGCGCTGGGACTTCGGGGACGGGACCGTCCTCTATCCGGCCGGGACCCAGGTCACGCATGTGTACGGGACCGCGGGGCCCTGGACAATCAAGGCCTTCGACCGGAGCGGCTCGGCCGAGGTCGCTACAAGCCTGTCCATCACGGTCTTCCCGAGCCAGGGGCCGAGATCCGAGTTCGCCGTTTCCTTCATCCAGCTCCGCTTCGAGGACGGGAAGTCCTACAAGGTCGTCCCCAGGGAATTCGGGGCCCTGACGGCCTTTGCCGAGATCAAGTTCGAGGGCACGGGCGTCCTTCAAGCCCAGTGGCTCGTCGACGGGATGCCCTTCAAAACGGTCTTTACGAACCTGTTGTTCGCGGGGAACACGATCATCGATTCCGGCAGGGTCCCGGGTCTTCCCTCCCTCATGCCCGGCCTCCACGAGGTCACGCTCCGCCTCATGCAGCCGGTGGCCGAGTTCGAGGTTCCCGTGATCCGGTATTTCGTGACCGCCGATGCGGTCCCCCGCGAGGCCGTGGACTTCTTTCTGGATGGGGCGGTGACGATCGACGGCGCGGCCCTCGGGGGCGATGACGCGACGATCGAAGCGCCCGTCGGGAAGCACTTCCTCCTCAAGGGGCGGGTCCGGAACGAGAGCGGGACGGCCGTCGCCTTCGCCCTGCTCCGGGTCTTCCTCGACGAGGAGATCGTCGACCAGAAGATCGTCCATGACCTCAAGCCCGGCGAGGAGAGGGGATTCGAATCGTCGGTCTTCAACCCGACGGCGGGCCGGAAGCGGCTCGTCCTCGCCCTCTACGACATTTCGCGTCGCCCCGCCGCGATCCTTTACCTCAGGGAGATCTCGGTTGTCCCGCCCAAATAAGAAGGGATCCTCGCCCGTCTCGCCTATCTTATCCTGTAGAACCACATCAGTGATGGCGGGAATCTATCGTCCTCGACATCCGGAGCGGACGGTCCTCAGACAAGATAAAAAGGGACCGCTGCCGTCTTCGCCCAGTGAGAATCTTTAACCGTTTCCTTGGCAATAGTGGAACTATTCAAATTGGCTTGACACCGATCTTTGGGCGGTGATATGTTTATTCTGCAGTCAGGGGCGGAATTTGTCTCTCCAAAAACATTCATAAGTTGCTCTCAGAAAAAAAATTATCCTTTAAAGTATGGAGGGCATAGATCATGAAAAGATTACTTTTTTACTTGGTCATGGCCATTTTGCTTGCGGCATCGGTCCACGGTGCCACGCTGTATCTGACCAAACCAAACGGTAACGAGAACCTGATGTTGGATTCGCCGTATACCATCACCTGGACCTCATCGGGCATAACCAACCCACTCAAACTTGTCTTATTGCGAAATGGCACGAAAGTCGAGGATATTGTCGAAAACATGCCTGCCAACACCACATCGCATGACTGGACTGTCGGCAATCACATGGGCGGAAAAGCTACCCCTGGCAGCGGCTATAGCATTCGGGTAAAGACCATGAACGGTGATTTCGTTGACGATAGTGACGCGTCCTTCACCATCAGCAGCGGGCCCTTTGCCCTGACTGCCCCAAATGGCGGAGAGTCGTGGCCGCGGGGAAGCACCCGACTCATCACCTGGAATCCCGGCGCCGCGACCGGGAGCGTCCGTCTGGACCTCTACAAAGGGGGCACGGCCCTCGACAACATCATAGGAGGCATCACGGCGAACACGCCCGCCGCGGCCGGAAAATATTCCTGGCGCGTGGGCGACCGTCAAGGGAATACCCCGGCCCCGGAGGGAAATGACTATTTCGTCGTCATCCATGCCTACACACCGGACCTTAGGGACCCGGGGAACGGGCCGTTCACGATCACCCACGCGATGCTGCCACCGCCTCCTGTTGCGCCCTCCAAAAGCCTCTCGTTGACAAACCCACGTCGCGGTGATCACTGGTATAAAGGAACCGGCTACACGATCAAATGGACTTCCGCCGGCCTCGCGGATGCCAAGCTCAAGCTGAAACTGATGGAAATCAACGGTACGACGCTCGTGGAGACAATAGGCAATGATATCCCCAACAGCGGTCAGTATTTCTGGGTTGTGCCGATGTCGCTGTCCGACGCTGAAACCTTCTACAAAATACGCATCCAGACCGCGGACAACACTTTCAACGATATCGTCGGACCATTCCCCATCTCCAAGGCCAAGACCCCGTCCGGACCGCCGGCCATCAAGGTCACGGCTCCTGGAGGACCATCTCAGCTCGGCACGGGCTTGACCTATGCCGTCCGCTGGACCTCGACCTGCGGCACTTCCGTCAACGGGCCCACGGATGACTATTTCAGTATTGAATTGATGAACGGCGCGGGCTCGACAAGGGTTCGATGGCTCCTCGAGAACGCCCGGGCCACCTACGATGGCGGGAACCCCGATGGGAGCCACTCCTGGCATTGGGACTGGAAGATCGCGGTCAACGAAACCGCCGGGACCTATCGCATCCGCGTGACCAATCTGACCGGGCAGTGCCCGGGCCTCGGCGAGCCCTTCCAGCTGGTCTACCGGCAGGAGCACAATGAATATGCGGTCATTCCATCCTACCAGAATTGCCTCTATATTCTGAACTGGTGTTGCCCGGGTTACTTAGATCCGACTGATTTGGCCGTCCGTGAGGTGCAAGGTGTCCCCGGCCTTGCCCGCGTTGGCTTTTTCTTTTATAAAAGCGACGATCATGTCCATGGCATTTCCCTCCTGGAGCACCTCGTACTGCGCTCCTTGTTACGTGTGGACAATAATGAGTACTGGTATAAGGACAGGGGGCACCTGCAGGAGGCCAAAATGACGATTCAACGGCAATGGAGAACAAGTCTAAATTCCGCCGTCAACCCCTGCCTCGGAGGGGTTGTGCTGCTGAGTCAATCCGTCCCTTGTGACAAAGGCAATCCAAATATCCCGGGCAACGAAGTGGCGCTTCCGGCGATGCCAGGTGCTGCCACCCCAATTAACACTAGCCAAGGGAACGTCTGGTATGTCGACCTGACCCAGCCCTATTTTGTGCTTATGCAGGGCGGCAAGCCCGACCTGGGTCTTATGCTCTACCCGGCACATGAATCTTCACCGTGTGGAGGTGACGCTTATATGTGCGGGAACGCAGAGTGTTACAAGATCTCGCTGCATTTCCGTTTTGCAAAAGATATCATTGATTAAACCGCGTGCTTGGAAAGGAAAGATGTGATTCAACCCAAAGGGGAATTCAATTCGGCATGTGTCTTTAAAGAACTCATTCACTTATAAAATGGAAAAGCTGAGATCGTTGCAGGAACGTAATGAAAAAATCCGACCTGATTCAGGGTATTTACTTGGAATTCCTGGGCATTCCCTTACAATCATCTTAACTTTCGTTCAATAGAGATAGTAGAGGTTCACCGGCTCCCCCGAAAAATACTAGTATTCAGCCTTTAGCCACACGTAGGCCTCAGAATACGTATGGCATTCAAGAGGTCGCCAGTTCGATCCTGGTCAGCTCCACCACCTCCAGAATCCCGTTTCCCCCGGTTTTCAGTCATTTTTCCTGATTCTTGTTTTTACTTATGACTGGTTGGGTTAAGCGTAACAAGAAGCGATGTGAGAGTCAAATACTGAGAAGGCGGACCTCTCCTCGTGTAAACACGGTTTGGACATACGGGGAAAACCCGCTTTTCCCCTGAAGGGCGCCATGAGCGTAGGAACCACACCTTCTCTCGGGAAGCGGAAATCCAAATTCAGGGCCGACGGCCCGGACATGACGATTAACTAAAATTTTAGTTGACAAACTAATAAATTAGTTTTATATTAGGATTGCCATGAAAGAACTCACTCGTGCCGAAGAGCAAATCATTCAGGTCCTATGGTTTCTGGGCAAGGCCTTCGTCAAGGACATCATCGAACGCCTGCCTTCGCCCAAGCCCGCCTACAACACGGTTTCAACGATAGTCCGGATCCTGGAGAAGAAGGGCTTTGTCGGCCACGAGGCCATCGGGAAGACCCATCTTTACCGGCCGCTTGTCGCGAAGGAGGATTACACCCAGGCGTTCCTCAAGCGCTTTGTCAAGAACTATTTCGACGACTCGTATCAGGAGCTGGTGTCCTTTTTCGCCAAGGACCGGAACCTGACCGTCTCCGAGCTCGAGGAGATCCTGGCCGCCCTCGGCGAGGAAATCCGGAAGCAGAAGGAGGAAGAATGAGTGACCTCGTCGTCTACCTCCTCAAGTCCGGGGCGTGCCTAGCGGTTTTTTATGGATTCTACCGGCTCGTCCTGATGAAGGACACGAATTTCGGACTCAACCGTGCCTTCCTCCTGGGGTCAGCCGTGTTTTCGCTCTTCCTGCCCTTGGTCGAAGTTCCTTCGCCCTTTTTCAAGACCGTGGTCCACGCCTCGTCTTCCGCTCTGCCGATCACGGCGGAGGCGGCCCCGGTCGCCGGTGCGGCGCGCGTCATGGGCATCACCGAAGTTCTGCTCGCGGTCTATGCCACAGGCGCCGGTCTGTTTCTCCTCCTTTTCCTGGCCAGGGTCGGGCGCCTCGCCCTCATGGCCGGGCGCTGCGCGTCCGAGCGCCATCGCGGCCTGAGGATCGTCCTCTGCGACCGGGCCGGCGAATCGTTCTCATTCTTCCATTATGTTTTTCTCAACAAAGCGAACATCGCCGAAGCGAACCTCGAACGGATCCTGGCCCATGAGCTGGCCCACGTCCGCCAGCTCCATTCTTTCGACATCGTTTTTTCGGAGCTCCTGACCGTTATCCAATGGTTCAATCCTTTTGTATGGCCATACAGAAGATCACTGCGCGAAACCCACGAATACCTGGCGGACCGAGCAGTCATCGCGCAGGGCTGCGGTCTCGCCCGGTATCAGCTGCTCATTGTCGAGCAGCATGTGGGCGGACGGCTGCTCGAGCTGGCGAGCAGCTTCCGGACATCCCAAATTAAAAGGAGAATTGCCATGCTATCCAAGCAGCAGACAAAAGGATTGGCCCGGTGGAAGCCGCTCTGGATTCTGCCGCTGGCCGTGGTTTTCGTCCTGGCCTTCGCCGAGTCCCGGACCGTCGTCGTCCAGGAGGCTCAGGAAGCCGTGAAGGCGACGCCCGTCGAGAAGGCCAAGCCCGCCAAGGAAATGTCCGAGGAAGAGAAGATGGAGGCCCTCAAGGAAAAATGGGTCAAGCTTGAGGCGATGAAGAAGGAAAACGCCGAAACCCTGGACATGCTAAAGAAGAAGCTCGACGAGACGACTGATCCCGCGGTAAAAGAGAAGATCATATCCAAGATCAAAGAGCAGAAGCTCCTGTACCTCGAGATCGAAGCGAAATGGCGCATGCTCCACATGAAGAAAATCGAGATGCTTCTGGCGAAGGAAAGCGACGCGGGCAAAAAGGCCGAGCTGGAGAAAAAGCTCAAGCAGCTCCAGATCGAGAACGACGAGTACATGAAGAAGGTCGAACAAATCCACAAGACCGAGGAGAAAGCAAAACACGCGGAGGCTGAGAAGAAGTAACCATAATCCCATTCCCTGCAGCCTGGGGGAGCGGAGCCCGGTGCGTCAACTCCGGGCTCCGCTCCCTGGCATTTGGGGGCGGCCCAAGCCAACACGTTTATAACAAAGACGATAGAGGTAAAAAGCAGCCAGCTTCAATGCTAAATAATGGCGTTTTTGCCCCGAAAAAAGGCTCTCAATTTGGATGAGCTTATTTACGGCTTTTCCAAATCGGCCATTCGAAATAACGAATTCCCTCCGACGTTGACGGCCCGGATAAGGGCCACATATATGCGTCGAATTTGATTGCCGGAAGGTTTCATTTCCCCGAAGTTTTTTAAGAAATCGACCGTTTCACCGTCTGAAGGCGAAGGCTTTGAGAGCTGCGGAGGGCATGCTACAATGAAAAATCTGATTTCTTGAACGCCGGCAGGGAGACGTCAACATGGAAAATATGGAATCCTATCGCCGATTTCTGAAGGCATATTGGTGGGACGAGAGGGAAAAACATGAAACTGATCTGAACAAGGGGATTTCCGCGCCTCCGATTCAGATGCCTTGCCCTCCGAATGCCCCCCGGATTACCTTGATGCCGCCGGAGAAACTAAAGATGGGTTTTATGTCTGTTTTCCAGGCTATCCGCGACAGGAAGAGCCACAGGAAGTATAAGGTGGATTCCCTGACCAAAGACGAGTTATCGTTCCTCCTCTGGGCCGTGCAGGGGATGCGTGATGAAGCCGATGAACGAGAGATGAGGCGCACCGTCCCGTCTGCCGGTTCGCGCCATCCATTCGAAACATACCTGCTGGTGAACCGAGTGATCGGACTCGAGCCGGGCGTTTACAGGTACCGCCCTCAGCAACATGAGCTGTGTTTTCTCGTTCCGGACGGTGATCTTGCTCGAAAAGTGAGCGAGGGGTGTCGCGGGCAGGCTTTCGTGGGCCAGGGCTCGGTCGTCTTTGTTTGGACGGTTGTCCCTTACCGAGCGGAATGGCGGTATCTGATGGTAGCGCCCAAGATGATCGCCCTCGACGCAGGACATGTCTGCCAGAATTTGTATATCGCCTGCACCGCTATAGGAGCGGGGACATGTGCTATCGGGGCCTATGACCAGGACAAAATGGACGCGATCATCGGCGCAGATGGCAAAGAAGAATTCGTCATCTATGCCGCCCCGGTGGGAAAGGTCTAGCAGCCTATCTTCCTCAAACAACCTTGCTTTCGCCCTCATTCCGGGCCAAGGCCAGCAATTGATAACGATTCCTGAGTCCGAGCTTTCGGTAAATGCTCGAGACATGGTTCCTGACCGTACCAGCCGAAATGAAGAGGGCCCTATGGATATCGATGTTGTCCTTACCGGACAGGATGAGACCGACGATTTCCCTTTCCCTCTTGGTGAGTCCGTGGACATCGGCCAGACGGCCCAGGTCAATTGTTCTAAAAGGCAGGGCCGGAATTCCCTGGAATTCCCGGCGAAGCACGGCCAGCAAATATATAAGGGGGATGTAGTCACTCATAAAATAAACCAGCGGATAGACAAGAGCGAAAACAGGCCGGGGCGGCGGCATAAGGAGCAATCCGCCTAAGACGACAAGAAGCCCCACGTACATTCCTCCAAACCTAAGAACCATTCTTCGCCGCCAGGGGTCCCGCAGGTTTCCGACGTAGAAAACGATTTGGGCCAGAGCCCAGAAACGGATGAAGCATCCCAGCCAGCGCACGGCCGCGAACGCGGTCGTATAGGCGCGGGAAGAAGCGAGGGTGGGTGTCGAGGCGAAGTTAGCGACCATGACCGCGAAAGCCGCAGCCGCGATGAACTGGGCGGCAAGGTAAACGATCCAGACCAGCCGGCTGACATTCCGGCCCATCAGCTTGGCGATCATTCTTATAAAAAAATACCAGCTGATGAACAACAGCGGGACGGATAATAAGCACAGGATTTTTGAGGACGTCTCGATCGAGGTTCCGGGGAGGAGTCGCGTGTTCGAGGTCAGAGAGAGGAATGCCTCGCCGAGGCCGCTGTCGAAAACGGTCGCGTTAATGGCAAGAAGATAGTACGTATATGCCAACAGCAGAGGATCCCCTGTCCTTTGGTAGCGGCGGTATGTCGTGATAAGCAGAGCGAGGCCGCCCGCGAAAAGGAGCAGATAAAAGCTGAAAAGGTAAATCGTCATATGAGGCCATGATTTTATCACAGCCGGGCAGATTTTTTTAAAAACGTGACAGTTGTCATATTGAAAGAAGATGAATGATCGCGTAACAACGGACGAGGGCGGAACTTCCATAGCGGTTCCGGGACGTCCAAGAAGCCGGCCGAAAAGGCGGGTTCCGCCCAAATCTACAGTGGAGGTTCTCATGAGAGAGTTTTTTGAAAACCAGCACAGCCGCCGGGCTTTCTTAGGGCGATGCCTGCCGGCTTGCGCCATGACCTGCTTGGGATTGACCTCGCTTCCCCTGCTGGGACGATCGTCAGACGCGGTGCCGCAATCGCCAACCGGGCACAAATTCGACGCCGAACTGCCGGGGAAGCTCTCGATGGGTCAGATCTTCGCCCATCGGTACGGCTCGATATTCATCCCCTTTGTCAAGTTCTGCGCCGAAAAATTGGGCCGGGACAAGACCATGGAGATGCTCAAGGCCTATGCCGCGGAATCTGCGGTCCTGACGGCGGCAAATTTAGTAAAAAGGCTCGGCAGCAATGAGTTTGAGGCCGCCAAGAGATACCTTGATCCCGCTAACCCAGCCCAAGCAAGCATGCTGACTTTTAAGATCGTGGAAAGCACGGACAAATCTTATGAGCTAAACATCACCGAATGCCTGTGGGCCAAAACCTTCCTCGATGCCAAGGCCGGCGACCTCGGATATGCGGCCGTATGCTTCGGAGATTATCAAACGGTCAAATCGTTCAATCCGCACCTCGAATTAGTCCGGAACAAGACCTTGATGCAGGGTGATGCCTGCTGTAACCACCGGTATCTCTGGAAAGGCTGATCCGTGCGGCGATAGGGCTTATTCGTAGCGCAGGGCGTTTACGGGATTGGCCCGGGCTGCCCGGACGGCCTGGCGGCTGACAGTGACCAAGGCGATAAGGAAGGCGGCAGCGGCGGATAAAAGGAAGGGTCCGACCCCGATTTCCGCCCGGTAGGCAAACTTCTTCAGCCAGCCGTGCATGATGAAATAGGCGGCCGGCCAGGCGGCGAGGTTGGCCCAGACGATGCACTTCAGGTATTCCTTGGTCAGGAGGGCGATGACGCCCCCGACCGAGGAACCGAGGACCTTCCGGATGCCCACCTCCTTAGTGCGCTGTTCGGCGGTGAAAGAAGCCAGGCCGAAAAGACCGAGACAAGAAATGATGACCGCCAGGACGGAAAAAGCGTTGAGAATCGTTCTCGTCCGTTCGGTGTCATTGTAACCGCTCTCTAAAACGTCGTCGAAGAAGGTGAAGGCAAACGGATATTCCGGGATCAGATGTTCCCAGGTTTCTTTGATATCCGCAATCGTGGCCGAGAGGGAACCGGGCGAGATCCTGACCCCGACCACGTTAGCGACTTCCGGCTCAAGGCGCAGGACGAGAGGCTCGATTCTTCGACTTAATGTCTGGTAATGGAAGTTTTTCATGACGCCGATGATTCTGTACGATCTGTCTCCTTGTCTCAGTTCCCTGCCTTCGGCCTTTTGGTGCCCCATCAGCCTGGCCAATTCCTCGTTGATCAGACAGCTTGACGCGGCATCCGACGGGTAATCCCGGGAGAAATCCCTGCCCTCGAAAAGTTTAATCCGGAACGTGTTGATGAAATCGTAGTTGACCATGTTGGTGGAGAGCTCTCCGGGCTGGCTGGGATCACGGCCTTCCCAATGAAAGCCGTCTTGACGCCAGGAAAAATAGGGGAGCGGGACCCGCATCCCGGTGACGCCGAGGATTCTGGGATTTCCTAGGAGATCGCTCTTCAGGGCTTCATAGGACGTCTGACTTCCCCCTTTCATGTCGAGCAGGACGAGGTTTTCTCTGTCGTAGCCAGTCCCGACGCGGCGGGCGAATCCCAGTTGTTTGTGGACGATGAGGACGCCGATCATCAGAAGGATGGAAAGCGAGAATTGGACGACAACAAGCGACTTTCTGAGCCGCGACCTTTTCACGCCGGCCCTGAGCTCGCCCTTGATCACCTTGACCGGCTCGAAGCCGGACAGGAGGAGGGCCGGGTAGACGCCCGCCGCGAGCCCCGTGAGCAAGGCGAATAAGACTGCGATGGGGATCAAAGGACCGTTGCTCAGAGCCAGACTCTTTCCGGTCAGGGCGTTGAAAGAGGGGAGGAGAAGGGCGGCCAGCAGCAGGGCTCCGCAGAAAGCCGCGAACGACAGGAGGAGCGATTCGCCCAGGAACTGGGAGATGATGTGGATCCTAAAGGCGCCGGATATCTTACGCATCCCGATTTCCTTGGCCCTGTCAGCAGAGCGGGCCGTGGCCAGATTGATGAAGTTGAACCAGGCGATGGCCAGCACGAAGATTGCCGTCGCCGAGAATATGTAGACGTAGGCGATATCGGAATAGAGATGAAAACGCCGCTCTCGAAAAGGCAACAGGCTGATCCGGCCTTCGACTCCCCCGTGAGTCGGGATCACGTCCGCGATTTTCGTGTTGAGTTCTTCGCTACGGCAACCCGGGCGGAGTTTGACGAAAGTCTGGGGGTAGAGGCTGTTCCATTCCAAATACCAGGCCCCGGCCGTGGCGATCCGGAAGGCCATGGGCACGATCATGTCGAACTGCAGGGTGGAGTTGGGCGGGATATTTTCGACGACCCCGCTGACGGTGAATTCGTGCTCGCGGTTTAAAGTCATGGTTTTTCCGAGAGGGTTTTTACCGGGAAAATACTTCTCCGCCGTGGCCCTGGAAATGACGATGGAGTGGGGATCTTCCAGCGCGGTTCGGGGATTCCCTTCAAGGAAGGGAAATGAAAAGAACTCGAAAAAGGACGAGTCCGCGATCCTCATTCCGTTTTCGTAGAATATCTTATCGTCAGCGGCGAGCATATCGCCGCCGAAAAAATAGTGGAAACGGACGGCCTCGGTGATCTCGGGGAATTCTTCCTTAAGGATCGGACCGAGAAGCGTCGGAGTGATGGCATTCTCGAATTCCGAATAGCAGAGCACATGATAGATGCGGTCGACGTCTTTGTGAAAGGCGTCGAAACTCAGTTCGTCGAGGACCCACAGAGTGATAAGGAGGCAGCAGGCGAACCCAACGGCGAGGCCGGCGATGTTGATGAGCGAGTAGCCCCAATGCCGGCGGAGGTTCCTCAGGGCGACTTTGGCGTAATTTTTGAACATGATGAAACTCCAGCAGAAATTGTTGAAAACGAAGGGCGGCAGGGACCTCAGAACCTGAACCCAGTACCACCGGCGGGCCGCGCCAGGCCCCCTTTCGGCGGCGAGTTCTTCATGGATTTCCGAGAAGTCGTTGAGGATCGAGGGACGATCCTCCTTGCGGGCGATTCTTGCCAATATCCAGGCCGCCGCCGAAGGTGGAGAGTGCCTATTCCCTTTCATCGGGGTTCTTTCAGGTCGATCGCGACCTCGGAAATGCCTTTCCAGAGAGATTTCTGGTAGTCCCTGACCTCCAGGAGCGCCTTTTTTCCATCCTCCGTCAGGCGATAATAGGTCCGGCTCCGGCCTCCTTTTTCCTGATGGACCTGGGTTATGGTTTTAGAGACATACCCCTTCCTGAGAAGCTGATCCAGGGAGAAATAAAGGGAGCCCAGGGAATAATTCTTTTGGAGGGATTTGGAGACGCGCTTGTTGATGGTCACGCCGTAGGCGTTATCCTTGAGCCTCCAGATGGCGACGAGAATTGCTTCTTCCAGCCGGGTGATTAGGCTCATGGCTTCTCCGGTTTTATTAGATTCCAATATATAATACTTGGGATCGCCGAAAAAGGTTGACGCGGAGGGCCTAAAATATCGTCTCCGTACCCGACCCCAAGGGGCGGGGCGAAATGAGGGTTGACAATCCTATGCTATTGATAGGTTCTACGCGACCTGCCTGCCGGCGCCGTTCCTCTCGGTCCTCGTCGACGACTAATCTCCTGCCGGACTCTCGGCCGTCATCAAGGCGACCTGCTCGGAGACCCGCGCTGGCGGCTTATCCGCCACAAAGCGAAGCTTCTGGTGGTCGATGATGCGGGGGCGATTGACATCGTCGCGCGGTTGACGATATAGTTCCGGCGTGGTTGAGCGGCCCTTCGACGCGCCGCGCAATAAGCAAATTCCGATGAGGCGAAAATGAAGAGGATAACCGGCATCGTTATTCTCACGCTCGTTCATTTCTCGGCGTCCGGCGGGTCCCCGTCCGTTATTTCGAAGCCCGCTATCAACGCTCGTGGCCCGGAGGAGATTTCCTTCATCAAGTCTCTGGTGGAGATGATATCCGAGGAAGAGCTCAGAGATCATATTCTTGCCTTACAGAACATGGGCACGCGCTATGCGCCGAGCCGGGGGAACCTGCGGGCGGCGGATTATATCAAGGAAGCCCTGACTTCTTCCGGCATCAAAAACGTCATCTTTGATGAATTTTCATATTACGACGACGAGACCGGGAGCTATGAGATGTCCCGAAATGTGATCGCCTCCAAACCGGGAATCAGGACGCCGGAAAAAATCGTTCTCATCGGGGCTCATTTTGACAGCGTCTCCCGTTCGGCTGAAGACGGGCGCATTTCCATTCTCGATAAAGAGAATCCGGCCTCCGGCGCCGACGACAATGGGACGGGGATTGCGACGGTTCTCGCCGCCGCTCGAATCCTTGCTCCCCAGAAGTTTGACCGCACTCTTCGCTTTGTCGCATTTTCCGCTGAGGAAGGCGGCATCTATGGAAGTTCCCATTATGCCGCGGAATCGGCCCGTAAGAATGAAGATATTGTCGCCATGATCAACATCGATATGATCGGATACGTCGATCAGGAACCAGAAGATATAGACATTTTTGCCAACGAAAAATCAGTTTGGCTCCTGGACGCGATCACGGATCATGCTTCCGTTTATGCTCCGGAATTGTTTATCTTCCGCATCATCAACGATCGATATGATGGGAGCGACCACGGCCCTTTCTGGTACAACGGGTATCCCGCCGTATGCTTCATGGAGGATTACTATCCCTCGAACCGGTTCTATCATTCTCCCAAAGATACCTTGGACACCATCAATTTCCCCTTTTTCCTCAACACGGTCAGGCTCGCCGTCGCCGGCTCAGCCGAGCTCGCCGGAATCCATGTCCCAAACAAGCCGGCCGTTCCTTCCGCGACGATCGGCCAAGAGATCGGCTTAAAAGCCGTCAACTGGAGGACGGACTTTGGGAAAAAGTTACTTTTCACAGTTTCGCCGTCCTCCAATCAAGCGAATATCATTGATGTCAGCCTCCCCAGGATATCCTCCTGCGACGGAGTGTCCCTGGGGGATCTAACACCGGAGGTCTGGGGCGAGCCTCGCGATTATCCCGTCGCAGCCGTTCAAAAGCCTGACGAGAAGCTGATTTATGTCTCTATGATAAAGCTGAGGGCTCCGGGAAAAGAATCGGAACGGGGGACGGTCCGGATCGTAGATCCCGGAAAAAAGCGGGTCGTCGGGAGTTTCCCGGTCAATCGATTTCCCACAACGGGCTGCTTCAATTCGGCGGGAACGAAATTCTATCAGCCGTATTGGGGAGAAAAGTTCATCGATGTCTTTGATACCGCTTCATTGAAAAGCATCGATCGGATCCCCACGCCTTTTCCCTTAAGTCGGCTCTTCGTGGATACAGATGGAAAACGCGCCATAGGAATATCCCCGGAGACCCATTCCATCGTCATTTTAAACATCGCCGACAAGCGCATGGGAAAAGTCTTTCATGAAATCTCTGCTCCCAAAGACGTCGTTCTCGTTAATGACCAACTTGCCTTAGTCTGCAGCTATGACCAAGCGAAAATATTTTCTATTGATATGGGGAGGGAAGAGATTCTAGGAGAAATTTCCATCAGTCCTCGGCCAATCCGTTTGCTCCTTTCGCCTCAGAAGGATTTGCTCGTATCTTTTCATCAATTGAGTCCCACAGTGGATCTTTTTCATTTAATCCCGTCCCGGGGCAAGGGCCAACCGACTATAGAGAGAAAAAGAGTGATGGACTTGGGTGAAGCGATAACCGATGGGACGTTTGCCGAGGATCACAGGTGTTATTTCGTGAGCTCCGGCAATAATCGCTTATTGGGCTTGGATCTTTCCAATGAAAAGGTCTTTTGGGGGATGCGGACCGGAGGAGTCCGAGGTCGGGCGGACATCGAAAGAATCCTCTTCATTGGGGATAAGTAGCTTCCCTCGGTGATTCCTTATCAGCGTCCGATGACGGACGATTCTTGCTTATTTTTTGGGTTTTGTCTTCTTGGGGCTCTCAGCAGGACCAGTGATGTTGATCGTTACCTCGTAGTCCATCCCCCTTTGAAAGCAGGGCTGGCCGGTGAGTTCATCGTATTTGACCTCGGGCTGACCATCGTACGTGGCCTCGACGACGTAGTGGTAGCCGGGGGCGTTGTCGAAGTCGCCCTCGATCGTCAGATGGAATTTGAGGATCCCGGTCAGAACAGGATCCTGGCTCGAATAATTGACGGCCGTGACGTTTTTCGCCTTAAGGGTCCCTGAGTCGCACCAGGGTCCGCTGGGGTTGAGGGTCATCATGCCGCCTGTATATGTGGACTTGTAGGCGTAGACGTTGAGGTCGTTTGGCAACCCCCCCCACGCGCCGGGTTCAACCGTGACCAGTTTGGCCTGGTTGAAGATATAGCCTTCGCCCAGGGCCATGAGGACGTTGCCTGGTTGTCCGGGGAACCCGCCTTTGAACATTTCCTTCCAGAACTTGGTGTAGAAATGGCCCTCTGCCGTGGAATAGATGCCCGGATTGACCTTGACCTTGGCCGAAAGCCCGATCGTGAAAACCATAAGAAAAACCAGAGAAAAAACGATCGTCCTTTTCATCTCTTCCTCCTTTAGAGTAACTTATTAATAAAATGAGCCTCGCGCGGAACTAACTCAAGTTGCCCCTTCCCAAGAGCCCGCTTCCTCTCTCGAGGCTTCTTAAGTCCGGCGTGCGCCCACATCTGTACCTTTAGTCGAGCGGGAGGCCTGCAAATTGAGGAATCCGCGGCCGGCCGTTCAATGACGCCCGGGGCATTGTTTCAGCCTGCTCTCTCTGGAAGCCCAGGGATCGATATCAGGTTTCCTTGACGCCTCCCAATTCCTATGCGTCCATGCGCCTGCGTCCGGCCGGCCGCCGAGTCCGCTTGCTTCCCCGCCGATTGCGGTTTTATAATCAAAGAGGACTTCCGGCGAGGAAGTCTGCGAGGATGAATAGAGAACGCCGAACGCGAACCGAAGAGAGAGGATCTCGATGAAGAGAAGACAAACCCCTTGGATCCTTTTGTTCCTGTCCTTTGCTTTGTTGGCCCAATGCAAGGGCCCGGCGGACAAAGGAGCGTTCTTCCAGCAAATCGTCTCCGGGATGCCGGACTACCGGGAGTTCCTAACCGTCGATGAACTTCATGCCTCGTTGCGGGGCTTGAAAGAGCGATATCCGGACGAGGTGACTTTGGACACCGTCGGGAAAACGGATCTAGGGACTCCCATCTATGAGTTCAGGGCCGGGAAGGGGAAGCGCCACGCTCTCCTGTTCGGCTTCCCCCATCCGAACGAGCCCATAGGAAGCATGATGCTTCACTACCTCACCGAAGAGTTGGCGAAGAACGGGAAGTTGAGGGACTTTTTCGATTTCACCTGGCACATCGTGGTCTGCGCCGAGCCGGACAAGGCCAGGCTGAACGAAGGCTGGTTCAAAGGGACGCTGACCCTGGCCAGGTACGCCAGGAATTTCTACCGGCCGCCATCCTATCAGCAGGTCGAGTGGACGTTCCCGGTCACGTACAAGAAATACACGTTCGACACGCCGACTCCCGAAGCCCTGGCCCTGATGAAGATCATCGATGGAAACCGGATCGATTTCTCCTTCGGCCTCCACAATTCCGGTTTCGGCGGGGTCTACTATTATTGGTCCCAGGACGTGCCCGAGCTTTATCCCCCTCTCTATGCGTTCATTGCCGGCCAGGGGCTTCCTCTACACCTGGGCGAGCCAGAAGTTCCATGGGGGAAGAAGTACGACGGCCGGGCCATGTTCCAGATGATCTATTTCAAGGAAGGTTATGATTGGATGGAGAAATACTCGCCGACGCCCCCGGAAAAGGTGACGAGCGGCGGCGAGT
>Ga0315284_10007046_pt1 | contig 16027 bp, 32 predicted proteins | sample YL17G09_16_MG_FD_203696 | JGI IMG/M metagenome (GOLD analysis project Ga0315284, IMG submission 203696) | Sediment microbial communities from Yellowstone Lake, YNP, Wyoming, USA - YL17G09_16 | ecosystem: Environmental > Aquatic > Freshwater > Lake > Sediment | place: USA: Wyoming | collected... | reverse complement strand
GGAGATCTCGGGGGGAGGAGCTTCAAGCTCTTCTCCTTTAGCATCCTTGTTCGTCTCCCTGGTGATCTGCTTGATGTAGTTCCCTACGGACTTCAGGCAGCTAGAACAGAGGTCTTCATACCGAACCACGGTACCCATAAACGTCATAGCCAAAGCCGGGCCATGATGTGCTTCGACGCCCAGATACTCCGTACGTTTACAGCGGTCACACTCGAGCTTGATAGTAGTAGATCTAGCCACAGGTATTCTCCGAATAGGTTTGCCCAGCAATGTGGGTCTTGATAACTTCACTTCCCAAAGATCTTCCAGTGCAAGTACGTCTTGATTGCCGCAACCTCGTACCTTGATAGCTCCTCGTTGCCGAGCTGAGTGAAGAAGACACCAAAGGCGTTCAGGTCCTCGTTGACCTTCTGCTCAATGGTAGTTCTATCCCCAACTGAACCGACCTGCACAATGACACCAAGCTCTTCGCCCATATTCCACTCCATTCAAACGGCACTAGCCGGCGATGCAGAAGCCATCTCTGAGTTAGACACGCAGCTGTTCCCTGATAACTGCTTCAACTCTAAAACGATCGAGAAAGAGATTGCGGTATCCAAGGCGTTCGTTCGGTACAAGGCAGGGAAGCTGATTGGGTACATTCTGTCTCGGTGGGATGGCTACATCCTAGACATCACCCGCATCGGTGTCCACCCAGACTTTCAAGGCAGGAAGCTCGGCACCGCCCTGCTCAGTATGGTGCTCGATGACAGGCCAGCCATGCTGCACGTCAACAAGCACAATCAAAGAGCAAGGCAGCTGTACCAGAGGCAGGGCTTCGAAGTCGTGGCGAACACTACCGACTCCTGGGTAATGATTCGGCCTAGAACTTCACAGACTTGAAGACGCTGCCGCAGGTGCACTTGTAGAGGGGCTTGCCGTCCGTGCCCGTGGACACGGCTACCTCTGCTTGGCACCGGGGGCAGCGGAGCTTACGCATGCCTTCTTTACCAAACCCCAGCTTGGTGACAGCTACGTCGCCCTGCTGCTTCTGTGGGAGCTTACGGTTGACTCGGGACATCTGCGCCTCCTTCGAAGTACGTTGCGCCTTCGTCCTGGTCGTCAGCCCCCGTGTCCTCATCTTGGGGAGCTTGTTCAACCTGAACAGCTTCCTTACTGGCACGCTCTTCTTCCAGGCGCTTCATCTCACCCTCGCGCCAGATCTTATACGCGCCGTAGTACGCCTCCATGTCCACAGCGCCATCAGGCAACTTGAAGACGTCGCCCTTTACGATGTCCTGGCACAAGGTCTTCAGCACGTAGATATGCGCATCCGTGAAGACGAAAGCTTGCTGGATGTTGGTGATGTCCCCCGTGCGAATCTCAACCAGCTTCTTCATGCCGGCCTCGAGCGCGTTCACCTTGAGGTGCAACACTCGAAGCAGCGCTACAGCATCCGGGGCCTGCTGCCCGCTTTTGCCGTTCTTGTTCATGTCACTGCTTCGCTTTCTTTGGTTCTTTTTTCCATTGGGTCCCGGCTTTGACATCTGATCTCCTGATAAGTTCGAACTTGCCCATCTCTAGTCGTAGGGCATGCTCTGCGTCTTTGAGTTCGTCGATAAATTCAGCAATCTCTTCAGTGGGCGTAAAACTATCTATCTGCGCAACCTCTTCACAAAGGATTCGTTCTTTAGGATCTTGGCCGTCAGAGCCAAGGTACGTGCGGCTCAAGTGAATCACCACGTTTTGGATGATGGACCTGCGGTAAGCGAGGGCTGCAAAGGCTTCATTCGTCCGGTGTGTCTTGGTCATGCTTTTATGAACGCCTGAAAGCGTCCCTCCAGATCGGCACCAGCAGCAGTATCCGCTAGAATAGACTTGAGAGTATAGATTCTTTTTCGGCGACTGCTTCGAATCTGATCGAGAGTGTCGCCGCTATACTTCGCTGTCTGCTCACGCATCGCTGCCAGTCTCAGGTCATTGGGGTGGTACTTGACGTAAATGTCAGCACTCATCTCAAGTCGCATGAAGTACTTTAGCACAAGCTGTGCCCAACCCTGATACGTGAGACGGGCCATGATCTGCCCGTATACTTTATCCCCATCCCAAACCTTGTTGCATGCCTTACACACCAAGAACCCGTAGCCGTGCCCTGCGTCACGAATAAATGCTTCGCAGTTGCTGACCCCTAGCTTTTTACCAGGGCAGATGTGCATGAGGGCGTCACCGCCTCCATGAAACTTACTTCCGCTCTCCCAGAAAGACACGATACCTGCTGATGGCTTACTCGGAGAAAAGCCACGGTCGAACAAGATCTCAATCTTGTAGCGAGCAAGATCTTTGGTCTCAAGCAACGCATCTAGCGCTTTCTTCTTAGCCTCAACAGCCGCCTTGTCCTCCTCGGACAGGAACGGATTGGTTGATTGAAGGTCAAGAAGAGATGTCGCTTTTACCGTCATCGTTAGCTCCGTATTTGACGCATAGCCATTGGGCCTACAACCGCTGAGCCCATTGGCTGCGCACCCTTGCCTGTACCGCTCAAAGAATTGCGGTTCGGGTTCGAGTAGAGCGGAACCTCCTCCGCGCTTTGCTGCACACGCTGGACCGCACTGATGGCAGCCACAAGGGCAGTCAGATCTTCTTGGCCTGCACCTTGAAGAATCAAGCGCCACCCAAAGACCAGCTTGTCCCCGCGCAGGAAGTACTGCTTAGACACGTCCAGGTCCCACGTAGACTTCTCAGCCAGGGCCAGTAGGCGCTGAACAAGCTGCAGCCAGGTAGGCATTAGGGCCTGCGGTACGCGCCCCAACAAGCGAACCTGCGTGTCCTTGCTCTTGTTGCTGACGACCTCAAATCCAGCCTTCTGCCTCAGCGCTGCCTCAATGCTCGAGCTGTCCATCAGGTCTTCTCCGCGCTTACAGGGGTACAGATCATAAACGCCTTATCCGCCCCGTAGAAGAGCTCCTCGACATTTACGAAGTAAACTTTCCCAACCCCAGGTACACGAAGATGCGTTTCCTCATCCAGCATCAAGTCGTAGATGCTGTCTGTCGTCCAAGGGATAATGTAGTCACCCATCTTTGTGCGGTGATACTCGATGTTGATCCCTACGACCTTGCTTCGCTCCTCGGGCACCGGGACATAGAGCCGGCAAGACGAGTGATCTTTTTCCCACTCCTTGGCGAGATCAAGGTCAGTCTGGCGCATCTCCACAGCATCCTCACTGAACACCGCCTCTCTTATGCGCTTGAGCACCGCCTTGTGCGTCGGATACTTCTCTGGGTGCGCTTCCGCTTCCGTAAGAAGACCCCAACGCCGAAGCTGCTCAACGTCGTCATAGTCAATGATCCCTGTATCAATGACCGCATTCGTTACTGGCTTATCCATCAAAGAACCTCCACGTCGTTCGACGCCCCGTAAATCATGTCCATCTCAATCTTGTACGACTTCTGTACGTCCGCCATCGACGCCTCCCTGGTATAGCCGAGGCACAGAAGAAGCGCTGTGTCAGGGGCGTGTCTATCAGTAAGCACCGGCAGCCCGCACAGTTTGCCGGAGGCACTGAGCTTGTACCCGGTAGACAGCGCGTACCACTCACTCAGGATTGAGTTCGGGCTAGTCACAAAAGCTATCGGGTAAAGATTTTCCAACGCAGCCCTGTCCAGCATCATAGTCAGCACAACCCCGGCGTTACTTGCTTCAGGAGACAACTCATCCACTGCCGCCTGTCGTATCAAGTAGTACGGCTCCAAGTTATCGAAGTCTATCTTGAACCCGCCGCCATCTTCGTCATCCGTCTCTAGCGCCACGTACTTGAAGTTGATCCTGCCTCGCGAATCGATGTGGATCGACTGAACACGCGGCATCTTTAGAATGGTGCGTATCGTCCGCACAAACCCCTCAACCCCAGTGTTGGTGGGAACCTCAACTGTCTTCTCCTGGACGCTGCTCTCCATCAGATTTGCTCGGCATCAGCAGGCAGCTTGGTTACGTCATCTTGCTCCTTGAGCTCCTGTATAAGCCGCACCACAAGAGCTGACAGCGTGATGCCGCGCTCCTGCGCATAAACCTTTGCCCACTCCTTCACACCAGCAGGCAAACGAATATGAACTCGGCTCTCACCCGCCACTGCTCTCCTCCAAAAACTTGATCCCATCCAGGTAGTCACGAAGACCTGGAAGTGGGAACTTGGTGCAAATATACTCGATGATCAGCGCGTGAACCTCATCCAATGTTCTTTGGTCAATAGGCCTGCCCACGATCTTGGCACGCAGCTCCTGCTCTAGATCCTTCTTGAACTGAAGGTTCTGACCAAGCCACGTGGGCAACCACATATAGTTGAGGACCACAGCACTCTTCTCTACGCTGATGAATCTCATTCGCGTTTACTAACCTCAATGTCAGCGCCGGGGTTAACCACGAACAGGATGTCTCCCTGCCGCACAAGCTCAGTGTCCGCTTCCATATCGAGCCGGGTGCGGAGTTCTTTGCCTTGCTTGGTTCGAGCTGCTCCAATCATGAAGGCGACCCGATCGCCCTCCTTGACCTCGATAGGGATGAACTTATCGATGTACCTGCGACCAGGACCAGTCATCTTGACGGTCCCAATACGCAGGGGCTCCGGTGACGTATGCGGGATGATGATGCCGCCGCTGGTCACCTTCTTCTCAGGTTCAACCTCGACGAGAACCCAATCACTTAGTAGCCGGCGAATCGTTCGCATCGCCCATCCCCATCACATCAACTGAATCAGACTCAGGCACCGAAGCCCTACGAGAGTCAAGCTCGCGGTTCACGTGCTCAGTCAGCCACGGCGCTGCGCGCTTGAGGCCGGCAGACCACTGCTCCCCATTTGGCGCAAGGTACACAGTGGTCCCTACGCGGCAAGAGATCTCTTCATGCGCCCGGCCATACTCATCAAACCACTGCACAGCAAACCACTCCACCGGAATAACATGAGAGACCGTCTTGGGTGCCCCACGTTCCGCGCCCTGTCCTTCGGGAATCCGAACACCTTGAGGTCTCGTCGCAAACATATTCATGTCAGTCGCTCCTTGTTGAACTTCTCATACTTAGCCGCCAGTGCATCCTTAGTGATCCACTGCCCAAACTCGTTCCACTTACGCGGAAGGTAAAATCTTTTTTGATCTGATCCCAATAACATGGCTACAGACACACCAAGCCATTCTCCTTGGTATTCGCCCGCAAACGTCTGGCGTAGGAAGCTGCAGTCGTTACACCTTCCGCTCCAACGCCCGCAGCCAGGGCACTCTATGTGGCCAGTGCCAATAGCATCGGCACGACAATAGACCACATCCCCAAACGTATCTGCCAAAGCGTCGATGCCGGCACGAAGAGTAAAAGGGGCATCCCGCACATATACTGTCCGGCTTTCTACCGACAACAAGTCTGCAACATGCGCCGGGTCGCGCATCAACTCTTTTACCAAGTGCTCACTCAGCTGGGTGCTGTGCTCTGTGGCCGTGGCGCCCTCGCCTGTCGTCTGCGTAAGAATAATCGAAGGGCCCGCGTAGAGTTCTGCCGCATGACAAAGCTCTGTAAGCATCTCCTTGAAAGAGTTACCGCGAAAAAAGCTGTGGATAATACTCGTACGTGGGGCAGGCGGCTCCATAGCTTCGCCTGGTGGATCAACAAACGCTTCAACGCTCCCATCGTATGCTTGTCCAACGCGCATATACGTCAGTATGATTTCAGCGCTCATCGGCAACCTCGTCTGCGTACTTTCGGGGTGTAGCGATTCTGTAGACCAGGGCACCGTAGGCACTAGAGGCCAGGTACATACGCGTGCCGTTTTCAAACTCGATGGAGTAAATGATGGTTCTGTTTGAGCCTTTGAGTAGCTTTGCGTCCAGGCTTTTCACTGGGACTTTGAATGCCTCTGTGACAGCCGTAGGGCCGCAGTCTCTCTCCTCCGGCATACCAAGTCCGTGGAATGCTGCGAATGCCTCCTGCACGGTGAGGTCATGCAGGTCTATGTACTGGGAGGCGCCTTGATCAAGTTGGTCAACCATCTCACCGAGGCCACGGCATCCCGCAGAGGGACACGGGTATCTATCCGGGAACCAGTCGCACTTAGTGCCAAGGATGCAATCCACCTCTTCGTGCTCACCTGACGTGCGCACAGCGGTACCGCATTCCTTGCAGACGATTATGATCACAGCTGGCTAATCCCGTCCTCATCAGCGCCGGGACCAAGTTCTCCGGGGTCTGCGCGATGCATCTCCGGCACTATGGGGTACCCAGCGCTATTCATCTGCACTGTCCTGCGCGCTGGGACTGACCGTACACGCTCTTCTGAGACACGCTCTGGTGCCCTTTGCAGTCTTCCAACCGGCGCTGGCTTGGCCTCTGCTTCATCCGTGTCTACGAAGCTGTCACTAGGAATGTTGTGACTTGTGTCCACAGAGGCGCCGTGGCCAGAGCGGGCGTTAGACATGCGGTTTGATATGTCATCCACGAGTTCCTCGAGCGCAGGGACAGACATCTGCTCACTCACCTGAAGGTCGCGCATAACCTGCTTGATCGCTTCGGGGATCACATCATCAGGGAGATCTTCCCAAGCAACCATCTCAGGTTCTTCTGCTCCAAGTTTTTCAGCAGGCGTCAGATGGTCAGCGAGGATCCGCTCTGCGTCCTGCGCGGTCATCTGAACATCGATGGTGTCACCGCCAGGAAGGCGCAATGTCGCAGTAAAGGAGATGCCGTTACGGCTGTCACCCAGAAGCATCTTCTGGTTGATGGCCTCAAGATCAACTCTCATGTTGCTTTCCTCCCAAGTGGGTCTGCTGCCTGCGGCGCATTTTTATTTCTAGCGGTGTCATCGATAGAGTTCTTCACGACCTTCAGCAGCCCACCGCTGTACCTGCCCAAGCGCTCGGCAGCTACGAGCAAGACACAGGAACGCTGCTGAATACTCAGCGAGGCTGATTCAAACGGCTCGGTAGTCCACGACATGCAGTCAGGCCCGCAAGGTCGCTCCCCATCTAGAAAGCAAAAGAGTCCGTTGGGCCGAGACTCTTCTTCTTCGATCTCTGGCATCTCTAGCGTGTCAATTCCCATGTGATGTCTCCCCGTCAATCTTTGCTCTCTCAGTAATGATGGCCAGCAGCATTGCGCGACCAGCTACGGTTAGGTATCGGGCCAACAATCTAGTATCCGGCTTGGGCATGAAGCCCCACTTGAGTAGGAACTTCACCAGCACCGTGCCCATCTCTTTGGCTAAAGAGACACGCAGGTCTGCCATGAGCGTCGCAGCGATAGCATCGTCAGACCCAAGCTCATGCGTAACCTCGGTAGCGAGCAACGACAGGCGAATACCAGCCCAGCCACAGGCCCTGCACTCGTAGGGGTCAGTGGGCTTGTCTTCCGCCTGCAAGAGCCCGGATAGCGCACCAATGTGTACGATGGACGCACTTCCGCACTTGGGGCAGAAGTAGGCCACCACCTTGGTTTCATTTTTTAGTTTTAGGGTGCTCATGGATGGGTAACGTGTCGCCGAGTTTTCCGTACAAGGAATCTAGGTCTTTCCTAGCCTTCGCATCGTGCGCGACCATCTTCTCCTTCAAGCGACTCTTGCCCTTCTTAGGCGGAGAAGCTGCGCGCACACGTATTGGGCCTCTGCTTGTTTCTTGTTTTAGTTGCTCAACGAACTTGTTGCGGTCTCGCTTCTTCACCCCGTCCAGATACGGGAACGCGAGCTTCATGTACTCTTCGAAAGCTTCGACACCCTTCTCGTTATCGAGCGTAATCTGCGCCATGGCTCTGAACCTGGCGTGCTCGATAGTTTCGATCTGCGCCAGAAGCATCAGCATCACGGACTCCCGAAGCGACCCAGATGGGGGCGGCGCTCGTAGGGTTCGTAGCGTTAGGTTCGCTCGAGCCCAGCCTTCGGGAGTCTTTAGCCATTTCCCAGTTTTTCTGCCACGAAGAGCTTGCGCACGCGCATCTCAAACCACATCACGTTGATGCCCAGGCTGGCCAGCATTGGGAACGGGAGCTTCAACACCATGTTGAACCTCTTCATAAATCGCTCGTCGTCGAAGTTACCTTCTTCATCTCTGAAGTTCGGATACGGCTTGTTGTTGATGCTGTGCAGCATCGCCGCCATGGACATCAGCGCGAAGCGATCAAGGTAGTACCTGTCGCTGACCTCCAGCTTCTTTGAGTCGTCCATGATCAGGCGCTTGAGCGCGAGGTCTGTCTGTCCGTCTGTGATCTCAAACGTAGGCTCAAACTTGCCGGGGATAATCTTGACCTTCTGCCTCAGCGTGCCCGAGGCAACCATGTCGCCGATGTCTAGGTCGTAAGGGACAAGTCGTTCCTTGGCCTCGAGGATGTCCTTCTGCCCAGGATTGTTGAGCAGATCTTTCATCACCGCCTGGCGCCAGGCGTCGTACTGAAACTCGTCCATGTCCTGGACGATCTGAGCGACCTTCTTCCGGTCAGCCTCAGACAGGGGCTCTGGGTCGTCATCCCCTGGGACGTTGCCTACGCTTCCTGCCGCTCGACCACCTTCACTGATAGTTGCCGCAGGAACATGCACCTGTTGCTGCTGTGCTTCGAGGTCTTGTAGGGCCTGAATGTCCTTGAGTGTTTCGGGGCGGAGACCCGGTCGGTTTGACGGATTTGACGGGTCTTGCCGCGTAATCTGGTGCGGCATAAGAACCTTGCCCCCTCGGATGACGCCGTACTTGGCTGCCAGCCTGGGTTGGTTCGAAGCGAACATGGAGCCCTGTCCCTCGATGAACATGGGATCTGACTTGGCTTGCTCCGGCAGGATGTCCGTTGCCCGGATATCAAGCCCTGGAACCGCCGCAGGCCCTGGTCGAGGCCCCTCGGCAATGATGCCGCCCTGACGCGCCATCTCCGCCTCTACGGGCTCACCACCAGCGTTCATGCGCCGCTCCTGCATGGCGTGCTGCGCCATCGTCCCGTTTCCCTGGACATCTCGGTCCAGTCGCGGGATAGGCGGAGTAGGCCCGCCAGCCACAGGCTCGTTACCCTTCGGTGGAGCGTTAGCCATCCTTCGAGCAATGATCCCAGCCCGATATGCCGAGCTCGCATGGTCCTCTTCCATCATCGGTACCGCCGTCGCCGGCAGCACTACCTCACCCTGGTCTGATCTCTTCATAAGTTCCCTTGTACGCCAATTGTACGCCTGACACCAGGCTAAAAAGGGGTGGGAACTATCCCACCCCTGCGATCGGTCCTCTACTCAGCTTTTTAGTCGGATGAAAATCTCAGCGGCGGATGCGTTGTTTGGGTTGAGGAGTACCTCGACCACGGTCACGTCATCCGCTCCAGGGACTGGAGCCCAAGCAGCTCGATGCTTGGCATCCAAGAGAAACACAGTAGCAGGAAAAATCTTTGTGATCTCCGCACCTTCACTGACCATCAAGGCTGCCCACTGAGACCACAGTAGCGTCTCCCAGTGGCTTAGCCGGCACACAAGCCCATCGTCAAAAGAACGCGTATGCTCTCTCGAGCACGGGCCGCCCAAGGTGGCGACTGTTCGGCCCCCTGCATTGATCTCTGCACGGTCTACGCGGGCCTCCTGCGAAGCTTCGCACGTTAGACTGAAGGTATCTTCCAGAACCCCGTTGGCTCCGAGGTCGCTGTGAAGGTTGGGATCTTGGTCACCGTCATGCACGATCTTCGACATTTATTACACACGCTTTGATCTATGGACCCGTCTCCGGGGAAGACTCGGTCTCCGACCTTGAGTCCGCAACTAAGAGCTTGCTCGAACTTTCGCTGCCACCCGCAGTGATCGCAAGAAGCTTCGTAGAGCTTGCTGAAGATGGTTGTGGGTGTTTGGTTGTCTGACATGAAAATGTATCTCCGTTATGGGCATCCCACATAAGGGATAGAGAGGGGCTAATCGACTCTCTGCGGACTAGCCGGTCTTGCAGCGTCTTATCAAGCATCGCTCGTACCGTCTCCAGAGACTTCAAAGAGAAGTCTCGGGCATCGGACGCTAGAGTGTAGCAGTCGTCGCACAACAAAACGCGCAGGAAGAATCTGATCTTGTTCTCTGGAACATCTTTCCGACAGTATACGCAGTCCATGTTTCCTCACGTCAAGAAGAACTGATCCAGCGTTTGCCACCCCACAAGGCCCGCAGGATCTCTAGTCACAAGAATGTCAACGGGGGTGTTTCCGTACTGGGCTACAACTGCCTCTACGTCTACTCGAGCGACTGGTCGGCTAATAAGCTCTATGGGTTTTCGAAGCTGTGGTGGCCACACCGTAGGGAAGCGCGTGCCGGGCGGCAACGGACTATCAAGCTCTTGCCACTGCACCAGCACAAAACTGCGGGTAACTCCGTTCTTTACCTCGATGAGTCTGAGCCACTGCTCAAGCTCCGTAAGACGCTTGGCGTTTGAACCTACGCCGTCGCGCGCCAGCTTGATCAGCGACTCATACTCTTCTTGGGTGAGCGTGAAATCCATAGCCAGATTCTACCACCCCAGATGTTTGGCTAAGCTGCTCTTCAACATTTCCGTACTCTCGAACGTGCGGTTGTCTATGACAATGTCGAAGTAATCATCAGGGACTACAAGCTGCTCTACCTCTGATGGGTGCGAGCTGCTGCCGCCGGTACCACGAATCAAGCTCAGCATGGTTTTTGGGTCACTGGGCCAACCACGTTTCAGGCGGACCAGCTTGCCGCCATTTTTACGGACGGCCTCCATCTCATTTAGGAACCGAATGTCAGAGAAGACAACGCCCTCATTCGCCGACCCACATCGGGTAATCTGCGAGTGCGCTGATGCAACATTGCAACCAGCAGATCGCTCATGCACACCCATCGGGCCGCAGTACGCCACGGAGGGTGCGTCCGCGATGAGCTTTACGGCATGCCTGATCGCTGTATTCACCCAAGTATCTGGGTAGCATGCGCGCCCCCACTCTGTGCCTAGCAACTGAAGAGCGTAGCGTGGCGTCAAGTAACATGACGGATAGGGCCACTGCTTTTGATCAAACCCACAGACCAAACATGCCTGGCCTCCGCCAAACACATGCTCCTCTCGCGGATACAAGGCGTCTGGCTTGCTGCGCTCCGCACTCGGACCCCACAGCGCTTGTTCGGAGAACCCATACACCTTCTGCGCGATGCGCTTCATCTCGTCGGCAAGAGCAACCTTTGCGAATCCCTCTCGAACTGCAAAGTCTGCAGCAGTATCTTTTCCAGAACCGGCTAATCCACTAAACCCAATGATCATCGTATGACGCCTCTTTTAGTAAGCACGTTGCGAATAATATCGTCTGCAAAACGGCACGGTGGCTGCCGCAGTCGCCAGTTAGTTGTCCCTGAGCGGCTGAACACACCAATGCTGAAAGACTCAGTATGCGACCCGCTGGTACCATCACGGTTCTTCCAGCCAACTGAGATAGTGAACTGCCCGTTCTGAAGTGGGCTAACGGTAACCTCTGTGGCATGGCTGCCGCGCTTAATGCGGTCAGCACGCGCACTCATCTTGGTGCGGAAGTCCAACAGTGATTGATCTAGTTGGCTCATGGTAAAAGAAAAGGCCCGGCACTAAAGGTAATAGCGCCGGGCCTCAACGTGGACAGGTCAGATCACGAAGCGCTGTGGCTGTCCTCAGCGATAGGAGTGGTCATTGCCGAGAACTGACTGGCCTGTGCGCGCAGCGTTACGGAGGCACCGTTGTTTGGTGCCGGCGAATCGGCCACCAAGCTCACCCGGATCTCATTGAGGATCTGAACAAGGGCATCCGAGCCGTCCTTGGTGCCTTGCGCGATCTTCTCGACGTCCAAGGAAGAGTTCATCTCCTTGCACATCTTGATGGCCTTGATCGCATCCGTGATCGTACCTACCTGAATCTGCGCTGTCTGCACGCGCGTCATCGCGTCATGCGCTGTCTGCCCTGTGGTAAGAGTGCCCACCACCGTGCTCTTGGGCTTACGCCCGCGCTTCTTTCCTTCAGGAGCAACCTTGACCTCGGCGGCCTTGGGAGCCTTGACGGCGGCCTTGACGGCTACCTTCGGTTCCTTCTTGGTTGCCTTCGCGGCCTTCGGGACCTTCACGCCCTGCGGGGCAGCATCAAAGTGCTTGTCCACGAGCTTGTTGAGCTTTACTCGCTCGTCGTCACCCATCTTCACACGGCCAAGGCTTCGGCGCGCACCTGCAACGCCGTCATACTCGCCGCCAGTCAATCGTTTTTTGAATCCGTCCGGTGTCAATTTCTCGTAGGCCATTATTCTTCTCCAAAGGGGAGGGACAAGCTAACGCAGCATAAAACATATTTCAACCCCCGAGTCTAAACTTTCTCAAAACTGTTATCACGGGTAAGCTACTAAATATGTCCAAGTTCAATCCGCTGACTGACCTGCTCCCGCTGTCCGTTCATGCCCCCAGATTCCCCTCATTTGCAGAGCTGGTAAAAGAGGATGCAGAAGCAAAGCCGGTGGAGCCCGAGGCCCGTAAAGGATTATTTGAGACTCTGATCGGGAACCCGGAGATCCTCATCGACGACTCGATCAAGCACCCTCACCGGTACGAGTCAGAGACAACCGAGCTTCTATATGCCCTATCTTCAGGGCGGAAGAAGCTCTCAGAGCTGACCCCCGCTGCTCAAGAGTTGCTGGACCATGCTACCCTGGAGTATGCGCAGCCGTACCGGGAACGAAAAGTGGTGCCCCCACCGCAGCGCGTAAAGACGGCAGAAGATCAAGACGTGGCTGCCTCAACAGACTCCGGCTTCGACATCCACGGTCTTGGCGCGTATTGGTGGCTCAAATGAACTACGACAAGGTTGCGACAAATCTCTGGGTCGGGAATATCCCAACGGACCATGAGCACGTTAGTCGCAACTTTGATGCCGTGGTCCTAGCTGCCAAGGAACACCAGGATGTGATCCCAGAAGGCCTGCACAAGAACCTGCACATCATCCAGGCCCCGATGGCAGACTCTAAGCCCTCAACTGCCGAGAAGGCGGAGGCTCTGAAGGCGGCACTCAAGGTGCATGAGCACAACGCCAAGGGCCACAAAGTTCTTGTGACCTGTGCTGCCGGGGTCAATCGATCTGCCCTGATCGCCGCTCTCGCCCAAGTCATTGGCGGAGTGCCGGCGCAGAAGGCTATCGACAGGATCCGAAAGCACCGGATGCCGGCGTCAGGATCAATGCCGCTCTTCAATCAACACTTCGTGAAGTTCATCCACGAAGTAGACGCTGATCTCAATAAGACGCAACCCCATACTCGTTGACGTTGGTCTTCATCGGTTGCGACCCGCCCCAATGCTGCGTCGAGTGCTGAGGGCTCTCTAACTGGCCGATACCAGCCTTGGTGGCCTTGTGTATCGCCATACCACCGCCGGCTAACGCAAGGCCACCCAGCAGCTTGGTTTTAGTAACCCCCGTCGCTCCGCCAACAAAGCCACCGACGTTCTTAGCACCGGACCACAAACCCTTGGCAAGCGCGGCGCCAAAGGCATGCTTTGCCATCAGTGCCCCAGAGACTTGTGCGTAGCCCTTGGCACTTGCAGTCTTGGGGTGCATAGCCTCAATAGTCTGCCGCATACGATCTGACTCCTCTTGCCGCTCGTACTCCTGCTCCCGCTGACCCTGCTCACGTGCCTCATCCCCCGTCTGCTGCATGCTCTGCAGGTACTTCATGCCAAGAAGAGCTGCCGCAATACGCGCAGCTGTCTGGAAGTCGGCCTGCTTCAGCAACTCCGAGCCAGTGACGTCGCTAGGAATAATCATGGAGCGGTCTGCTCTTTAACAGTTGCAGAGCTGGGATCAAGCGCGAACTCTACAACAGTTCGCTCGGCCTCTGCTGCCGCAACAGGCGCATCTAGCGCACCGCTATTGTCAACAGCCCTAAGAGCATCAGCGAGGGATGAGTTCTTGCTGCCGCCGGACTTCCTGCTCTTAGTGAAATCCTCCACAACATTTTTAGGAGGGGCTGGTGCGTCAACGACCGCAACAATCTTCAACTTCCCTGTGGTCTCATCGGCAACAATCTTCGGCGCGTCATTGAGCTGCTCTTGCACGGCCTTCGTTGCAGTCGCTTGGACAGTAGCCTGCTCGCTCAACAACGCGACTTTGTGCAGAACACTTTCAGCTGAAGCAATAAGATCAACCATGTCACGCGAGGTGCGCGCCATAGATGAAACGATAAAAACCAAGATGCAGGTAAGAACCAGAAGCGCAGCAGCGATCAAGTACAACAACCGCATAGCACGCCGCGCAAGAGCATTACTCGCACGGACCTGCCCTACGAGCTGAACAAGGGGGCCATCAGCCGATGTCAGTACCTCGAGTTCTTCTTTCGCTGTATTCGTCATGTTGCCTGCGCTCGCTTTGTCGGTGGCGGTACGAGGCTTAGTGTAGCAGGCGCGGCGCTAGGACGGTCACTAGCGACGCGCGTTCGAGCATTGATCTCCTCAATGTCTTTGAGAATGCTGTCGAGATCTGAGTTGCTTCGATCCATCTTAGCAAGCGTTCTTTCGAACTGCTCACGAGCAGCTACCTGCTCTGGGTCTTTCCCAAACAACCTCTTCAACGACGTTATGAAACGCGCCATAGTTTCTACCTATGAGGCGCCGACGAAACTATGAAGTCAATCTTCGTGGAGATTGTAGTCATCGTCAGCTGCAACGCCTGTTGCGCACGCTCAAGTGACTCTAACGCACCCTTGGTGCCTTGTAGAGCCCCGGAAACTTGAGTGGTCATTTTCTCCACTCTATCCGCAATCTCCTTCTGGTCTTTGACCCTGGCGTTTTGGACAGTGATCAACTGCCAGATAGCAATAGCCGCAACGACAAGAGCAAGAACAAACCCTGATCCAAGCAAGGTCTGCGCAAGAGTGTCGATAGCAGGCTGTGCATGATCAAGAACCTTCTCTGGCACGACTACTCCAGTATGGTTACTTTAACTCGCTTCGAATCCGTATTGATGACGCTTATCGCAGAGATCCCATTCGTCGGCGTCGGGTTGTAGTACAGCCACGACCCGCCAGGCGAGATCTCAATGTCGTCTGTCCCACCATTTAGCCTGACATTGATCGGCGCTGGATTACTCGCCAGCACACCAACCTCAACCAGCACCACACGTGCGTTAGCAATGGTGCCCATGCCAACAACAGTTGTGCCGGGGGCGACCAAGTTGAGCTCTGCCTCCACCTTCGAGGAGAAGGAGCCAGAGCCGCTTAGGTCCCTGGACGCATTCGGCTGCCCGTCATCAGGCGGGTAAACCAGTAGACCGCTGAGCGAAAAGGGGGTGGCCATGAATCAGCTCCTTAGCCACGGATACGAGCGCCGCCTGCGTTCGACGAAGTGTTGTTCGACACGAGCGATAGACCGGATGTTGCCACCGGCACGCCGCGCTCAAACTGGACGGCAACCGACTCCTGGATCAGGACGCCCTGGCTGTCTGTCTGCCACGAGTGGTTGGGCACGTAGCAGGCTTCGAAGTACATCGCTCCAAGCGTCTGCAGGTCCACGTCACGGATGTACATCATCAGGCCGATCGGCTGCGCAAACAGGTCCGAAGCCAGGTTGAGGTAGATGTTCTCGTACCCCGGCGGAATGACCACGTCATGGGGGTTTGCAAGCGCCTTAGAGGCCGCGCTGTTCCACATGGCAGGAACAGTGACCGGCTCAACCAGGTCGTTGTACCAGGCGTACAGGACGCGCAGAAGGGATGCCCCGTGGTAGTAAATGCGCGCCAGCCCAAGCTGACCCACAGTGCGACCACCGATGAAGTAGCTTCGCTCCGAGCCCATCTCGAAGATCCGGCTGAACTGCCGGGTGTGGCTCAGGTTGAAGTTCTGCACAATGCCGATCGGCAGAACGATGTTGTCCGCTGCAGCCCCTGTGCCAGAGACAGCATTGGCAATACTTGCAGCGCCGGCAGTCTCACCACCGAAGATGGCCAACCGAGGCGGACCAGCAGCAAGCATGGTGAACCCAGCATTGGCGTATTGACCGTCCACCAAACCCGATTGGACGTAGTTTGTGTACGGTGCCCAATCACTAAAATTACCAGCCATGGTTCAT
>Ga0315284_10007045_pt1 | contig 16029 bp, 8 predicted proteins | sample YL17G09_16_MG_FD_203696 | JGI IMG/M metagenome (GOLD analysis project Ga0315284, IMG submission 203696) | Sediment microbial communities from Yellowstone Lake, YNP, Wyoming, USA - YL17G09_16 | ecosystem: Environmental > Aquatic > Freshwater > Lake > Sediment | place: USA: Wyoming | collected... | reverse complement strand
CGACCGCCTGGCAAACCACGAACGCGACCGCCTCTGCCTCTGTCTCGCGCACTGTTCGGCTCAACAGTTCGTCCTCATCCCGGTGCAGCAGCTCGTGGGCAAGCTCGTGTGCCAAGACCGAGAACTCCTCTGCCGACGAGAGCCCCTTCCTCACGACGATCTTCCCGCCCGCCGACATGCCGTGCGCCGACACGAGAGCATCGGAGAACTCGACCTTGATCCCCTGTTCAGCAGCGAACGCCATCAACCTGCCAGTGTACTCGCCGGGATCCCCGCCAGCCTGCGCGAACTCAGGCAACGGCTTCCCGTCCGTCTGCGCCACATCGAAGACGCACACGCTCCTGAACCGCACGAGTTCCTCCATGTCCTCGCTGCCTTCCTGCTTCTCCCTCTTCACGTGCCACACGATGGGCGCGAAGATCCGAATGCCCTTCTCGCCTTGCCTCACATGTCGGCCAAGCTTGTTCCAGGCACGAACACCAGCCACCCTCGTCGCGCCCGGCCGTTGCATCCCGATCAGCAACACGTTCCCCACGCTGTATCGGTGGAACCTTGCGAGCGTCGCGAGATACGCCTTGAGTCGTTCGCTCTCACCTCGTTCGACAGCCTGCACGAGCGCGTCCAGCGCTTTGCCTACCTGATCCTTCATCTGGTTTGCTCCCATCCTAATCACCTCACACCACGTCTTCCCTGACGCCGAATTCCCCCATCAGGTCTGCTTGGACATCGCCGATGATCTTCTCACATCGGCAGCAGTAGAGCCCAAGCTCGTCTACCGCTTTCAAACCCCCGCACATCACACATCTTCTCATCTTCTTCACCACCCTGGCCCGCCTCTTTGGGCAAGCTCAGCTCGGAGATGGGCTGAGCTTGCCTTGTCCCACCGCATTCGGCCAGCGCACCGACCAAGGCGCCTTGCAGGGTCTGAAGGCTCAGTCCGTCGTCGAGCGTATCGAGCCGCCTTGACCTCCATGTCGCCTTGCGCGATACTGCCTCCAGCCGCCGCCGGGCGTTGTCCCGTGTGACACACGGATCGCCTGAGCCCGGCGTTCTTTGCGACAGGCGTCGCCAATGGGATGCCCCTCTCCACCGAGGAGTTGAGCCGATGGCAAAGAAGGTCACCGTGGGAGCCCATCCCTGGGTCTATGCGGCAACACAACCGCGGTATGACATCTATCCGATCCTCGATCGAATCTTCGAGGACATGGCCGCCGCGGGCCTCGATGGCATCGAGCTGATGCACACGGCCTTTCGCCCCGACGGGGCGATCGAGCGCATCGCCGAGCTCTCCCGCCAGCACTCCCTGCCCGTCCTTGGCACGTCCTTCGGGGGGAATATGTGGGACCGGAATGCGCACAAGGCGATCCTCGAGGAGGCCGAACTGGTCGTCACCCGCTTGGCCAGAGTCGGCGGCCGCACGCTCGGCACCTCCGTGGGCGCGACGCCCTCACTGAAAACCCCCGACCAGCTCGACGCCCAGGCCGAGCTTCTCCGCGAGATCACGGCCCTCTGCACGGCGCATGGGGTGGTGCTGAACCTCCACAACCACACGTACGAAGTCAAGGACGGCCTTCACGACCTCCTCGGCACCCTGGCGAGACTGCCCGACGCCCGGCTCGGCCCCGACCTCAACTGGCTCCTGCGCGGCGGCGTGGACCCCGCCGGCTTCATCCGGCGCTTCGGCAGGCAGATCGTGTTCCTCCACCTCCGCGACGAGAAGGCCGATGGCACGTGGCCGGAGGCGCTCGGGGAGGGATCCATGGACTACGCGGCCATCGGCCAGGCGTTGCGCGAGGTCGGCTTCGCCGGCGACGCGGTGATCGAGCTGGCCCACGAGCGGGGCTTCCAGCCCACGCGCCCCCTGCGCGAGAGCCTCAAGTTGAGTCGCGAGTTCGTCCTGCGCAGCCTGGGCTACTGATTCGACCGAGGAACAACGATGCACGCAAGTCTCCCTGTAGGATCTGACCGATCCGGCCGCAGGTGGGTCGAGCGGCCTGTCGCATGGTTCGCCCTGGCCGTCTGTCTTCTCGCCAACGCAGGAAGCAGGTCGGCGACCGAAACGGACAAAGCTCCCGTTCAGACCCTCGAGCTCCGGGAGTGGTTCGTGGTGGGTCACCCAGCGCAAGTCGTGGAGTTCGCCCTCGCCGCGCCCGCGGCGTCCGGCAAGGGGCGCCTGCTCGACGAGGCCGGCAACCCCGTGCCGTTCCAACTCGTCGAGAACGGCAGGAAGCTGGCCCTGCGCACCGATCTTCCGGCCGGCGCGAGACGGACTTGGCGCTGGTTCGCCGACAGTCCAAGCCAGGCCATGCCCGGGCCGGGCGTGCGGGTGCAGCAGACCCCCCAGGGATGGGAGATCAGCAACGAACTCATCGCGTTCCGCGTCCCCAACTCCGCGGCGATCAAGGCCCAGGCCGGGGCGCCGGGCCGGTCGCCGCTCCTGCCGCTGGTGGACCTGTTCAACTATGGCCGCGACACTCCGCGCATCCTCGCGCTCGCGCCCATCCAGGGCGTCCGCCTGCGGGACGGCACCTGGTCCGCGCTCGGGCCGAACGCCCTGGTGGCCGTCGCGCGGGGGCTGACCAATGCGGAAGTCCAAATGGCCGAATCCGGCCCCCTCAAAGCCGTCGTGCGGTTCCGCTACGAGTTCGACAAGCCGCCCTACGCCTATGGCCAGGTCAAGGTCTCGGACCCCGGCCCTGGCTACCTGGCCGTCACCATCACGATGCTCGCCGGCGAGCCGTCTATTCTCTTTGAAGAGGAGACTGACCTCGACGAGGTCTGGGCCGCCAGCCTCTACGAGGGGCTGGCGCCCGACCAGGCGCGCTACGCCGGCCACCACTCGTCGAGCCCCAGGTTCGGCCACATGCCCGATGGCACGATCTATCTACCCAGCCACGCCCGCGGAGAGGTCGAGGCCGCCGTGGACCTCCAGTACCAGCGCCCGCAAACCCCGTGCTACATCGCCTCCGACGCAACCTGGCGCTACATGGCCATCTGGGACCCCTGGGTCTTCGACAGCGGCTGGTACTGGCAACTCTTCAAGGCCGGGGCGGATGGCGACGCGAACCTGGTGGCCATCTTCGCCGGCCCGGCCGCCCGCGCCCTGGGGGCCGGGATGAGCGGGGCGGGCATCTTCACCCTCCCGGCCGACCCGCGGGAGCCTGCCAAGCCCGTGGCAGGCATCGCCTCGCAAAGCTACCGCCGTTCGCCCTTTGCCCAGCTCTACCCGAAATCCCGCTTCTCCTGGGGCCTCTTCCTCGGCGTCAAGGGAAAGGACCTGCCCGAGCCCACGCAAGTGCCGACGGTGAACCGCCAGGCGAACCTATTCGCCGGGGCGCTGAACCTGACCAAGCTGGCCGCGATGAAGCTCGACTTCCCCGACCCGCCCCAGGGCTATGGCGGCCTCTACATGGACAGGGCCGCCCTCGCCGACGTCATCCAGCGGGTCCGCCAGGGCAAGGCCAGCGTGGGCGGGATGTCCCCATCCCGCGACACGCGGCGTGGGGACACGCCGCCCACCATAGACGCCTACCGCTGGCTCCACACCGTTGAGCCGTCGAGCCGCCCGCTCTTCGACGCCTGGGCCGACCCGACCGGGGCGAAGATGCGCGCCGCCGCTGCCGACATCGGCCAACTGGCCAAAGACCTCTCGAATGCCCTCGTCCACGGGCGCGGCATCCGCACGTTCCGCTTCGGCTACTGGCACGGCGGGCTCGAGATGATGCGCCGCGGCCTCTGGATTGACCAGGCCCTCGCCTCCGACGCACTCGCCCCCGACGAGCGCGCCCGCGTCAAGGCCGCCGCCTGCCTCTTCGCCTACGTCCTCTGGGACAACGATTTCGTGCCCCTGGACAACGACGCCGGCCTGAACCTTGGCACGGCCAACATGCCCCAGCAACAGCAGGGATACCGCAACTTCTACGCGATGCTGCTCGCGGCCCACCCCGACTTTGCCGCCCGCGCCGCGCGGGTCGCCGACGGCGTCCTCCTGCAAGTGAAGCAGCAGATCAACGAGGGCGGAGCGCACTTCGGCTGCGCCCACTACATCGCCGCGTCGTTCGCGCCGACGCTCAACACCCTGATGCAGGTCAAACAGCTCGGCCAGGCCGACCCGTTCCGCACGGAGCCGCGGCTGGCCCAGTTCGCCGAGTTCTACCTGAACCTGCTGACCCCGCCCGAGGTCCGCTTCCCCGGCAAGCCCCGCTGCTACATCGCTCTGGGCGACAGCTCCACCGAGGCATCGCCCCTCTACGGCCAGCTCGGCACCGCCTTCCGCGACGCCGATCCCGCCCTGTCGCGCCGCCTCATGGGCGCGTGGCAGGCCAACGGCAAGCCGCACTCGGGCTTCTTCGGCACCACCGTGATGGCCATTGACGAGCGCCTCCCGGCCCAGGACCCCGGCCTGAGGTCGGCCACGTTCCCGGGCTACTACTCCGTCCTCCGCAGCGGCTACGGCACGCCCAACGAGACCGCCGCCTGGGTCGTCAACGGCGACTTCTACCAGGACCATCGCCACGCCGACGCCGGCGAGGTGGTGCTCTACGCCCTCAGCGTGCCGCTCTCGGTGGATTGGGGCACGATCTACTCCCCGCAGACGGGCGGCGCGTTCTTCCACTCATCCATCCTGCCCGAAGCGGCCATCGGCCGGCCCTGGGACCAGTCCAGCCCCCCGCCGGACACCGCGGCCGGCGGAGCCTGGCGCAAGGCGGCCCAGGCCAGCTTCGCCACGGGGCGGGCCGTTGACTCCGTGGCCTCCACCTTCGCGGGCAAGGGCATCGAGTGGAAGCGGCTGCTGCAACTCCATCATGAGGATCCCGCCATGCCGGTGATCGCCATCCGCGACGACTTCGACGGCCCCAGCGCCGGGGAGCCAAAGGTCTTGACGCTCAACCTGATGGCCCGCGGCCCCGTGCAGACCCCCGCCGGGGCCGTCACGCCCGAGCCGCGCACCCATCCGCCGTCGCCGAAAGCCGACAAGCCCGACCAGCTTCCCTCCGCCAGTCCGCCCTTCGCCCTGAAAGCTGGCGTATCGCAGCTATCGTTCACCGGCCAGCACGGCGTGGACTTCGACCTCTTTGTCATCGCCCAGCAGGCGCAGGAGGCGCTGCTGGGGAATTGGGCGGACACGTGGACTCAGCAAGGTGTGCCGAAGTGGGAGGAACGCCAGCACATCCTCCGCGTCCGCGGCACGGGGCCGTTCCATCTCGTGCTGGTGCCGTATCACTCGGGCCAGCGCCCGGCGAATCTGAAGCTTGAGGCGGCCGATGGCGGCCTGGTACTCACGGCCGGCGGGGCACAGCGCAAGCTCCCGCATTGACGAGCCGGCAGCCGGCTATGGCCTCGGCGTGAGTACGCGGACCTGGTGGCCGTCCATCGGCACAGCCGAGACAGCGACCTGCTCGCCGGTCAGTTCGTCCTTCCAGCCGCGGATTGCGCGAAGGTGTTCCGGCAGCGTCACCTGGGCCGTGACGGCGTCTGGGTTGAGGCTGACGAGCACGAGCGCCCTGTCGTCGCCTGAGTGGCGCAGGCAGGCGAAGACGCCTCCCGTCGCGCGCACCGCCTGGTAGTCGGCCTCGCCGCGAGCCAGCGCCGGCAGCCGTTTGCGGCAGCCGATCACCTTCGCCAGGTACTCCACGCTGGCCTCCCCTTTGCCGCCGTAGAGCGAGGGGTCTTCTTCCCCCTGATAGATCATCGGCACGCCGTCAATGAGGCAGCAGAGCGCCAGCAGTACCCGCGCACGGGCAGGCCCATATGCGTCGCGTGTACGCTTCTTCTGGAAGGTCCAGGAGACGGTGTCGTGGTTGGCCGTCCACCGCATCTTGATCGCGCCCGGCGGGAGTGTGAGCGTCTGGTCGTGGAGGAATCGCTGGAGGTGGTCCGCCCATTGCTCGGGGGACGCACGCTTCTCCTGAAGTTCAACGAAGAGGAAGAACAACTGCGCGTCGTACGTGAGGTCGGCATCGCGGTAGAAGATGCTGGCGCCGGTGTATTCCTCCGGCAGCAGCACGACCCCCTTGTGGACTCGCAGGAAGCCCTCGCGAATCGCCCTGTCCATGCCCAGGCCGCCGCCCAGCGTCGAGTGGCTGGGGCGGTAGCCGGTGGCGGGATTCCAGTTCGGCGGGCTGCCCGAGGCAACGTCCACGCGGGCGCCGACGGCGCCGTACTCCCGGGCGTTGTGCTCGGCGGCGCGCCGCATGTAGTCCTGCCATCCGGGGAGGGCGTTATCGAAGGCAAGTTGGCCCCACACATAGGTCGGCTTGCCCGCTTCGTCCATGCAGACCCACTCCGGATGAGCCTTGGCGAGTGGCGTGTGGTCGGGCGGCCCGTGCGGCACGAGGTCGAGCATGAGATCAATGCCCGCCTGCCGGGCGCTGGCCGAAAGCTGCTTCAGCTCCTCGGGCGTGCCGTAGAGCTGGCTGATCGCAAAGTGGTCGAACGGCGAGTAGAGGTTCCACTTGGCTCCATCGCCGTGCTCGAAGATGGGCAACAGCCAGAGCAGGTCCACACCCATCTTGCGGAGCGTCGGCAGGTAGGCCTCGAGCGCCGGGAAGCCGCCGTAGCCGCGGAAGCCCTGCTCCGGCATGCCGCCCGGGTGGCCGCAGTACATGACGCGCCCCCGCAGACCCTCGATGGCCCCCGCAGGCGGGCACAGATGCACCATCCGGTAGACTTGACGCACGGACCGGAGCACGTCGTCTCGGGAGCCGTGGGTCAGCCAGACCAACTGCGTGCCCAGTTGGACGCTCTGGCCGGGCCCGACCCTTGCCTGAACACCCACATTGTGGCGGATGTAGGCGCCGCGCCCGCTCGGCGACACGGACACGGGCGAATACTCGTCCTCGGAGTGGAACCACGCGCCCAGGCCCCGCCGCGACTGGGCACTCCACAGGTAGACCAAGCCGTCCTGAGACGATGGCTTGGCGGTCTGCGTGCGGCTGAGCGGCACGTCGCCCAGGGGGAGCGTGCCAGGGAAGATCGCAGCGGCGGCGTCCCCCAGCGCAACGGCAGGAAGCAGGTGCACCGCCCCCCGCAAGACTTGCGGCTGGTCGGTGGCGTTCTCCAGCGTGAACTGGCGAGAGAGCACGCCCTGGCCCGAGCGTAGAGAGTACGTCACATGGGCGACCCACGCCCCCGTCCGCAGCGTCATGTCCAGCGACAGCTTGTCCTCCGACAGGCGATGGGCAACGAGGGACACCTCTGTGGTGGGCGCGGGCAACGCGTCGGCGAGGCCGACCCGCACGGGGCGAGCGATGCCGCCGGCGAACGCCGCGTTGTGCACCCGAATCGCCAGTGTGTTCGCCTGGCCAATGCGGACGAGTCCCGCGGGGATGAGGTAGCGACGCGGAGTCTCCCAGTGGTGAGGCGTGTCCACCTGTGTCGTCCCCACCTGCTGGCCGTTGAGATACGTGGTGTCGAAGTCATCCACGGCGCCGATAGCGATGGCGAGGTCGCGCCCGCGCCACGACGCGGGAGGCGTGAACGAGGTGCGGTACCAGAAGGCGCCGACTCGATCCGTGAGCTTGCGGTCGCCCGTATCCGCGCGGCTGGGAACAGGAGTCTTCTCCCACCCCGCGTCATCCCACTCCGGCGCGGCCAGCCGGGCGGCGTCGGCCTGCTCAGGCTCGGGAGCGAATCGCCACATGCCTTCGAGCGGCAGCGCGCTCCCCGAGGCCGCGGCCGCGGCCAGAGCGGCGAGATCGAGTCGGGGCAACGAGAGACCCGCCGGCACCCCTGGAGCAGGGGCGACCACAAGATTGTCGCCGGATGCCTTATCCACCAGCGCCAACCACGCGCCTGTGGAGGCATCGAACTCAAGGCTGATCCGCTCGTTCTCGATGCGCACAGGTTCCACCGCATGCAAGCAAGGCGAAAGGGATAGGATCGCAGCCATGATGCCTCGTGCTCGTGTCACTGGGCCTGACCTGTCAGGAACCGAGTGTTGACCTTATTCAGCCAGTCGGTCTTCTCCCGCCACAGCGGATGTTCCGGGCCGCAGTAGGTCGTGGGCATGAAACCCCACCAGTGGTGTTTGATCGCGAGCTCGCACAAGAACTCGAAGTACGCCAGGGCCTGTGGCGACTGCTCCCACCGCGAGCCGTAGGGCGGGAAGAAGAATCCGCCTTCGTCGAGCACTGCGGGGATCTTCCGCCGCTCGGCCTCACGGGCGTCGGTCTCGAACGCCTGGGTGGCCGCTGCCTTGATCTTCTGCTCCCAGCCGGGCAGGCTCTGGAGCATGTACTCGTCGAACTTCGCGGTGTCAATGTTCTCGTAGAGCCACATGATCGGGTGCCAGAATGCCCGCACGGTAGCCGTGTGCCTGGCGAACTCGTCCCACGGCATGATGTCCTTCTTCAGGAGCCTGTCCAGAAGCGCCAGCTTCCGGGGGTTGGCCCGGTCGAACGCGGGATGCAACACCGTCTGGCTGTAGAGGTTGTCCCAGTACAGGGCCGCGCCTGAATACAGGTGCTGGTCGTAGACCTGCACATTGTCGGGGACGATGCGGGCGTCGTGGGTGCCGAAGTCGCCCGAGATGAGGATGTCGGGATGCGCGGCCCGGAGGAACGCGATGGCCGCCGTGTGCAATGCCTTCCCGTCCTCGCCTTTGGGGAAATCGCTGTACTCGACTTCATTGTGCACTTCGACGAAGGCCACGTGCTTCTCGAGCCCTCTCTCCTTAAGGATCTTGAGCAGCCGGCCGTGCTGCTGCGCCAGCCGCATCAGCCGCTCCTTCTCAGGGATGCCGTAGACCTCTGCGCGAATCTTCGGGTCCGCCACCATCCACGTGCTGTCCTGGTACTCCCAACTGGTGAGGATGACGTAGACATCGTGTTCCTTGGCGAGTTCCATGAGCCGCACGAGACGTTTGAGGACATCGTGCCGGCCGCCTCCACGATGGTTCACTGTGCTGAGGTTGGAGCTGACGCCAGCAGCCCAGGGGCCGAACGTCATCTCGCCGCGCGGCGTGCCATCGAGGCGGAAGCACCAGTTGAGGCCGGCGTCTACCCGGATCGCGTTGAAGCCGCGCGCCTTCAGCTCGGCCATGCGCTTCTCAAGGTCGCCGTACGGCTCGTCGGGGAGCGCATAGGTCACCCAGCTCCAGATCCAGGAGCTGATGGCCAGTCGTTTCGGCAAATGTGTGGGCACGCCCGGCGGTCGGCCATCGCTCGATGTCATCTCGTTCGTTCTCCTCGCCCCATTCTCTTGTCCAGGCGGCGCCGCTGCCTCGGCCAGCCCCATGGCCACGGTCTGGAGAACTGCCACGACCATCGCCCAGAACGTGCCTCTCATCGAGATTCTCCAGTTGACACGTGGCCGACGCTGTTCGCCGGCCCCGTCGTGGGAGATTGTACCTGCCGCACGACCCGGGCACAAACACTCCAGGGGCAGGACGCTGCCTCTGCCCCTTATCGCTCGGACCAACTCGGTTCAGGTAGCTGAGCTTGCCTTCTCCCATCGTCACCCCGCCATCCGCCTGTCATCCTGAGCGTATGGTGTGGCACGCGAAACGTTGCTTCAACGGCAGAACCATGCCACTCGGTCTGCCGGATTGTATGGTCCAATACTGGCGCGCTCAGAAGCCGATGCTCGCGACGTTGCACACGAGAACGAAGGAGACAACGATGAGAGACCACGAATGCCGGCTCAAGACAGGCATCACCCGCACACCGGAGTTCGAGAGGAAGCGCCTTGCCTGCTTCGCTGTGAACTGCGGTCTCAAGTGCGGCCACGACTGCCTCTATTGCAGCTCTGGGGCCGTCCTCCGTACCCACCTTGCCTTCCGGCAGCTCGGAGAGAACCCCTTCAGCCACGGCTACGCCATTGTTGACCCGACCACGCCTGAGAGAGTGGCCCGCGACGCTGCCCGCATCCGGGAGCGTGGCCTCATCCAGCTCTGCACCCTCACCGATGCCTGGGCGCCAGAGGGGCAGCAGCACAACATAGGCCGCCGCTGCCTCGACGGAATCCTCGCTCAGCCCGGCTGGTCTGTCCGCATCCTGACCAAGAACGCTTCCGTCAGAGAGGACTTCGACCTCATCGAGCAGCATCGCGATCGAGTGCTTCTTGGCCTGAGCCTGACCGCCACGCCGGAGAACTCGGCGGTCAACAAGGTGCTCGAGCCGAACGCCTCGGACATCAAGGAGCGGATGCTCACGATGGTCGAGGCAGCCGCGAGAGGGCTCCGCGTATATGGAATGCTTTGCCCTCTGCTGCCTGGCGTTGCAGATGCCCCCGAGCAGATCGGCCAGCTTGTCAACTTCGTGGCCGACTGCCGAGCAGAGGAGGTGTTCGTTGAGCCCGTCAACCCCCGCGGCCCCGGTCTGAAGCAATGCCAGGAGGCGCTGGAGCTCTGGGGCTACACCCGCGAGGCAGAAGCCATCGGAGGGATTCGGCACCGGCACGGCTGGTCGCAGTACTGCCTTGAGCTCATCAGGAACGTGCAGGCAAGAGTCCGCCGGCACTTCGACATCGAGAAGCTCAGGTTCCTTCTCTACCCTGCGCATCTGCTCCCTGAGCACGAGGCGGAGATCCGTAAGGACGATGGGGGGGTGGTGTGGTTGGGGAAGGAACAGTCACTCACAGCAGCCGCCCAAAGGCAAGAGCCCAAGTGATGAACACCCGCCCAGCGCACATGGTCGGTGGGGGATGGATGCAGCCGGTGCGAGGCAGTCAAGCAACGGCTGGCAGGCCAGCGTGTCGAGTCCAGGGCGATCGAGGATGCCCAGGTGCCCGCGAACTGGACATCACAATCGGAGGTTGACCATGCGTGGGCCCGCAGCAAGGCATAGATGCCAGCAGGATACCAACACCGACTCCGTCGCCTGTGTCCCTCCGGAATCGCGGTCAACACCCACGGACTCTGCCGCTCGCCTCGCAGGAAATGAGCCTGAGCTGCTGACCATTGCCGAGGTGGCGGGATTCCTGAGGGTGGGCAGACGTACGATTGCACGCCTTATCGCCGGACGGGCACTCCCTTACATCCGCGTCGGTCGATCTATCAGATTCGACAGGGGCAGCCTCCATGAATGGCTCTCTACTCAGGAGGTCCACCCGCTTCACGCGCCCAAGGCGGCCCAACCCGCATGTTCCCGGAGCAACCTTGCCGCTCCTCGGCGAGCCGCAGCGGGGTGGCTCAAGACACTCAACAATAACTCCTTGACAGATGGGCCCACGGCAGGGTATGCTGATGGTGGTCGTCTGTCTGCGTCCCAGGAAAGGAGGTAACACGCAATGGGACGCGTGACAAAGCTGAGGAATCGTCCCGGATGGTACCTGGAATGGACAGACGGATTCGGGAGATGGCAGCGCAGGCGATCTCACGGTTCACGCGGGGATGCCCGCAAGCTGCTCAGGGAACTGGAGCAACAAGCTGACCGCGAACGCCTTGGGGTCGGCACAGCTTCACCCGCGACGGAGATCTCCCTGGAGGAGCTGGCGAAGTCATGGCGGGATTACGTCCTCACGTATCGCCGGCCGGCTACTTGGGAGAGGTACGAGATCGGCCTCCGCGAGGTGCTCGGTTGGCTCTCTACACGAGGGAACGCAATCCAGTACGCCACGGACATCCACGTCGAAGCCCTGAGCGGCTTCGTGGCCTGGAAGCTCCAGCAAGGAGCTGCGCCCAGGACCGTGAATATCGCCACAGGAGCGCTTCGCGCCCTGTTCAACTGGGCGGTCCGCAACGGCCACCTGAGGGCGACCCCCATCCCTAGATGGGAGCCTCTCAGAGCGCAACCGAGACGGAGGCGGAGAGCGCTCACTGTGTGGGAGATCGTGAAGCTCCTTGAGCATTCGCCGTCGGAGCTTGCGGACATCTGGAGGTTCGTTGTGGGCTCAGGGCTACGAGCGGGGGAGCTGACCAGCCTCGAATGGCCAGATGTGGACTGGCAAGCGCGCACGGTCCGCGTCCGCGCGGAGACCAGCAAGAGCAAGCGAGATCGCACAGTGCCGCTACGCGACGACTTGATCGGGGTCCTCCAACGCCAGCGACAACGTGGAGTTCAACGCAAGGCTGTGGCGCAGCGTTGGCTTAGCATCGCTCGACGCCGGCTCTCCCAAGCGACGGGCGTGGCCGAGCAGGACCGGATTGCGCGTCAGCTTCAACGCGCGGAGCGAGCCCTTGGGTTGGTAGAACGCCTTGTGTTCACCAACACCAGGGGAGGCCACTGGGGAAAGGGGCTCTCCCGACGTCTCGGGCCTTGCCGCGTTGCGGCCGGCCTCGCGCGAGACATAGATGTGCATACACTGCGCCACACATTCGGGAGCCACCTGATTGCAGCCGGTGTGGACGTCAAGACAGTTCAGGACCTTCTCGGCCACAGTTCAGCTGTGGTGACCCTTGATGTCTATGCTCATGTCTTCGAGCAGAGGAAACGGGATGCAGTGGATCTCATCCCTATCCCAGAACCGGCGGTGGACCCGCGCGGGACCCGCGCGGCAGCGGTCGCCCGCTGAAGCCCGTGCCGCAAGTGACTGCACTATTGTGACTTGTGACGAATGGACTCGGAGAGGGGGTTGGATTCAAAATCCAGTGACCGCAAGGTCGTGAGGGTTCGACTCCCTCCTCCGGCATCAGCGACTTCACCAAGGCACAACCCGCAGTGGGGCACGGAGTTAGCTCATAACGCCGTGCCCCTTCTCTATTCGGGGCGGCCGTCCCCCCTGCCGCTCCAGAGCGCTGTTCCTGCACGGCGCAAGCGTTGCTGCCCCACCACACCCCACCAGAGTCCACATGAAGCGCCGATTTCGCCCGGCCAATTCCCGGCCAAACCGTATGCCACCCGCGCCGTACCGGAACGCACTTACCGAGTTGCTCCCGGGCAGGCTGCCTCTTAGAATCCAGGTCACCATGTTCCTCCAACGCGGACAGGTTGTGCAGGCACCTTCGCTCTATGCTTCGCCCTCTTGCGTGGCGGGCACGGCCGCGCGCGCCATCGCTGCACTTGCAGCAATGACCCCGCTGCTGCTCGTGCTTCTTCCTGCATGCTCCGTACCCAGGTCAGCGCCAGGACCCTTCCGGGTCGAAGTGGAGCAGGGAAAGAGGGGCACCGCGACAGGTGACTCGGTGGCCTACGCGCTCTATCTGCCTGTGCCGTCAGAGAGGCAGCCGAATCCGCCCTATGCCGCGGTCATCCTGACGCACGGCTTCTCGCGGAGCTATCGCGTGAACGAGGGGAACGCACGGTATCTTGCCGAGCGAGGCATCGTCGTCTTAACCCCGAACATGTCCAGCCTCCTCGCTGGCCGCTCGGCACAGGAGCGCAACGCTCGGAACACAGCCGACCATGTCGCATGGCTGGCTCGGCGCAGCGTCACACATGGCGACCGGGTCCACGGCATGGTCGACCCAACTCGCATTGGTCTGGCAGGGCACAGCGCGGGTGGAGCGGTGTCATTCCAGGCCGCCGTGCTCTCCCAGGCGGGTCCATATCCTGTCGCGGCACTTTGTCTGCTCGATGCCGTGCCTTGGCACGCGACCCTCCAAGCCGCCCCGAACCTCAAGCCCATTCCCGCCTGCAGCTTGCGCGCCGAGCCTTCTGCGTTCAACGCCTGGGACAGCGGGCAGAAACTCGTGGATGCGGTGACGTTTCCCATCCACGACATCCGGATTCGTGGCGCCTCCCACGTCGACCCTGAGAACCCATCGACGACGGCCGCGGGCATTGTCGTCGGCTTGAGCGCCGAACGTCAGGCTATCTTCACGCGGCTGATGTATCTGTTCTTCCAGGATGCCCTTCAGGTGCGGTCCGTGGAGCGCCCGGCCACGAACTTCCAGGCAATGCTTGCGGAACTGGGGATGGCGAGGATCTCAGTCGGGCGGGCAAGCCCGGACACGTCCCCCAGATGAGCGACGTTAGCCGCCAGCCTTCCCGAAGTCCGGCAACAACGCCATTCATCAGGTCTCCCTGATCGTCGAAGGCTGAGCGGCCGGCATGATCGTCGCTCCCTGAAAGGGACCCGCCTGCGGGGTTGGTCTCGCCTACTCCTTCCCCGCTGTGAGCAGGGTGAACCCACCGGCCCAGCCGGGGTCGTCCTTGCGGATGTCGCGGGTCTGGCCGTCGCGGACCTCGCGGGCGATAAGGGAGAAGGGCTTGCCGGTGAAGCAGACCTCGGCGAAGCTCACCGAGGCCCGCGCGTTGTCCACCAGGATCATCGGCGATTCGTCCACGCGGCCCACCGTGTAGCTGAAGCCGCCGAGGACCTCGGTCCTGCCGCCGTTGCGGGTGTGGAGGAGGGTGCCACCGCCCTCGGTCTTGTAGCCGAGGACCCACAGCGTGCCGCCGTCGTTGAGGACGTGCACGCCGTCGCCCTCAACGTTGAACTGCCGCGCCCAGGCGGTCTGGCCCTTGAACTGGAACCCGCGGCCTACGACGTCCTCGATGAAGACCTGCCCCGGGCCGCTGCCGTGGTAGGCGTGGGCGCCCTGGAAGTTGATGCCGAGGCAGCGCAGCACCAGGGTGCGCTTCGCCGCGTGCTCGATGCACCAATAGGGGCCGCTGGAGAAGTCGGTGTTGATCTCCTCGATGGCCACAACGGGCTCGTCGCCGTCCTCGAAGCGAATCACGGGCTTCGCCTGCTTCCGCAGGTCGCCAGCCACGTGAAGCGTGGCCTTGCAGCCGATGAGACGCCGCGCCTTGCCCCGTAGCACGAGAGTGTCGCTCACCTGGTAGTTGCCGCGCGGCAAGTAGACGCTCGGCTTCCCCGCGTCAATGGCGGCCTGGATGGCCTGTGTATCGTCCTCCCGGTCATCGGCCACGGCACCGAACTTCTGCGGCGCCACCCAGTCGTCCAGCTTGTCCCACGGCAACTCGGGCGTCTCCTTGATGGGGAGGCAGAGCGGCTTCGCCGCGGGCTCGAAGGGGCTCACGGGTGGCTTGGTGTAGAACTCATCCACGTTCGGCCCTTTGACGTCCACCTTGTCGCCCCGGAGGCGGCGAATGGCGACGGCGTAGCCGCTGGTCTTGAGGTTGCGGACGACGACGTTGGCGTCCTCGATGAGGGCGGGAGCGGCGGCGGCCTTGCCGGTGCCTTTCCATTCGCAGTCGAGGACGACGTTGAACCCGCCCGCGGCAACGAAGGCGGGCACCTCGTTCAGACTCTTCAGGCCACGCACGGTGCACGGCTGGCCCTCGTTGCGGAAGCCGGCGACGTTCTGGTGCTCGACGGTGATGTGCTCGAGGGTCTCGCTGGCCACGCTGGTGGCACAGCGGACCCCGACGTCGAAGCCGATGACGCGGAGCCGCTTGACGAGACAGGGCCCCTGCTCGTCGGTGTAGCCCATGTCGAGGCCGACGACGCCTTGGCCATCGCCCGACACGATGGCCACGTCGTACATGCCGCCCTGGTTGTTGGCGATGAACTGCACGCCGGTGGCACCGGGGTTTCCCACGCCGGTGTCCACGGTGAGGTTGTGGAGTTCGTTGCCGAAGCGCTGGGCGGGGGCGCGGCCGGTGTAGAGGACGGGCTTGGTCTGCCTGGCGTTCTCGAAGCCGGGGCAGTCGTCGCGGAGCTTGAGCACGGCGCCCCGCTGGCTCTGGCCCCAGAGGACGGTTTGCTTCTGCTGGTCGGCCGTGCCGCCCCAGCGAAGGGTGCCGGAGACCAGGTAGACGCCGTTCGGCAGGTAGAGGATGGCGCCCTTGGCGGGATAGTCGTCGAGGGCCTTCTGGATTGCCGCCGTGTCGTCGGCCGTACCGTCACCCTTGGCGTTGTAGGGCGGCCTCGTCACGTCCACCACGCCGGAATCGGCAGGGAAGACGGTGTTCTCTGCCCCTTCGAGCGGCTCGCCGAGCTTGAGCTTGGGGTGCTGGGGCCGCTCGTACTTCGGCCTCCACTCGCCGGGCGTGGCCACGGCAGCCTTCTCATCGGCGTTCGAGAAGCGCACCTCAGCAATGCCCGACATCTCGCCGCCGCGGTAGTTGGACTTGATCTGGAACTTGAGGTAGCGCGCCCGCACGGGCTTCTCGAAGGGCACGGCCTGGCCCTCATAGTCGTCCCGCGCGGAGGCCTTCTCGAGCTTGAAGAGGCCGAGCG
>Ga0315284_10007044_pt1 | contig 16031 bp, 20 predicted proteins | sample YL17G09_16_MG_FD_203696 | JGI IMG/M metagenome (GOLD analysis project Ga0315284, IMG submission 203696) | Sediment microbial communities from Yellowstone Lake, YNP, Wyoming, USA - YL17G09_16 | ecosystem: Environmental > Aquatic > Freshwater > Lake > Sediment | place: USA: Wyoming | collected... | reverse complement strand
GCATTAGCTGGCCCATATGCACCGCTGAAACGATTCGGCGATCATGTCATCGTAGCGAAGTCGAAGGAGTATCTGGAGGCCGAGAAGAACAACGATACCAAGGCGCTCGCCAAATTATCGGAAGACCCTAAGCACTATGTCGTGGAGCACGAGGAATACCGTGCGAAGGCCGAACAACGTAAAGACGAGCTGGCTGCAGAGTTCAAAGACGGTTACGCAGAGACTTGGGTAAAAGAAGACAGCCATAAACACGTGACTGAACTTCCTTGGTCTGGCATCGAAAAAATTAAGACTACCATCGAGGGCATGCCAGAGGACACAAAGAACAAAGAGGCGATGCAGTCACTGATCAACAACCTGTACCTGCAAATGCTAGATGAAACGTCTACCCGTAAATCAGACATGCAACGAAAGGGGACTGCTGGCGCAGGTGATATGTTCAGGTCGTTCGCGTCCCAAGGTCGAACTATGGCGCACTACCTGTCCGCGCTGCAGCACAATGCGGAGATCAACAAGTCTATTGCTGCCATGCAGAAAGACATTAAATCCGCCAAGGGCAAAGAGCGCAGTGACGTGACAGCGGTGTACAACGAACTCACAGCACGCTACGCGCAGTCTCTTGAGTACAAGGATAACCCCGCTATTGACGCGGCGATGAAGTTCACCTCGTTCTGGCTCTTGCTGACTAGCCCAGCGTACTATATTCAGAACGCGCTGCAACCATTTATGTTGACGCTGCCTGTCCTGTCCGGTCGCTTTGGTGTAAACCAGTCTTGGAACGCCGGAGTCAAGGCCTATGAGGACGTGTTCTCATACATCAAAGACACTCCGGTGCATCAACTTGATATTGAGAAACTGGATATTGACCCGAAAGAACAGGCCATGCTCAAGGCACTTCAGGCTGAAGGTCTGCTGGATATGACGATCACGCAAGATTTGGGTCGTTTTGTCGAGGGCGAAGGTACTCTGAGCAAGGGTAAATTCGGTAAGGTGATGCGCAAAATCTGGGCTGGGCCACAGCACGTTGAGTTGCTTAATCGAGTTGCGTCGGCGCTTGCAGCCTACCGACTGGCCGGAACTGACTCCAAGAACTTCGGTTCAGAGCTGTCCAAGACGACCTATGCCAAAGAGATTCTAAGTGGGACCCACGGTAACTACTCTTCGTTCAACGCGCCCAGGTTCTTCACCTCGTCTGGAGCGATGCGCCTGATTACACAGTTCAGGAAGTACCAGCTGATCCAGCTGACACTGTTAGCTAAAACTTGGCATGATGCATTTAAAAATACAGACCCAGAAGAACGGGCTATTGCTCGCCGCGCCGGGTTGTGGATGCTCGGCCAACATATGGTGGTCACTGGCGCGATGGGCTTGCCAATTCCAGCTCTTATTTGGGCCGTTGCTGCCTCACTGGGGTCTGACGATGATGAGAAGAAAGACCCTGAACAGATGTTGCGCGAGATGTTCGGCAACGAAGGGTTCGCCGACTTGATGACTCGCGGTGTTCCTGCAGCCCTCGGACTGAGCATGTCCACAAAAGTTGGCATGGGAAACGCATTCTCCGCGTTGCCATTTGCTGATATGCCAAAAGATAAAGCGAGCTATGAAAAGATGTTGATTTCTTCGCTCGGTGCGACCGCCGGTGTCGGAGGCACGATGTTTGACGCGATGGCTAAAATGAGTCGTGGTGACTACCAGAAGGGCATTGAGACAGCCATGCCGGTAGGAGTGAAGAACGCCATGAAGGGGTTCCGTATCGCTACTGAAGGTGTGACAAGCACTGCAGGAGACGAGTTGCTGAAGCCGGAAGACATTTCGTTCATCGACGGACTGGCTCAAGGTATCGGCCTGCCAACTATGAAAGTATCTGAGCGCCAGCGTAGGCAGGGCGTTGTCATCGAGATGGATAAGTTCTACAAGGAACGTACTGCAGACATCAAACGTGATTACATGAGTGCTTTCAGGGCCAAGGACGCCGACGACATAGCCGAAGTCAAAGAAAACTGGAGGAAGCTCCAAGCTGCACGCGTGGCCAACGGGTATTCTAGGCAACCGATGTCAGTTCTTCTCAGAGCGCCGATGGAACAGAAACGACGTGAGCGTAAAGCTGCCGGAGGTGTGGAGTACGGATCGCAGAATAGACGGTTTGTTGAAGCTCTGGACTAAAAAAGAGACCGCTAAATCAGCGGTCTTAAGTTGTGGTGCCCCGAAGGATTCGGAAGCAGGTTGATTATACTTCAGTGTAGACTCTTTAGTTCGTCTTTAATACCCTTTGCATCGTGGTGCTGACGCCACATTATTTCATACTCGTCCCAAGTAAGGTCAGGTCGTAATTTTCTGCATACGTCGAACCACTCTGTCTTGTCTAGCTCGTTCAAACAATGCACAACTGCAGTAATTCCGAAAAAATCGTCTCCGAGCATGACATTATGTACCATTTTTATTCTCCTATCGTTTAACTTCAAGTGCGATAACCTTCGCCAGTGACGGCTCGATTGCTCTATCCAAGTCCAGTTTGTTCCAGTCTAGTGCGATACACCGCGCTGGACCTGTCATGTACTCGGTTCCCTTTCCGATGGTGTAGTGCAGGGTCTTATCCTTACCTAACCACCCTCGCTTGTCTGCCGCATCGATTGCAGCCCTATAGTCAACTTGGTGTTTGGCACACCAGTCACGCACCTTCGACACCAGCAGATAACCTTCGCCCTTGTTGACGATTGCCCGCCCGGTAAATGCAATCCTCGGTTGCTGCAGCGTTATGGCAATTTCATTCGACCGCTTGTCGCCTTCCTTGTCGGTAATAATCATGCCTTGTGACAATTCGTGCAGCATGCGGGTAAACATGTCTTCCGGTGTTGCCAGTGTCTCAGCCAGATTACCGCGCAGTTCATTGGCCTGACGCACAGCCCAGTTCAGGATACCATGGATGCTGAAATCAATAAGCCCAAGCTTCTTGGCGATCACCAGCCCGGTTATGGCAACAGTCAACCCGGCTGACCAGAACCTGTCGCGACGCACAAAAAGTGCCTTCTCATCAACCATCTTCTGCACAGCGGCCAGCGTTGCGTGAACTTCGTCCATGTTCTGCACGATGTAGCTTATATACTCCATACCGGCGTAACCCCACTCCCTCGACAGCGGAACAAGAATCTCATCGGCCTGTGCCTTGGACAGCGGCGACACTGGCTTGAAACTGAACTCGAAAATACGCGCCATCTCAGCATCTGCTCCCGGCTTCGCACTGGTGATGATGTCACCCAGAGACTTGTTGCCGTTGGTCATCATGGCTGACTTCCAGCTGTGACGTGACTGGTTCAACATGCCATCTTGTCGCAGACCCACACGAGGCGATCCTTGACTGAACGTGTACACCGTGTCCGAGGCCAAATCCGCCTTCTGGTTGGTCATTTCGTCTGTCAGGATCGGCAGGTTGTGGAGAATACCCGCCATAGCAAACGTGGCGTGATACGTGGCCTGCGACTTGGACAGCATGAGTGCGCCTTCGGAAGGATCACCGAAAATACTCAGTGCCCGCTGCTGTGAATACGTCTTGCCTTCGCCAGAGTGCGACGAGACGGCAGAGAATACAAGACCACCGCCCACGTTCATGAACTCCATGAGCGGAGCGCCGAAGCCGACCCCCAAGATGAACTGGTACTGCTCCTGACCGGCGTGGCTGTATGCCTTTTTGATCAGGTGCTTCCAGTTGTCCAGCGAGCCTGACGGAACGAAGTGCTTGTCAATCGCAGCTGCACCGTTTGCCAGCCTCACCTTGCGGTGTTTTCCGTCAGCGGCATACATGGTGTCGCCTAGCAAGAACTCTTTGCCGTGCCAGCCGAAATGGGTGTAGGTCTCGGAGCCTGCTGACTTGCGCTTGATCTCGTCAAACCATTGTGTGTTATAGGCTTCCATGTGATCTTTTCCTTTGTGTGCCGCCAATATCCCTATCGTGCCCAACTCTTTAAATAGTGCGACTCCACCCGTGCCCATAGCAGCACCGCTTAATTCAAACTCACGCCACACGCCTTCGCGCTCACGCACCTTCCACAACATACTCAGGCGACCCAGCTCATCGCGGTAGTATGAAAATGGGTAGAAGAAAAACCCGCAGAACGTCTTCCACACAAACACTTCTGCACCGGCCTTCTCGCTTGCTTCCTTGTCACGCACGGAGCGCTGAAGGTTATTCCCATTCCAACGAAACCCCTTCATTGACTCCGGTAGTTCGTCGATGCGTTCTTCAACACCTGTTAGCAAGTTAATTTCAACTAACTTCACATGGGTTGATCCAAGCCGTATCGGTGATCGGATAGTTCCCTTATGTGGACAGACAGCACAGAGATGCGCATATTCTCCGGCTTCAGCTTCAAGTTTTCCGCATGTCGCAGGGTCATTAGGCCATTGGGCAGCTTTCTTTATAGTAGCATCTACGGAATATTCTGGATGCCCGTTGGAAAAGACGTGTATTGCCTTTTCCGCTTCAGTTGTAAATTTGACGACACCTAGTGTCGTATACCACAGTGGCTCCCGCACGTTACCATGGGCAACACCGACCTGCCGTATCAACTGGCATGACTTGACGATTTCAAGAATGCTGGCCGGTGGGTAGTCCATAACAGCTACGGCCATGTCGTTCAGGCTAGTGTCTGCCTTCAAGTATGCCGGTGCAGACGGCAGCGTAGTCGGTGCCATAGCCGATGGTGTAAGCCTGATCAGGTCTTCTACATTTGTTATTCCGCGAACTCCCCCGATTAACCTGACCTGCGTAGCCTCGCACCCGTCTTTTTTATTGTGTGTCTCGATGGGACGTAGCACCCTGGCGCAGTCCGTTGTACATGCGGCGTCGTGTTTTACCCCATGCTTATCGAGCAGTGCCTTCCAGCGAAACGCAACACGTGTCCATGTATCAGCGTCAAGTTCACGATCAAGAACCCAATACGCATGCACTCCGTAGCCAGAAGCGACAGTCAGTGTCGGCAGCGGAACGCGAGACTCCTCACAGAATCGTTTAATATCCAGCATCGCTTCGCGAGCATCGGCGTAGTCACCTGCGCGGCCCTTGCAGTCAAGGTCTATCCACAGACATTTCAGCTTCGCCACGTTTGATTGTGTACGCTTGCGCTTCTTTTCCCCATCCATAACAAATGGCTCCTTGAATGAAGCCATTGCGTAATACACGTTGTCTGCTGACCTGTCCAAGTCAGCTATTTTGTTCGCGCCCTTGCTCGGTGTTGACACGTGGTAGTGTCTCATGGGCTGGCTTTTCTCTAGGGAGGTGACAAAAAAGTGGTCCCCGTCCGGCCATATCAGTGCCAGAAATTCTGTTAAATTCATGTGAACCCCCAATGTCGAGCAGTAAATATACCGTGCTGTGCTTCGTGAAGCAATAACTTACTCGGCAGGTTTTTGTAACTGCTTGACTATAAGGGCCTTGATTGTGTCTAAACGTTTCTTGCCTTGTATTGCATTACTCAGCGGCAGCGCGTTTACGTCAGCCAGTTGTGATAGTGTCGCGACAAGTTTGGCGATCCGTGGAATACGCAGGGCGTGCGCTTTTGATCCGTCGAGCCAACGGTACACCATGGGGTTAGTCACCCCCACGAGCTTCGAGAATTCGGTTACACGTACACCAGTTCGGTTCAGTGCTTCTTTAATGTTCGGCATTTCACTCATTTATTTTTCTCCTTATTTGGTTAGGGGCACCCGCACTATATGGCCTCGGGTTATTTAAGAGCGAGCGTTCCTCGGCTGCGAACCCCCTAAAACTTCTTAGCTGTTCAACAGGTCATTCAGCGCTGAGTCAAAGCTATTCGATGAGACCACAGGAGTCGCGGTTGTCTGCACTGTCTGAACTGGAGTCTCGGCTACAGGTGCTCCGAATGCTTCTGCCGCTGCGGGTGCTGCGCCTTCTTCCGCTTCAGCTGCGTCGAGGGCTTCTTGTGCAAGCTGTTTCTTGGTCTTGGCGGCAGGCTTCTTCGCAGCAGTTTCAACGACCTGCTCTACGGGAGCGCCCAGACTGCCGGACAACTCGACACGTTCTACTGTCGCTGGCTGAACAATCGGAGCAGTCACACCCTTCCTGCCAACGATAGCCAGAACCAGGTCGGAGTTCTGCAGCGCCTGAGCTTTGATGAAACTTGCAGAATCCAAGTAGCCAATGGGCTTGAATACCAGCATTGGGGACGCTGCTGTTGGCTCGAAGCTGATACGCATTACCACGCCGTTCAACGGGAGATTACGACCTGACAGCTGCTTTGCAGTCTCAGCGAGACCTTTCAAAGACGCAGGTGGTACACGCATCAAGAACGCATCGTCCAGATTGCTCGGTGACGCTATAGCCATACGCTGCACGTCTGAACATGCCTTGCCCTTGGTTGCCTCACCTTTGTCGTTGCTGCCGGAACCCCATACGTTGAACTTGCAGATGTCGCAGGTGATGCTTGGCTTGTCAACGACACTTGAATCAGGCTTGACGCCATCGTTCGAGAAGCAGGTTGGCTTGGCCTCAGTACCCTCAACGTAGCTCTCCTCGTAGTAAGCCTTGGCACGCTGGATATTCAGAATCACGACTTCGACATTTGACGCTGGCTCGGTAGGGTCTGTTGGATTGACCTTCGGGCGGGTAATCAGTGTCTTCGTGTCGTTGCGGTTGATGTGGAACACCTTGCCCTTGATAGAGATAGAAGGGAACGCAACGCTGGCGAATGCTGCAGCCATGTAGTTGAGTGAGGACACACCGGACTGGGCCAAGTGTGCTGGGAGTGTGTTTTCGTTGAATGGGATGATTTGTGTTGACATTGTATTGCTCCTTGTTGGTTGGTAAAAACTATCGTTTAGATGGACGGTTGACGCTGATACTAATTTCTCGGGTGATGTTCAACCCAGGCGGTACTTCGTGGACTTCTTCGATGTATGCCTCTACTGCCTCCTTGCTTACGTTACGGTAATACATATTGTCCATGTCGTTTTCCTTCATGAACTTCAAAACAATGTCCCAGTCAGCGACAGATACTCGGGTAACTGTCTTTTTGAACACGGTGCCGGAGGGAGTCTTTGCGGAGTCTTGTCCGGTGCTGTTGAGGAACGTCATGATTTGTGCCTCCATGCCATCCATCAAGTTCTTAATCTTGGCGACCTTTTCTTTTGCTTCGTTATTGATCTGGTCCTTGAAATCGCGCAGTTTTATATACTTTGCTGCGATGTCGTCAATGCGTGGCAGCTCTACATCAGTAGTCATGTGAATCTCCTTCGGGTTAAAAATCTTCTTGTTTTTGTATGCACACAGTATACAGATTCGGTTTTTTACTGCAACAGTTATTTTTCGAGCTGAATCATCACTCCACCCCTTCCTGTATCAGCGTCGTAATCCAGTAATGACCTTAATCTATCCAAGTCTGGGAATCGTGTTGAACTATTTTTCATTGAACTCCTCCTTTATCATGTCAAGAAGCATTGCTTGTGTGGACCCTTTATCTTTGAGTCGTTTGTACATTCTACGCTCTATTTCAGAGCCTTCGAGGTGTACGATAAACGTGCTCTTGGTTTGCCCTGGTCGTGTGATCCTTCCGTTTGCCTGCTCGTATTCATCGTTGCTGTTCGTCGGGATAAACCAAACTATTGTATTCGCAAGTACAAGACTTAATCCGTGAGCCATGCAACGTGGGTGAGCAATCAGAACATGCAGCCCTCCTGGACGCTTGAACGCACTGAAGATCGCATCACGTTCAGATTTACCTACATCGCCGTACACAACGGCACACTCCCATGTCTTGCTCAACTCCTTGGCGATCATTTCAAGCCCGCCGGTTAGCGGTACGAATACGATTACTTTTCCTGCTGACTGCTCGATGATCTCGCGGAGTTCCTTAATACGGTTTCCACAATCGAAGTACACGTTCTGGCCCTGCTCGTCGTAGGCCACGCCGCAAGCCACCTGACTTAATTTTGCCGCCTTCACCGCTGCGTTCACTGCTACGATCCGTCCTTCCTTCGCATCGGCCACCAGCGTCGACATCATCTGCTTGTATGCTTTTTTCTGCTCGGCTGACATCTCGACGTACCGATGTTCATACATGGTTGGCGGCAAGTCAATACACTCGTCTCGTCGGAATAACACCGCTGGCTGCATGGCGTCACGAACCACGTCCAGTGCGTTGTCGCGAGGAACCCATTTGAATTGAGTCACCTTACGCTCCACCATGTCTCTGAACGCACCGAAGTATTTAGGAACACGGCTTGGGTTTACCAAGCGACACTGTGCCCATGCGTCGGTTGGCCCGTTAGGGGTTGGTGTTCCTGTCAGTCCCCAGACCCGCTTGCGTGAGTCACATACCCGCTTGACTGCCTTGAATCTATCTGTACCAGCGTTACGGTACACAGCCAGTTCGTCGATGATGATGGTATCAATGTCAGGCCGGTTCTTCAGGGCGTCTTCGATTATCTCAATACCATCATGGTTCACGATATAAATATCCGCCTCGTTTTCAAGCAGGTCAATACGCCGTTGCCGACTTCCATACAGTACAGAGGTGTCAAGATGTGTCAGGTGCGTGTATACCTCGTCAGCCCAGACTCGTTCAAGCGTTGACAGCGGAGTGATAACAAGTGCTCGCTTCGCATGTCCGATACTGCGCAGGTAGTCGTATGCCCACAATGTCGATAGGGTCTTGCTTGTTCCGATCTCGTTCAAAACGTACATCCTGTCATTCGTTGTCAGCATGTCGGCGGTAACCCGCTGCGCATGGAACGGTGTCCAGTCGGTGTATCCTATAGGCCACGTATACTGAGTACCTATAGGTGACGGTATATCAAATCCGAAGTTACGCAGTACCTTTGTTTCCTCCAAGCCGTGATGCACTACAACCAAGTCAGTCCCCTTGTAGTTGACGATCTTGGCCGTGGGGATAATCGCCGTTATCCGTGTGGGGTGATCGTCTTTTACGAGGACTTTACGCTTGTCGGCAACGACGAGGGCTTTCATACACCCTCCGACAATTTCTTTCGTGTTGACTTGACAAGGTTCAGCCAGTTTTTTAATTCGGTGAGGTCTCCGTCGATGACGAACACTCGTCCGTTTGCAGCCTGCATAGCCTCAATCGTTAATTCCTGCCTCGCCGTAGGCTTGGCTCCAGGTGCTTTGGTCTCGATTGCGAAGAACAACCCATAGGCACTCCCCGTAAAGTCCAAGGTAGGTGCCCCCATCCCATTCGTTACTGCCATGTGACGCCATACTTTCGCTCCATGTTCGTCGAGCAGGTCTTTCACGAGCTTTTTTATCTTTCCTTCTTGGGTCATATCATTTCCTCTCGTACACAACCGACCAAGCATCGCGACAAAACGTGTCGCACCATCGACGGCCTTCGTCTACTGATTCGTCACAGTGCAGGCATCGTCCAGTCGCTACGGGGCCTTCTGGTTTACGTGCGGATAGTCTATCGTTCAAAAAAATCTCTGCGGCTACGTTACCTGAATCAGCTTCGTCCATTATTTTTCTCCCTTTAATTTTTAGCGTGCTTGCAGTGAACCAATGTGGCGCTGCAGTAGGGACATAAGCCGCTAGGTCTACACGGAAACGTGTTCGTCGCAATTGCATTTTCGATTTTCTCAACCGTAGGTATGAAGTGACCCCACAACTTCGGAAGTTCTTCACGGTGATACGTTTCAGTGTCCAGCTTCTTATCCTTCAGCCACACGTAGCCGGTCTTTACTTTCTGCATGTCAGGTCGGTTGGTGAACTCAAGTGCTGCGAACAGCATGAGCTGATCCGTGTCGAACTTTCGCTTTCCTGTTTTATAATCCAGCACCACCGCCTCGGTGGAAGTCCTCACCCCAACGTCCAGCTTACCTCGCACCCACGCCGTCTTGTCCCACCACCCGCAATACTTCAGGCCTTTTGTCAGGGCTATTTCGTCTTCTGCGAATATCTCACCGTCTGGCATATTCTCGAACTTCACGATCATCGGCTCTAACCAAGCCAAGTCCTGCGGCAGCGTAGTCTTCAGTTTAACTCGGCTCTCCAAGTGCAAGTGCTGCGCCGTACCAAACCGCATGGCTTCGGTCTCGACAGTCTTCAGTTCTTTGGTAACGCGTTTAAGTTGATACGCCCGAGGGCAGTTAAGAAAGTCGTTGAGACTTGTGAAGCTCCATGAGTGGGCCATTAGTTTTTATGCTCCGCTTTAACAATTATCCTTCTACATTCATCCATCAGCTTAGTAATGGTGCAATCCGCTCAGAGTGCGTCGAAAATTGAGGATTGCTTTTCAGGTCGCACACTTTCCCTGCTTCCACTCCCTGATCCCAAGCATCCCCATTGCTCTGCAAAGGCGTTTGCAATTCCTTGGTAAGTTCTGCTGCGCTCTTTCCATCTGTCATCGCTTGGCCCTAACTTGTTTTGTCCGCTGTCGCACTGGTTCGCCCATCGTGGCCGCGCTACCTTGCTGCCGTTGCAATCCGGGCAACCGTACTTGTCGCCGTTCTCAACTTCCTTGCCACAACAAACCATGCGCGGCTCAATCAGGTGCTTGGGTTTCAGCAACGGTAAACCCTTCAACCACAAGCACGTTTTCTTGCTGGCATCTTCGCCAAACTGGTACGGGTTAATTACCTGGTCTGGCTTGCGTATCCGGCTGGAAATCACGCTTACCGGGTTTTCTATCGCAATTCGTGGCACTGGCGCATCCATCAACAGCCGCACGAAGGCAAGCGCATCCTCGGTAAGCTGCGGGTCACGCAAACCCCTTGTTGTCCAGTGCATACCGCTCACACTCAGGTAAGTGCATGGAGGGTGCGCAATCATCAGGTCAAATTCTTGATCCCTAAGCAAGTCGGCTACATCGCCCTGATAGTGGTATGGGCTGTCATCTTCGCTCGGTAGCAGGTCGCAAGAAATAACATCATGTCCCAGCGCCATAAACGCATTTCTTACCCTGCCGCTATATTCACAGGCCACTAATACGCGCATCTAAAACCCCTTTCTTCGTAGACAAAAACCGCTCACGTTCCGCAGCATCCATTCCAGCCGGTCGCTGTCTACGCGCAATCGTGCATTTTCTTGGTCAAGCTCAAGCATCTTGTTGGCGGCTTGCCTGAGCGCCTCGCCTTTCACTGGTGTTGCCGCGCTGTGGCTTTCTCTCTGCAAAAATCCAGCGTACCTTTGTGCAATGCTCATTTCTTTCTCCGTTTCAATCGCGCCTCTAATACGTCCAGTGGCGCTTGTTCGTTTTTCACTTCGATTCTCCTTAGTCTATCGGCCTGCTGGCTAACTCTACGTTATGCCCCATCGTTGGGCGTCAGTGCAGCGTTTGCTGTATCGTGCGACCATCCATCACCACATGTACAACCATCTCCACATGCAGCATAGCTTTTTAGAGCATCGCGCAACTTTACTATTTCATCTGCGGCATCTTCCAACGCTGCCTTCCACGCATTAGATGCCTCGCGCTCAAGTTGCAAAATGGTTGCCTCAGCCATAGCAAGCTCTTCTCTCGCTGTTGCGTAATATGGAGCCATCTGCATTTGGTGCAGCCTGTTCAATATCAGGCTGTGTGCGCTCTTTATTGGGGAAACGCCTAACCCGGCGTTCAACTCGGACTCCACGTTGGGCATCTTCATGCCGCTATTAACCCACTGCTGGTGTACCGAGTTGTGAATCTCAAGCAGCTTTTCGCATTCACCTTGCGAAAGTCCGGTATCAGCCTTTAAGTCGTACCATGACATGCCGTCCATCACTTCGCATAGCGCCCAGATTAGTTGTTCTCGTGTTGGAATGCCTAACCCTACATTCAACGCAGACGGTGCGCCAGCGGCCTTGTTTACGTTCAGTGAATCGTCCATGTTCTCTACTCCGTTTTGGGTGCGGCTAGCGCACCGCTGGTTAATTTTAAGTTAGCCGCATGCCGTTCTGCCACGCTTTTTGGTACTTCATCTTTAAGCAATGTCTTTTTAAAGTATTGACGTGCTGCCTCATGCCAAATCACAATCCCTTCAGCATTCATAAAGCCAGGCGAGGCAACGCTTCCATTAAGTCGTAACATTTCAATTGCTTCGTTTACTGCTTTTTCATCAAGCACGCCGTTATAAAGCACAGGTACAACATCACAGCATTCTGGTCTAATCACGTTCCATTTCGATGTGTTGAAAAGGCTAAACCGTTTTTTATCTTGTCCATATCTGCGCTGAATGCCAGCACCCCACCATTCGCCAAAGTGTTTCCCTGTTCCGAGCGAAAGTAAGTCATCCTTGTTTTCATGCGCCCACTTACTAAATCCATGATTGTCATCGGCTGGAGTAATCCAGCGAGTACGTGATGCTGTCAAAAACTCGCCATCTTCTCCAATAAAAATGCAGGCATTGGTTCCGTCAATTTTTTCACTGATCGTTATATTCCTAGACCATCTTGCAATTTTGCTAAATTCTTTCAGCTTTGCTACCGCTTCGGCGGTGTAATTACGTTCAGGTTCTTTTTTATTAAATGGCCACATCAATTTTTTCTCCGTTGTTAAGTGCCGCCCAACCCGTCAATCCAGACCAGCCAAAGCTTCGGCTTTCAACGCAGAGTATGCTACGCTATCTTCGGCGCTGTCCTGGTGATACTCGGGTGCTGTCCACTGGCGAACATCCTTCAGTCCTTGCATGAATAGCCAGCCTTCGGCTTCGGTAAGGTTGTGCCCGGTAATGATGTTGAATACCGCGACTGTCTTGCCCATGCTGCGTTCGCCCTGCGGGTTGTCATACTGTTTACCACGTTCAGTGAGGATGGCATCAGCGCTACGCAGGAATTCACCAGCTGTTGTCGGGGTTTGTTTTGGTGTACCTACCATTGCTCGTGCTGCTTTGGTTCGCCCATCTAATTTTTTCATTTCTATCTCCTTTATTTAGCTTCACCATAACTCTTCGCGAAGTCTCCCTCTGCTGCAAGTGGAAGTCCATGTGCCCATGCTGGGGTCTCAGACATTATCGCCAGCATTTTTTCGAGATCGGCTTCTGCTTTTTCTTCGTCGCCAATTACTACTATTTCATCATACACCTGCAGCACAGGCCGCATACCTGTGTCGTTCATTTTCACCATCGCTTCGCGGATAACAATACCTGCCAAGTTCTGCGTGAGGTTTTCTACTACTTTACCGCCATACTGCTTGATACGTTGTACTCGTCCGTCTTTACGTCTGATACAAGAGTACTGCCCTTCTTTGTCACGTTCTAGTTCTTTGAAGTGCATCCACATACCGCTGGGCATAAGCACTGCATCTTTTCGTGTCAAGAATATTCCGTGTGTGGCTCCGTCACCTGTGAGCATCGAGTTGAGTAACCTGTCCCCGAGTTTCCAGTATGCCACGATCATGGGGTTGTTCTCCCTGAACATATTTATGATTCTGAATGCACATGCAGCGTGAATGATCCACTCGCGGTTTGTTAACTTCGCCGGTTTATTTTCTTCTAGCTGTGCTACAAGATCTTTTTTCCCAGACAAGAATTTAACATAACTTGAGATGCTTGTGTTAAGTTGCTCGACCATTTTTTCGTCAAATTGAATTCCCTTCATACCTAACATTCCGGTAAAGATCATCGACGCAAACTTCATGTGACCGAGACCGTAACCACATCCGAGAACTACGGCCTTGCCAATGAAGCCTGGAACGAAGTCGTCTGGGTTTTTCTTTCTGTCAACGTGACGACTAAAAATAACTGATGCCATTTCAGAATACACATCTCGACCTTGTGCGAATGCTTCAACAACGTTCGTCTGTCCAGCTTGCCATACTAGAATTCGTGCTTCGATTTGTGACGAGTCGGCGACCAGTACAGTTTTCCCTTCCGGCGCGACGAGGGCTTTCCGTATCAGGCCCGAGTCAGGGTCGTTCCCTATTGCACGCGGAAGATTCAACATGTTTGTCGCAGCTGACTTGGATGCTGTGTATCTCAGTGTTGCTGCACCGCCATAGTCGAGGGCAATTGGCATCGTCCCCATGCGTTCCTGAATCTTCTTGAACCTCAGAGACCTTGATTCTTTAATCGTCGATTTCAGACCTAGTCTTGCCTCCACAGCGAACCTTACTAGCTCGTCATCTGACTCACCGAGGTGCTTGAAGTCAACATCACTCTTAGCGAACGCCCAAGCATAAACTGGATGCCCTGCCTTGGCTGACTTCTTGACTGACAGTTTCTTCGGCGGCTCAACGCCAAGCGCGATTAGCAACTCCGCGAACTTATCGTCGCTGCGTAGGTCTTCAAGCGTGCAGTCTGCCGATGCGAGCAACTTACTCTTACGTTCTTCCGCGAGAGCAATCTCTCTATCTATAGGGCCAGCGTCGAGCGCGAACGATGGCTCGGAAAACATCCTCGTTGTAATATCGATCATCTTGAGTTCCACCAATGGATAGTGTTTTTTCAACTCAAGCCATAAGTCCCACTCCATGTCTGCATCGTTACAAGCATATTCCCCTAGGTAACACTCTAGTTCTCTCGATGGATGTCTGACCCCGTCCATTTGTAATACAGCATCTCCCTTCTTCCCTATCCCATACCGTTCGCCCAATGCCGCGAGTGAGAGACGTTCCTCAGTGCCGAGTAGCCCCCGTGCCATTGCCAACGTGTCAATAATGAATTTCGGCTTTACCCCGTATTTCCAGTTCAGTATCGGCATATCGAATGGTGCGTTGTGTGAGATGACTACGTGCTTGTCGAGTTCAAGTTTTTCCAACGCAGAAACTACTTTACTTCCTGGAACCCATACCGACTTCCCCCCGTCTTTTTTTATAGAGAACCCAAAGCAGTAGAACCTGGGGTCGTTTATGTAAGCCTCAGTTGTCATCTTGCTCAGGGTGTAACCCGCCTTACTATCGTAAAACGTTTCCCAGTCCAACACAAATAAGCTCATCGCTACCTTTCAGTACTCGTTATATATCCCGCAGTTTGCGCAGAGGTGGCCTTCTGGCATGACGTAGAACAACTGGTTTCCACAGTTACACTCGTACCGCACGTCACCTTTTGCTGGGCCAAACTGGTACTTGAACATCCCCTTATGCGACGTGCATGCAGGGCACTCAAAGCGTTCGAAAATACCTACTGGCGCTGCAGCCACCCATTCATACTTGCAGTGCATACAGAACGCCTTACCTGACCCATGGGGTTCGTCTGTCATTTTATTTTCCCCGAGGGTGTCCTTGCATACGAGCGATTGTCAGAGGCAGATTTCATGCGCAGGTTTCCGTCTCCGTTTTTTCCGCCCTTGCTTACTGGCTTTGCGTGATCGACATCCTTTCCGTCAAACGGTTTTGCGAGACCTTTTTTCTCCATGTCGCGGCGTGCTTGCTTCCTCAGGATATTCGGCTCGTTGCCTTCTTTGGCAATGCGGGTTTCTCTTTCCTGTTTGTAATCACGCTTGTAGTTAGGGCTGCTGGGCATTTCAGTTCTCCTGTATGTATCTAAGTTGTTCTTTGACCTCGTCGTACTTATCGTACAGATTGTTGTTCGCTTTTAACTCCATATCAAGGTCAGATTCTAGCACCTCTATGCGGTCTAAAGAACTAACTAATCTGGCGGCAAGCTCTTGTTCCAGCAGCGTAGTCCCCTGCTGCCTCTGCACTGTAACCAGTTCCTCGTCGGTCAGGTTTCTATAATAGGTCTCGTTCATTCTGTTTTCTCCTTTGGTGTAAACCTACGCCATTACCAGATTAGGCACCTTGGAAGGTGTCTAATTCAACTCGAACAAAAAGTCTTCGATGTCTGAGATCGTGTCATTGCTAAATACTGGCATGATGTCTACGTTAGACCCGCTGACTCGGACTTCTTCGAGTGTTAAGTTACCACCCCAACCAACGTCACGTTCGGGTTTGGAGTAGTCATAGGTGACATCCAGCAGCACTCCGTTGTAGTTAATGATTTTAGTTGTCATAAAACAGTTCCTTCCAATAAAACAACAAGAAAATTCCTTGCTCCGACTTCTTTGTACGCATACCTGACACGCTTCTTAATCTTGTTCAATTCTTTCGGCCAGCGGTCTGGGTGAATGCGTATCACCGCGCTCTCAGCAGCAG
>Ga0315284_10007043_pt1 | contig 16032 bp, 20 predicted proteins | sample YL17G09_16_MG_FD_203696 | JGI IMG/M metagenome (GOLD analysis project Ga0315284, IMG submission 203696) | Sediment microbial communities from Yellowstone Lake, YNP, Wyoming, USA - YL17G09_16 | ecosystem: Environmental > Aquatic > Freshwater > Lake > Sediment | place: USA: Wyoming | collected... | reverse complement strand
CACCGTGACCCATAGGCTTTCCTTTGCCGACCACTTGGTAAGTACGCTCAGTCACTTCCTGGCCGATTGCGGCTGATTCAGCCGCACCGTCAAAAGGGATGTCATCTAGCTCGATAAGCCCCTCCGCTGCTGGAGCCGATACTGGAGCCGATGGACGTAAACCGGCTGGTACCGGAGAAACCGGAGCCGCATTAACCGGGGCCTGCGGCGGGGCCATCGGTATTGGCGGAGCGCCAAACGGCTGCGGTGGCATCGCTTGCGCAGGAGGAGCTGGTGGAGGTGCAAACGAAGCAGTGGAAGGAGCTTGCATACCCTGCGGAGCTTGCGGATAATAGTCTGGATGCGGCGCTGGCGGCTGCGGAGCATACATCTGTTGGGGAGCATACGCCTGCTGGTACTCTGGCTGCTGGACCGGTGGCGGGGCCTGTGGTGGCAGCACCTGTGGGAAAGGCGGTGGAGGTAGCATGCCAAAGCTGGAAGGCGGCACCGCCGGTTGGGTGATCATGTGGTTTTGGGGAGCAATCAGGTCGTAATAACCATTTTCTTTGAGAGACCGAATTACTTCCTCGCGAGATGGCCAAACCACCCGGCTCTTCCAATCGTACTGCTGACTGATGTAGCTCATTTCCAAGTCCGTCAGCGGTACCTTAGGGCCGATTTGTACTTGGTACTTCTGCTCAGCTCTTGCCGTGGAATCATACAGTACATAAACGTCTGCTCCCCAGTATGGGTCGGTGACATCAGCCTCATAGCGCTGACCATCGATGATGTGAACATTCATACCAGACAGACGCTGAATACTGAGAATAAGCGAAATTGGCAGCTTGACAGGAGCCCATGGTCTAACTTGGTTCATTTGCTGGGCTTGCCGGAAGATAGCGTGGCCATAACCATGCTGCCGAGGCGTAATGTCCTTGATTTCTGGATTGGTCGAGTTACGCGGATCAAAATCTTCAAGAATCGGGTCACCGGATCGTGAGAAGTGTTTGGTTTCCGGGTCCCACGCTAGGGACAAAAGAGGAAACTTTTTCCCACTCTTTTGGTGCTTGATCCACGAGGTGGCCAACAAGTACACGTCGCCGTAGAACCGGAGCTGCGTCCAAGCCTTTTCTGGAAGCTCTCCCCACTTGATACCGTCGTCCCATTTGGCACGGCCACCAGTTGCTGCCCCGAAGCCAGCCTTGATTTGCGGCAGTGATACACCTTTAGGTAATGTGTGATTTTGGACAGACTGAGGTCCTGGTACTGGAAGATTCATACTTAATTCCTTGTGCTAATGCATTTATGGTCGCTAATGCGATAAACTAATCTAACATTGTTTTAGTGGGAAGCCAATACAAGCACTCAATCAAAAGATTTTGTAGTGAAAGCCAATTTTCGCAAGATTTTGCACAGTAGCCTCCATTAAAACAGCGTTATTGTCAACTTCGTTAATCGGTAGTATGTCTATCATTCCGTGGCGAAGGGCTAGCGCCCGAAGCTCATCCGGAATAAGGTTAGTTCGCAGACAATGCTCGCGTAGCTCGTCCAGAAGTTCATCTGGGATACCGCCAAGACGATCATCATCGGTCATGATGTCTTCCAGCGTCAACTTTTCGTCTGCGTCGTAGGTGCGGTTGAGACTGTATACCTGGGCAATGCGAACAGTGTGGTATACTGACTTGACTTTCCTAACTGGGACCTTGGCCGCCAGAGCAATGGCTTCCATATTCTCCTCCGACGCTCCAACTCTGGACCTAGCCTTCTCTAGCTGCGTGTGGGCCTGCCATGTGGACACTGGTAGCTTAACAAAGTTAGCGTCTTCCTTGATAGAAAGAAGCATCATTTGCTTTATCCACCACTTGGCCACGGAGGCAAACGAGGCTGGCCGCCGGGTGGAATAGCAGCTGACGGCTCTCATAAGGCCGATGGAGCCGTTCTGGAAGTTGTCTAGCATTTGGTGCGGGTTTCGTGCGGTCGATTTGGCTGCCGAATAGGCGGTTCTCAAGTAGGGTGCAATAATAGTGGAGCGGAGCAGCATATACTTAGTATAAGTGTGCCTTGCGTCTCGCGATATGTAGAAGGCGTGCCTATTTAGCTCCAAATCCTCGTCGATCCTGGCGATCAGGTCGCAAATGCGGCGATACTCGTCCTGGTTGTTTTGTTTAGCCTCATATGCCATCCAGTGAAGCTCGTCATAGTAACGCATCTTGGAGGTAAACTCGTGCAAAACGTCTTCGTAGACGCCACGAATAAACAAGCATCTTTCCATGGCTTCCTTGATTGGCCCGGTCCTGCTATTTTGAGAATCAGCAAACATGCGGATAAGCTTGTAGGCGTTGACCAAAAAGTCCATCTCGTGGGCTTTGTACGTTCCCTTGGCGTTAACTGTGTCAGGTCCAGCGTCTTCTTTTTCGTAGATGTTTTTGCCATAGGTGTTGCCAGCCGCTACTTTGGTTACCACCTGGATTACCGATCCGAAAAATACGACGGAACATTCCATAATAGAGTGAACTGCCGGGAAAATGCACTGGTCTATTTGGATGAAAAGCCTGTGGACTTCCTCTTGGTGCAACAGTGGGACGGCGAAAACCATCTTTCTGAGGTCTTTGAGTATCTGCTCATCAGATCCACCGATTGTGCCACCTTTTATAGTAGCCTGGTATTTGGCTGCTACCTCGGCTGGATGCAACAAGTTATCGTCGTCCTCTACCTCGATGTCGTCGAGCAGTACCTCGTCTATTTGCGAAAGGCCGGTGGCCTCAGTTATGTCCTTTTCTGATATTTCTGCTAACTCATCTTCCATAAGTGCGGCTTTTGGTGCTATCGGAACCTCGTCTAAGTCGTCCTCGGTGGTGTCATCATCCCAAAACTTGGTAGTAACTTTCTTACGTTTGGACGCCATAGAACACCCCAGCTTAAGCATTTGTATATTATAGTTTTATAAGTAACATTTATATTTCGGTAACGGATGGCATATGCTAACAGCCAAACAAATATTGGACGTAACCAAAAGAAGTCATCCTATTATTATCCAAAATGCCAAAAGGGTCAGAGTACAGTTCAAAAAGGTAGAAGCTGGTTCGGACGCTTATGGTGAGTACAGACAAGTAGTTGCCATCTGCAAGGCCGATTCTATACCACGGCAGGTAACACTGAAATTTTATGGCAGACACGACCTAGGTGCGAAGACTTGGATGTCGTGCACGTGCGAGTATTTTCTTTACGTGTGCGAAGTAGCACTGGAAGGTAAGGATAGTTCGGATATTATTCACTCCAACGGGGCAGCGCCATCTGTCACCAACCCTAGGTTTTCACCTAGAACATGTAAGCATTGCATAGCAGCACTACTTAACGGAGCACAAACGCTAGCTCCAAAGGTGAAGGCTAAGCCAACCAGAACACCTAAGACGACAACCAAAAAGCCAACCAAACCAGAAAAAAGCGCACCTAACAGGTCTGGACGGTCTGGACGATCAGGACGGATGACTAAATAAGGAACCGAAGCATGCGAGTAACAAAGACCTCACTCAGCCAAATCTGCACCAATGTTGGCATCAAAATAAAGGACGGCAAAATAGCACGTGCCGATGCCGATGCCATAGTATTGGCTTACGAAGAGGAAGAGGAGATAGAAGACCTAGATGAAGAGAACGAGGAAGATCAGCCTGACGATTATGATGCGTACTTTTCGCCAGCCGGGAGCTTGGGCAGCCAAATCTCCGTGTCGGTCAATATGAAGCACATAGGCACTTTTAAATCCACAGACGAAGCCGAAAAAGCTCTTCTGGCCTACTTGGACAAGAAGAACTTCTTTCCTAATGTCTGGGAAGTGTCTGACCATGGCAATGTGTCCAAATATGAGTGGTCGTCCGAAAATTCAGAAGCCAAGGTGGTTGGGCGTGTTGCTACGGCCAAGATCTCTGGGTCAATAGAGACTTTTGCTGAGTTTTGGTCTGACAACGGCAAAGTATGGTTCTCTGGTCATGGTGTAAAAGCCGACATAACTCACTTATTTAGTGAACGTGAGGCTAGTACCTTTGACCTTATTTCTGAAGATGACCCGGCAGAGTTAACTTTGCTTATCAAGTATGACGCTTATGCTGGCTACCCAGCTACTCGCGACGACCCAGAATCCGATCCAGAAATAGACTACACTGATGTTAAACTGGTCATGCCTAATGGCAATAAGATTGACTTTGGCGATATCTTAGATCTTGGCGGTGTTAAGGACGTAACTGATTCGTGGGACAGCCTTGTTGCGGAGAACATAAACGACAATCATTAACAGGAGGCGATAGTGAGATTATCACCGGCTGGTCTGTTTTTGATCAAGAAATTTGAGGGTTTGCATAAACTAAACAAAAACGGCATAGTAGAAGCCTACCTAGACCCAGTCGGTATTCCTACAATTGGGTACGGTCATATTGATGGCGTGCAACTTGGCCAGGTAATCTCTCCGATCGAGGCCGACATCATTCTTCTCGAAGATATAAAGCAAATGGAGGGTTATCTTACCAACTTGGTCAAAGTAGAGTTATTGCAACAGGAATTTGACGCCCTGGTTAGCTTTGTATTCAACGTGGGACCTACTAACCTCGGCAAGTCTCAATTGCTTAAGTTCCTAAATAGTGAGGACAAAAAGTCAGCCGCGCAATGTCTGCTTAGTTGGGACAAGGCAAAGCTAAAGCAGAAGCTGGTTACCTTGCCAGGTTTGACCAAGCGAAGACTAGCCGAAATGCACCTATTTTTGGAAGGCCCTGATACACTGTACGACGAAAACGGAGAAGAAGATTGGACGACAACTTTTCAATACACAGACTCGGCGCACATCTTGATCACAACCAACCCAAAGGACAAATGGCGGCGTCTAAGCTAAGGGAAGTACTTAGTCAATTCTCACTTAGCCTTGATATAAGAGAAACTAATGGTAAGTGCACCGTGGTAGTTAATCACCAAGTTGGCAGTAGCATGTACTTGGCCAACTCGGCAGAGGAAGTGCTATGGTTAGCAAAACAGAGCGAAGTGGTGTCTGGAAGCCCATCATACACTAAATATGTCATAAACACTAGCCAATAACAGCCACTATGCATCACAGCGTCGCCAAAGTCAAGACGCTGTATGAAAATTAAACATGGACTTTTCCTTTAACACGGCAAACGGCTCTTACTTCATCTTCGGTAAATTCTTTGGAGTTATTACCGCAATAAAAATCCTCGCCGACTTTCTCTGGAGCGCCAATAAGACTTTCGAGATTGTTCCTGTGGCATAAAAAACTCCCGCCCACTTCCCTCGGAGCGCCTATAAGACTTTCGAGATTGTTCCTGTGGCATAAAAAACTCCCGCCCACTTCCTTAGGAGCGCCTTCAAGCGTTTTGAGCTTGTTATTATAGCAAGTAAAATCCCCGCCCACTTTTTCAGGAGCGCCTAGAAGACTTTCGAGATTGTTAACAGAGCAATAAAAATTACCGCCCACTTCCTTAGGAGCGCCTTCTAGCGTTTTGAGATTAAGACCTATTACATTAATATCTTTTCTACCAATATCTTTTCCACCAGGCTTCCAAATGCTTGGTTTTTCACTTTTGAACGCTGGTATATTTAAGGTGCTAGGAACGCTTTTGTGCTCTTTGTTATAGGCGTCCCAGTAGGAGGTATCTCCATCTTTACCTATTAAAAAAGCAATCTTGGCCCAAGGGTCTTCACTGGTTAGATTTTTAGAGATAAGGTAGTAAATATTATTGGATGCAGCATAATTTTCATAATTATCACTAGGATTAAAGCGGATACACCACTCGGTGCCTTGCCCTAACTCTGCCGCAGCTATATTACTAGTTATATGGTAGATAGCCCAGTCCTCGTTTTCTGCTATTTTCTTTGCGTCTTCAACGCTTTTGTGTAGTTCTATGGCTCCTTTTCTTTTCTCATTCTTAGTTTTTTCTAGCGCCAGCTCATCCATTCTCTCTTTAAAGTCAACAAACTTTTTCTTAGCCCATAGGTCGATATTTTTTTCACCCGCTGAGAGCTTGTTCTTAGCCTTTAAAGTCTTAAAAAGATCTAGGCTTTCTTTGACCAAAGACTCTTCAATGCCTTGAGAAAGGAAAGCTTTTTGGGCAGTTTTAAAGTCAGCCGTGACAACGTCTGGCGCGTCGTCCGTCTCTGACCAACCGAGGCAACTCGTTTGGGACAAAATCCTGATCGCCTTATCAACGTCGGATCTTTTGATTCTTGACCCTCTTACTTCCACACCAGCCACTGCTAGTGCAGCCCTGATTTTTTCTAATGACATACTAACCCCGATTTAAGGACTTGATATTAATATAAACATGCTTGGCATATCTAGGCAATACCGCCAAGGAGTCCGTAAATACCAGAAGTGCCATTGACTGCGGTACCAGCCGCAATAGCCTCTACCAACGCTTCGTTTCCCATGTTTGCCTCTTATCTAAGCTTCCTTACCCGAGATTAGATATCTCTTTGATTCTCTCTACGCGCTCCTTGTCGCTAATGTTTTCGCCCACAAGGTATTCAATTTCTTGCTCTGTCATTTTGCTAGCTGGGTTTGGAACCCAGGCCCAAATATATGCCCAGTTATCATCCTTTGCAACCTTTGCTCTGTGGGCACCATCAATAGTGCCACCAATAGTGTCAACGACGACAGGCGGGACATCATCTGGGCTCTTAGCTGCCCGAATATCAGCCATGTTAGTGTCGTCTTGATTGTTGTGATGAGGTTTTACTTCCTTAGGGTCCACCTTTTTCAGCGCCCACTTCTTGTAGCCGCCACCGTTGTAACACATAAACGTCAAGGCACCAAAGGTTTCTAGCCAGTCCTCTACTGATTCTGACGGCTCAGACTCCATGGCTTGGCTATAGATCATGTCGTAAAAGGTCTTGTCACTGGCTTCCTGCCTGCTAGCACTAATTACTGCCAAGGCTTTCGCAACATCACTTTTCTTAATCTTGCCTTCTACGACGGCAATTCCTGACGAGACAAGCTTATTTATGGCTTTTTGCATGCGGTATCTCACTATAGTTTTATCCTAGTGTTGAAAATATCCTTTTCCTCATCAGTAGCTGCTCTTAGTATGTTGTCTTTCATAACCCTAACTGATATCGGCTTGTCGTTAGTAACTACCGAATAAGTGTCTTGGTTAATCTTTCTTACAACACATAGGTGTTTGCTAGTCCTGTAACCGCATTTCTTAAGCCAAACAACCACGTCGCCAACCTGATGATTCATACTTCCTGCCTATGCTTAGTATTTGGCATCTTTTACTATGAACCAAGACACTCAGCTTAGTCACGCTTTCCTACCGCCAGTAATAATTTTTGGTTTATGCCCTCTAACGACCAGCCTACAATGTCCTGATAGGCACAGAACACAAACATCAATACCCATAGCTTGGCGTGCCGATGGGACATCGTCCCCACACTCCTGGCACTCTGTCATTTCTCGTCTCCGTCAGTTAAAAACTCACAGGTTCGAATAGCGGCAGAAAAACTAGTATGTCTCTAGGTCTTCGACCGACTCTTTGGTGTTGTGGAAATCTATGAACACGTCACCGTCGTCATCGTCAGCATCATTATTTATGCACTTGGAATTGGCAAAGAAGTAGTCCCACACGGCCTTGTCCTTGATAACTTTGTACAAAGGTTTGGTGTTATCTTCTTCTGCCACCATGACCAATGATGCGAAATGTTTAAGGTGCTCAGATGAAATCACATACACTCTCATTTGACCGTTCCAATCAGCAAGAAGAACCTCTACGTTCTCACTAGCTTGCACGTGCTTCGCCAAAAAAGCCTTTGCGTCCTTAACTTTCACTTTGTTATTAACTACTTTAACACCGGCTTTTGACAATTTGGCTACTAATTCAGTTTTTTTCATGTTTTTCTCCAAAACCATTAACATAACTAGAAAATTTCTCCGCGCTTTCTTGGTACTGCCGACACAAGCTCTACTACGTATGAACCTGTCTCATTAGCAACAAACCTTTGGTCAACCAGCCTAATCTTGCCACTGGTCCAGATCGCCCTGAGCCCATAGCTCTTTTCTCCGTTGCTAACATCAACCACATTGACTATCAAGGAGCCCTCATTACGACCAATGCTGGCCAAAATGAGACGCTCATCGTCCTTAGATACACGGAAGCCACGCGCCACTTTATCGCCATTTCTTAGGAACTGCAACATAGCACAATCCTCCTTAGCTTCTCACGTCTATTACCATTCCTGGCATCAAACTCTTGTCAGGACTTTTGTGTCCATCTACCAGCCACACTAGCTGATCGTGCGGCACGCCACACTCAACATATTCAGGTATCTCCCCATCGGTCAACACAATGAACGTATTTTCCAACCCGAACCTACCAGCGGCAAAGGCCACAAGCGGACTCATATCGGTTCCGCCACCTCCTCGGCACTGCTTGGCATCCAAGTCGCCGTCAAAATAGCTTATGCCAGCTTCCGTAGTGTCGCCGTAGATGATCGGAAATCCAAGATCCACAAGACCGCACGACACAAGACCTTGCAGCTCCTTGGCTATTTCACCAAACCGCCTTGCCAAAATGGAAGCAGATGTGTCTATGATCACCACAATTGATATACCAACCGACCTTTTGCCGGACGACAATAGACCAAACCTTCGGCTGGGCCTTCGCCACGACGGCACATTGGAGCCAATGCCCTCGCCCAAAATAGCGTCTCTCAGAGCCGTTTGCCATGGGACCTTGTTTTTGTGATAAATCTCTTGTTTCAGGTATCTGGCCAGCATATTGCTCGCATTGCCGTATCCGGTGCCTGAGTCCAACTTATCCAGTATCTTGGCTAGCAGCTCTCCGTTTAGCGAATCAGTCCCTGATAGCGCATCGACATCGCCAGCGGCAGCACCGTCTAGCGTCACAAATTTGGTCATGTCTAGCTCAATGCCAAACTCGCTACGCAAAAATGACTTACAGTGCTCGAAATACCTGATTAGCTGGGACAGGTGCAAATATGGAGCTGGGTTCATGCACGCTGGCCAATAGCCTCTGTAGATTAGGCCTTCACCTGCCAGCGTATTGACTAACGGCTCGAACAGCTTTTGACTATCCTTGCTGACAGTCAATAGCGACCCAAAGATATGAGTAGCTATGTTCTTGTGAGTCAGTGCACTGCTAGGCAAATCTTTGATAAGAGCGTTTATCAATACATCGGCCATGATGTTCTTGGTGTGCCCGTCCACCGACAAGTGGGTGTGGAGATGACCAAATAGCAAATGGAAAAATTCATGGATGCACACAGCCACTTGCTCTTTTGGCGACAGATCGCCCATGAACTTTTCGTTAAATACAATCAGCGGCTCCTTGCCATCAAAAGTAGCAAACGCCGTCCCGCAGTAGGTGTCGGCTCTGGTCAGCCTAATCTCAGTAAGCAGAACTAGGTCTTCCAGTCCCTTGAACTCTTTCAACATCTCGGCAGTGAGACTTTGGATTGGTAGCATCATGCGATTCTCCTCGCCTTGATCACGCCCAAGATAGTTTCGTCTCTCGATATCGCCAGATACTCCGACTCGTCCGTCTCCCTAAGTTTGAGAAGGGCCGAGAACATGACGCTAGATACGACATCAAAGTTAGTTATTTGCAACACCAAACGCATAAGTATCTCGTGCTCACGCCCACGCATCAGATCAAAACACACAGCCGATAAACAATCTGTCAGTATTGACACGTCCACCGTGTTCAAAGTCTCAATAGCTGCCGACAGGTCGTTTCGTAGATCGTCAATGGAGATTATTGCCCCGGTATTGCCAGCAATACGCTTTAGGTACAGAAGGGCAGACGCGCCGACTATCCCAAAGTACAACTCTCGCTTGATATCGTGCGAGATAGCAGGGTCCTCTTCCATTTTGGCTACTGTGGACCATCCACGGTTGGTTTTCTTCACTGGAAGCTTAAACTGGTCCTCCTGGTCCGAAAATTCGGTAGGATGGTCCCGAAGGAAGTTAAATAGCGCGATATTCTTGCCGCCACGCTTTCCTGACTCATGACTGATCCAGTCTTCCATGGACGGAGCGAAATTGATAAACGCCAATCTGGCGTTTAGGGCTGGCCCTAAATCATGGGTCTGGTATCCGCCACCTGGCGGGTTCATAGCCGCCATCAAGTGCCAAGATTCTGGCAGGGTGTAGCGCAGAATACGCCTAAACGCTATAAAGTCCAGCAATGCTGCCCTAACATCGGTCTTGGCTCGATTCAGCTCGTCGAGCAAAATGATGCCAGGCGTGCGGAGCGAGGCGTGCGGAAACATTTCTGGGCGCATATGCTGCGTGAGCTTCTCTTTGGACAGCACCTTCAAGTCTTTGATTTCGAACTGATCTAAGCTTCCGTCTGGGAACCGCATCACAACAAGGCGGCCTTCAATGCTCATAAGCTCACCAACGCCGCGAGGCGTCTCGCATAGCGTGCTGTCAATGATTGCCGGAAGACCCAAAATGTCTGGTGGTTCTAATTGGGCCACTTGCAGCGGCAAAAATTCGCCACCAAGGCTAGCGGCCAACTGCTCTCCTAGCGAAGTTTTGCCTTTCCCAGACCCGGACACTAAGCAAGGCACAGCGCCATTTCGCCAGCAAGCTTCGATCATCAGCTTTGTACCGTTGATATTTGCCATGTTAGCGACCTGCCTTTCCGACGCTGTCTAGGATCATTGCCATATCAAACGGCACTGTACTACTTACCCTTTTGCACTCCTCGATGGTAGCTTTCCATCTCTTCAGAGAAGGCACTAAACATACCTCGTTGCCTTTGTACCCGAACAGCTTAGTCTCATGAATAGCCTCTTTACCATAGACTACGTTGACTTTGAGCTTTATAATTTTCTTCCATTCCTCCGACAGCATTGGCATAGCAGCACAATACGAGGTTAGGACGTTAAAGTGCAGCTTCAGATCTGTGTGCAGCAGGTTGACTTCTCCGCTGCTCATAGCACACGGACTATCACCAAGGTACCTAAGCATCTCGTGCTGACAGCCTTGGCATTTGGCGTAGGCATACACATCCGGAACTCCTGCTATTTTTGCTGCCTGCTGCCTTCTGGTAACATCTTCGCCTAGAATAACCACTGTGCTGGACCTACTTGCCGCTTTCAGCGGTGAGGCAAACTTGCCGTCATCGTATGGCGCAATTCCAGCCTTGAGGTTGTACGCACTAGGAAGAAAGAGATAGACGCCTGTCAGATGAGAGTTATTAAGCGCAACGGCTTTTGGGTCGGAGAAATACTCACGCATCTCGGCCACTTGGACTGATTGCGGTACGAGGAGACCAGCGCCCATTGGCGCAACGTAGTACAAGGTCATTTTGACGCTCCTGAGCCTGCGGCTCGTGGCTGGGATAGTCCAGCAGTTAATTTTTACCACACCTGACGCTCTGTGTCAATAGTCAATACCCCCTAGGTATTACCCACCAAAGATACACGGTACTTTTCGGCACGGAATGGCTCTGACTTTAGTTGGAGAGGAAAGGAGTAGGGTGTGAGGCACCCTACTGACCGAGACAATACGCTACCTGACTGCACTTCACCGCACCACACCACAGCCCAATCAAGGTCAATCACACCACCTAGACTAGGTTTACCGCTTAGCTTTTAGCCGGTAGATCTCCAGCGTCTGGCTAGCAATGATATCTCTTAGTTCTTGTAGCTCAGCAGAACTGTCAACCGCCGAAAGCTCCTGGACGCTAGCTTCTAGTTTGGCCACCACGCTGTCGGAGTTGGCCGCCTTAGCCTGCATCACGCCAATCTGATTCTCCAATTTGGCTATCATGCTGACTTTGCTGTCGTAGTCAGCTACCTTATCCTGCATCAGACCAAGTTGCTTTTCGTAATCAGCTACTCTGGCCTGCATCAGGTTGATTTGCTTATTCTCCAACTTGGCTATTAGGTCAGGCTGTTGCGCCTGCTGTGGTGGCGACTGCGGCTTAATCTCTGTATGTTTAGGAGTAACTGGCTCACTCTGTGAGTATGGGAACGTGACTGGGCGAATAGCGATAGGGTCAACCTTTTTGCTATAATAAGGCTGACCCTTTACTACCGGCTGAATAATCTCCTCCTCTGGCTCGTCCTCCTCATGGTACACTATCGTTGGTGCCAGCTCAGGCGTTGGCTCCTTGGCACCAAACTTAGCCTTCCAGACGGCCAGTGAGGCCGGGGAAATGTCGTAAGCCAAAGCTACTTCTTCGGCAGTGTTACCATCAGCTAGAAGCTGAAGCGCTTCTAACTTCTCACTTTCGGATAAATACTTATTCTTCTTGCGGGACTTGGCCTCGATAGGTGCTGCAGCTTCGACTGTGGACGGCTGCACATCCGGGGCTAACGCTATTTGCTTGCGCCTAATCTGAGAATGCACCACATTCTGGTACTGATTCTTCCAGGCAAACAATTTACCTTGCGGTAGGTCCAGCTCCTTGGATAAGTCCTTCATGTTCGGCTTATCTACCACAATTCGCCTAACTACGTTTAACTTTTCTTGCTCGGAATATTGACGTGGCAGCATGCTGTCTCCTGAGCCTGCGGCTCCTGGCTGGATGAGCCCAGCCGCGTTTTTTTACCACACGTGACGCCTTGTGTCAATACTACACTGAATAATTACCAGGGATATGGCACGCTAACATACTAAGCTGAGCGTCCGACTTGACAAGCCATGACGCACTGTGTTATTTTGCCTATAACTATTAACCAGTGGCATATGAGGCAAGCGTGAGTAGTTATTACATCCTGGTGTTTGACAATGGAAGCGTAGCAAGAATTACGCATGGTAGGCATAATTCTGTCAGCGATGCGCTTAAGGAGCAGTACGGCACCATTACAGAATGCCTGTTTGCCAAAGCCAACAGGAAAGCTGATACTCTCCAGATCGCTACTGGCAACATTGACGCTGAGTGGTGGGAAATATACCGCAATGCTGAAGGCAAGTACGCTAAGCGCAAAACAAACCAACCGAAACCCAAAGTGGTACACTAATAAAGAAGGTAACGAATCATGAGCACTAACTCGCAACGCAGTTTTACTGCTGGCCTCTACAAAGGCATTGAACAAGGATATAAGGATGGCCACATAGACGGCCTCGTCGCTGGGGCGGCAGCGGTAGTTGCGTTACCTCTACTTATCCTGACAGCACAGCGTGGATTACGGGTGTTTGAGAGAAAAGTTTCTAAACTAAGAAGGAAATAACGAATCATGAGCGATAGTTGCGCAGAGAGCATACTTAACTAAAAAAGAAGGTAACGAATCATGAGTCAAAAAAGTTTTACCTGTGGCCGCCACATAGGCCACGCTGAAGGACGAGCTGAAGAACGAGCTGAAAGACGGGATGCAGTCGTAAGAGCGGGTTTGTTTGGCGGCCTGGTAGGTGCACTGGTAACTGGAGTGCTAGTCTGGGGGGTCAAGAGGCTTTTTAGTAACCCTGCGAAACAGCCAAATGACGCGATTGACGAGACGGAAGATAACAAACTTCCAGAACCAAACGTTGACGAAACGGAAGATTGAAATATTCTACCAATCGCTACTGTTGACACTGGTGGTAGATGTACCGCAACGCGGAAGGTAAGTACGCTAAGGGCAAGTCAACCCAAACCAAAAGTGGTATACTAATAAAGAAGGTAACGAATCATGAGCACTGACTCGGACAAACTGAAAAAATCAGATATAAAAGCAGTCGTAAACGCCCTAACTGAGGCCAATAGTCTTAATAATTTCTGGTCCAGAATAAAGGAGTTCGGTGTAGAAGCGTTTTGCCCATACTGCGGCGACTATTACTACTACTCCATTGATGAAAGCGACGAGGAGTTAGATGTTGGCAGTTGGAAATGCGAAAGCTGCGACAAAGAGGTATCAGCTAACTTATATAAGTTAGAAGTAAGGTTGATACCGATAGGGTGGCATGGTCATGGTTCTGTTTAATAAATGCGGCTTAGTTGGCGGCAATTATAAGCGAATATGACCTAGGGCATTCTATTAAACTCTTCAATCGTCGCATAGACTGGACCAAAAAATACTGCTTGGCACTTACGGCACCTTACCAACCTACTTCTTTGGTGGTAAACAGTGCCATTCCCACATGGTACAAAGCTATGCCTAAACAACCGGCATCGCCAATATTTAAACCACTTAAACATACGGCTCCAGCGCACTGGTTTGGGCGTAACTGAATTGACCGCGCAGGTCGTTAACCGCCAGAGTGGACCAACCGGCCCTTTTCTCTATCTTCCACGTCTGGTCATAGATCGCAGCTTGCTGGATATCCTCGTCGTGGGAGATAACAAAGATGGTGTCCCACCTGCCTCTTAGCGATGGCAAGAAGTCATTTATATACTTGTACTTGCCGATAGCGTCAAGGTTAGAGTCTACCTCGTCAAGAATCAACATATTGGTGCGCTTGGTGTTAACCACGCACTCGGCCATGGTAACCACCAGAGCGACCGACAGGCGGCGAGCTTCTCCTCCGGACATGCTGGATATGTCGTGCTCATACCGCACTAACTCCCCGGTGTCCGGATGCTTGCCAAGCCTGGAAACCAGGATCTCAACGTTACCGGCATCAGTCACGTGGCTAAAAGACATGTCGTTATCATCAAATAGTCTTGCCGCATTGTATGGTAACCGTTTGATGATGACGTCCATGACGCGGCTAATAGCGTCTACCCTCAGGCCCTTAGGTCCGTAGGCGTCGGCCATGGTCTTCCAAAACAGCTCATGAAATTTAAGGCCGTCCAGGCCGTTGTACTCCTGTTGAAGCTTGTCTATGTCCAGACCCAAGCGTTTTTTGGTTGCGATGTTGGTTTGGGCTATACCAAGCTTACGGTTGCAATCGTCTACTATTGCTTCGTACTTCTCGCTGACCGCAATTACCTCCCGCAGGCTATTGACTGCCACCTCCTCGGGTTTACCGGCGCCGTATTGGCTGTGGTACCTAAGCAGTCTGTTTATCCTTTGCCCCTCTTCGCGGAGCAAATCTAACTTCTTCTGGTAGTTGGTGTCGTCCTCTACATCGTGTAGAATTGGAACTGGGTTGGCCAGAACAGACCTGACTTGCAAAAACTTCTGGTAAACAGCGGCTTCCTGATCCTGCTGCCTCAGCCTAGCCAGCTGCTCCTCTGTCGGCTGTTTTGCTGTAATGCTGGATACCAGCGCTTCTTTTCTGCTAGCCAGTCGGTTGTTGTTTCTTATTGAGGCCAATTGGCTGTTGGCCAGCGTTAACGCTGCCGTAAGCTCGTTGGCGTCAGATTCCGAGGGTGCCGCACCAACAAAGTCCTGTCCGCATTCTGGACACCTTCCAGCATTGGCGTGCTTGTGCCTGCGGCCAAGATAGGCTAATTGTCCTTGCAAATCGGCTATTTTTTGTTCCAGATCGGCGGTGGACGCATGGCTAACATTAGCCAGGGACTGATACTCATGCCGGACCGCGCTTTGGCCGTCCCAGGACGCCCTAAGATTGTGAAGCGACCTGTGCTCTTCGATGTTGTACTTTTCGATGCTAGGAAAACGACCCAATAGGTTTGCCATCTCTTGTTCACTGGCCAACCGGAGCTGAATTAGACAAATAATTTCCCGGTTTTGCTTTCTCAACTCCTTGTTCTTAGCTAACCGGCGCTCCAGCCCAACTACGAACTCTTGATTTTCCGCCATGGATTCACTAGGACTCTCGTATAGATCAAAGATTTCTGCCAACGGCACATATGCTGCCCACCGCTCAGTAGCGGTAACAATGGCTCGTCTTTTTTTGGTGGTTTCCGCTAATTCGCGCTTTGCCTTGTCAATGCTCTGCTGAAGCAGCGTTAGATCGTCGTCTGGTATGGTGGCTAGCTGCGCAGAAAGAGCAGCAATAGTATGGGAGAGGCCAGACAGCTTATTGATTTCGTTTCTGGTTGACAACAACTTTGCTTTGGCAGATTCCCAAACTGTGTCCCACCGCTCGTCTAGGTCGAAAAATTCAGCTATGTACTTCTTGCGCTCCGATGGCAGCCCAGAAATCAGCACATGGGACGCGTGCTGCGTAAGATGGACCGACCCTTCGAACTCTTT
>Ga0315284_10007042_pt1 | contig 16033 bp, 13 predicted proteins | sample YL17G09_16_MG_FD_203696 | JGI IMG/M metagenome (GOLD analysis project Ga0315284, IMG submission 203696) | Sediment microbial communities from Yellowstone Lake, YNP, Wyoming, USA - YL17G09_16 | ecosystem: Environmental > Aquatic > Freshwater > Lake > Sediment | place: USA: Wyoming | collected... | reverse complement strand
CGGAACGCGGTTGTGGGCAGACGCCGGCGCTGTGTTCAAGCCTCTCGGCAGTAATACAACAGTGAATCAGATTTGCTTTGCCAAAGACACCAGCATTGTCGTCTTCTTCAACGAGGCGATTACCGGCAGCAACAACAACCTCATAAAGGGATTTGGGACTGATCGCAGCGGGAATCTCGGTTGGGGCGGCTCGATACTGACCGTGAGCAGTCCGCTCAGTTCGAAGTCAAAGGTCGTCGGGGCATTCCTCTCGAATGGAACAACATTGCTGGCGTGGTCAGACCAACGGCTCGACGCAGGTGGGATTTATGCGCAGAACGTCAGCATCAATGGCCTTCTCGGAAACGTCAGTGACGTTCCGGGCGAACACAGAGACGAATTCCCAAGTACATCGGCGCTCTACCAAAATTACCCGAATCCCTTCAACCCGGAGACGAATTTCGGATTTCGAATTTCGCATTCCGGAATGGTGTCTTTCAAGGTGTTCGACCTGCTCGGACGCACGGTTGCAACGCTGTTGAACGAGGAGCTAGGTCCAGGGAAGTATGCGGTGATGTGGGATGCGTCTGGGTTTCCGAGCGGCGTGTATTTCTTCCAGTTGAAGGCAGGATCGTCTACCGAGACGAAGAAGCTCACGCTAATGCGGTAGTACTGACTAACCGAACACGTGGAGGCGCCCGGCGAAACCCGGCACGTGTTCGCCAAGAGAAGGCCGATTCGACATCTTTGGCATGGCGGGGAAGTTCCTTTCCTCGCCGTTTCGGGAGTCCGCCGGTGAACGACCTGTTGGGCGGCGAGGCAGCAACGCTGCTGAACACAACAAAACAGCCGGGTACGTACCAAGTGACGCCAAATGCGGGTTGGATGTCGGGCGGTGAGTGGGCGGCTGTCTTGCGGGCAGGAGTTGCGTTGCAAGCCGAAAAATGCTGTATCTGCGGTAGTGCGCGAACCGCCACATCGGCTTCCCAGCAGTGACGCGCGTCTCTTTCCGCCGGTCCCTCATTGACACTCACCTCATATTTTCCGAAATTGGACCAGAACTCGATCTTGGAATGACTACATGCGCCGCACGACCTCTTTTTTGATTGGGCTGTTCGCTGTGTTCTGGGCAGACGCACCTGCAGCACTTGCTCAGGAAGAAATCGCTCCCCTTCCCTCATCTGAGTCGGTTTCACCGGCAAGCATCACGTACCCTACCGCGCTCCCGCTGGCAGGTGAGCCGACAGGACCGGCACAACATCGCGTGCGCGGTATCGGCGGCAAGGATCCGGCATACCGACGCATGATCGATTCGCTCAAGCAAATCCCAATCCCGATTCAGCGCGACGGACAGATCACGATCGATCGGAGTACGAGTGCACGCGCAGAAACTGACGCACCCGCCTTGGGACTGAATTTCGAGGGTGTTGTGCAGGGCAACTGGATTCCCGGCGAACCGGTTGTGGCCGTCGGCCCGACGAATCTCATTTGCGTTGGCAACACGAGCATACGTATTTTCTCGAAATCAGGCTCGCTCCTGGTCAATGCTCTCTCGACCGACTGGTACGGGATGACGGACAATCATTTCGATCCGAAAGTCCTGTATGATGCGCCGGGTGGTCGCTTCCTGATGCTGTGGGCATTTCAGGTCGACGTCGGCGGCAGCCAGAACGACACGTCGTACTATATTCTCTCCGTCTCTCAGACATCCGACGCGACGGGTCCGTGGTACAACTACCGGTTGAATATGCGGCTGGATGGTTCGACGCAAACGAACAACTGGGCCGACTTCCCAGGCCTCGGCTTGGATGACAGCACCATTTATCTCACTGCGAATATGTACACTTTTTCGGGCGGCAACTTTCAGTATGCGAAGCTACGCGCTCTGCGCAAGAGCACGGTTTGTGCTGGCGCGCCCGTCCCGTGGACGGATTTCATCAACATGACGGATGTCGGTGGATCGAAGTCATTCACGCTAAAACCCGCTCATTCGCTTTCGAGCACCTTGATTGGTTATCTGCTCAACACGAAATCCGGCGGAGGCAGCGTCGTGAATTTCTGGAAAGTAACCGGCGGTCCGGGCAGTCCAACTCTGACGAATCTCGGAGCACTCTCCATCGCGAGCTACAGCGTTCCTCCCAACGCGCCCCAGCAAGGAACATCCAACACGATCGAGACGAACGACTGCCGCACGCAGGAAGTCGTGTTCCGCGACGGATACGTGTATACTGCCTGGAACATCGGCACGAACTTCGGCAGCGGGAACGTTGCCGCCATTCGCTACGTCAAGATCAATGCTGCGACGAACGCGGTGACTACGGATGAAACATACGGTGCGGCGACAACGCACTATTACTATCCGGCTGTGACCGTCGATCCGGCCGGTTCGGTACACATCGGTTTTGGACGATCGAACTCCAGCGAATACTCCTCGGCCTGGTATTCAGGCCGGCGATCAAGCGATGCTGCAATCGAACCGAGCGCTTTGTTGAAAAGCGGCATAACGGGCTATGGCAACAGCAGGTGGGGAGATTACGCGGGCATCGGCCTCGATCCCTCGCCGGCTGGGGGCGATAGTGGGGTGGCGTGGTGCAGCGGTCAGTGGGCAGAAGGCAGCAACACGTGGGGGTCGTGGATTGGCAAGCTCGCATTCCGATACGATCGCATCTACGCGACAGTACTTCACGACGCCGACGGCGACAGCGTGACCAGCGATGACCGCACCCCACTTGCAAATTGGATCGCGACGCTCAAACAGGGTGCGACGACCGTTCGGGCGGACACTTCGAATGCGTCCGGCCTGCTGAACAATGTTTATCTCGAAGACGGGACGTACACGCTGCAGCTTATGATGCAATCTAACTGGCGCGCGCTGAGCGCCCAACCCGGCAGCGGCGGCACTTCACAGACTCGCATCGACACGGCGACATTCCAGATCAACGTGATTAACGGACAGACTTCCACGAACAATGTATCCCTTGTATATCCGTCCTCACTTCACCGCGCGGTTGCATCAGGCAATTGGTATTCACCCACAACATGGGACGGCGGAGTCCCACCGTATGGCAGCAACGTGACGATTCAAACGAGCGCCTCAATCACGATTGACGGCGACATCACGACGAACAATCTCGTGGTCAATGGATCCCTCCAGTTTGATGGTACGAACGGCAGATCGGCAACAATCAACGGGACGCTGAAGCTCGCCGCCACCGGCTTGTTCACCATCGGATCGAACTCGCTCGCGTTGAACGGTCCTCCGATTGCTGGTTCCCAAACAAACCTGTCGGCTGGATCAACATCCTCCCTCATCTTCGGTGGATCATCCACAGGCATATCAGTTCCGTCGGGCATCTCTGCACTCGCGAGTCTCACGACGAACAATGCCTCGGGAGTTTCCCTCGACCACGATCTCACGGTGCTGTCAACATTGTCGATGGAGTCGGGCGAGCTTGCTGTTGGAGCCGGAGCAACGATCGTCATCGCGAGCACCGACTCTGACGCAGTTGTAGTAAACAGCGGAACCCTCAGAGGCTCGATGCGACGGACGATTCCAACCGCGGCCACGGGTCCATTCCGGTTTACGAGTCGACACGCGTACTTACAGCCAGAGATAGTTCCGGCACCGGTCACAGTCGACTTCGCTGCGCATCCGCGAACAAACATACCCGCGGGTGATACTGCGCTCGCAATCAAACGATACTACACAATCTCTCCGGGTGGCCCGCTCACGGCGACGGTTCGTCTCGCGTACGATGACTCCGAGCTACGGGCCGGCATGGACGAACTGCAATTGAGTCTCTGGCGTTACAAGACCACACCTCCCCCGGCTGCGTGGGTTGACGAAAGCGTTCTGCAATTCAGCACAACCGAAAACTGGGTGGAACAGGCGGGCATCTCTTCATGGTCGAACTGGACGCTCGCCCCATCTGGTTCTCCGCTTCCCATTCAGCTCGCGACATTCACGGCCACAGTCATAAATGGCAGCGATGTGATGCTCGAGTGGCTGGTGGTATCGCAGACGAACAATTACGGGTTCATCGTACAGCAAGCTGCAGAAAGTTCGGCCGCATTCGTCGACGTTCCGAACAGCTTCATTCCCGGCCACGGCACAACTACACAACCGCAGTCGTACAGCTTTCTGCACCAGAATGTCCAGGCAGGCAGCTATCGTTACCGGCTGAAGCAGATCGACCTTGATGGAACGATTCACTATAGTTGGCCGATATACGTCAGCTTCGCGCCCTTGTTTACGACAGACGAGCGCGTACCGATCGTGTTTGGATTGCAGCAAAACTATCCTAACCCATTCAACCCAGGAACCGACTTCGAGTTGCGCATTGCGGAATCCAGGTTCGTTACGCTGAAGATTTTCGATATCCTTGGACGTGAGGTGGCAGTGATCGTGAATGAGGTGAAGCCGCGCGGCGTGTACCGGGTGCGGTGGGATGCATCGGCGCAGTCGGGTGGCGTGTACCTTGCTCGGCTGACTGCGGGCAACCTCACGGAAATTCGAAAGTTGATTCTGATGAAATGACGGCCCAAGCTGGAAACCCGCCGATCACGCCGGACGAAATCGAGAGTCGCTTTGCCAACCGGAGGATGGACGATGCGGCAAGCACCTACCTGCACTGCCACTCGAAGCGTTACGCGCGGCTCACCGCGCTCGTCAAGGAGCTTGCGCAGACCTTCCTAGAAACGCGAATCAGAATCGCCGACATCGGTCCATCGTTCTTCACAGAGCTTCTGTTCCAACAATTCCCGCACGCTGAGGTTGTCGCAGTGGGTTACCGACACGAGGAGAGCCGCGGCGGTCACCTCCCGGAAGCGGTCGATCTGCACCGTATCGAGTTCCACCACTTCGATCTCAACGACTCACGCCTGCAAGAACAATGGATTACTGTTTCTCCATGCCATATCGTGATTCTCGCCGAGGTCATCGAACATCTTCACATTGCCCCGACGTCGATGCTTGAGTTCCTGAAGACGATGCTGGCCGACCGTGGCTATCTTATCGTCCAGACACCGAATGCAGCGTCGCTCGTGAAGAGGATCTCCCTACTATCCGGCAGAAATCCATACGAGATGATCCGTGAGAACAATGAAAATCCTGGACACTTCCACGAATACACGAAGCGAGAGTTGCTCGATTTGGCAAGAGCCTGTGGATTTGAGGTACACTTGTTTGAGTACGAGAACTACTTCAATCGCATGAACACCGCCGAGCGAGCATACGGCTTTGTTCAATCATTCGCCCCTCGATCGTGTAGAGACGGCATAACGCTTGTGTTGAGAAAGCCGAAATAGGACAGAAGCATTGAATTCAGGAGGCTCTTTTGCTTTTTTTGCGAAGAGAATTATCTTGGGACGAACAGTCCCTACACGCCGGGGGTGCATACAACATACATCAGGAGGCTTAGATGCCGGCCGGAAGGTACATCACTGGAATCCTCACGATACTGTTGGTTTTCTCCCCACCGTCCTATGGACAAGGAGAAACCGCCGTTCCCTTTCTTCTGATCACATCTTCGCCCGAAGGCAACGGTATGGGCGGCATATCAGGCTCAGTCCCTACCAACAGTGCTTTGGCGCTACTGGCTAACCCGGGTCAGCTCGGGTTCCTCACACTGGACAACTATTTTGCTGGAGCCGCATACACCCGGAAGACTCCCTGGCTCTGGGACCTCACGTATAATTGCTCTGCGACAGCAATCGGCATCAATTTCTCACGACTCGCCGACATCCCAGTCTCGATAAGTCTCGGCGTCGGATATGGGCAGGTTGATCTCGACTTGGGTCGCTTTACTGTCACAGGTCCTTCAGGCCCAGAGCCTATCGCCTACTTCGATGCTTATGAAAAGGCGAAGGCGTATTCTGTAGGAGTCGGTGTGGAATACCTGGCAAGATTCGGCGTAGGATATACCTCGAAGCGCGTTTTGTCTCTACGTGGAGAGCTCAACCCTTCCGACTCGACGCAGGCAAAAGCGGAACCTCACATGACCGACTTCGGGTTGATCCTTCAGGTCCCGGTAGCCAAGATCATCTCGGAGTTACGAGGATCCGGAATTACCGTCTTTCCTAACACGGGACTCCTCGTGGACATCATGGCAAGCTACAGCCGTGCAAATGTCGGGGGTACGGTTTCCTACATAGATCAGGCGCAAGCAGACCCGTTGCCTCGGAAAGCAGCCATCGGTCTGTGTGCGGAATTCGGGTTGACCTCTAAGGCAGTTTCATCCGACTGGAAGATAGTTTCGCTGCTGATCGCCCGCGAAGTTGAAGACATCCTCGTGCGGCGCTTTCACGACGGCAGCTTCGAATACACTACCAGATTCGGGGACATCAGATTTTTCCGCAATCTCATCCTCGGCGAATGGGGCGGAGAGGTAACGCTTCGGAAGGGTTGGCAGATCAATCTCGCCGAGATCCTTTACATCCGTGGCGGCTCCGTCGTTCAGCCGGGACTACAGCATGCAACGTCTGGGTTCAGTGTTCGTCTCGGCGGCACATTGAAACTAATCCAATCGCTTTCCCCACGCACTTCAGAAGCTCCGGTTTTCAGCTTCTTCGCTAATCACATCGACATCCAATATGACCAAAGCTCGTACGGACAGACGGATTCTCCAATCGCCGGCACTGACTTCAAGGGGCTTTCCTTAGTATTGAAGTGACACTTCGTGGGAACAAACTACGCGTGCGGGCCTGTTGAATGGACAGGCGCTTTGGCACCAGGCCATGTGCGCGATTGCCAGCCAATCCCCACAAAAGTTCAGGTTTTCCATGATTGCCGCCTTGGAAACGTCCTGCAAAGGAAGGATGGAGACCTGCATCACGGTCGATGTTTTGACTATTTCCTAGGTTTTTTCGTTATTGTAGCCGTTGTTTCAAGCCGCTATGGGTCCAGAGAAAGGAGTATGATAATGTGTAGATCGATGTCATGTCTGGTTGCGCTCCTGTTGCTCACAGGCTCCGCCCAACTACAATCGCAGATTGGCTTCACCCAGTCAGAGCAGAAGGTAGAGTTCGCACAGCCGCACCCGAAGATCACTATCGTAGAGGGTGCCACCTTCGACTTCGGAGACATTTATCAGGGAGTCAAGGCCGAGCGCAAGTTAACTATCAAGAATGAAGGAGTGGACACGCTCATTATTGACCGCGTCCAGGCAGGCTGCGGCTGCACCGCAACACTGCTCGCCGACAAGACTGTCCCACCCGGAAAGACAACATCGTTATCTGTCAGCTTTGACTCCAAGAGCTTCAGCGGCACGGTGCACAAGGATGCGCGGATCTATTCGAACGACAGTACTCAGTCGCCGCTTGTTATCAAGTTCTCTGCAAACATCATCCAGGTGCTAACCCCCAACCCGTCATACATCTACTTCACTAACGGAAAAGTGGACTCGCAGATGACGACGGAGGTCAAGCTCAAGAATGTCTCGAAGGAGAGGGTGAAGATTTTGAGTATCGAGTGCGACCTTGAGCGCTCGGAATTCAAAGTGAAAGACAAGGACCTGAAACCCGAAGCGGAAACTGTGCTCACCGCGGTTCTCACGCCGACAAAGCTTGGCTATCTCTCGAAAGACCTTGTGATCAAGACATCCCATCCGAAGCAGCCTCAATTGTCCATCAAGGTCTTTTGCAACGTTACTAGGTAGTCGAACCTGCAACTCGGAATGTCCTCCGACACTCGAAAAATCTTCGCCGAGGCGGGGAGGATTATCCTCCTCGCCACGGCGCTCGGTCTCGCCTACAACACCATCTCCCCCAACGGAATCTCTCTCGTGCGCACCCCGCAGCAGGTGACTTGGGCGAATGACAGCACGACAAACCCGGCGTACAACGCACAAGCTCTGGCCATTGATATCAACCAGGCCGCTCAGCTCTTACGGGAAGGAAAAGCAGTCTTCATCGACGCGCGCCACGAGGAGGAGTACGTCCAGGGCCACATCCCCGGCGCCCTGTGCATACCAGTTGAAGAACTGAAGCGAAATCCCGGCCTCATTGCCTCGGTTCCTAAAGACGTCCCGATCGTCACATACTGCAGCGGCGAAGAGTGCGAGTTGAGCACCGACCTGGGCTACAAGATTGCTGCGATGGGATATACGAGCGTGCGCATCTTCTTCGCCGGCTGGCTCGAGTGGAAACAACATGGCATGCCGATTGAACTCGGCCCCCCGGGGAGGCCGCAGCCATGAAGTTGGGAGTGCAGACTGTTCTCGGAAACAAGTGGCTTGACTATGCATTGCGGTACGCGCTGGGCTTCATCTTCGTTTACGCTGCGGTTGAGAAGGTTGCTCAACCGGAGGACTTCGCCCGAGCGATCGCCAATTACCATATTCTGCCTTTCTTCGCGATAAACATCTTCGCCGTTCTGCTGCCCTGGATAGAATTGTTGACGGGCATTGCGCTCATTGGCAAGGTGAACGTCCGGGGGAGCGCTCTGCTGATTATTGCCATGCTTGTCGTTTTCATCGTCGCCATCACAATCGCTCTTGTGCGCGGACTCGATATCTCCTGTGGATGTTTCGGAACCGCCTCGGCTTCAAAGGTCGGGTTATCCCGGCTACTTGAAGATATCGTAATGCTGATTGCGGCTGTCGGCATTTACGTTTCACCTCGCAACCGAACTCTCCGCACGAGCGCAGCGGAAATCTTTGGAACGACTCTCGCTGCGACACCATGCGACCGTGATCGATCCTCTTCGTAAACACTCAAAGATCGCTTGGCCTGATGGCTGCGCATGCGTGCAGCAAGTTCGATCTGCTGCTCACCCAAACTAAGCACTGGGGGCTGGCTGCGGCCATCCTATCCCCGGCCGGATTTCTTCTCATACTCGCCGCAGAGTGCTTCACCGCCGCCACGAAGGCCTCAATGTAGGCCTCTGTTCCCGCTTGAGGGCGCCATCCTAGTTACATCGCAAGAGCGCGAACGACCCCACGCGACGAAGAGGCCGTCCAAAAAGTCCCCAAATCCTCCACCGTCAAGTTCTGCATTTATCAATCCAGACTGATTCTGGCAATCTTTGTAGGTCGAGCAGCCTGCTCGACCTACAATGTGGACAGCCGCGCAAGGGAGGGGTCGAAGTTCACTGTTGAGATTTCAAGTTAGGACACTACCCGCTTAGGCCAGTCTTTGTTTTTTTCTGAAAAGATCGTTTTATTGGCACCGTAGCTACTCAGCGGACGGGCGGCTTTGCGGAACAACTTCGCCCCGCAGACGCGCGAAACTGTAGCAGCAGGCTTATGACGTTACCTATTTTACGGAGGTCGCGATGAAAAACAAACTTCTCGGAGTGCCACTTGCTCTCGCATTCCTGTTGGCTTCCTGCGTTCAATCATTGCATCCGCTGTTCACGGAAAAGGATTGCATCTTCGACCAAGCTCTTGTAGGAACGTGGCTTGAGCCCGACAGCAAGGATATGTGGATCTTCATGCGGTCAGGCGACAAGGCCTACGAGCTTATCTATCTCGAAAAGGGGAACCCGGCGAAATTCCAGGTCCATCTCGGCAAACTCGGGAATGCGCTCTTCCTCGATCTCTATCCCCATATGCCCGAGACGAGCAACGATTTGCAGAAGGGACATCTTCTCGCCGTTCACACCATTTCGAGGGTCTGGATAAAGGATGACACGCTGCAGCTTGTTATGCTGGATCATGCTTGGCTGAAGAAAATGCTGGACCGAGATTCGTTCGTGATCAAACATGAACGCGTCGGCGACCAGATTGTCTTAACCGCCTCAACCGAAGAATTCCAGAAGTTCGTGAGACGATACGCGGATGATCCTGAGGCATTTCCGCAACGCACAGCCGGATTGATTCGGCAGAAGTAGCCCTCCGATTTCGAAATGGCGGTCAGTGACAGGAACATGGATACCTCGGGAGTTGTAAACGATATCGACCGACGACATTTCTTGCAGATGATCGGCAAAGGACTAGGACTGGCCGCGCTCTGCTCAAGCGCTGTCGCTGCGCTGCTCGACAACGTGAATGCTGCGACGCGCAGTGTTGCGCACCTCACGCCGGAGCAAGCCGCTTCGGAGGAAGATTTCTGGTTCGAGATTCAGCGCAGCTTCTCAATCACGCGCGGGATTACGAATCTAAACAACGGCGGCGTGTCGCCCTCACCCAAGGTAGTGACAGAAGCACTGATTCGGTACATCTGGCAGCAAGAAGATCTCCCTGCTTATACGATGTGGCAGCTCCTCGAGCCGCAGTGCGAGACTATCCGCACCGGGCTTGCTGACCTTTTCAGCTGCGACCGCGAGGAAATCGCCATCACGCGCAACGCCTCGGAGTCGCTTGAGGCGCTGCTGTTCGGGATGGACCTCAAGCCGAGTGACGAGATCCTCACCACGACGCAAGACTATCCGCGCATGCTGACGACGCTTCGCCAACGCGAGCGGCGTGAAGGCATCAAGTTGAACCTGATCAAAGTCCCGATCGCTCCGGAGAATCCGGAAATGATAACCGATGCTTTTGCCAGAGCGATCAACAGCAAGACGCGCATCATTCTGATCTCGCACGTCATCAACATCACCGGACAGATCGTCCCAGTGAAGTCCATCTGCGAGCTTGGAAAGGCACACGCCATCGAGGTCATTGTGGACGGCGCGCACTCGTTCGCACATTTCGACTTCAAGCAGAAAGACCTTGGCTGCGATTACTACGGTACCAGTCTGCACAAGTGGCTGTACGCACCTAAAGGAACTGGCTTGCTCTATGTCAAGCGCGACAAGATCGAAAAAATATGGCCGCTCATGGCTGCCGAGAAATCCCAGTCGGCTGACGTGCGGAAGTTCGAAGAGACGGGCACGCGATCTGCAGCGCCGCGACTAGCCATCGGCGAGGCCATTCTTTTCCACAACGGCATCGGCGCAAGACGGAAAGAGGCGCGTCTGAGATACCTCTCCCGCTACTGGATGAATCGGCTGAAGGCCCTGCCAAACGTGCGCTTCCATACTTCGTTCGATGACGCCCAATCGTGCGGCATCGGCACGGTTGAGATAGCCGGTATCGAACCGCCCGCGCTGCAATCGTACCTGTTCGAGAAACACAAGATCTACACGACGGCGATCGTCCACGATGAGTTCAAAGGAATCCGGATAACGCCGAACCTCTATACCACGACTGACGAACTCGACCGATTCTGTGAGGTGATAGAAGCGGTCGCTAGGAAGGGATTTCCGAAGGGATGAGCGGGCATTTTCGAGTTTGATCGCATTGTTCATCTTGTATTGGGGACAGATTCGCGACACCACAGCGGTGCAGTGTCATGACTTCCGCCCCAATGCTGGACACGGACTGCTAGTCATGTGTCGGGACGAAGGTCCCAACAGCACCTTGGCGGCAAATGCATTGAGTCAAATACACCCTAGTTCTTTCTTCTGCCTTTCGCGTGGTCTTCTATACGATAGCGTGCTAGCTGTGTTCGGGATACAAGGAAAACGGTCTTACCATCGCTCGATATCTTTGAGCACAAGAAATCGTCTGGATGACCCCGTTTGAACTGGGGAATGCTTACAGCTTCCTTCAGATTCCACTTCGCAGTGGACACCCTTGCTGTTCGGCTAACGGTTCCCATCATCAGGGCCCGCAAGGGACTTCCACCCTCAAGTCTCCCACCAAACCACCATAGTTCAGCGGGTTGCATTCACATGCTGCGCATCATGCCTGGCATACCAACAAAAGCCCCGAGCGCGGTGCGCGCCCGGGGCTTGGGGGTCAAACGCCTCTGACCGGGCCCACTCTCGTAAGGCCCGAAGGCGTTATCAGCTTACTTCAACAGCGTCATCTTCTTGATGGAAGTTTGGCTTCCGCTCTCCAAACGATAGAAATAGACGCCGTTGCCCAAATTCGAAGCGTCGAAATTGACGACGTATGCCCGTCCGGCTTCCGTCGTCCCGCTGAACAGCGTGGCAATCTGCTGGCCGAGCACATTGTACAATTTCAGCGTCGTGAAGTTCGGCTCTGCAAGGCTGAACGTAACAGTCGTGGATGGGTTAAATGGGTTCGGGTAGTTCTGTTCCAACTTGAACACTGCCGGAACCTCAGCGCCGTTGCCTACTCCCATCACGCCGTTCACTGTCACGCCAATAGGCTCAGTGAATGTCTCACTCGCGTTAAGATCCACTTGACGCAAGCGGTATTCGTAGTTGCCTGGGAGGACGTTTTGGTGCGTCCAGGTGTAGTACTGCGGCTCGGTCGTTGTGCCGTGGCCGGGGACGAAGCTGTTTGGCAGCTCTGTGAATTCCGTTTGGCCCTGATCTCTGCGCTGGACAAAGAAGCCGTAGTTGTTGACTTCGGTAATTGTCATCCAGTCGAGCTGCACATTGTTCCCGTTGACGACGGTGCCGCTGAAGCTGGCGAGCTGGATGGGGAGCGCGCCGCCCGAGATCGAGAAGTCGTCGGCGTATACATCCGGCACTGCCGTACCAGCGGTCAGAGATTGCACCACGATTCTCAAAACAACGCTTGCTTGGCTGCCCATGGCCGTGGGAAGCAGAATGCCGCCAAGGTAGATCTGATGGTTGATGTCAAGCGTGCTCATATCCCACGCGCTATTGGGGATATCAAAGAACGATCCACTGCTATTCTCTTGGACTCTTATCGTTCCGACACCCGAAGCCGGTACGGAGCTTACCTTCACAGAGAATTCGAACAGTTCGAAACCCGTGAACACTTTGCCAGTCGTGTTAAGCTCCATGTCGAGGTATGACTCCTTCCCGTTTTTCGCAAACCCGGTGAGCATGGCGCACGCGCCATCGCTAACTCCACCTGTTGCAGATGTGGTCCAGTAGTTGGCCTGGAGATGGTCCCTGTCCGTTCGGTAACTACCGTCGCCCCCTCCCCAGTTGGTGCTGAGTGCTGCAGCTCCGGTCCAGTCATATGGACCGTAAGGGTATGTCGTGACAGACGCGTTCACGACCGCGGTGGCAACCAGAGTCGCCACCAGAAGCATACTAAGTATTTTCATGACAACCCCCTAGTTTTATGATGTGAATATTGATCGAGCTAAATTCTCGCGCTTTGCGCGCCCCCCAAGATCGACAACTCGGGAAATCATCGGTGAGTCGTTCGAAACTCTGCCTAATAATAAGAGTAATGACACCAAATGTCAATACCTTTTGGGAAAAACTTGAAGCGATGAATGCACATAGGTGACAAAGCTCATGAAAATGAGGGTGTTGGTGTGCTTTCTATGTCACAGACTGGCTAGGAGGCGTGTAGTTTTGCAGCTCTCCCGACAAGAGCTCCCGACTTAAGTAGTTCTCACTGAAAAAGTCGCTGAGTGATAATGAAACTTGTCCTGCCCCCCATAAACCGGTCCAATTCGATAAATAGGACCAAATGATGGGTAGAATGAGTAACTGCTATGAAAATAAGAATCTCCTTGCATTCATGCGGCCTGGTTGCATTCCTCGACAGTAACCTTGAGCCCCAAGGATTCCAACCTGTGGATAAAATGATGACGCAGGACCTGCTGGTTACGGCGGTCGAAGTAATCACCGCCGAGTTCGTGGAAACGTTCGTTTCGTGAAAGCATGTGATAGATGATGACCAGCATCGAATGGGCAACCGCAATGAGAGCTTTCTTCTTCCCGAGTCGCTTGACCAGTCTGTGGTATTGGGCAGACAGATATGTGTTCTTTGTGTGGGAAGCTGCCCATGCTCCTTGGACTAATGCCGTTCGTAGATACGGATTACCTTTTCTGGTTTTGCCGCTTCGACGCTTGCCTGCTGATTCATCATTGCCCGGACAGACGGCTGCCCAACTGGCAATGTGGCGGTGCGATGGAAACGCACTCATGTCCACGCCGATTTCACTAATGACGTCTTCAGCGTTTTGTGTGCCAAAGCCCGGCATTTCATCCAGCACTTGGACCGCCTCCTTGACGAAAGGGTGCTGTGCGAGTTCCTTGTCAATGCGCTCATTGACACGTGCGATGGCTGATTCCACTTCCTCATACCGGCTGAGTAGTTCAGTCAAAACCCAGCGCTGTGCCTCAGTAAGTCTGCCAACAAGCGCCCGGCGAAGCTCCGGTTTCTTCTTTCTCAACTGTCTCTGTGCCAGATTCGCCATGCGCTCAACATCGGTCTCACCCGCTGCCAGCAGCTTCAGCATCCCCCGTGCACTCACACCGAGAGCATTGGAGGCAACCTGTCCGAGCTTAATATTCCCGCTTTCAATCACCTTTTGGACGCGGTTGGCAATCCGTGCCAACTCACTGGTCAGGCTCTGGCGATATCGGGTCAACTCCCGTAGTTCACGAATCTCCAGCGGCGGGATGAAGCTTGCCTTCAACAGCCCGTGTCGCAGCAAGTCGGCGAGCCATTCACAGTCTCGCACATCCGTCTTTCGACCGGGAACCGCTTTCATATGTCGTGCATTGACAAGGATGACTTCCATACTACCTTCGAGAATATTGAACACCGGTTTCCAGTATACACCGGTACTTTCGATGGCGACATGGGTACACCCTGCGGCCGTGAGCCAGTCCAACAATGTTAACAGATCATCTGTCATCGTCGAAAAGGTTCGCACCTCTTTCTTCCCGTGGCTGACTAAACAGGCGACGACGGTTTTTGCATGAACATCAAGACCACAACAGATCTCGTACACAACGCGCATCATAGAACCATCTCCTTTCCACCACGGTGTAAGAGCCTACGAAAGAAAAGAATCTGCTATGCGTGCTCACCTGTTTGGTGGCAACAATCTGTGGTGCCGAAGAGGCTCTCGGGTCACGCTGATGTACGGGCTGAGGGCACCAAGTTACTTCGACCTCGACACGTGGTTGATACAAAGATACACCATTCAACATCTATTTTCATCCGGGGTGGTGAATCCCGGATTCATGAACGCTGATGTTACGCAAAGATGGGTTTTGAAGCCCAGCTAATGGGTTGCAATGTTCTCAGATGTTTGAATGCGGTCTTGAGTGCGTGAAGGTAGAGATTCAATTTGAGTCCTTCATAGGAAACCGTGGTCACCACGCGCAGCATCTCAAGTTTGATAAACGCACACAGTGAACAAAAGATGTGAGAAGACTGTGTTGCTACCGTTCGCGCAGGTGAGCGAGTCAAGGCGCATTGCTGTTTCAGCGCTTTATGGTAGAGAGCAACCTTGCGGTTGCTTTTCAGTGGCATAATAAAGTCACGTTTGAGATCACGCTTGATATATTTCATGTTCTCGGCGGAGGCATACCAAACGTCGCTGAAAACATAGCGAAAAGGCATATTTTTCACGCAGAAGCCCAGGAGCCGTCGGAAATGTTCGTTCTTGGAAATGCGACTGACACGCTTTTGCTTGCCTGTGTCGGCATCGATGATCGTTTCGGTTTTCGACACGATGACGTACCCAACAGGCAGTGTGACATCATTGCTATGGTACAGCACCGAGAGCAGATTGATCCCCTTGACGTGACATCCTTCAGTATGATCATAATGCCAACACACGATGTCGTTTTCATCCATATGGGGTTTGGGGGCAATGGTGTCGTCGACGATCAGCACGCCGTCTTTACTCTGATTCGATCGTACCAACGGTTTGACCCGATACCAGAGATCCCTGGAACTCTTCGGCCCAGAACTCAAGAACCGCGTGATCCGATCATGGCTGATGGTGCCATCGGTCAACGCAGATGCGTTTGTAGCTGTCAACCGAGAAAACGAACTTAGGATGACATCGGAGTAGAAATCCAACATAGCTTTGTCCATAACTCCATCCTTACTCCCGTGATCGTTGATGATGAGATGGATCAAACAATGTATCCTTCCGCTCCTACAAATTACGAAAAATTCCTTAATTGCGTAACATCAGTTATTAAGAAATCATGATTGAATACTTCCAATAAGCTCGACTGGGAAACCAGTGCATTCTATTTCGGCCCCCCCCCGAACACGATTTGGTTTGCAAGCAGCGTGGGGAGGATACTGAGAGAGTTTGACGGGAATGAGGGGTATGAGCCGGAGAGTGCGTATAAGTTTTATATGTAACAAATAAACAAAATAAGGAGCTCAATATGTATACGAGAAATTTTCTTTTCGCACTATGG
>Ga0315284_10007041_pt1 | contig 16033 bp, 11 predicted proteins | sample YL17G09_16_MG_FD_203696 | JGI IMG/M metagenome (GOLD analysis project Ga0315284, IMG submission 203696) | Sediment microbial communities from Yellowstone Lake, YNP, Wyoming, USA - YL17G09_16 | ecosystem: Environmental > Aquatic > Freshwater > Lake > Sediment | place: USA: Wyoming | collected... | reverse complement strand
GTCTGGGGGGTGCCATTGACGACCTTCGGTTCGGGCAGTTTCGCGGCTTCCAGTACGGTCGGTGCTACATCGATGACATGGTGGAACTGCGAGCGGACTTCGCCCTTGGCCTTGATGGACTTGGGCCAGTAGACGACCATCCCGTTCCGGGTACCGCCGAAGTCCGAGGCCACCTGCTTCGTCCAGGAGAACGGCGTGTCGCCCGCCACCGCCCAGCCGGCGGCCATGTGCGGATAGGTCGAAGGCCCGCCCCACTCGTCGTAGTGCGTGAGCATCTCCTGCACCGACTCCTGTACCCCATTGAAATAGGTCATCTCGCTGAACATTCCGTTCATGCCACCTTCGGCGCTGGTGCCGTTGTCGCCGAGGATGTAGAAGACGAGCGTGTTGTCGAGCTGGCCCGTCTCCCCGATGGCCTCCACCAGCCGTCCGATCTCGGCGTCGGCGTATTCGCCGAAGCCTGCGTATACCTCCATCTGGCGCGTGAAGAGCTTCTTCTCGTCGGCCGTCAGTTTGTTCCAGTCCTTGATCGCCTCGGGCTTGGGGGCCAGTTTCGTTCCCGGCGGAACCACCCCGAGCTTGATCTGGCGTGCGAGGACCTCTTCCCGCATGGCGTCCCAGCCCCCGTCGAACTTGCCCTTGTACTTGGCGATCCACTCCTTCGGCACGTGGTGCGGCGCGTGCGTCGCGCCCGGCGCGAAGTACATGAAGAACGGCTTGTCAGGCGTCAGCGCCTTCTGGAATTGCATCCAGGCGATGGCCTTGTCCGTCATATCGGTCATGAAGTTGTAGTTCGGGTCCCTCGGGATCTCCACCGCGTTCATGCCGTGGTAGAGATACGGGGCCCACTGGTTGGTCTCTCCGCCGAAGAAACCGTAGAACTCGTCAAAACCGGACCGCGTGGGCCAACGGTCGGTGGGGCCGGAAGGGCTGGCCTCCCAGGGCGCGGTCTCGTGGTTCTTGCCGAAGAAGCCCGTACTGTAGCCGTTCAGCCGCAGCATCTCGGCCAGCGGCGCCACGTTGTTCGGGCGCTGCCCCGTATTGCCCGGGAATGCCGTCGCCGTTTCCGTGATCGAACCCATGTTGTTCGTGTGATGGTTGCGGCCACTGAGGAGCGCCGTGCGCGTCGGCGAACAGAGCGCCGCCGTATGGAACTGGTTGTACCGCAGTCCCCCTTTGGCCAGGCGGTCGACGGTCGGCATGTGGATCGGTCCGCCGAACGCGCTCGACATGCCGAAGCCCATGTCGTCTATGAGGACGATCAACACGTTTGGTGCGCCCGCTGGCGGCTTTATCTCAAAGCGCGTCGGCGGCACGGCCTTCCGGGCATCGAGCTCGGTCTCATGCGGATAGTCCGGTTCGGGGATCGGCAGCACCGTGCGGTCGAGCGCTGCCGTTTTGGGCTTCGTTTCTGCAGCGTGCGACCTGGGTCCGATCACCAGAACGAATAACAAGAGTACCATGATACTGAAGACCTTCTTGACCTGTTTCATTTCCTTTTCCCCCTTCTTCATTGTCTTACTGCCTTCCCTGTATATCCCTGAGAAGCATCTCGGCATCTTTGTACCCCGGATACTTCTCGATGATCGCCTTTAACATTGTGACCGCCTCGTCCCTGTCGCCCTTCTGATTTAGATAGAACGCAAGCGTAAAAGCGTATTTGGGTTCCTGCGGCCTGAGTTCTGCTGCCTTTCTGCACCAGGTCACTGCCTCGTTGATGTGGTCCTTTGCAGTGATGACGCAGAGGTTATAGGCCGCCTCGGCCATCTGGGGATCGGCCTTCATGGCCTTCCTGAGATAGTTCTCGGCCTGCCTGAGCTCGTTCTTCTCTGCCTTCACAAGCCCCATATTGAAGTTTGCCGCTGCGTTATCGGGTGCTATCTTGAGGGCCTCCTGCAGGGATTTCTCGGCCTTGCCAATCTCTCCCATCCGGGCATAGGCTATGGATGAGTTCACCATTGCCATGATTGCCTGGGGTTCGAGCTTCAGCGCTGCCTCGTAAGAGGCAACGGCTTCCTTGAGCTCGCCTCGGCTGAGCTGATAGTTCCCCATGTTGTAATGAGAGGCCCACTGGTCTGGCCGGGCCATGATGAAGGCAAGGTATTCCTTGTTAGCCTTCTCGACTTTTTCTTTTGTTTCCTCCGCGAGCCGGTCCATTGGGTAGCCGGCCAGCCCTGCAGCTGCGCGCGTCCTTACCAGCAGGTAATCATCGCCTGTGGCATCCAGCAGGGCCTGCACACCCTCGCCGGAAGGCCTCATGGATAGGGCGTCTGCTGATGCGGCCCGCACCAGGGGCGACGGGTCTTTCATGGCTGTGAGCAGGACAGGAGCAATCCGCTCGTCCGTGGACACTTCCATGAGCCGTATGAGGGAGACAGCAAAGACCTCTTCCCGGTCCTTGCTCTGGATATAGGCAAGCATCTCCGGCAGCTTTGACCAGTCCCGCTTGCGGGCGGCGTCGATAAGCGCTGCGCGTTTAAGCAGAGGCGCCTGGTAGTCACGCGTTCGCCAGTGCCGTACGTACGTGTCGGCCCATGCTGCGTCCTTGTCCTTGTGACAGAGGTTGCAGGCATTCGGCGACTTATATGCCATGGTCGCAGCCGGCGCCGGTGGAAGCATCGAATGATCGCTCCGTTTCATGCGCGCAAAGGTTGTCATGGGCATATGGCAGGAGATGCACTTGCTTGCCTCGCTTTCCGCAGGATGGTGCGTATGCTCCGTAAGGCTACTCACCTTATCCGCATGGCAGGGCACGCAGGCATCGTTAAACTTCTCCTTCTTGAACCGGTAGCGGCCGCTGGAAGTATGGCAGTGCATGCAGTCGAGCTTGCCTGACTTGACGCAGGGACTCATGCTCCACGAGGTGTACGTATAGTTTTCTCCCAGGTCACGGCCGTCAGGATAATAATCGGGGTCCTCCAGAGTCACGAGATCAAAATGGTCAAAGAATCGTTCCCCGGGTTTATACTCAAGGGTCAGCGGGCTTGCCTTCGCATGGCAGCTCGAACAGAGGTCGTTCCGCTGCTGCTTCGTCATGGCCTTATTGCTGATGATCCGAAGCTCAGGCAGAGGCTGGTCCTTGGGTGTGGCCTTCGCGACCTTGTTGTGCTCTGCTGAGGGGCCGTGGCAGGTCTCGCAATTGATGCCCGGCTCGGCCCAGGTGGTGTGATAGGTGTCGGTCTCAGGATCGTAGTTGGTCGAAAGCTGACTCACGTGGCAGCTATAACAGGCGGTATTGAAGGTGTAGGGGGATTCTTTCCAGTTGACTGTCTGGCTTCTCTCACCTCCCGGAAAGTGGCGCATGCCGCTGACAGCAGTATCGAACCATTCCTTCTTGTTGACGTCATAGGCCACGGGCAGGGTCTGGAGTCTGCCCTTGTCGAGGGGAGTGAGAAAGTAATAAACATTCTTGCCGCCGAGCACATGCTCAATCTTGTATTTCTTCGTCCCCTTCTGGCCGGTCTCGATCACCACGCCTTCATTGATATTGGTGCGGTACTTATATTTCCCTATCGGAATATCGCCCTGATGAGGCGTGAGTTTTTCCTTTGCGAAGACTACCGAATAAGGCTGCATGGCAAGTCCGTGCATTGACGTGGACCAGAGCTGGTAAAACTTCTCGTGGCACTCCCGACAGCTCTGAGAACCGGCGTAGGGGGTAGTTTGGTTTTCTTCACCGGTAGCGCGACTGGCGAGCAAGACGAAGAACACGATGACGCATAATAATCTCATTGTTTCCCTTTCCATGATCCCCGTTTCTATTTCCCTCACTTCACCTTCTCGATGTCACCGGGTTTCCCGCTCTTGTCGATGCCCGCTTCGGTTGGGCCGTAGAGCTGGTCACCCCTCCTTAATCGCCCGGACCTCTTTGGCGCGATCATCGACAGGGATAATGGGTAGTTCGCCCTTGCTCTTGACCGGCAGGCTGCGGAGGTGATCCATGATCGCCTGCCACTCCTTGATCTCTTTGGCGGCTTTATTCTTCCCGCCGGTGGCGACACTCTTTCTGTCCGTCGTGCCCGTCGGTGCCAGCAGATCGGGAGTGCTGCTGCGCTGGTCTTCGAGCGCCTCGACCTTCGACTTGAGCGGTTGTCCCTTCCTGTTCTTGGCGACCAGCGCCAATTTTCCCTTGGTGTACTTGGGGATGGCGACGATTAACGGAGCTACCATCAGGGGGCAGGTGAGGCTGTACAGACGATCGGACTTGCCGCTGATGTCGATTGCCTTGTAGCCGCGATCGATATCACCCAGTTCGATGGCTGTGACGACGTCAAACTTCGGGCGCGACGGGTCGTAGCGGAACCGCATGCCGGACGCGCGGGGAAAGAACTCGCCGGGGTGAGTCGGGTTGTCCACAAGAAAGTATTCGAGCAGATTCTTCAGCTCCAGGCCGGTCAAGTACCCGGTCACCAGGGCGCTGCCGGCCGTCTTATCGACGATACCGCCGCCGAGCGGCGCCATGGCGAAGACGTCGTAGACGGTCTGTACGCCGGTCTTCCCCCGGGTCAGGCCGGCGCGCATCGTCCCGTTGGCGGTGAAGCCGATGTCCGCTTTCGTGGCTTTTCTGAAGGCGTCGGTACAGAGGTTGGCGAGGAGCGTGCTAGCGGCGATATCGGAGTAGGTGTTGGGCAGATCCTGCGGCGCTATTGCCAGCGGCTGATCGATGCTGTAGCCGCGGGAGGCGAAGACGGCCGCGGTGACCCCCTTCTTCAGTTTGTCGATCTCGGCGGCAATGGCCCGGTCGCCGGCAATGCTATCGTCGATCGGGTAGAGCTGGTAGGAGTCAACCGTCAGTTTGTTGTTGTCAATACTGATCACCAGTTCGCCGAGGCTTTTGCTCTCCTTGCCGGCCTGTACTACGGGGGTACGGTCGTTGACGATGGTCGCCTCACTCAGGAAGGTGTGGCTGTGGCCGCTTATCACCACGTCGATGCCAGGCACGTCCCTGGCCAGCAGCACGTCCTCTCCTTCGGTGTAGCGCCCATCCTTGCCTTTTACCACGCCGCCGTGACTGAGAACGATGACCAGATCGACCTTCTCCTTGTCGCGCAGCAGCGCCACCATCTCTTTGGCGGTCTCGATGGGGTCAGCAAAGGTAGTCGCACCTCCACTGGTATAATGCTGGGCCTCCTTGCCGAGCAGGCCGAAGATGCCGAAGCGGATGCCGCCCCGTTCAATCACGACGCAGCGGCGGACCACACCGGCTTTGGCCAGGCGCTGCAGGTCGGCCAGCGTTTTGTCTTTTTTGGTAAAGTCGGTATTCGAGGCGACGACCTTTGGAACACGGCCAGCTTTGGCAGCCACGTCGATTGACCTGCCCAGGCCGTCAGGCCCGAGGTCGAATTCATGGTTGCCGAATGTAGTAGCGTCGTAGCCCATCATCCCCATGAGTTTCAGTTCGCCGCCGGTCTCGCGGGTGGCGGCGGCAAAGGCGGTCCCCATGCTGTAGTCGCCCGCGTCCAGCACCAGCACCGGCCCCTGTCCCTTGCGTTCTTCCTTTCTCTTTGCGATCTGGGCGGCCAAACGGGCATACCCGCCCCGGGTATTGTCGTCGTTGAGCGTGAACGGGGTGTAGTCAGCTGCCGGCCCCATGCCGATGAAACTCGTGTGCATGTCGTTGGTGTGCAGGATGGTGAAGGTCTTCTTCCCTTCCAGTGCCGCGAACAGTCCGCCGGGCAGGAGGATCGTCACGCCGGCTGCCGCTGAGAGGACCAGGAATTCGCGGCGGGAGATCGTATCGCGTGACATGAAGGTCAAGGTCTCCTTGCCGTCCTCTGCCGCGGTCGGTTTATTGTCTTTGGTTTTCATTGACGTCTCCTTATTTTTTAGAATCCGGCTCATTTTTTACCGGTGCCGCACCCGTCCTATCCGGGTGCGGCCCGGTGTGTTAATTCAGTGTTGCATACAGCTTGCGCTTACTTGTCGCCCGCGCCTTTCGACAGGCTTTCGAGCACGCTGTCGAGCGAGAAGCTGCCAGCTTTCTGGCTCGGCGGGAATTCCTTGAATGTGGCGAGGAACTGCCCGACGTAGGCCTGCGCCGGCACCATCACGAACAAGTGGTCGACGCGCCATGCGGGGTAGCCTATGGTCTTGTCGGCATTCTCAAACGGATCCGAGCGAAGATTGTAGAGCTTGGGAAGACGCAGTGTGACGAAAGGCTCCTGCCAGACATCGAAGCCCTCTGCGCGCTGCTCAGCAAAGACGACCTTCCACTGGTCATAACGCAGAGCCACCAGCGAGCCGTCGTCGCTAAAGTAGAACATCTCATGACGCGGGTCTGGCGCTTTGCCGGCCAGCGCCTCGGTGATGTTGTAGCCGTCGAGATGGACCTTGAAGGTCTTGTCGCCAACCTTCATGCCCTTGAGCAACTGCTCCTTGACGTCGGGGACGCCAGCGGCGGCCATCAGTGTGGGCAGCATGTCTTCATGGGCGAAGATGTCGTTGCTGATGGTGCCGGGCTTGATGACTCCGGACCAGCGGATGGCCGTAGGCACACGGTAACCACCCTCCCAGTTCTCAGCCTTCTCGCCACGGAAGGGCGTCGTGCCGCCATCGGGCCAGCTAAACGATTCGGCGCCGTTGTCAGTGGAGTACATCACGATGGTGTTGTCTTCGAGGCCGAGTTCCTTGAGCTTGGCGAGCAGCTGTCCGATTTGGCCATCGTGCTCAACCATACCGTCGGGATAGACGCCCAGGCCGGTCTTGCCCTGGCTTTCCTTCTTGAGGTGCGTCCAGATGTGCATGCGCGTGGAGTTCCACCAGAGGAAGAAGGGCTTGTCCGCCTTCTTCGCCTTCTCCAGATAATCCAGCGAGAGCTTGGTGACTTCTTCGTCAATCGTCTCCATGCGCTTGATGGTGAGCGGGCCGTCGTCCACGATCTTCTGAGTGCCGTCCGGGTTGGCCCAGCTGTGGATCACACCACGTGTCGCAAATTTCTTTCGCATCTCCGGATCTTTGAAGTAATCGGGATGTTCCGGCTCCTGGCTGGCGTTGAGGTGATAGAGCGAGCCGAAGAACTCATCGAAGCCATGGTTGGTGGGCAGAGTCTCGTCAGCATCGCCCAGATGGTTCTTGCCGAACTGCGCGGTCATGTAGCCCTGCGCCTTGAGGAGCTGAGCGAGCGTGACATCCCGAGCCTGGATGCCTTCTTTTGCGCCCGGCAGGCCGACCTTGAGCAGGCCCGTGCGGAAAGGACTCTGTCCGGTGATGAAGGCCCCGCGCCCGGCGGTGCAGCTCTGCTGGCCGTACCAGTCAGTGAAGAGCGCACCTTCTTTTGCGATGCGGTCAATGTTGGGCGTCTTGTAACCCATCATGCCCTGGTTGTAGGCGCTGACGTTCCAGTACCCGATGTCATCCCCCCAGATGATGAGGATGTTGGGTTTCTTGTCCGCCGCAAACGCAGAGCCGATAAAAAGCGCCATTACAGCCAACAACAAAAACGACATAAAAAATACTTTCTTTACAACTTGCATAGTGTTCTCTCCTTTCTGAAATAAAATGTTCTGAACTACCGCTTAACTATCGTCTGTATTTTTCCGCTCACTTCCTTGTCAAAATAGGTTTCAATGATTCAAGTCGCCAAGGGTCGAAGGATTCGAGGGTTCTTCGCCACAGCGAATCCGTTGGGGCGGAAAGGGTTCAAGTGAGAACCTCAAACAATCACACATCATCACTCGCTGAAACCCTTTATCCTTCTCCTTCATCTTTTCACTCGGCCCCTTGAACCCTTCTTTTCAACAACCGCCTCTGCATCTATCTCAAACAGCAGTTCTTCCCGGCAGACGTCGGCGACAACACAAACAGCCGGGAAATTCTCAAGCCCCCGGTCAGCAGCGATATCCCAAAACACTTCCGCATACTCAGGCCGCTTCACAAATACAGTCGCTGCGCAGATACCAGCAAGGCCCGCGCCTTCCTGTCCCAGCAAATAATCTATCTTGTCGAGCGTGCAGTTGATCTGGGAGCGGATATCGCCGGAATAGAGGCTCCTCCCCCGTTGGTCGATTGCCGCGGTGCCTGAAACCTCGATCAGGGAAACGTCAGGCTCCTGAATCAGTGCGCCCCGCGAAAAGGCCGAGCCATAGCGGAAGGCATCGAGCTGTGCCGCATTGGTAAGCTGCTTTACTGCCGGCCGACCTGCCTGTTTCACGGTAGCAATAAGGTCCATGGCTGCTGCTGCTCCGGAAGGTGTTTCGCCCCTGATCCCGGTGCTTGCAGGAAGAAGAAGCCTGGTGTCGCCGGGACCCGGCATGATGCCGAACTCCCCGTACTTCTCATTCCTCACTTTATTGAATGCGGCATACCAGTCGAGAATATCCGAGAGATAAAACCATGTCTTCACCACGTCATTATAGGAAGCGCCGTTTTCACGGAGTATCCGCTCTGCACGATCGAGCATCCCCCGCACCTGGAGGAGCTTGGACATACTAGTCAGTTCATCCGCATGAATACGTTCCCCCTCTCCCTTGCCCTCTCCCTCCAGGGGCGAGGGAACCTCTTTTTTCCCCTCCCTTGAAGGGAGGGGATTGAGGGGCGGGTGATGCTTTGTATTCTTAATTATGAATTGATTGCTACCCAGAGCCTGAATGTTCTGAAGCATGAGATAGGTGGAACCATTGCGTATCCATCCGCGTCCGCAGGGGTTTTCCCCATCCCTGATCGTCCAGACATCATCCGCACTGCCCGAATAAACAGCATGGATGATTATCCCGGCAAGGCCATCACCCCAGGATGGATTGCCTTCAACATAGGTAACCGGACCGTCTGCGGGAATCTGCCGCTCAGACAGCGCTGTATTCCGCTCGCGCAGCACGGAGGCTTCCACGCTCAGACTTCCGAATATCCGTTCGTGGACAATCTCCATGCGCCTGTCATACAGTGCGTCTGCGATCAATGCATACGATGCCCGTGCTGCCGTCGCAGCATCCTCTTTACCAGGTAGCGAAGCCACGAAGAATGCGCGTCCTTCTCCGGCTTCCGTACTATACAGGGCAATGCTTTTAAGTTGCCGGGGAGTTCTGAACGAGACTTTATTCTCTGCAATCTGCATCAGTTCAACACTATTCATGCTGTCTTTCCATCCAGCGTACGCCGGGCGTGCGCTGGATCTCGAACAGATTGTATTCTTACTTTCCGTGGCTTTCATCGAGCCAGGTCCGCAGTCTCTTGGCCCAGAACTCGAAAGCAGCTTTGGCACCGCCCAGGGTGGTAAACCCCGCGAGCTTTCCACCTGACCGTTGATCAATTGCCTGCCCGATAACCTGTCCGCTCTGGGAATCGAGGACTTCCGCCTCCATGCTTGCACTGCCAACACCGATCCACTCGCCCGTGGTCGCTTTCCCGATTAAACTGATCCCGATAGTGGCTGGTGATATGGATGTCATAACGGACTGTACGGGCTTGCTCTTGTCCAGGCTGGTAATGGCGACCCGGATCCTCATCACATCCGGCCCCGGTTCTGCCACCAGAGGATATGCCCCTTCCAATGCCTTTGCCACTTCCTGATGAAAGGCATCGGAAAGTTCCTTCAACTGGTTCGCTTCGATACCTTTGTATTCAGGATTATCTTTAAAATAAAACTCTACCGGCTCCATCATTATCTTGTTGTACTTCTTGAAATCCACCCCCTCCTTGAGATAGATCTGGTTAACGCCCCCTTCACGTCCCGGTCCTAACTTCGAGTAATCACCGAGAAACCCCGATGGCCCGGCCTTTGTGGAGGCACAGCCGGCAATGCCTGCCATGATGAAACCAATAACCACTATCAATGCAACCTTTTTCTTTTCCATTTCCTGACTCCTTTCAATAAATATGAAATCAATCTGCCTTCACTTCACAGTTCATGACCTTGTTAAGGGTCGTTCTATCCTGCCAGAGGTTTTGCATCATGCCCCATGGCAGGCGGGCAATCAACCCTGAGCCTGCTGCTGGGTTGGCTCAATCACGACGGTGACACGGCGGTTCAGCTGCCGTCCTTCAGGAGTGCTGTTGTCTGCAATGGGATTAGACTTGCCCATGCCAAGAGCCGTCATCCGGGAAGCACTTACGCCTTTCACCACCAGGGCGTTCTTCACGGCATTGGCGCGCTGCTCCGATAGCTGCTGATTGTAGGAGTCTGAGCCGGTGTTGTCAGTATATCCCGCCACCTTTATCGTGCTGTCAGGGTATTTATTGAGGATCTGGGCAACCCGGTCAATTTCACCGGAGCTGTAGGCGCCGGCTTTTATGGTTGACGAGTTGGTATCAAAGAGCACATCTGATTTGAAGGTGAGCACGAGGGCATCCTTTTCCCGCTGAACCCCCTGCATGATTGCAGCCTGTTCCCGTTGATTCCCCTGCTGGATTGCTGCCTGTTCCCGGGCCTGTGACTCTGCAAGCACCTGTTTGAACTCACGCTCCTCCTTGTCCATCATGTACCCGATGCCGCCGCCGAGCAGACCGCCGACTACTGCACCAACTGCCGCACCGGTGCCATTTCTGCCAATGGCATAGCCAACCCCTGCTCCAATTATTGTGCCTGCCGCGGCGCCGATGGTAGTCTTTTTGTTCTCCTGCATGGTTGCGCACCCCGGCAGAATAAGCGCTATAATAAGTATGCATACAAACAATCTCTTCATTGTCTTTCTCCTTTATTCGTTCATGAATTTGCTATCTTGATATTGCTCACTTCTTTATTCTTACTTCAGCGGACGGCCTGCAATGCCGGTCTTCAGCTTGGGTTTGATCAATGTGTCCCATATGACCTTTACCACCGGCACGTCAAGTTTCGAGGAGTTTGCAGCATAATATTCATCCACCGTGCGCACAACATCATCCATCTTGACACCGACCATTCCCTCAACAACCTTGGCGGAAAAATTCTCAGCTTTCAGTGCAGGAACCTGCTGCATTAATGCATGTTCGATGGCCGCCGCATGGCAGAACCCCCATACAAATGACAATTTCTCCCCCTGGGTTGCCTTCTGCCAGCCACTACCGGTGAGTACCTGCATTCCCATTTCCTCAAGCTGTTTCGTCACATCCCCCCGTAATTGTTCCCTCTGCTGTTTTTCCTGGTCTGTTTCGGCCTGCGCAACACAGAGCACAAAACTTGCAGCCGCCACACACATTAACAGCATAACCAGTCCATAAATCATTCGACCTTTTCTCATACCCTTATCTCCTTTCTTCATTAGTGCATTATTTTTTTCTAACATCATCGAAGCACATTATTTTTTACCTTAAAGAGAACTGCACCCACCTAACGCCTTCGGCCGCCACCGCCACTAAAGCCGTCTTTCGAGCCGCCCAGCCCGCTCCCATGAAATCACGAATGTTACATTAATTCGGCGTGTTTGTAAAGGATCAGTGAGACTATGTATTTTTCAATATAAACACTATATTTTCCGAAGCCCTTTCCGACTTCAGCGGAATCTCCTTGACGATTGTCTGATAGTGTATATCATTCTACATAAATGCAGAGACAATCACCTAAGATGGGAGGTACATGAAGGTGGATATGGAAGAGATAACCGTGAAGACTTCGAGGAAGGTCGAGATGATTGACATCACCCGGGAAATAAACCAGAGGATCAAGAAGGCGGGCATCAGAGAAGGTATCTGCCTGATCTACTGCCCCCATACCACAGCAGGCCTGACCATCAACGAAAACGCTGACCCTAACGTGGTGAGAGACATCCTGAATGGTCTTGATTGGATCGTACCGGAAGACCGCCCCTATCTCCATGCAGAAGGGAACTCACCTGCCCATATAAAATCCAGCATCATCGGCTGTTCTCAGACTGTCATCATCAGCAGTGGCAGGTTATCTCTGGGAACCTGGCAGTCTGTCTTCTTCTGCGAGTTTGACGGGCCGAGAACCCGTTCGGTCTGGGTTAAGACGGTTGGGTTATAGTAATGCTCATTGATTCCCATGCCCACCTTGAGATGCCTGAGTTTGACCGGGACAGGGACGAGGTTATCCAGAGGGCAAAAAATCAGGGTATCGGGTATATCATAACGATTGGCATCCAGATCCATGAGGCAGAGAAGGCCATTGCGCTAACAGAGACTTACGACTATATCTATGCAGCGATCGGCATTCATCCCCACTATGCGAAGGAGATCAATGAAAACACCTATAGCGCGCTTGAAAACCTCGCTGCCCATCCCAAGGTGAAAGCCTTTGGTGAAATCGGCCTGGATTTTTACCGAAATCTTTCTCCGCAGGAAGTTCAGATCAAACGCTTCAGAGAGTTGATCCAGGTAGGGAAAAAACTCAAGCTTCCCCTCATTATCCACGACCGCAATGCCCACCAGGAAATTCTCACCATCCTGAAAGAGGAGAATGGCTTTGACTGGGGCGGGGTTATCCACTGTTTTTCTGGTGACTATGATATGGCCAAGAAATGTGTCGACCGGGGATTCTATATCTCTGTTCCCGGCACCGTCACCTTTAAAAATGCAACCGGCCTGCAGGACGTAGTGAAAAAATTGCCGTTAGACACGATGATCGTTGAGACGGACGCACCCTTCCTGGCCCCTTTTCCCTTCCGGGGCAAGCGGAATGAACCCGCTTATGTTATGTACACGGCAAAAAAGATTGGTGAACTGAAGAATAGAAGCTTTGAGGAAGTGGCTCAGCAAACAACCGAGAATATCAGGAACCTCTTCAATATACCCTCTCAATACTGAGGCCAATACCTGTCCTTACCACTGGAATTTTCCTGCATGCCCACTCGTGTGTCTGCTCCTGATTTCACAGCTCCTGATTTCAACCTTGACAGAATGGAAGATGCGCGATAAAATTTAGCATGCTAATAATTTTAAACCCAATTAATTGCAGGCTAACTATAAGTCTGAAAGACCTGAGAAGGGAGGATATGCAATGAAGATAAAGGCTATTCCACAGAGGAAGATTGGTCGGGAGGTAAACAGGCTGTTTTTCCTTGTTTCTCTTTTTCTCACCATGCTGCTGCCTTTCCCCTCACCTGTTCTGGCTGAGGAAGGAAAGAGCGATCAGCCTGAATTGAAGGTTGAGGGGAACAAGGCTGTACTATCCTTAAAAAGCCTCTTCATACTGGCACTGAAGAGCAATCTCGATATTGCTGTTGAAAGCTACAATCCACAGTTGAGTGCTGAGAACATCGTTTCTGCATGGGCACCTTTTGATACCATACTGAAAACCCAGTACAAGAAGGACCGCAGCGTAAGTCAGACCGGTACCGTGCTCGCCGGAGCAACCGAGCTAAAACAAGAAAATTATACCTACGACCTCAGCCTCACGAAGAAGTTTCTTACCGGTACAGAGACCAATTTCACCTACACTATGAAAGAGTCGAAGAGCAATGCCACGGTTGCCTCTTTTTATCCCCAGTATAACACGAACTGGCTGCTGAGCTTGACTCAGCCTCTCTTGAAAGACTTCGGCCTCAAGGTTCAGAAAAGTCAGATCAGGATAGCATCACTTAACAAAGGCATTTCAGATGAACAGTTCAAGCAAAGGGTGATTGATATCCTGAATAGTGTGCAGACAAACTACTGGAACCTCTTTTTCTTTATCAAGGATCTTGAGGCAAAGGAACGTTCCCTCGAACGGGCAAAAGATTTCTTGAAGAATACAAAACTGAGAATCCAGGCAGGTACCCTTGCCCCCATAGAAGTCTACCAGGCAGAAGCTGAAGTGGCAACCAGGGAGCAGCAAGTTATCGTCGCAAAGTTTGCAGTTAAAACTAGTGAGGACAATCTTAAAAAGTCATTAAACATCTATGAAAAAGAGGAATACCTGAATCTCGAGATTGTTCCCGTGGAAGAACCCAAAACTAATATAGAGGCCCCCCCCTTCCCTGAGACTTACAAGACAGCGATTGAGAAACGGCCGGATTACATCCAGGTAAAAACTGACATCGAGGCAAAGAATATACAGGTCAAATATACAAAAAATCAACTCTTTCCCCGCCTTGACATCATCGCTTCTGTAGGAACCAGCGGTCTCTCCGGACAGCCCCAGCCCCTCCCAGAGTTCATGGGGGGAACTGGTGAAGCAACAACAAGTCCTTACACAGGAAGCGCAAAGGATGCCTTTGCCCATTTGGACGATGGAGACTTCTACACTTACACGATCGGGCTGAAACTCGAATTCCCCTTAGAGAACCATAGTGCCAAAAGCCAGTTCTCCAAGGCAAAGATAGAAGCTGCCCGCTCACTTACGAGCCTCAAGAACTTGGAGACTACTATCATCAATGAGGTAAAACAGGCAATCAGGGACGTTGATACCTTCAAGGAACTAATCCGGGCTACACAGGCTTCGCTGAAATCAGCACAGGAGAGATATACAGCAGAGCAGAAGAAATATGACGTTGGGCTCTCAACCATTTTCGACCTTCTCCAGTACCAGAGTGATCTGACTACGGCAGAGAGTAACTATGCACAGGCTCTGTCACGATACAATCAATCTCTCTCTAATCTGGCCAAGGTTAAAGGAACCCTGCTGGAAGAGAACGATCTAACTCTGTAGAAAAATGAAGACCATAGATCACCAGACGGACAGAATCGGCCCGATGATGGGGAAAATCCATCGGGCAATCCGCAAGGAGCTGGACAACAAGTTCAAGGAGTTCAGTATTACCCCTCCTCAGTTTGAGGTGCTCGTGCTCCTCTGGATGGAAAATGGCCTTCTCTTGAGTGAACTGGGGAGAAAACTCTCCCGGGATGGTCCCACCATATCCGGCGTTGTTGACCGTATGGAGAAAAAACAACTGGTAAAACGGATCAGGGATGAGAGAGACCGAAGGGCAATAAAAATCGTACTTACCCTCAAAGGAGTCAGGTTGAAAGGTAAACTCACTACCCTGAGAAACGAGATCATCGACAAAACCATCGGGAACTTTGCCCGTAATGAACTGGAACAACTTGAGTATCTCCTCACCAAGATCTGGGGCAACCTCCAGAACACGCAATAAGGAGCAAAGGATGCAGCAAAAAATCATCGCCCTTCTCACCGTAATTCTCTGTCTTCTCACGGTAACAGCCGCCTGCACCAGGAAGAAGGCTGATTCCTCATCAACGAAAGAAGAAAAGTCTATACCGGTAGAGGTCGTTCAGGCTTCCTATCAGGATGTGGAACAGTTTCTGGAGGGGGTCGGGAGTTTCCTCCCTGAAGATGAAGTGGTAGTGAGTTCTGAAGTGGAAGGAATGGTAAAGAAGCTCTATGTCGATGAAGGATCCACGGTAAAGAAAGGTGACCTCCTCATAAAGATCGATGATGAAAAATTTATCTTCCAGGTGAAAGAGAACGAGGCATCGATCAGGGAAGCAGAGGCCCGGGCAAAGAATTCCCAGACCACGTTAGAGCGGCAGCTCAGGCTTTTTCAGGAAGGGGTCATCAATCAGCAGACGCTCGATGATACCAAGACTCAGCTTACCCTTTACCAGGCCCAGGAGGAGAATATTCAGGCCAAACTTGACCGGGCAAAAAAGTCACTCCGTGACACGAACATTACCTCCCCTCTGAACGGGGTGGTGAGCAAGAGGAGTATCTCTCAGGGGGAATATGTAAAGGTAGGAAACGAGCTCCTGAAAGTGGTTGACTCCAACCCTCTCAAACTCACCTTTACCCTTCCTGAAAAATCCACGGGACAAATCAAGCTAGGTCAGAGGGTGATTATAAAAACTAAGGCTTATCCTGATGAAGAGTTCTCCGGCACAATCTACTATATCAACCCGAAGGTGGATTTATCCACCAGAACCATTGAGTTAAAAGCCCTGGTAGAAAACAATTCACTTAAATTGAAACCCGGCTTCTTTGTGGATGTAAAACTTTCTATCGGTTCCCATAAAAATGCAGCGGTTGTTCCCGAAGGGGCTGTCCTCGTACGGGAAGGGAAATTCATTGTCATGGCAGTAGAAAATAACAGGGTTAAATATAAACCGGTAACCCCGGGTGCTAAATTTTCCGGAAAAGTGGAAATCCTCAACGGCATAGACGCTCAAGACCAGATCGTGCTCTACGCCAGAGGAGATCTGGTAGAAGGAAGCCCGGTGATCATTGTAAAAT
>Ga0315284_10007040_pt1 | contig 16036 bp, 14 predicted proteins | sample YL17G09_16_MG_FD_203696 | JGI IMG/M metagenome (GOLD analysis project Ga0315284, IMG submission 203696) | Sediment microbial communities from Yellowstone Lake, YNP, Wyoming, USA - YL17G09_16 | ecosystem: Environmental > Aquatic > Freshwater > Lake > Sediment | place: USA: Wyoming | collected... | reverse complement strand
GCCCTACAGCCGCGACCAGAACATCCTGCACCTGAGCCACGAGGGCGGGCCGCTCGAGACCAAGCTCGGAGAGCCGCCGGAGGACGCCTGGAAGTTGACGCGCTCTCCGCAGCGGGCTCCGAACCGCGAGGCCCAGGTGACTATTGGCTTCGAGGCGGGTGTCCCGGCCGCCGTGAATGGCCGGAAGCTGAAACCCATCCGCCTGCTGGAAACACTGAACGCTCTCGCGGGCGAGCACGGCGTGGGCCGCACCGATTTGGTCGAAAACCGCTTCGTGGGAATGAAATCGCACGGCGCTTACGAGACGCCCGCCGGAACGCTCTTGCACGCTGCTCATCACGAACTCGAAGCCCTGTGCCTGGACCGCGAGACTTTCCATTACAAGCAGCACGTGGCGCTGCGTTACGCGGAACTCGTCTATTTCGGCCAGTGGTTCACGCCCCTGCGCGAGGCGCTGGACGGCTTTGTTGAGAAAACCCAGCGCCACGTGACGGGCACGGTGACGCTCGGCCTCTACAAGGGGAACGTGCGCGTGCTCGACCGTCACTCGCCTTACTCGCTCTACGACACGAGCATCGGCGGATTCACGATGGGCGCCGATTACGACCAGAAGGACGCCGAGGGTTTCATTAACATCCTGGGCCTCCCGGTCAGGATCGCGGCGGCTAAGCAGGCCGGAACTCGCGCCGCGGCGGCAGGACGAAGGAGTAAAGGATGAAGCTCTGGGGCGGACGCTTCGCTCCCGGCCGGCGCGATCCGGACTTCGAGAACTTCTCCGAGTCCTTCTCCGTGGATCAGCGCTTGATCTTCTACGACCTTCAGGTCAACCGTGCCTATGTTCGCGAGCTCGGCCGGGCACGAGTCCTGACCCAGCGAGAAGTCCGACAGCTCACCCGCGGCCTCGAGAACATCCGCCGGTACGTGAAGAGCCACCCGCGCTGGGCGCGCGGGCAGATGGCTGAAGACGTTCATACCTGGGTGGAAGCTCGTTTGGAGAGCGCTGTCGGCCCCGTGGCGGGCAAGCTCCGCACGGGCCGCAGCCGCAATGATTTGGTGGCCACTGAAACGCGTCTGTATTTGAAATCTGAAATCTCAAATCTCAAATCGGTAATCGTCCAGCTTCTTGCGAGCTTGCTGGCTCAGGCCAATCGCCACCCGCACGCCGTCATGCCCGGCTACACGCATTTGCAGCCGGCGCAGCCGATCTTGTTCGCGCATTACCTGCTCGCCTACTTCGAGATGTTTCGGCGCGACGTCAGCCGCCTCGAAGATTGTCTCGAGCGCGCCGACGAGCTGCCCATGGGCGCGGGCGCGCTGGCGGGAACCACCTATCGCCTCGACCGGGCGCGGCTCGGGCGGGAGCTGGGATTCGCGCGCGTCGCGCGCAACAGCCTGGACGTTACTTCGGATCGCGATTTCGTCGCGGAACTGCTCTTCGCTTGCGCCCTGACCATGACGCACCTCAGCCGCCTGGCGGAGGACTTGATCATTTACTCCTCGCCCGGCTTTGGCTTCGTCGAACTCGCCGACGCCTATTCGACCGGCAGCAGCCTGATGCCCCAAAAGAAGAACCCGGACTCGCTGGAACTGATCCGCGGCAAGGCGGCTCGAGTTCTGAGCAGAGTGACAGGGGCGTTGGCGCTGCTCAAGGGTCTGCCTCTCGCTTACAACCGCGACTTGCAGGAAGACAAAGCGGCGCTGTTCGACGGCGTGGACACGACGCGCGAATCGCTCATCATCGCCGCGCGCGTGGTCCGCACTCTACGTGTCAGCGCGGAACGCATGCGCGCCGCCACCGACCAAGGCTTTCTGACCGCGACCGATGTGGCCGACGAGCTGGTTCGCCGCGGCGTGCCGTTTGCCGAAGCCCACGCCGAGGTGGGTAAGGTGGTGCGGTATTGCGCTGAGCGGGGGAAGACGTTCGCCGAACTCTCGCCCGTCGAGGCGCGGCAGCTCCTGCCCGCCTGGGACCTGCGGCTGCGGGCCATCGCGGCCTCTCCGGAAAGGGCCGTGGCGCGGAGGAAGGTGGCCGGCGGAACCGCCCCGGCCCAGGTTGCCCGGCAACTGCGCCTCGCGGCGCGCACGCTTGCCACCCTCCAACGCCGCTAGGCCCGAGGAAAGCCTCTCCGCGCGCACCCCAGGAAAATCTTCTTGACATTTCCAGGCAAATATGATAGCCTACAATGCGACGTAATGTCGCTGGCCGGGAGGTGGACTACGGCGCGACAGCTAGGCGAGGTGAGGAGGCGTGCTGGAGGGCTTGCGGACGAGGGTGGGTGAAGCCGGGGCGCGGGGGGAAGGCCCTAAATGATAGTTTTTTGGGCTCCCTAAGCTGATTAGTAACACAAACACAAGGACTTATCAGCTTTGGGGTGGCACGAAAGGGGGGCTAGTTGGGGCGAAATCCGCGCAACTAGCCGGCGTTTTGGGCTCTAAACGCGCATTTCCGGTCGGTTTTTGACCGGTGAGTAGGCTCGGCGTGTCGCTCTGTCTAGCCGCCTCCGAGCGAGCAGCGGCCATGCAGCGAATGCTCCAGCTCGGCAGGATGCTCCGTGTCGATGAACACCCAGTGAGGGCGCTCGTGGTCGCAGCCGGGATTGACGACCACGGTCTTGCCGATGCGGTCGGCGAAGGCGCCCGACATGCGCGGGCTCTCGTGGATGTGCCCGTGGAGCGAAAGCAGAGGCTGATGGCGTTCGATCCAGTGGCGCAGCGCCCGGCTGCCAATGTGCTGGCCATTGAAGAGCACGTCGCACCGCGTGCCATAGGGCGGGCAGTGGATCACGGCGATGGTCCGGCCGGGCTCGGTGATCGGCAAGCGCGTGAGCTCCTCTTCGATCGTCGGGTGTGAGTTCAGGTAGGCCGGGAAATCTTCAATCTCCTTGAAGCCGTGTTTGGTCGCGAGCACGCATCGGGCGAGCTGCGGTACGCTTGCTCGGTCGTCGGCGGTATCACGCCTCTCGAAATCCTTGAACGAAAACGGCGTCGGAGGGACGAACGCCAGGCCCACCAGCGTAGCACCGCCCAGCTCAGCTCCCCTCAGGTGGAGGTTCTCCACCAGGCCTCTCTCCCCTAGTTCATTCAGGGCCGGCAACACGGTCTGGCAGTCGTCGTTGCCGGGAATCGCGAAGACCCGCAACGCCGGCCGCGACCGCTTCCAGCTTTCGACGAGCGGCCCAACCTCGTGCAGCAAGAATTCCGGCTGCGCATCAGGAAGATCCAGTGACGACGAGCTCGGGGTTCCCGGACACAGATCGCCACCAAAAACCACAGCGTCGGCTCCGGTGCGCAGCGCCGCTTCTCCCGCCGCGCGATAAAGCTCCAGGTCGCCGTGCAAATCGGACGTGTAGAGCAATCGAGGCATAGGCTGCCTGCCCGCGTCCCGATTGTAGCGGCAGAGCGCCGGCCTGCAAACAGGCATTGCTGATCGCGGGGTCGGGAGCGGCGGAATCGCAAAGAGCCCGCGTGGACGGACACTCACGGAGTAAAATGCTTTTAGGCCTTTCGGGGCAGTCAAAGGGTTGTACGAGCGGTGGGAAAAACTCCGCCTCGCTCCAACGAGTGAAGGCGCAAGATCCGCTGGGGGGAGACATATGAGGAAGGCGATTCCGGCAGGCTTCACTGGAAGATTGGCGTTCGTGGCGGCGTGCGTGGCGATGAGCGCGGCTGTGGCGAGTGCGCAGGAGCCGCCTGCCTACGCGGCGCAGGCGAAATCGCTCGCTGACTCGCTCAATGAACTTCAGGCGCAAGTCCGCGAACTCTCCTCCATGTTGCGCGACGTCCGCGACGAGGCGGCTCTTTCGCGGAACGAGATTCAAGAGCTCCGCCGCGAGCTCGCCGCAACCCGCACCCAAGTTGCCTCTGCCGACCGGAGCGCGACCGCGGCTGGCACTTCTTCGCCGGCCTCTGCTGGTCACGCTGCTCCTTCCTCAAACGCGCAAGCAATTCCTTCCGCCCAAGGCACACCGGAAGCGAGGCTGAGCAAGATTGAAGAAGAGCAGCAACTCCTCGCCGCCAAAGTTGATGAGCAGTATCAAACGAAAGTCGAAAGTGCATCCAAATACCGGGTGAGGCTTTCGGGCATCATGCTGCTCAACGTCTTTGGCAACCGCGGGTCGGTGGACAATCAAGACCTGCCCAACATTGCTACGCCGCGCGGCCCGCTCGACTCGGGCGGGGACTTCGGCGCCACGGTGCGCCAGACCCAACTGGGGGTGGAAGTGTTTGGCCCCAAGCTGGGAGGAGCAAGGAGCAGCGCCGAGGTGCAGTTGGATTTCTTCGGCGGCTTCCCGCAGACTCTCGACGGAGTCACGGCGGGACTGGTCCGCCTGCGGACGGCCACGACTCGCCTGGAGTGGGGGCGCACGACGATTGTAGCCGGGCAGGACACGCCGTTCATTTCTCCGCTTTCGCCCACCTCGCTTGCGTCGGTGGGCCTTCCTGCCTTTTCTTATGCCGGGAACCTGTGGACGTGGACGCCCCAAGTTCGAGTTGAGCGCCGCGTGACGGTGGCGCCGGATTCCAGCATCTTACTTCAGGCCGGCATCCTGGACCCGCTCAGCGGGGAAGCTCCCTACCGCGGTTTCTATCGCGCGCCGCAGGCCGGCGAGAAATCGCGCCAACCGGCGTACGCCACTCGGATTTCCTGGACTCGCGGGCCGACGGGACGACCGCTGACCATTGGCTTTGGGGGCACCTATGCCCGCCAGAATTGGGGCTTCAGCCGGACCGTGGACTCCTGGGCGGGAATGGCGGATTGGAGCGTGCCCCTGGGGCGATGGATGGCGTTCACGGGCGAGTTTTATCGTGGCCGCGCGCTCGGCGGGCTGGGCGGGGGAACGGGACGAAGTGTGGTTTCCAGCGGAGCACTTACGGAGGCGGCGACCTTGATCGCGGGACTGGACACGGTCGGCGGCTGGGGGCAATTGAAGTTCACACCCACCGAAAAGCTGGAATTCAACGGCGCGTTTGGCCAGGACAATCCGCTGGCCGATGACCTGCGCTATTTGCCGGGGAGCGCGGCGTATAGCGGCGCGCAAGCCAGAAACCGCGCCGCCTCGGCCAATTTCATTTATCGTCCGCGCTCCAACCTCCTGTTCTCGGTCGAGTTCCGGCGCCTCAGGACCTTCGATATTCTCCAGCCGAGTAACACTGCGGACCATGTGAACTTCGGCGTGGGGGTTTTGTTCTAAGAGCGCCGTCGAGGCTTGTCGATGACGACTGGGAGGAAATTGGGTTTGGCGTGCATGGTCGCCATGTTCGGCGTCTTGGGGACGGCCTACGCCCAGGAAATTAAGGTCACCGGTCGTCTGACGCTGGAAGCAGGGACGGAGCGCGCCAAGTCGAAGCGTCCTGCCGACGCGGTGGTCTGGCTGACACCCCTATCCAACCCAGCCCCTCGGCCGGCTGGGTCCGACGCTCAGGCTTCACCTCGGCGCCTGCGCCTGGTGCAGAAACAGAAGAAGTTCGATCCGCACGTCCTGGTTGTGCCCTTGGGGTCGGTCGTGGACTTCCCCAACAACGATCCCCTCTTCCACAACGTATTCTCACTTTTCAATGGGAAGCGGTTTGACCTGGGCCTCTATGAGGCGGGGACCACGCGTGGGGTCCTTTTCGATCGGCCCGGAATTTGCTATATCTTCTGCAACATCCATCCGGAAATGAGCGCGGTAGTGGTGGTGCTGGACACACCCTACTATGCCGTCTCGGACGAGGCAGGCGAGATTGTGATGTCCAACGTCCCTCCCGGCCGCTATCGGCTGCAGGTTTTCCACGAGCGCTGCCTGCCGGAATTCCTGAGCACGCTTACGAGGGAGATCACGGTTTCACCGGAAGGGAGTGTCCTGGGACCAATTCGCCTGGTCGAAGCCGGGGAACTTCGCCTCACGCACAAAAACAAATACGGCCGCGAGTACGACCTGCCGGTGCCCCGCAGTCCGCTCTACCAGCAGCCCTGAGTATGTGGGAAAGGGATGGCCCTGGTGCGCTCGGAGTTCGAGTACGCTTCCCCCCCGGCGTGGGGTCCACGCGGACCCCGTCACCCCTCACAGGGAATGCTTCGCATTCGGCGCGCCATACGGTTCGCTCTGAGGCTGAGCACTCCCTGGCCATTGCGTCCATCGCAGGGAAGGAATCAGACGGTGGTAGGGGCCGAAGAATCGTACGACGAAGAAGGCGTAACTGAGGAAGAGATGGAAGCGCAGAGTCAGCCGGAGAAGTTGCCAGCTCCCCTCTGTTCCACTAGGTGTTCTTCCCTGAGAGATCGGTTCAGGGGTCCGGACCATCTCGTTGAAGGAACTCCGCACGGCTTTCAGCCATTTCAGCGCCAGGTGCTGGCGCTTGTGGCGCAATGACTCGGCCAGGGAAGGGAAGCCCAGTTCGTCGCGCAGCCAATAGTAGTCCGTGGGATCCAGGATTCGTTCCGCCAGGCTTAACCCGAGACCCTCCCACAGCCCGGCCACGTGCTCCTGGCTGATCTTGTCTTCGGAGGCGGCATCCTCGCGACCCGGCCGCAGCAGCAGCGCCACAACCACAATGATAAGAAGCGCGATAATGGAATAGAGAAATGCAGTTGTCATCTTCTAAACAGCTTGCTCAACGTCGCGTTCAGTCTCCCCACTCGATCCGGGAGAGGTTCTGGATTCCTCGCAACGTGTGCGGCGACTCCCTGAACCGGCGCCAGGACGGGCTCCAAGTGCCACAGGGCCACCGTCCAAATCAAAACACAAAGCGTCTGGCTCAAGGGGCCCACGGTGCTGAATATGGGGCCATAGAGTTCGCGGCCATAACTCTCGGCTAAGGCGAAGTTGGCGGTGTTGATTGCCATATAGGCCGCGAACCCCAGAACCAGCCCCGCAACATTCCTTCCCAGCCGGACCCGATAAAAGCGGGCCATTCCCAAAAGGGCGACGATAATGACCCCTTTTGTGAGTGCCGATCTCTTTACCAGGTCGAGTATGGCGATACTCGTTGGACGAGCCTCGATCAGGGGAGGAAGGATGTAGGCAATCGAGAACAAGAAAGTGATCCCCAGAGTGATCAGCCTCCCAAGTTTGCGAATGGCAGGGTAAGGACGGAAGATGTGATCACCAATCTCCAGGAGCAAAGCGAATTCCGCGATCACCAGCGTGAGGAACCGGAGCCAGAAGGCGGTCACGTAGAATTGCAGCCCCAGCACGTCCGCGAGATTGACCACAATACTCGTAATCAACAGGTAGAACAGGTACGAGAAGAAGAACGAGAACTCGGACAAAAATCTGCCCTGCACCGCCCTCACCACAATGAGCACAACCAGAATATAGAAGGCGGCGATGGCAGCTATGATGATGGCGAGCATTTTCAGCCACAGGAAGACGGGGCGGGATTCACCGCCCCACTCCCCCCTGCGGGTTCCCCTTCATCAGAACACCGGCGGCCACGGCCAGCGAGTTCCGCTTGGTTTACTTCGGTCGCACTTTAGCATAGTCGTTACCTCCTTTCAAGGGGAATTTTATACGCCGGGGGGGAAACTGAGGCGCCGCTCCACAACTTTCAAACATGTTTGAATCGGGGGTGAAAAGAGGGCGCGGAACTCAATGAGAGTTTGGAAGATTGACCCAACGAAAAGGCGTGGCTCAGAGGAACGGGATCTCCCGTGTTCGGTCGAGCGTCATGATGCCGCGCGCGGGAAGACGTCAGGAAAGCCCCGCGCCTCAACCAGAGGGAAGCGCCGTTCCTAAGACCCGGCGCTCGAACCCGCCACCTCGCGCACTGCCCCAACAATGCGGTCAACGTCACTCCGGTCCAGGCCGGGATGAACAGGAAGGGAAAGGACTGTCTTCGCCAGGCGGGTGCTGACGGGGAAGTTGTGGTCGCTGCCGTAGCCGCGGAAAATGGGCTGGCGATGCAGAGGCAGGGGATAGTGCACGGCGGACTCGATGCCGCGCCGGGCCAGTCCCTCTTGAAACTCCTCGCGCGACATCCGCAGAACCTCGGGGTCAAGGCAAATGGTAAAGAGGTTGAAGGCGTGCTCTGCTCCTGGCGCGGGGCGGGGCAGGTGAATCCCTGGAATACCGGAAAGACCGCGAGTCAGAAGCCGGGCATTCCGCCGGCGCTGGCGGAGGGCAGCCGGAAGTTTCCTCAACTGCTCGCGGCCGAGCGCCGCGCTGACGTCGGTGAGGCGGAGATTGAACCCCACGCTGATGTGATGGTAGCGGCTCTCTTCGCCGTGCGAGCGCGCCAACCGGAATTGCGCGGCGAGCGCGGGGTCAGAGGTCGTGAGCATGCCGCCTTCGCCGGTCGTCATGTTCTTCGACGGATAGAACGAGTAGCAGACCACGTCGGGGAAAGAACCCACGTCACGCCCGTGGAATTCGGCGCCATGCGCCTGCGCGGCGTCCCAGACGATTTTCAGGCGATGCCGGCGGGCAAGGCGAGTCAACCTTGAGACATCTGCGGGGTGCCCATAGAGGTGCACGGGCGCGAGCGCCCGCGTGCGGCGCGTGATGCGGCGTTCGACATCGGCGGGATCGAGTGTGAAAGTTTTTGGATCGACGTCGGCAAACACCGGCCTAGCGCCCACCGCCACCGCCATCGACGCCGTCGCCACGAAGGTAAAGTCCGGGACGATGATTTCATCGCCGGGTTCGAGCAGCGCGCGATACGCCAGATAGAGGGCGGCCGTGCCGGAATTGACCGCTACCGCGAAACGCGCCCCCACCGCGCGCGCAAAGCGCGCCTCGAAATCCTGCACCACCCGGCCGGCACGCAGCCGCCCGGATCGCAAGACTCGTTCGACCGCCAGAATCTCGCGCCGCTCGAGGCGCACTTGCGCGATGGGGATGGGGCGAATCAGATGGCCTCCTCAGCAGGGCACGATCTTGTCGCGATGCTCCGTCACATCGCGCGTCGCGTTACGCGTGTCGAGCACCAGGCGGGCGTGGCGGACAATCGCGGCGTAGTCATAGCTGGAATGGTCCGTCGCGATCACGACCGCATCATACCGCGCCAGGGCTTTGGGCGTGGGCTCAACGGCCGTGAGGCGGAAGTCATAGTGGCGCGTCTTGGGGAGGATGGGGAAATAAGGGTCGTGGTATTCCACCTGCGCCCCGCGCGCTTGCAGGAGCTGCATGATGCGCAGCGAGGGTGATTCGCGGAGGTCGTCGATGTCCTTCTTGTAGGCCACGCCCAGTACCAGGATTCGCGCGTCCTGCAGGCACCGCTTGCGGCGGTTCAGGGCCTCGGCCAGCGACACCACCACGTGTTCCGGCATGGCGGTGTTGATCTCGCCCGCCAACTCGATGAAGCGCGTGGGGAACTCGTACTCGCGGGCCTTCCAGGTGAGATAGAAAGGGTCGATGGGGATGCAGTGTCCGCCCAGCCCGGGGCCAGGATAGAACGCCGTGAAGCCGAAGGGCTTGGTCTTGGCGGCTTCGATCACTTCCCAAATATCAATCCCCATCCGCATGCACAGGCGCTTCAGCTCGTTCACCAGGGCGATGTTCACGCAGCGGTAGATATTCTCCAGGAGCTTGGTCATCTCCGCGGCTTTGGTGGAGCTGACCAATAGGGTGTGTTCGAAGGTCTGCCGGTACAGCGCCTGTGCCGCGCTGGCGCTGGGGCCATTCACCCCCCCGATGACTTTGGGGATCTGATGAGTCTTGAACTGCTTGTTCCCGGGGTCTTCGCGCTCCGGAGAGAAGGCCAGGAGGAAGTCCGACTCCATAGCTTCGGTAGCCTTGACCGTTCCCCCCTCGACTTGGTAGGAGCCCACAGGACAGCGGAGCCCTGACCGCTGCAAGATGGGAAGAACAATCTCCTCAGTGGTTCCGGGGTAGGTCGTACTTTCCAAAATGATCAGTTGCCCGGGGCGCAGGCAGGCGCCGATGGACTCGGTGGTGTTGCGCACGAAGGAAAGATCCGGCTCGCGGTGCTCGTCGAGGGGCGTGGGGACGCAGATGAGAATGGCGTCCATCTCGCGGAGTTGCCTGAAATCGTCGGTCGCCCGCAAGTGCCACTTGTTGATGGCTTCGGAAATGGCGGTCGCGGGGATATGGCGGATGTAGCTCTCCCGCCGCTGGAGCTTCTCAATTTTGGAGGGATCGACATCAAAGCCTTTCACTCTGTATCCCTTGCGGGCAAAGGCGAGCGCCAGGGGAAGTCCGACGTAACCCAGTCCCACCACAGCGATTTGCGCCTTCTTGTTTTCCAGCCGGGCGAGCAGCTCGGCCGTGGTCGCGCGCGCGCGCTTCGGAGGTTTCTTCGGACTCATCTAGACCCTCTTTCCGCTGCAAGATTCGGTCAAAGAATAGCGGGCGATTATAGCACTCCACCGGACGCCGCGCGGCTTGGGCCATCGCAACCGCTGCGGCCGGGGCAGGTTGATGCTAACGCGTCCTTACGGCTCGGCATATAATTACGCGAAGCGGAGATTGCTCGATGACGTGGCCGGCCATAGGTGCCCTCGCGGTTTTAGCGGCAGGCGCTGCCTCACTGGGCGTGTTGCTCTGGTACGCCTGTAGCGTGCCGGGCTCGCAAGTCTTCGGCCCAGCGCTGGTGCGCGGCCCGGCGGACCGCCCGTGTGTCACGCTGACCTTTGACGATGGCCCGGCGTCGCCTTTCACTGAGCAGATCCTTGATGTTCTCCGCGACCACCAGGTGCCCGCCACTTTTTTCGTCTGCGGTCAGAATGCCGAACGCCATCCGGAAATCGTCCGCCGGATTGCGACCGAAAGGCACACCCTCGGTAATCACACCTACTCTCATCCCTTCCCATATTTCCTCAGCCGCCGCCGTATGGCCGAAGAGATCGACCGCACGCAGCAGGCTATCGAAAATGTTACCGGCCAGCGTCCAACGTTGTTTCGCCCGCCCTATGGTGCGCGCTGGTTTGGGCTATATTCCGTGCTGCGTGAGCGCGGCATGAAGGTTGTGCAGTGGTCAGACACCGGCTACGACTGGAAGAGCGACGCGGCGGCGACCGTGCGTGCCGCGCTCGCGCATCTCGGCCCGGGATCGGTCATTCTGTTGCACGACGGGCAGGAAGGTACAGAGGGTTTTCTGAGATGGGCTTGGCGCGAGGTCTTTAAGTCCGGCGATGGCGGCGAAATTCGCCCGCGCCCCGTGGACCGATCGCACGTCGCCCAGGCCTTGGCGCAGATTATTGACGGGGCCCGGAAAGCGGGCTTCCAGTTTGTTCCCCTGCAGGATTTCCTTTCCACCCGATCCCTCGCCGGCTCTTGATGCGATGTCGGGCAGGGGAGGCGTCGGCAAGAGGCAATTTCAGACTGCTCTCCGGCAAACTCCTTGGATTTCTTCGGGCCCGTCAGAATTGCGCTTTCGCCAGCGTCGCCGCGAAGCGCGGCTTCTCGCCCCGATGGCTGTGAGCTGCCCGCGCGATTTTCCCGCCTCCGCTCTGCTTCTCCAGTCGCGCCAAACGCGCTTCGAGGGTTGCCATCTGCTGGTGGACTTCGCGAAGTTCGCTCACCCGTCGCGTGAGCGACGACGGACGCCGGTCCCTTCCTGGGTCAGGACAGGCTCCGACCGGCGCTACAGCTACTTGCCTGCTGGTCACCCGCTGTCAGTTGGTGTAACCTAGGGGGCAATTATGGCCTCCGTTACATCAGCGAAAGCAGCAGGAAAGCCTTCGGCGCTGGTGGATACGCGGGTCATCTATTGCGGCGACAACCTGGAGCAGTTGAAGAAGCTTCCCGACGCCTGCGTGGACCTGATCTACATCGACCCGCCGTTTAACTCCAATCGCAATTATGAAGTCTTCTGGGGCGAGACGAAGGAGAAGCGCGCCTTCGAGGACCGCCACGCGTCGACGCAGGCCTACATCGAGTTCATGCGCCCGCGCTGCGTCGAACTGGCGCGCGTGCTCAAGAAGACCGCCAGCTTTTATTACCACTGCGACTGGCACGCCAACCATTACGTGAAGGTGATGCTCGACCAGATTTTTGGGCAGAATGGCTTTCAATCCGAAATCATTTGGCGTCGAACCACGGCGAAAGGTTTGGCGTTCACCGGATTCCCGAATAACCACGACACTATCCTTTTTTATGGCGGAGGCGGAGGCGGAGGGCTGACATTTAACCGGCCTTATATCCCTTACGATTTCCAGAACCTTGATGAGAAAACCGATGGGAAGTATTCGCATCGAGATCCCGATGGTCGCAGATATCAACTGGACAATTTAACGAATCCGAACCCCGATCGACCAAATCTGAAATACGAATTCCTCGGAGTCACGAAGGTATGGCGTTGGACGAAAGAAAGAATGATGGCAGCTTATGAGAAGGGCCTCGTTGTCCAGCCCGGCCCAGGGCGGGTGCCTCGCCTTAAGCGGTACCTGGATGAGCAAGAGGGTAGACCTATCGATACCGTTTGGAGTGACATTCCCCCCATAAATTCGCAGGCGTCGGAACGTCTTGGATATCCGACACAAAAACCACTCGCCCTTTTGGACAGGATCGTGAAAGCCTCTAGCAACCCCAACGACATCATTCTGGACGCCTTCTGCGGCTGTGGCACGGCGCTGGTGGCCGCCGAAAACCTGGGGCGGCAGTGGATCGGAATCGACATCTCGCCCACGGCCTGCCGCGTGATGGCCAAGCGCCTGCGCGATGTGTGCAAGCTCCGCGAGGATGAAACCTACTGGCGCAACGGCAAAGGCTTCCTGGTGCGCGACCTGCCGTGGACGGAAAAGCAGTTGCGCGAGATTCCGCCCTTCGAGTTTGAGAACTGGGCGGTGATTGCGCTGGGCGGCATTCCCAACAAGACTCAGGTGGGCGACATGGGCATTGACGGCCGGATTTATCCTCTGCCGGCGGCACCCGCGAAGAGCGGCAAGGCGGCGGGCGAACTCGACTTCATGGACGAGTGGTATCCCATCCAGGTGAAGCAGCAGGAGAAGGTGGGCCGCCCGGACGTTGACCAGTTCGAGACCGCCATGCGGAGAACCAAGCGCAAGAAGGGTTTCTTCGTGGGCTTCGATTTCTCTCAGGATGCCCTGACCGAGATCGGTGCGTTCTTCCGCCGGGAACACACCGTCATCGTCCCCCTCACCGTTCGCGAAATTCTGGACGAACACATCGCGCAAAAACTGGCGTAGAAAAAGCCGCAGAGTTACAAACCAACTCTGATGCGCTACCGTGCACAGATGTTGTAGGGGCACGCCATGGCGTGCCCCTACGGCCTGTTTGCGACGCCAAGAGCGTGTGGATGCGCCACCCGCCCTCGAGCCCACATGGCGCTATAATTGCCTTGTGAGAATTGAACGCACAGGTCCGGTGGCAAAGCTCACGCCGCGCTTGGAGCGGTTCTTCGTGGAAGCCCTGGGCGGTAAAGCGCTTGATGACGTTCAGCACGCTGAAGTACGCAGAGTGGACTTCAAGTGCCTTCGGGGTCTGCTCGCTATCGAGCTCAAGAGTCTCAAAGATGACGGGGCCGAACGTATGGGCAATCTCACGGATGAACTAAGTAAACGGCCGGACTGGCCTATCTTCTACGGTTCGATGCCGATAGACTCACTCCTCAAAAACGTGCGAGAGCCAGAGGATGTTAAGCGCCGCTTCGTGAATCGTATTGGGCGTGCCGTCAAGGACCATGTGCGCAAAGCTAACAAGCAACTGGCTGCGCATGAGGCCACTTTCCCGCGCAAGAATATGGTCAAGGTGATGGTCCTCGCCAATGAGGATCATGAAATATACGATCCCCAGATGGTGGCTTACCTTGTGCACAACTTTCTGCTGCGGCAGGAAAACGGTGTCCCTCTCTATCCACACATCGATGCTGTAATCTTCATAAGCGAGCGGCACGCAACTTCCTTCTATCGCCAGATTGCTTTTCCGATCGTGTGCATCGAAGGCCAGTCTATGAAAAGTGCCAGGTGGAAGAGCGACGTGGTAGATACATTCATAACACGCTGGGCAGAATGGAATGGTGTTCCGCTGTACCAAGCCGATCCTCGGACACAAAAGTTCGACCCGGTCGATCACATCCCGGAGCGGATGAAGCGCTACGAGCTATGGCAACTGGAGTACAAGCGCAGGCCATACATGCACGGTTTCACCAACGAACAATTACGCGAGCGCTTTGATGAAATCACTTGCGTATCTTCGCTCGCCTTCATCAAGGGCTCACCCCTCAAGCCGAGCCATGATGTGATCATATGGAGCCTGTCCTCCTGGTCACACATCATGCTGGAGATGGGATGGCGAGGAATCCCGTTGATGCATTTCAAATACGAGCCGGACCGCCTTGCTGCAGCGGCAAGACGCCTGCGATTGCCTGCTAATGTGATCGCCTGGTTCGAAAGCGGGCAACCACGGTCAGGGCTGTTCTGACTGTGGGCTTTCTTGGAGACAAACCCACGGTCAATTCAAACGACGAATTGACCGTGACTACCAACTCGCCTCCGCCCCGGTGGATGACTCCTGCTGCCCGGCGCCTTTTGCGCTCACCACCATCGCGAGACACACGACAACCACCCCGACAAGCAACCGTGAACGCTCCATTGGATCACCTCAATATCGCCAGTTTTCAGGGGTTCCCGCGCTCACAGTAGGACCTTCCGGGCGCAATGTCAAGCGCGCCGGGTGCGCAAGGCTCCCGCCTCAGATGCGTGGCCGGCAGCCTGCAGCAAATCGACGAAGTGCGCAGTGGCGCCAGCTATGCTTCGCAGAACGATTTGTGCGTTCACTTTGGCCTGGGCAAGGTCACAAAGGCCGACCGGATTGAAATCCGCTGGCCCAGCGGGCAAGTTGATGCCCTTAAGAATGTCGAGTCTAATCAATGCGTTTATGTCGAGGAAGGTATGGGCATTGTCAGGAAGGTTTCATTCCCGCCGAAATAGCGCGACACTGAGCCGGCAGGCGCCCGCATGAGACGACGCGCGCGACTCTCGTTCCCTTTGGTCCTGGTGCTTTTCTCGCCCTCTTTCTTCGGGCAAACGCCGGGCGCGCCGCAAGCTCCCTCCGCCGAGATGGCTCCGCTCGCCGCAAGCCATTATCAGCGGGGGCTCCAAGCGATACAGAAAGGCGAACTGGCCACCGCCGTGCGGGAGTTCCGCCTGGCCGTTAAATACGCTCCCAAGTCCGGTCCCGCGCACAATTCGCTGGGATGGGCCTTTCTCGAAACGGGCGAGGTGGATCGCGCGGCCATCGAATTCCGCAAAGCCATCGCCCTCGAGCCGCAGTTCACCGAAGCCTATTTCAACATGGCGCGGGCGCTGGAGCGTCGCAACGATCTCGACGGCGCAATGCAGTTTTACCAGCACGCGCTCCGCCAACGCCCCGAATGGGCCGATGCCCATGCCGCGCTCGGTGTGGTGCTGAGCCATCGAGGGAATCTCTTGGGTGCGCGCAACGAGTTCGAGGCCGCCGCCACGCTGACTACCAATACCGGCGCCAGGCAACTGCGGGAAGGGAATGTCGACGGGGCGATTGAGCAGTTTCGCGTCGCCTTGAAACTGGCTCCCAATCATGCGCCCGCTCATCATCAACTGGGCATGGCGCTGCGCGAAAAAGGCGACCTTGCCCAGGCCGCGACGGAGTTCGAAAAAGCCCACCAGCTTGATCCCCGGCTGCGGCCGCCGCGCAACTAGCCAGCGCGGCCTTGGAATGGCGTCGAGCCCGGCAACAAAAAACCTGCAAATAGATGCAAGGCTTTCGGGCTGGCGGGATTTGCGGGTTTCATGCTATTGTATTATCGCCAGTTAGTCTGGCTAAGCGCTTTCATATTTCATCCCTTCCAGGGGGTCGGGTGCCATGAAACTGGAAGATGTCGCCAAAAGAGCTAAAGTCTCCATTGCCACGGTTTCGCGAGTTGTGAACGATGTCGGGCCGGTCAGGAACGCCACCCGGGCCCGCGTGCTCAAAGCCATTAAGGAACTCAAGTATCACCCCAACCTGCATGCCCGGACGCTGGCGGGAGGAAAGAGCCGCACCCTGGGCATGATCGTTTCGAACCTCGAGAATCCCTTTTTCCTCGACATCTTCCGCGCCCTCGAATCGGACGCGCATCGCCGCGGCTACGAAGTGCTGGTCGCCAACACCGA
>Ga0315284_10007039_pt1 | contig 16037 bp, 11 predicted proteins | sample YL17G09_16_MG_FD_203696 | JGI IMG/M metagenome (GOLD analysis project Ga0315284, IMG submission 203696) | Sediment microbial communities from Yellowstone Lake, YNP, Wyoming, USA - YL17G09_16 | ecosystem: Environmental > Aquatic > Freshwater > Lake > Sediment | place: USA: Wyoming | collected... | reverse complement strand
CACAGAAAGACTGCCTTCTATTCTTTAATTTTTCCATTTTCAGTAATGGCTAACTATATTTCCCCTCGATGCCGAAAAATAGTTATGGAAAGGAGGTGACCCTATGGCATGTAAGAAAGCCAAACCCAAGGCTAAGAAAACTGGGAAGGGGAAGAAGTAAACGCGGATCATGCGCTTCTCAAAGTAGGAGCCTGATCCAGACAGGCTCGGGGTGAGTTTAGGGTTTAACACGTCACCCTTCCTTGACTCATTCCGAGCCTGTACCCCGATTGCCTGCCCCCCAATTCATCCGCAAAAGCTTATTTTTCTTCTCCGGAGCATTCCCTTCCACTTTGCAAAAGAATCTATCATTTAAAGAAACTTTTTTAAAGATTCATATGTCAAATAAATGAAGGAAATAATTTCCCCTCCAGAGAGAGGACGGTAATCCGCGATCTTCTTTCTATAGAAAGGAGGTATTCAAGAAACGGGGAAAATAATGGAAGTGCAGTAAAAGATCAACCGCTTTAAACCGTCAACATGAGAATTTTCACTCATTTTGTACTAAGAAAAGGAGAATACCATGAAGTTTAAGAATGTATGCATTGCCCTCTGCTCAGTGATCGCGATGCTTGTTGTTGCAGGGGGTGTAGCTCAGGCGAAAGGGCCTCTGTGTACCCCGGAGGGAAAGATAAACAAGATGAAGCAGGAACTGAATCTCACGGATGAACAGGTGAAGCAAATTACGCCAATCATCCAATCAGAGATGCAGAAACGTAAAGAACTCATGGATCAGATGCGTAATGTGCATCAAGACACAGAAAACAAGATAGGTCAGTACCTCACACCGGAACAGATGACACAATGGAAAACATTGCGAGAGCAGCGGATGAAGAACAGACCACACCGGGGTGAAGGCGGTATGCCTGGTTCAGAGTGGTAATACATAACAGCGGAGAGTCTATTATACTTTGAGCTCAGGTTACCTCTTCTTCCTGTATTGAGGGGTGCAGGTCAGCCTAACCCCTCCAGGACATTTCAACAAGTGGCCTGCACCCCCTTTTCAGACAGCCCTGGAGTAGGTAATGATGAATAAGTTGCTGCGGCCAATGACTGAAAATAAGGGAACGATTTGATAAATATTTCAATAGGTCCGCAATGATTACTCGCAGATTATTTCTGAGGTGGCTTTTGGGTCTGCCTTTCCTGCCCCTCCTTTCCTTTGCCGTCCCGGAGAGTCAGGCAAAACCCCTCAGTCCAACGGCCAAACTGAAGGAGAACTCCATAGGTCGCTTCTTCGACGGGGAAGAGCTTGTCTACGAAATCGGGTTCGGGATCTTCAAACGGATAGGTCTGGGAACCGTAACATTCCGAAAATCGGAAAAGAAAGGTCAGTTTATCGCAACGGCCCATGGTCAGACCCTCGGCTTCGTTGGCTTTGTGACCCGCTACCGGGAAGATTGGTACAGCACCACCATCGAGGAGGTAGAGGGTGGAAATCGTCTGCGAACAATCTCGTATGAAGAGGATGTAAAGATCGGCACGAGGATGAGAAAGACTTCCCATTTCTTCGATTACGAAAAAGGAATATGGACCACCCTGAAACAGAAACGGGACGGGTCCATCAAGAGGAAGGAGCAGGCTATCCAGGCCGGATCAATCTATGACGACTACATAACTGCTTCATACAATTTCCGATACGGCGTTTACGGGGCGATAGAAAGAGGAAAGGAGTACAGCATTCCTACCTTTCCTCGAAAAAACATGTCCATGTTCCATGTGACAATCGCCTCTCCAAAAGAGGAAAAAAGGAGGCGAGCAATCGAGAAGGTAAAAGAGGGTAAAGAGTTTTACCTCAAACTCCAGTTGGACCCCGAGATCACCGATTCCAAAACAGGTCTCGTTCAGGGGTGGCTGTCAAAAGAGAGGTATCCCCTCGAGGGCCTTGTGGAAGATGTCTTGCTGTTTGGGGATGTGAGGGGAACTCTCATCAAGGTTTCGAGAAACACATGAAAAAAACCAGTAGATGGCGAAACAGAGATTCAGCCTGGGTGCTGGGTTTAAAGAACACATCTCCCCTTGAAATCCCCCACAAATGAGAGTATTCTCTCACCGTAATCCAAATAAAAGGTAAAGTCCTCAGATAAGGAGATACCGGTGTTTCAAAGGCAAGTGGGTATTACCATTTTCATAAGGAGGGAGTGAGTTGGTCAAAAAGTATGATTTAGTCATCATCGGAGGCGGTCCCGGGGGCTTAATGGCTGCCAAGACTGCGAAACAGGAGGGATTGGACGTTCTCCTGGTGGAGCAGAAAAAGGAGATTGCCAGGGTAAGGCGGACCTGTGCTGAAGGGTTAATTACGAGACCTAACTGTGATGGAGAAACGGTTACAGTAGAGGGTGAAAAGATTATCTTTCACCTGAATGATTTTTCCATACCGTATCATGGCCCTTGGGTAGAAATGAAACAATCACTCTTTCTCTCCCCGAATGGTTCAAAAATGATAATCGAGAGGGAGGAGACGCCCGTCGCCAGGATTTTCAACAAGGAGGTACTGTTAGAGGATCTCCTGTCAGAGGTAGAGAAGAGCGGATGTGAAATCGAAAATGAAACCAGGGGGATGAAAGCAGAAAACGTCAACGGGGAGGTTCTTGTAACCCTACAGAGCAAAGGGAAACAGAGGGAGATAAGATCAAAGATAGCTATCGCTGCAGATGGGGTAAACTCCCGAATCGTGGAAGGCTTAGGGTTAAATAAGAACAGGCAATTCTTTGGTACCCCTATGGTGTCATCCTACATTCTCGAGGGTGTTAAAACCCCTCTTCCCAATGCATTTATTATGTTTCCGGGAAGGGGTCATAGTGAGGGACGGGTGGGATATTTTATGCCCAAGGCACCCAGAAGGGCAAGTGATCCACCCTTATTTGAGATCACAGGATTTACCGAAGATGATTTAAAAAAGTTCATGACCACAGGGAAATATACCTCCTGGTTTAAGGAAGCAAAGATCGTACGGAAGACTTCCGCCGTGTTGAGTTTCTATTCCCCTATCCTTGAGCCAGTAGCAGGAAATGTACTGATTGTTGGTGATGCTGCCTCCTTTATCGAGACGTATGTCCAGGGAGCAATAATGTATGGATTTAGAGCAGCCAAAGCAGCAGCCAAGGAGCTGAAAAAGGGCAATGGCTTTGTCGAATACGTGGATTATTGGAAGGCTTCCTATGAATATCTTAGACCTGGAAAAATGGTAGATGGCATTATCATACCACTCGGCTTCATAACCTTGGAGGATGAAGAACTGGATTATCTCTTTGCTCTCTTAGAGCCACAGAAGATCAAGTCTTACTATGATGAATTCGACATTCCACAGAATATTATATCAGCTATAAGAAGTCATCTATCCAGGATAAGACAAGAAAAGCCAGATCTCGCCCAAAAGATCGAAACCTTATTTCATGCCACAATTGAAGAGATTCTGAGCATGAGCGTTGGGGTACAAGGTTAACGTCCTCTCAATACTGTAGAGCACAACCGATGATAATGAAATGCATAAAACTGAATAAACCTCTGGTCTACTTCTTATCTGGAATCTTCTTGCTGTTGACCGGATTGATTTCCGTTGGATGTAACAGGTTGAATAATTGCAATGAGTTTTAGGACTGAAATAATAAAATTAGGGAACCTGTCTTTGGAACATTTTTATGACGATGAGACACATAAAGATGTGCAACTTCTCTTTGTCCATAGCTCTGGACATGGTTCATGGATGTGGAAAAATTTCCTTTTCTATTTTGGTCAGAGGCATTATGACTCCTGGGCACTCAACTTAAGAGGGCATCATCTTTCTGATCCAGTGAATGATTGGGCAGAAGTGGGGGTGAAAGAATACTTAGAGGACATTGATCATGCTGTGAAAAAGATTGGAAATAATATTGTACTTATAGGGCATTCAATGTCGGGGCTGTTAATCCTGAAATACGCTGAGTTCAAAACGCTGAAAGGGCTCATAGTCTCCCAATCTGGTCCCCCCAAGTCCATTCTTCAGAAAAGGGGAATAGAGATCAAGCGGGTTATGCCAAAGGGGGGACAGAGGCTACTCACTGATAAAGCGATTTTGCCTATAAAGGATAAGGATATGGTGAAGGCTGTGTTATTTGATAAAGGCAATGTTGATGAGGAGGTAGTAACCTTTGTTTTAGAAAATCTGGGTGAAGAGTCAATGAGAGCAGGGACAGAGATTATGCAAATGGAGGTGGATCCCACCAGCATATCTGCCCCTATCTATGTCCTTGGGTTTGACTCCTCAAAAATAGGAATGCAAGTGCCAATAGATGTAAACAAGGTCTTAGCAGAAGAATTCAAGGCAAGGGACTACAAGGTCATTGAACCAGGTGGTCATGATTATATGCTGGAAAAAAACTGGCAGGATTTTGCACATCAGTTTGAGATATGGATTGCTTCCGCATAGACACTCACTAAAAATGAACAAATACATTCTTGCTGATATGGCAACTGAGAAGTTAACAAGAGAAATAGGAATGGTGGCCAGACCCTTGCCGGAGGAGATAAAGACTCTGGAAAAAGACCTCCCGACAGGAAGGTTGCGCTTCGATTCCTCCCTTTATCAGGCTGAAAAACTGAAGAGAATAACCATTGGCAGACGTAGCCGTGGAGACGGTGGTGCGGGTACCGTTGTTATGCTCATTTCTGACGATGAGTACGACCTTCCCTTTATCCTGGCTGACATAGCCTTTGATTTCGTCGAAAAAGGCAGAATATCCGCAGGATTTCAATTGAGACCGCTTGTAAGGGATGAGGAAAGCACGAAGAAGTATATCGAGCCCTTTCAGAAGTGGTACGAGGAGATAAGCAAGCTACCGGGGAAACCGGTATTTCTGGATATAGGCGAATTCTTGAAGGCTAACCCGGCTCCGTTAAACTATTTGGCCAGCCTTCCTGATGATTATGCAAACGAAGTGATCAGTTTAGCCGGCCAATTTTTCGATATTTTCGTAGATATCTATCGAAAGGCAGAACCCGTTAGGGATGCCGAAAGAAGAAGTAAAATGGATGCCTTCCGGTCCGAGTATAACCGGAAGATATTGGGGGATGACTACTCGGGCAAAATGCTCATCGAGGCCTTTGGCAGAAAAACAGCGGCAATTTTTTACGACTATTTAGTCTATCTGTAACGAAGACTACGCTCTGGTGGATCTGGAGGAAAAAAGACTAATATTAATTTGATAGTGCAAAGGTTTTATGAAAAGGATGTTTCTTGTAGTAATCTTATTTTGTCTTCTCTGCATAACTGAGAAATCTTCAGGGGAGTTGAAATACAATCCTTATGAGCACAATTGGGAAGAAGCACCTGCTGATTCCAGCCTTAAATACAACCCATATCAGAAAGACTGGTCTTATGTTTCACCCGATTCAAAACCCCGATATAATTTCTATGAGAAAAAGTATGAACTCGCCCCGGAGGACTACAAATTGAAATATAACTCCATGGAGGAAAAGTGGGAGTATGCTCCTCCTGATTCTGATCTGAAATATAATCCGTATGAAAGGGAATGGGAGTTTGAGAAGGAGTAAAAAAACAGTTATTAAAGCATCAGGTTGGAAAATTAATAGGGGAAGCGTCCCTCTATTTCTCTCTGTCTTTCACTCCGCACTCCGCACCCCCCCTTGACCCTTGACCCTGTTTTAACTCCCCAACTCCTGCACTCCTCAACTCTTAAGCTATTTTTATCATTTACTTTTTCCCCTTGAATGCACTATGTAAAAAGTAAAATTCCCTGGGATGAGTGGTATTGTTAATGAGAAAAAGGACTGTCAAATGTCCAGACCAGGCACTCATTTTTCAGAAAAAAATGAGTGGACAAACCACGCAATTGCGTGGTATAAACACGCAATATGAACCGATTGGCTGAGATCCTTTCATCTCGTGCACGTGCGGAGATATTCCGGCTCCTTTTAAGTGGAACGGGAGAAGAACTGCATGTTCGGGAAATTGAGCGCCGTTCTGGTCTCAATGATAGCACCCTTCGACAGGAACTGCGCAAACTGGTCCGCCTGGATCTCGTCCAAAGCCGAAGGGATAGCAATCGCGTGTACTATCGTGCCAAAACCGAAAATCCTCTTTACCCTGAGATTCGTAATCTGGTGCTGAAGACATCGGGCCTGTCTGACGTTCTGAAGTCTGCGCTCTTGGACAAGAGGATTCGTGTGGCTTTTGTGTTCGGATCAATCGCACATGGAGACGAGAAAGCTGGCAGCGATGTGGATTTGATGGTGATTGGCCAACTCGGATTGCGAGATCTCTCACGATTATTGTCCGGGATTGAAGAGAAGATAGGGCGCGAGGTGAATCCACACATTTTACGGGAAGAGGAGTTTCGAAAGCGTATTCGAGCCAAGGAGCATTTTGTCTCAAGCGTTATGGATACTCCCAAAATCTTTATCATTGGATCGCAGCATGAGCTTGAATCAATGGGCAGATAACGGTTGGCTGAAACCCCATCGAACAAGCCAGAAAGAAATCAGCAGTCTTTTAAGCATTGTGGAGCGTGATCTCAACGATGCCCAAGGGGATATCTCTTCAGATTGGCGTTTCGGTATTGCATACAACGCTGCATTGAAGCTCTGCAAGATTCTACTTTCCGCCGAAGGATACCGGCCAGCCCATGAATTGCAGCACTACCGGACATTTGCATCTCTTCCTGCGATTTTAGGCGAAGCAAAGAAACCAGATGCCAAATATCTTGACGACTGCCGGAAGAAACGTAACATCGTGGAATACGATGAGGTAGGCGGGACTTCTGAGTCGGATGCAGATGAACTGATTGAGTTCGTTAAAGGTTTAAGAGATGAGGTAATCAATTGGCTTAAGAAAAACCATCCGGAGCTTTTTAAAAATGGGAATGGGCTTTTTTTACGTTAGGGGTAGGAGGTAATCATGCCAGCCATTGCACCTATTGAAGATTTGAGAACCGCCCAGAAAGAACTCCTGGAAACGACAGATATTAATGAACTGAAAAAAGTTTTTAAAAAGTACCGGCGAATTGGATGGAAAAACATTTGTAAGTTATGGCTTGAAGAAAGCACCCCCGAGAAATTGAAAGGTGAGGGTGAGTAAACCTATTTTTTATTTTTTCTTGAACTTATAAAATAAAAAATCCCTTGAGATGAGTGGTATTGGTAAAGCGAAACGGACTTTAAAATGTCAAAGGCAGGCACTTTAGATTTTCTTTAAAAATATGGCAGATTTGACAGTATCAAAAAGAGCAAGTCCAATCGGCAGCGAACTCTTCATCGTCGATAATACAGACGAAGAGTGGAAAGTTCTTCGATACCTCCACGATTGGTGTCAAATTTCTAAAGCAATTGATATTGCCACTGGATATTTTGAGATTGGCTCTTTACTTGCTCTGAGAGATGAGTGGCAGAAAGCCGATAAAATTCGCATTCTCATGGGCGACGAAGTCTCTAAAAGAACAAAAAAAGCCTTTGAGCAGGGTCTCCATGATATTACTCAACAACTCGATGATAGCTTAGAGACAGAGAAAGAAAAGAATGATTTTCTCTCCGGTGTTCCTGCGATTGTCGAGGCGATCCGAAGTGGTAAGATTGAATGCCGAGTCTATCGTAAAGAAAAGTTTCATGCCAAAGCCTATATTACTCATGCCCGTCTTGAAGTGGTGGGGGCTTCTGCCCTTGTTGGCTCCTCAAACTTCACTTTTCCAGGCTTAAATGAAAATATTGAATTGAACGTCCAGATTACCGGTCGTCCTGTCAGTGTCCTTCAGGAATGGTACGAGCAGCGTTGGAACGAGGCCGAAGATGTAACGCCAGAGATCCTGAAGACAATCGAACGCCATATCTTGGAATATTTACCCTTTGAAGTCTATGCAAAATCGCTTCAGGAATTCTTCCGAGGTCATGAAATGACAGCGAGCGAGTGGGAACTCGCAGGACCTACCAACGGTGGCTCCCACATGTATCCTGTATTGGATCAATACCAGAAGGAAGGCTATCATGCACTCATGAAAATCGCCTGTCAACATGGTGGAGCTTTCCTATGTGATGGTGTTGGTCTAGGAAAGACATATATTGGGATGATGGCAATTGAGCGATTGGTGGTGTACGAGCGCAAGAGGGTGGCCCTCTTTGTTCCGAAGGCTGCTCGGGCTGATGTTTGGGAGCGGGACTTGCGCCGCTATCTTCGTTATCTAAGCGGGGATTTCAGCAACCTTGTTGTCTTCAACCATACAGATTTGTTACGCGGAGGCGAATACCAGGATCGTCTTGATCGTGTAAAGGAAATGGCTGACACAATTGTGATTGACGAGGCACATCATTTTCGCAATCCCGGCCTTAAAGGCGAAGAAGGGGAGATTAAGTCACGGTATTGGCGTCTCTTTGATATCGCAGATGGTAAAACTTTGTTTATGCTGACGGCAACGCCTATCAACAACCGCTTGATGGATTTGCAGCATATGATTGAACTTTTCTCCAGGCGAAGACAAGATTATTTCAGAATGGCGCCGTTAGGCATTTACTCCCTTCGCGGCCACTTCCGTAAGCTCGAAAATGCTTTGGAAAAGATGCTGGAGACGAAGGAGCAAGACGGCGCTGATGGACCAGACATACAGACGAATCAGGTGGAAGCAGAGCAGGTGCTCTGGAGCGACGATCTCTTCCGCGCCCTGGTGGTCCAGCGGAGCCGGGCGTATGTCAAGAAGAGTCAGGAACAGCATGGCGGTCATAAAGTGCTCTTTCCAAAACGAGAAGATCCAAAAGTTGCAGAATATCAACTCAGAAAGACGTATGGACGTCTTCTTGATATGGTAGAAAAAGCGTTTCAAAAAGAAAAACCCCTCTTTGCTTTAGCGGTCTACTACCCCTTGGCTTATTATATAGGCCCGGATATGGAAAAGCAGAAACGAGCTTTTGCTGAGAACCGTCAGAAGGAGGTCGTCAGCTTGATCCGTACGCTCTTCTTAAAACGGTTTGAAAGCTCTGCAAGGGCATTTGAGTTTTCCTGTGAGACGCTTCTTATCAGACTCCTTTCCTGGGTTACCAAGCACAGTGAAGGCAGTGCTGATCTACGTCGGCTTGACCGATGGAAAAGGCAACATACCGAACTTCTTGATTATGTCCATAAAGACCAGCACGAACTGTTTGGCGTGGAACCCGATGAAGAAATAGACGAGGATATTATCGATGATGAGATGCTTGAGAATATAGAAGAACTCTCAAGTGATGAATACAAAGTTGACGAAATCCTCGATGAAACATATTTAGACCTTGATCAGATTGTTGAGTTTTTAACAGAACTTAAGAAATTTAAACCCAAGAATGATGACAAACTACAGGCTCTAATCAAGCTCTTAAAGAATGATCCTGTCCTGAAGAAAGAGAAGGTTATAATATTCTCCGAGTTCATGGCTACCACTAAGTATCTCAAGAAGCAATTAGAAGAGGCGGGTTTCACGGAGGTTGATGAGGTTGATAGCACGAAACAGAACCGCAGCGAGATTATTCGAAGGTTTGCTCCTTACTACAATAGACCACCCCAGCGTAGCCTCTTTGATGGAATCGAGCAGGAGAGCCGAATTCTTATTTCTACGGACGTTCTTTCAGAAGGTTTGAACCTACAGGATGCCACGCGGCTTATCAACTACGACCTCCATTGGAATCCGGTACGGCTCATGCAGCGTATCGGCCGTGTCGACCGCCGGTTAGATGATGAAATTGAAGCCCAAATCATTGCCGATCATCCCGAGCAGAAAGATGTTCGTGGTACGGTGGCTTATTGGAACTTCCTACCGCCAGATGAACTTGATAATCTACTCAAGCTCTATGCCAAAGTATCTAAAAAGACTCTCCGAATTTCCAAGGTGTTCGGGATCGAGGGAAAGAAGCTACTCCATCCGGCGGATGATTATGAAGCTTTGAGAGACTTCAATCACGCCTATGAAGGCACAACGACCGCTATGGAAACCATGCACCTTGAATATCAGAAACTTCTGTATGATAACCCAGGTCTGGAGCAGAGGTTAAACCACCTGCCCCGTCGCGTATTCAGTGGTAAGCAGCATCCGACGCCAGGTGCGCAGGCCATTTTCTTCTGTTACGCCCTCCCTGCGCCCTGCGCCCCTGACCGCGAAAGTGAATCGCAGGATGCTCAGGTGTGGACCGAAGAAGCTGGGTTCGCTAAATGGTACCTCTATGACCTGGAAACAGAGAAGATTCTTGAGGAACCAAGCGAGATTATCGGCCTCATTCGGAGTAAGCCTGATACACCTCGTCATCGGGCGATCGAGGAAAAGACGCTTTCACAAATCCGTGCCCAGATCGACAAGCATATTAAAAATACATACCTTAAACAGGTTCAGGCACCCATTGGGGTTAAACCAATTCTTAAAGCGTGGATGGAGCTTTCATAGGAAGAAAAATTAATGTTAGACAGTGACCGAGAAAAACTGCGGGCAATCAAAACATTTCCATCTCTGGTCAAATATTTGCGAGACGAACTCGATTGGCCCATCGAGGCTGACGATTTTGACGACCTGACGTTCGACTATGAGCCTGAAGAACTGGGAATTGATGCCAAGACTGCTGCGAAGATAGAACAGATCAAGCAGCTTCGGCCCCTCGTGACAAATCAACCGTGGGGTATTTTCTTCCTCAAGTTTGAACCCAAACATCTGCCAGTCGTTGCCCTCCGCCGCATCTTGAGCCAGCTTGTTATCAAGAAGCGGACTTCCGCAAAAAGATCCGAACAGGCATCCTGGAATCTGCACGATCTCCTGTTCATCTCCAATTACGGAGAAGGCGACAATCGCCAGATTACCTTTGCCCACTTTGCTCAGGATGAGCAGTCAGGTAATCTAGCCACACTGAAGGTACTCGGCTGGGATTATGCAGATACTGCTCTCCACATTGATAATGTCCATAGTGAATTGAAGGAAAAGCTCCACTGGCCTGAAGATGAGAGTGACTTTGATACCTGGCGTAATAACTGGTCATCAGCTTTTACACTACGCCATCGGGAGGTTATTACCACGTCAAAGGAACTTGCCATACGCCTTGCAGGTCTCGCCAAGCGGATCCGGCGGCGTGCAAGTCATGTGCTTGCAATCGAGACAGAACGTGGCCCTCTTCGCAAACTTCACAAGGCCTTTCAGGAATCTCTTATTCATGATCTGGGCGTAGACGATTTTGCTGACATGTACGCTCAGACTATAACGTATGGCCTGCTTGCAGCCCGTGTTTCGAGGCCCATGGGAATTGAGGCGAGAAACATCACCGACATGGTTCCCATCACCAATCCCTTTCTGAAAGAAATGCTTGGATCTTTCCTTACCGTAGGTGGGCGCAAAGGTAAAATAGATTTCGATGAACTTGGTATCCAGGAAGTCGTAGAACTTCTTAACAGCCCTGATACCCATATGGAAGATATTCTACGTGACTTCGGCAACCGCACCCGACAGGAAGATCCAGTTATCCACTTTTATGAGCTATTCCTTACTGAGTACGATAAAAAGATGAAAGTTCAGCGAGGAGTTTTCTACACGCCTTTGCCGGTCGTTTCCTATATCGTCCAAAGTGTTCATGAACTCCTCCAAAAGGAATTCGGTCTCGAAGATGGGCTTGCTTCGACCGCCACCTGGGTGGAGATGTCGAAAAAGAACCCTGAAATTAAAATCCCTGAAGGTGTCTCCCCAGAGGAACCGTTTGTCCAGATCCTTGACCCTGCCACCGGCACCGGTACTTTCCTTGTGGAGGTAATTGATGTCATTCATAAAACATTGATGGATAAATGGAAGAAACAGGGGCTGAGTGAGAAACAGTGCCTTGGTGCATGGAATGAGTATGTTCCCAAATACCTTCTCACACGCCTGCATGGATTTGAACTGCTGATGGCTCCGTATGCCATCGCCCATATGAAAATCGGGCTTAAACTTAATGAGACTGGTTACCTCTTCGGTTCCGATGAACGCGCCAGAATTTACCTGACCAACTCTCTTGAACCTCCCAGCGATATTCAACGGCAACTTGAAGATATTTCCCCCGCAATGGCCCACGAAGCCCAAGCTGTAAATGAGATCAAACGACGCAAATGCTTCACAGTTATCATAGGTAATCCGCCTTATGAGCGCGACTCCGTTAATAAGGGCGACTTCATTCTCGGATTGATGGATTCATACAAAAAAACAATGCAGGGTGAACGAAATTATCAGCCATTGTCGGATGACTATATCAAGTTCATTAGGGTTTCACAGCAGTTGATTGAAAAAAGTGGCTGTGGAGTTTTTTCGATGGTCACGAATAGAAGTTATCTACATGGCATTATCCATCGCGGAATGAGAAACTTTCTCTGCTCTGACTATAATCAACTTCATATACTTGACCTACATGGCGGCAGTAAACCAGCTGAAGACCCACCGGCAGGAAAAACAGACAAGAATGTATTCGACATTACGATGGGCGTTTGCATAAGCACATTTGTTCACACATCAACTAGAAAAAACGGAGATTCATGCGTTCGTTATGCAGAAATATGGGGTTCGCGTGATGAGAAGTCCAAGTATCTAAATACTAATGACATTACTACTGTTCAATGGCAAGAGCTTCCTACAACTGATGAATACAGATTTTTCATCCCCAAAAACAGTATCATGGCCTCAGAATTCCAATCTCTTGGACCACAACTTCCTGCGATCTTTCCCCTGAATTCGAGTGGCATAAAGACGAAGCGAGACCACTTTGTGGTGGAATTTGAAGAAAATACCTTGCGAAAACGAATTGAAGATTTTATTAACTGTACCGGTGATGGAGAGACTGTAAAGAAGCGATTTGGGCTCAAGGATCTTTCGGAATGGGACATGATGAAAAGGAGAGAGGCAATTGCAAATGATAAGTCTATTGAGGAGAATTTCATAACTTATATGTACAGAACATTTGATGTCAGATATATTTTCTACCACAAGGATGCAGTTGCGCGTCCGTGCCGCGAAGTAATGCAGAATTTGTTAGGTTTGAAGGGTAAGAATCTTTCACTTCTTTATCAACGGCAGACGTACGGACTGAACTTTTGCCATATTTTTGTGACGCGGTATGCTTCTGACGTCAATTGCATTTCGAACCTAGGAGGAACAGTAGCCTCCCCTCTTTATTGCCTCATCCCGACAGACAACGGTATTAATCTTCAGTTGTTCATCGAATATTCCGTTCGACCTAATATTAATGCGATATATATGAAAGACGTCTGTAAGTATCTCAATTTTATATGTCTTGACCTCGGGAAAGGAGACTTGGCAAGAACAATTGGTCCAGAAGACTTGCTGCATTACATTTACGCTATCATGCATTCTCCTGGCTACAGGAAACGTTATCAAGAATATCTCAAGATTGAATTTCCACGGATACCGATTCCCTTGGATCGAAACATGTTTTGTTGTCTCAGCCAGATTGGGGCAGATCTTGTAGCCCTTCACCTGCTAGAAGATAATTACGAGGCTGCCTCTTGGAATCCCGGCAATAGTCCTTTTACCGAACCAATAGCCCAATTTGTTGGTAAAAACCAATCCGAAGTTATGAAGGGTCATCCAAAGTACACAGACGGCCGAGTGTACATCAACTATACTCAATACTTTGAAGGGGTGCCAAAGAATGTGTGGCAGTTTTACATCGGCGGGTACCAGGTCTGTGAGAAATGGCTCAAGGACCGAAAAGGACGGCAACTGTCCGCGGACGACATCGCTCACTACCAGAAGATCGTCGTCGCCCTTAATGAAACCATCCGTATCATGGGTGAAATTGACAAGGTGATAGAGAAACATGGCGGCTGGCCGGGAGCATTTATCACGGCCCAAAAGGACTTATAAGAAATTTTGGGACATGGTGGAAACAGGTAAGTAGTAAAATATGAGAATCTGGGAGAATTTGGGACGTCATCTATCCTTCCTGAAACCATATAAACAATAGTTCGGATAGGAGGTTCAACTATGAATATCAACCTGTTCAAACTAGCACTCGATAGACTGCAGCCATCAGACTGGCAGCACTTCGAGCAACTTTCGTCCGCGTTCCTTGCACCTGAATTTCCCAACCTTCGCACAATGGCTCATCCCTCGGGCGATGGTGGACGGGATTCGGAGTTATTTACCCCCGAGGGGAAGCCGTTTATAGCTTTCCAATATTCAGTGCAGAAGCAATGGAAGGAAAAGATTGCCCGAACTGCATCCCGCTTGACCAAAGAGTTCCCTAGTGTACGTATTCTTATCTATCTATCAAATCAGCATATCGGCGGTCAGGCAGACGAAATTAAGCAGTCCCTCTTAGAGCATGGCATATCATTGGACGTTAGGGATCTGAATTGGTTTCTGGAACGCGCGGAACTAGGCGAGACACGACAGAATGCTGCTGAACAGCTTATTGAGTGCATTGCACGACCCTATTTGATTGGCGAAGATATAATTAACAAACCTTCGTCGGCACTGACATCTCAAGAGGCGAGAGCAGCTTTGCTGTATCTTGGCATGCAGTTGCAGGATGACATTACTGAGAAGGGCCTCACTAAGCTTTCATTTGATGCGCTGGTCCGTGCTGCACTCCGCCAGACGTACTCTGATGCACGGATAACACGAGACCAAGTACATCAAACAATCCGGGATTACTTGCCTTCCGCCAATAGGGATCAACTATCCCATCACATAGATGCAGCTCTCCGGAGACTTACGAAGAGATACATAAGACACTGGCAGAAAGAAGATGAGTTCTGCCTAACTCATGAGGAGCACCAGAGAATCCTTTCCAAGTTGGCTGAGAAGGAGAACGAGGAGGCCGCGTTCTATGGCGAAGTCGCAGCACACTGCCGCTTTTGTTTACAAGAAGTCAAGGATGCGAAGGAAGCGGACATCGCCGACCTTCAGTTGCGGATTCCACGAGTTATTGAAAAATTACTTCTTCGTCTAGGTGAGGCATTCGTATGCAATGTTCTTAGTGGGACACTCGACCGAATGGGTTTTGAACAACTTACTGACATTGTAGTGGAGGATATCTCCTCAAATCTCCCTCAAGGGAATGTAAGTCAACACATGCCGAGAATAGTCGCAACAATAGTCCGTAGTCTTCTCGCGGAACCCAATGAGTCAACACAGCACTATCTTCGGCGTCTATCGAACTCATACACACTTTTCTCCTTCTTGCTGGAAACGCCGGACGTCCAGAGTGCTACGCAAAAGCTTTTCTCTCACGGCACGGTGTGGTTAGACACGACTGTCCTTCTTCCACTTTTTGCGGAACAACTCGAGGCGGACGAGAAGCTACGTAAATTTATGCGTTTGCTCCATGCGTGTGGGGACGCTGGCATTGAGCTCCGGGTCACGCCGGGTGTGATACAAGAGATCACTAGTCACATGAATACCGCTTTAACGTGCTCGCAATATTTACCTGCATCATGGCGAGGTCGTGTCCCGTATCTATACTATCAATACTTGCACACGGGGAAGCCAAGACAAGAATTTTCAAAGTGGCTTTCTCTATTTCGCGGGACTGAGCGTCCTGAAGAAGACGTCGCACAGTATCTATTTGATATATTCGGAATTCAGAAAGCACCTCTGTCCGAAGAAATGAATAAAGTGAGTCAAGAACTGCGATGGGCCGCAGAGCGTCTTTGGACGCAAGCACATCGTGAGCGTCGTCGACAGTATATCGAAGAAGGTGATGAATCCACTACACAACAACTGATCAAAAATGATTTGGAAACATATCTCGGCGTCATTTCCCTCCGACAGCAGGAGCAAGTCACTGAACTCGGGTATCGACACTGGCTACTGACCCTAGACAGTATTGCTTGGCAGATTCGGAATCGCCTACGGGATGAGTTCCAAAATAGAACTCCAACCTCACCACTTCTTTCACTCAATTTCCTCGTCAATAATCTGACCTTTGGCCCGGAACGACGTAAGTTGAGCAGAACCCAGGAGCAAACCTTGCCGATTGTTTTAGATATCGAGATGGCGGAATCAATGCCTCAAGATATCATGGAG